>Ga0209398_1000042_pt1 | contig 109075 bp, 113 predicted proteins | sample AshMeaBigSpring_FD_184125 | JGI IMG/M metagenome (GOLD analysis project Ga0209398, IMG submission 184125) | Groundwater microbial communities from Big Spring, Nevada to study Microbial Dark Matter (Phase II) - Ash Meadows Big Spring (SPAdes)... | ecosystem: Environmental > Aquatic > Deep...
CTTGAAAACCGTCGACTCGCAAGGGTCCGTGAGTTCGAATCTCACCTCTTCCGCCATGCTCACCATCAACCCCCGCCCAAGGGGCTTTTTGCTGCCCACTTGCATTCAGTAATAACCCCAATGCGAAAGTTGTATACACATTTCCGGTGTTTTTATTAGAATTCACAACTATGGAACAAAGTACCCGTCCCCTTGCTGCAGCTTACCTGCGCTTTTTGCAACTGGCCCGCGTTGTGCAGGCCTTGCCCGAAGGCGCAGAGATGGATGCCAATGAATCCGCCCTGCTCGAGGCCGTGGTGTTGCGCTGGTACGAACAAAAACCCATGACCGTGCGCGAAGCCATCGGCTTGGCCCAGCTCGGCTCGCCTGCCACGCTGCATAAACGCATCACGCGCCTGCGTGACAAGGATTTGCTGGACACCATGAACCAGGACGCTGATCGCCGCGCCAAGTTCCTGATCCCCACCGCCCGTACGCTGGAATACTTCAGCCACTTGGGCAAGACGCTGCAAAACGTACAGATCGCAGCGGCCTGAACAAGGCACTTTTCCAGAAACAGTACTGATGCTCTCAGTGCTGTTTTTTTATGTCTCGGGCAAAAAGAGGCTTTGCAAGTCACTCAAGAAATCAAAGCCGCGCTCGGTAGGCCACACGCGCGTCCAGTCCCGCACGATCAAACCTTGGTCTTCTGCTGTTTTGAGTCCCGTCTGGATGCTGGTCATGGCCAAGCCAGTTCGTTCCATGAAGTCGGTCAACGCGAAACCTTCTTTGAGGCGCAGCGCATTGAGCATGAACTCGAACGGCAAATCAGCACGTGAAACCTCGTCGCTTTGCGTGACGGGCTCTCCCAGCATGGCCTGCTTCATGTAGAGCTGGGGCTCGCGAAAACGCACCTGGCGCACGATGCGGTGTGCAAAGCTGAGCTTGCTGTGTGCTCCCGCACCAATGCCCAAATAGTCGCCAAACTGCCAGTAGTTCAGGTTGTGCGCGCAGGCATGGCCAGGCTTCGCATAAGCCGAAACCTCGTAACGCCCCAGGCCCGCGGCAGCGGTGCGTTCAGTGATGCGGTCCATCATGGCGTAGGCATCGTCATCTTCAGGCAACACTGGCGGGTGTTTGGCAAACACCGTGTTGGGCTCAATGGTGAGGTGGTAGATCGACAAGTGCGGCGGGGCAAAGCCCAAAGCTGTGTCCACGTCTTCGCTCAGCTGCGCCAGCGTCTGGCCCGGCAATGCGTACATCAGGTCCAGATTGAAGGTGTCGAACACCTGCGCCGCTTCGGTCACGGCAGCCAGGGCCTGCGCGCGGTCGTGCACGCGACCCAATGCCTTCAGATGCGCATCGTTAAAACTTTGCACACCAATCGATAAGCGCGTGATGCCCGCCTGCCGGAACGCCTTGAAGCGGTCTTTCTCGAAGGTTCCGGGGTTGGCCTCCAGCGTGATCTCGCAATCGGCCGACAGGCGCAGACGCGCACGTAACCCGCTGACGAGCCGGTCCATCGCCTCGGGTGAAAACAGACTGGGGGTGCCCCCGCCAAAGAAGATGGTGTGAACCGTCCGGCCCCAGATGAGTGGCAGACTGGCTTCCAGGTCTGCGAACAGCGCATCGATGTAAGCGTCTTGCGTGCCGCGGGCATCGTCACCACGAAACTCGTGAGAGTTGAAGTCGCAGTATGGACACTTCTTGATACACCAGGGCAGGTGCACATACAGTGACAGCGGCGGCAGGCCCTGCAGCTGCAGTAAGCCCGGTCGCATCTGGTGGGCCGGATCAAGCGCAGGGTTCACGGCATCAAGCCTCCAGCCAACGCTCTCGCATCAGTGCCAGCATTTGCTGCACGGCGCGACCACGGTGGCTGTTCGCGTTCTTCACGTCCACGGGCAGTTCGGCAAAGGTCTTACCGAACTCGGGGATGAACATCACCGGGTCAAAGCCAAAACCGTTGCTGCCGCGCCGCTCGGTGGCGATCTCACCCGTGACACGGCCCACCGCGATCAACGGCTCCGGGTCGTCCCACGACCGCAGCGCCACCAACGTGCTGACCATGGCAGCCCGGCGGTTGGTGATCCCTTGCATTTGCTCCAGCAGCGCCGTCACGTTGTTGTCGTCGCTTTTTTCGTAGCCAAAGCGCGTGGCGTAGTAAGCGGTATCTACCCCAGGCTGGCCGCCAAAGGCGTCCACGCACAGGCCTGCGTCGTCGGCTAGCGCGGGCAGGCCCGACAGTTTGGCTGCATGGCGCGCCTTGGTCAGGGCGTTCTCGACAAACGTGCGAAACGGCTCCTCGGCCTCGGGAATATTCAGGTCGGCCTGGCGCACCAGTTCCATGCCCAACGGGGCCAGCATGGCTTTCAGCTCGGCCAGTTTGCCTTTGTTGTTGGAGGCCAGGACGATCTTCATGAGCGTCATTGGCCCAAAGCTTGGGTCTGCAGCTTGACCAGCTCGCCAATGCCTTTTTCGGCCAGGGCCAGCATACGGTCCATCTCGACACGGGTGAAGGCCACGCCTTCGGCCGTGCCCTGCACTTCCACAAAATTTCCAGCACCGGTCATCACCACGTTCATGTCGGTATCGCAGGCCGAATCTTCGGGGTAGTCCAGATCCAGCAGTGCGGCGCCGTCTTTCAGGCCCACCGAGATCGCCGCCACATGGTCCAGGATGGGCGATTCGGTCAGCTTGCCGTTGGCGATCAGCCAGTTGACCGCATCCTGCGCGGCCACAAAGGCGCCGGTGATGCTGGCGGTGCGGGTGCCGCCGTCGGCCTGCAGCACGTCGCAGTCGAGGTGAATGGTGCGCTCGCCCAGTTTTTTCAGATCGAACACCGCGCGCATGGAGCGGCCGATCAGGCGCTGGATTTCTTGCGTGCGCCCGCTTTGTTTGCCACGGGCAGCTTCGCGGTCGCCGCGGGTGTGGGTGGCACGCGGCAGCATGCCGTATTCGGCCGTCACCCAGCCCTCGCCGCTACCTTTTTTGTGGCCGGGCACTTTTTCTTCAACCGAGGCGGTGCAAAGCACGCGGGTGTTGCCGAACTCGATCAGCACCGAGCCTTCGGCGTGAATGGTGTAGCCACGGGTGATGCGCACCTGGCGCAGGGCATCGGCCGCGCGGCCAGTGCGTTGGTAGGGAGTAGTGCTCATGAATGTCTGTCGGAGTTGCCAGCAGGGCAGTTTGAGATAATGGCGGGCTACTAAGCCTTATTAGCGCCTTACCGGGCCACAAGAAAGCAGCTCCATGCCAGTTTACAGTATGACCGGATTTGCCAGCGTGCAGCACAGCCTGCAGTCGCCGGTGCCGGCCGAGTCCTCCATGTCCAGCGGGACTTTGCCGCCCAGTGCCCGCTTGGGGCTGGACATCCGCTCGGTCAACAGCCGCTTTCTGGACCTGAGCCTCAAACTTCCCGAAGATCTGCGCCATCTGGAGCCCGCTTTTCGAGAACTGCTGACCCGCCAGCTCAAACGCGGCAAGGTCGAAATCCGGGCCTACATGGAGCGCAACCAGTCCGAAGACTGGCAAGCCCCCAGTGTGGCGTCATTGCAAAAGCTCTCGGCGCTTCAAAGCAAAGTACAAGACTGGCTTCCGCAAGCGCGCCAACTGAGCGTGGCCGATGTGCTGCGCATGAGCCAGGGCTCGCAGCCCAGCACGGCTGTGGGAGACAGCGTGTGGCTGGACCTGGCGGGCCAGGCCCTCAAGGCCATGCGCCAGGCTCGCGAGCGTGAGGGCGAACGGCTGTGCAACATGCTGCGCGGCCATATTACCCAATTGCAACAATTGGCGGCCCAGGCTGCTCCCTTGGTGCCCCAACTGGTCGAACAACAGCGCCAGCGCTTTCTGGAGCGCTGGAAAGACGCGATGGCCCTGACCGATGGTGGCGCCCTGCCCGAGGCAGCCCAGGACCGCGCCCTGTCCGAAGCCACGGCTTTTGCCATTCGCATTGATGTGGCCGAAGAGGTCACCCGCCTGCAATCGCACCTGCAGGAAATTGCCCACCTGCTGGACAAGGGCGGCGAAATTGGCAAGCGCCTGGACTTCCTGATTCAGGAACTGCACCGCGAGGCCAACACCCTGGGCTCGAAGTCGGCTGTGCTGGAAATGACCCGTATTTCGGTGGACATGAAGGTGCTGATCGAGCAAATGCGCGAGCAAGTACAGAACATTGAATAAGCGAGCCCCAAATGGACTACCCCGGTAACCTTTTTGTTGTGGCAGCGCCCAGCGGCGCAGGCAAATCCAGCTTGGTCAAGGCCCTGATGGAATTGGACGCACAAGTGCAACCCTCTGTCTCGCACACCACGCGTGCGCCGCGCGGCCAGGAAAAACACGGCCGCGAATACTTTTTTGTGTCGCCCCAGGAATTTGACACCATGGTGCTGTCCGACGCGTTTGTCGAATGGGCACATGTGCACGGTCAGCGCTACGGCACCTCGAAAAAAATGATCGAAGACCGCATGAGCCAGGGCTCCGATGTGGTGCTGGAGATTGACTACCAGGGCGCCATCCAGATCAAGCGGATGTACGCCAACGCTGTGCTGATCTTCATTTTGCCGCCCAGCTGGGAAGAGCTGCGCTCGCGTCTGGAGCGGCGTGGCGAAGATGCTCCAGACATCATCGAAATGCGCCTGAAAAACGCCGCCGAAGAGCTGGCTCAGGCCAAGGAATTTGACTTCGTTATAATCAACGAAGTCTTTGAGCGGGCCTTGTTCGACCTGAAGGCGGTGGTCCACGCCCAGCGTCTGAAGTACATCGCCCAGCGCCGCGCCAGGCCCGACACTTTTGCCGCGCTCAATATCGACTGAACCTCCAGAGGAAACAACACCATGGCACGCATCACGGTTGAAGACTGTCTGCAAAAAATCCCTAACCGCTTCCAGCTGGTGCTGGCTGCGGCTTACCGCGCCCGCATGCTCAGCCAGGGCCATACGCCCCGCGTTGACAGCAAAAACAAGCCTGGCGTGACCGCCCTGCGTGAAATTGCTGAAGGCCATATCGGCCTGGAAATGCTCAAGCGCGTGCCCTGATCACGCCGAAAGGCACCACAAGAAGCCCCGTCACCGGGGCTTTTTTTCGTCTGTGGGCCGCCTTGCATTTCAGTGCAAGTTAATATTCGGACATGAAAACAGCCACCCCCTCTCCAGCACCAGCTGCCGTCAACGCTGCGGCGGCCAGTTTTGCTGCGCTGGAGGCTCGGCTGGACTATCTTGGCGAGTCTGACATTGAGCTGGTTCGCCGTGCCTATCGCTTTGCAGACGAAGCCCATTTGGGCCAAATGCGTAAAAGTGGCGAGCCCTACATCACCCACCCCATAGCTGTGGCGGTGCAATGCACCGAGTGGAAGCTGGACGCGCAGGCCTTGGCCGCCGCCCTAATGCACGATGCCATGGAAGACTGCGGCGTCACCAAGCACGAATTGATCGAGCGTTTTGGCGCTCCCGTGGCCGAACTGGTAGACGGCCTGACCAAGCTCGACAAACTCGAATTCAACACCCGCGAAGAAAACCAGGCCGAGTCGTTTCGCAAGATGCTGCTGGCCATGGCGCGCGATGTGCGCGTCATCCTGATCAAACTGGCCGACCGCAGCCACAACATGCGAACCATGGGTGACATGCCCCGCAGCAAGTGGGGCCGTATCTCCTCGGAAACACTCGAAATTTACGCGCCCATCGCCTACCGCCTGGGTCTGAACGAAACTTACCGCGAACTGCAAGAGCTGGCCTTTCGGCATCTCAAGCCCTGGCGGCACGATGTGCTGGCCAAAGCTGTTTCGCGCGCTCGCAATCGCCGCCGCGATCTGGTGCAAAAGGTACAAGCCGAAGTCGAAACCCTGTTCGCACAAGCGGGCATGTCCATCCGCATCAGCGGTCGCGAAAAAACGCTGTACTCCATCTACAAGAAGATGGACAGCAAACACCTGAGCTTTGCCCAGGTGACAGACATCTATGGCTTTCGCCTGATCGTGCCCAGTCTGATCGACTGTTACACCGCCATGGGCCATCTGCACCAGATGTACAAGCCGGTGCCTGGCAAGTTCAAAGACCACATTGCCATCCCCAAGGTCAACGGCTACCAGTCGCTGCACACCACGCTGGTGGGGCCCGCAGGCATCAACATCGAATTCCAGATGCGCACCGAGGCCATGCACGTGATTGCCGAGTCCGGCGTGGCTGCACATTGGCTCTACAAGGCCAACCCCTCGCAAAGCCAACAGGCCGAGCGTCTGGGCACCCAATGGCTGCAGTCCTTGCTGGACATTCAGAACGAAACCCGTGATGCGGCCGAATTCTGGGACCACGTCAAGGTCGACCTTTTCCCCGAGGCGGTGTATGTCTTCACGCCCAAAAGCAAGATCATGGCCATGCCGCGTGGCGCAACCGTGGTGGACTTTGCCTACGCGATTCACAGCAATATTGGCGACCATGCCATGGCCGCCCGCATCAATGGCGACCAGGTGCCGCTGCGCACCGAGCTCAAAAACGGCGATGTGGTGGAAGTCATCACTGCGCCCGACAGCGCCCCCAACCCCGCCTGGCTGGCTTTTGTGCGCACAGGCCGCGCCCGCTCCAAGATTCGGCACCACCTCAAGACCATGGCTCAAAACGAGTCGGTGCAACTGGGCGAGAAGCTGCTGGGTCAAGCCTTGCGTGCCGAGGGCATTGCGCAAGTTCCGGCAGATGAGCCCGTACATCAAGGCCTGTGGGACAAATTGCTGCACTTCACCGGCAACCGCAACCGCGCTGACTTGCTGATGGATATTGGGCTGGGCAAGCGCATTGCCTCCATCGTGGCCAAGCGACTGGTGGTCTTGCTGGGCGAAGAAGGTCAACGCCCCGATGCCCTGCTCATGACACGCGAGCGCTTCACTGCACACGAAACTGTGTCGCAAGGCGCCATCACGCTCGACGGCAGCGAGAACGCCTCGGTGGTGTATGCGCGCTGCTGCCGCCCCTTGCCTGGCGATGAGATTGTGGGCTACCTTGGTCGCGGTGAAGGCTTGGCGGTGCACACCCGTGACTGCGCCCTGGCCCGCAAGCTGCAGCAAAAAGACAGCGAGCGTTTCATTGGCGTGGAATGGTCAGACGAGCCGACCCGGAATTTTGAAACCGCCATTGAGGTCACGGTGGTCAATGGCAAAGGCGTACTGGCCCGCGTAGCAGGCGCCCTGGCCACAGCCGAGGCCGACATCGTGCACGTGGACATGGGCCAGGAGTCAGCACAAGATGCCGCAGAACTGCGCTTTGTATTGGCCGTACGGGATGTTCAACACCTTGATGCCGTGATGCGCCAACTCAAGCGCACACCTTCCGTCATTCAGGCCAAGCGTCAGTTACCCAAAGGTTGACCTCACGCTTCGGACGCAGGCGGATAGCTCACCTCAATCACCTCAATGTTCAACACACCTGCTGGTGTGTGCAGTTTGAGCTCATCACCCACGCGTGATTTGAGCAAGGTCCGGGCGATGGGCGAGATCCAGCTCACCTGCCCTTGCAGACTGTCGGCTTCGTCAATACCCAAGATGGTGATGGTGCGCTCTGTACCGCTGGCTTCAGCGTAAGTCACCGTGGCACCGAAAAAAACCTGGTCGCTGCCGTGGTGCACCGAAGGGTCTGCCACCTCTGCCGCCTCCAGGCGTTTGGTCAAAAAACGAATGCGGCGGTCAATCTCGCGCAGGCGCTTCTTGCCGTACAGGTAGTCGCCATTCTCAGAGCGATCTCCGTTGCTGGCAGCCCAATGGACGATCTCGACAATTTTGGGGCGCTCGTCGTCAATCAGCCACAGCAGCTCCGCTTTCAGGCGGGCATAACCCGCGGGCGTCATGTAGTTTTTGGTGCCAGCAGGCAAGGCGGGCAGGCCACCTGCTTCGTCGTCATCGTTGTCGGTTTCTTTGGTAAAAGCTTTGCTCATGACTGTCGGATTCAGATCAATAGCGCCAAACAAAAAAGCCCACAACATTTCTGTTGCAGGCTTTTTAAATAATGGTGCGGCTGGCAGGATTCGAACCCACGACCCCTTGGTTCGTAGCCAAGTACTCTATCCAACTGAGCTACAGCCGCTGAAGACATCTATTGTAGCACAGCTTTTTGGGCTTTTCTCACAAAGGTGCAGAAGAACCAAAACGACGGTCGCGATGCACGAACCAATCGACAGCATCCTTGAAGCGATCGGCCGTAAAGTCCGGCCACAAATCATTTGCAAAGTACAGCTCGGCATAGGCGGCCTGCCAGAGCATGAAGTTGCTCACACGCGACTCGCCGCCCGTGCGAATGAGCAAGTCCACTTCGGGGGCATCTCCAGTGCTCAGGTATGAGGACAGATCGCCCTCGGTCATGGCTGAGAGATCTTGCCCAGGGTGTGCTTGTTGCCAGGCACTGGCTGCTTGCAGCATGTCCCAACGGCCACCATAGTTGGCACACACGATCAGGGTGATGGCGGTGTTGTTGGCAGTCTTGGCTTCGGCTTGGGCAATCAGCTCCTGCAAAGCAGGCGCAAAGCGGGAGCGGTCGCCCGCCACACGCAAGCGCACCCCGTTGTCGTTCATGCTGTCCACCTCTTTTTGCAGGTAGGTCATGAACAGGCTCATCAGGCTGCTGACTTCTTCCTGCGGGCGCTTCCAGTTTTCAGTGCTGAAGGCAAACAGGCTCAAATAGGGAATGCCCATTTCAGCGCTGGTTTTGACAATGTCCCGTACACGCTTGGCACCCGCCGCATGACCCAAGGCTGCAGGCATGAAACGGTTTTTCGCCCAGCGGCGATTGCCATCCATGATGATGGCAATGTGTTGGGGCAAGGCGTTATCAGTCATGGGGCATGCTTTTGATTTTCATCACGATTCTAGCTTGCCGGCCCCATTTCATTGCCCCTGGCTGTCACTGATCTCCTCAACCACAAGCGCCCACAAAACCACACTGCGTGCAGTACTCACAGCCATCTTTCTTGATGACGGCATGGGCACCACAATCAGGACACTTCTTGCCCGCCATCACGCCTGTTGCAGCGGCGGGAGCAGTCGGTGCAGGCTCATCGACCTCAGGCAAAGGCAACGCCATCTGGTTGGCCGAACCTTGGCGCTTGGCACGCAGCTCCAGAATGTTTTGCACCGCCCAGGCAATGGCGGCCACCTCGGAGTCGTGCCACAGCGGCACCTGGGTGCCGTCTTCGCGCACCTTGTAGCCGTAGCGCACGGGGCCACGGTCCCAGGCCACCTTGCGCATGTCAGACAAGGCGCGCTCCAGGAAGCCACCACGCGCAGCGAGCGACAGCATGCGCATGCTGGAGGTGATCCATTGCTGCGATTCACCGCTCTGACCCACAGGCATGAAGAACTCAATGGCGCGATCCACCGTACCTTTGCCATCGCCGCGCGGCACCGGCAAGAAGGACACGATCAAGTACAAGGACTTGTGTCCATCGTGCGTCCAGTACTCGATTTTTTCGGCCACCGCATCCAGCCCGCCCAAAGGACGACTTTCAATGACGGTGCGCATCGGGTCCACCACCGCAGTGGGCGTGGCAGCTGCTGGCTCAACCCGTTTGCTCGATTCAGCAGGTTTAACCTCCAGCACCGCACCCAAAATGTTGTTGGGACGGTAGGTGGCCAAGCCCTTGAGACGCGCACTCCAGGCCTGAAGGTACAGGCTCTTGAAGTCTTCGTAGGGGTAGTCCTCTGCCACGTTGACAGTTTTGGAAATGGACGTGTCGATGTAGGGCTGCACCGCTTGCATCATGGCGATGTGGTCATGCGCACTCATCTCCAACGCGCCCACAAAAGCCGCCGGCAAGTTGTTCACATCGCCACCCAAAGCTTTGTACAAACGGTAGGCGTGGTCTTGCACCTCATATTCGCTGCGCGTGCCATCGGCCTCGCGCTTCTTGCGGGTGTACGTCCAGGAAAACGCAGGTTCAATGCCGTTGGAGGCATTGTCTGCAAACGCCAGACTCACCGTGCCCGTGGGCGCGATCGACAACAAATGGCTGTTGCGAATGCCGTGCTGCTTGATCTGCGTCTTGATGGCCTCGGGCAAGCGGCTGGCAAACGTGCCATCGGCCAGATAGGTGGTCGCCTCGAATAACGGGAAGGCGCCCTTTTCCTGCGCCAGCGCCACAGAGGCCGCATAGGCCGCATCGCGCATGCACTCGGCAATACGGCGTGCCATTTCGCGTCCGGCATCTGCGTTGTAAGGCAAGCCCAGCATGACCAAAGCATCGCCCAAACCTGTAAAGCCTACGCCAATGCGGCGCTTGGCATGGGCCTCGCGCTCTTGCTGGGGCAGCGGCCAGTGCGTCAACTCCAGCACATTGTCCAAAGCACGCACCTGCAGCGCTACGCTTTTGGCAAAAGCATCAAAGTCGAAAGCAGCCTCACCACCATGGTTGAACGCATGACGCACAAACCTGGTCAGGATGATAGGCCCCAGGTCACAGCAGCCGTACGGGGGCAAGGGCTGTTCACCGCAGTTGTGTACTACCAGGCCGTTGGCATCAAAGGCATGCACATCGCTCACGGTCACGTCATACACAAGCTCTTGCCCACAAGGGACCAAGGCCGCCACTGTGACGGTGAAGCGTTCACGATTCAAGTCGCGCTTGTAATCTGCCAGTGCCGCAGTCAGACGCTCGGCCTTGTCGGTGTCTGCAAACCCGATGCGGTCGGCAAAGCTGCGCAGGTTTTCTCCGCTGATGACCAATTCGTGCTGTGCCTGCACCTCGTACCCCTGCGCACCACCGCGACCGTTCGGCAACAGGCTGATGCCTGCAGGACGACGATTCGCGTAAAGCGTGGACACAATCCCCAGGCGCTGCAACATGCGCTGTACACGGCGGAGCAACTCTTCGTCACTTTGTGACAAGCGCACACTCACACCCTTGTCCTGTGAGCCTTGCACGCTACCGTCTGCATCAAACAGACCGCGCAGCAACCCCACATAAAAGTCGGAAGACTGGCGCTCCATCTCGGGCGTCAGGGTTTTGCTGCCGACCTGCATGCCCAGACCAAATGCCAAATCGCGCAAAGCCGCGCTCGCCAGACGCCGCTCACCGCGTCCCGCTACAAGCCTCTGGAAACCCGCGAAGTCCGCGCGATGCGGCAACGTGGCGATCGCTTCAAGTGCCGCTTGCATGATGCCGTCAGCACCACTGCGCGCCACCACGGCCAAGTCTTGCCCGACGGCGCGCAATTCTGGCGCCCATACCGATAGCACTGCCTTGTCTGCCTTCAGTGTGCCGTCGCCCACCAACAGGCCTAACAAGTAGCCTTGCGCTTGCGTACCCTCACCCTCCCAGCCCAAGGCACTGCGATGGTCATTAAGCACGATCTTGTCGCCGGGCTGCAGACGCTCGGCCGCAGTCCAGTCCAGCGTCTGGGTGTAGCGGGTCTGCTTCGCCACGCGGCGCACCCGGTGGTCGGCCGTCAGACGCAGACGTTGGCCTTCGCGGGTTTGCAGTTCATACACTGGCTTGGTACCCGTTGCAAAAAAACCCTGACTCTCCAGCGAATACGCCTGGCCGTTGACCAAGACGTTAAATGACTGCCCCACCAGCTCGTGCACTTGACGCGCACCTGCATCGGTCATGACCCAGGTATCTGCGGTCACACAAGGATTGGTCGCGCTGATGGTCTCTACCGCGCGCAAGTTGTTGTCGGTGCGAATACGGTCCAGGAACAAGATGCCCGGCTCGGCAAAGTCGTAGGCCGACTTCATGATGGTGTCCCACAACTCGCGCGCCGGCAGCGAGCGATACACCCACTGGCCATCAGGGCGCTGGCGCGCTCCTTGCTGCACCTGCTCGGCCACGGGTTGAGCAGGGTGCACCAGCTCCCAATCTGCCCCTTGCTGCACCGCCTCCATGAAGGCATCGGTCACGCCAACAGATACGTTGAAATTGTTCCAGCGGCCGGGGGTGCGCTTGGCGGTGATGAACTCCAGCACATCCGGGTGGTCAATGCGCAACACACCCATTTGTGCGCCACGACGCGAACCCGCGCTTTCGACCGTGGCGCAGGACTGATCGAACACATTGATGTAGCTGCACGGCCCGGACGCGGTAGACGCCGTCCCTTTGACACGTGCGCCTTTCGGACGAATGCGGGAAAAGTCATACCCAACCCCGCCGCCACGGCGCATGGTCTCGGCCGCTTCGCGTAGCGCTTCGTAAATGCCGGGGTAGCCCTCGTCGTCCACCCCCTGAATGCAGTCGCCCACCGGCTGCACAAAGCAATTGATGAGGGTGGCTTGAATGCCCGTGCCCGCCGCGCTCATGATGCGTCCGGCACCAATCGCTCCTGCATCCATGTTGCGGCGGAATTTTTGCTCGAACTCAGCCTGCAATTCGGGCTTTTCGATACTGGCCAAGGCCCGCGCCACACGGTCGTAGAGCTGCGCGGCCGTGGTTTCGCCATTCTTGAGGTACTTCTCCTGAAGCACATCCACACAAATAGGCTGTGGGGGCAGGTCTTGGACAGACAACAGATCAGGGGAAACGGAGGTGTTCATGGCGCAACAGGTTCAGTAGATTCAGGCTCATAGCCTACTCCAGCTTGGGCAGGCGTGGCTTGTGTGCGGTCAAAAAAATGGATAATTCGAAGAGCAGCCAATACTCCGATGCCTACCCACTTCTCTTATTTCCAGAACCTCGCACTGGCCGTCATTTTTGCGGCTGTTTACTACGGTGCTTTCTGGATTCAGGTTCACTGGCTGGGCAGCCTTGACTTTGTCCAAGGCGTCAGCCTTTTGTTCATCCCTGCTGGCATCAAAATGCTGTCCATCGTCGTGGGTGGTGCATGGGGTATCGGGGGGGTCTTTGTCACCTCCATCATGCTGAGCCATTTTGTCTGGGGTGATCACGGTTTTGTATATGCCCTGTTGGCACAAATCGTCTGGGCGGGGGTGCCCTACCTCACCTACCAGATCCTCAAGCGCCAACTGCACATTGATGAGATGTTGTTGTCACTCAAGGGGTCGCATATAGCCCTGATTGCTGTCGCCATTTCATTGACTTCCAGTCTGGCTGATCGAAGTTTCCGTTACCTGGCCGGTCAAGTTCAAAGTGATATGTTCAACAGCTCCGTCTGGGCCATGATGCTGGGCGACATTGGCGGCATTGTGGTTGTTCTCTCACTGGCCGTTTTGTTGGTACAACAGCTTCACAAATCACGGGTTTGACTGCTAACGCCGGCGCACAAAGACCGGTCTGAAATCCGGGACAATAGGGGCTCACGCAGTTAACGCCATGCAGATCAAAACACGCTCTCTACTCCCCATCCTATTTGCGGTCGCCTTGGGCGCCCTTGCACCTCAATCCACCGCTCTGGCCGCCAAAAAACGACAAGCCTCCAAACCTTCCGCTGCTAAAAAAGTGGCTGCAGCAGTCAGTGCACTGCCCGCCCTGGCTGCTGAAACCGCGCTGGCCGCCAACCCACCCGCCCTGCCTGCCAAAGCCTGGTTGCTGATGGACTACGACTCTGGCGAAGTGCTCGCCGCCGCCAACGCGGACGAGCCTTTGCCGCCCGCATCGCTCACCAAGATGATGACCAGCTATCTGGTTGAACAGTCGCTGAACTCGGGCAAGCTCAAGGAAACCGACCTGGTCACTGTCAGCGAAAACGCCTGGTGCAGGGGCACCAGCGCAGAGTCATGCATGTACCTGCCGCTGGGCAGCCAGGCCAGCGTGATCGACATCCTGCGCGGCATCATCATCCAGTCCGGCAACGACGCCTCAAAAGCCATTGCCGAACACATGGCAGGCTCCGAGGCCGGTTTTGCCAAGCTGATGAACGAAGAAGCCAAGCGCCTGGGCATGACCCGCACCCAATTTGCCAACCCCACAGGTCTGCCCGATCCGGTACATAAATCTTCGGCACGCGACCTGGCTATCCTGGCACGTGCCATCATTCACGACAGCTCCAAGTACTACCCCATTTACGCCGAGCGTGACTTCAAATTCAACGGCATCAAGCAAGGTAACCGCAACGCCCTGCTCTACACCGACCCCACGGTGGACGGCCTCAAAACAGGCCATACCGCGGAAGCTGGTTATTGCCTGGTGACATCTTCCAAGCGCAATGACATGCGCTTGATCACGGTCATCCTCAACACCAACAGCGCGCAAGCTCGCGCCGACCACAGCCGCACCCTGCTGGGCTGGGGTTTTGGCAGCTTCGAAAAAGTGACGCCAATTGCGGCCAACGCCGTGGTGGCCACACCCAAAGTCAGCTTTGGCAAGGCAGACACCGTCGCTGCCGGACTCGCGGCGCCATGGCTCTTGACCGTGCCACGCGGCCAGCAGGTGCAAACCACTGTTGAGATCAACCCCAATCTGGAAGCCCCCATCGCCAAAGGCGCGGTCATTGGCAAAGTGATTGCCTCCTCCAACGGCAAAACCGTTGGCGAGACCGCATTGGTGGCCCAGGCCGAAGTGGAACGCTCTGGCCTGCTGCTGCGCTTGTGGCAGCACATCGCCAAATTATTTGGCAAATAATCCAGACTCTGCGCTTGACTGACCCATGGACCTGCAGCTCACTGGCAAACGCGCACTGGTCACGGGTGGAAGCCGTGGCATTGGCAAAGCCGTAGCCAGGGCCTTGGCCATGGAAGGCGTTGACGTTGCCTTGCTGGCCAGAGACATGGAGGCTTTGTCTCAAACGGCAAAGGACATTGCCAACGAAACAGGACGTCACGTGGTTGGTGTAGCTGCCGACACGGCGGACAGTGTTGCTGTGCGCGAGGCCATGATTGCTGCGGAACAGGCACTTGGCGGCGGCATCGATATTTTGGTGAATGCAGCAGCCGAGCCTGCCGGACACCAAGCACCGCCAAAGTTAGCCGAGATCACCAGCGAGTACTTTCATCATCAGCTGGACATCAAAGTCATGGGCTATCTGCGCACTGCACAAGCTGTGGCTACAGGCATGAAAAGCCGAGGATGGGGACGCATCATCAACATCAGCGGTTTGGCTGCCCGAAACACTGGCAATGCCGTAGGCAGCATTCGAAACGTTGCCGTGGTGGCCATGACCAAAAACCTGGCTGACGAATTAGGCACACATGGCATCAACGTCACAGCAGTGCACCCAGGACTCACGCTGACTGAACGTACCGATGCATTGGTCAAGAACACCGCTCTCAAACGCGGTATCGATGCATCGCAAGTATGGGACGAATTGCACTCGGGAAACTCAACCGGTCGTATCGTGAGCGCCCATGAGGTGGCCGATGTGGTGGTGTTTTTGGCTTCCCCAAGGTCTCGTGCCATCAATGGGGATGTGATTGCGGTTGGCGGCGGCAGCCCGGGATCCATTCACTACTAGCCCAAGCAAAGGTCAGAGCTATCTACTGCAACGTGGGAAATCCACAGTTCAATTTCCTAATGATATTCATTTGACTAGTTCCAACGTCAATTTCGTAGTCTTGTCGCAGATTGCTTCGTTTCCATAGAAACTGAATTTGTGTTTGTCGCCACGTACTAAGTCCCTACTATCTGAGGTTAATTTTCCGGAGAGGATCTGATCGGTTGCACTGACTGTAAGCGTGGGAGTCAGCATCATCGCTTGGTCACTGCTGTTTTGCATCACAACTACCAGCACACGCGAAGTGGGGTAGCACAATGCCTCTAGAATTCTGATTTGTTTCGAGGTAACACTTACCTGAACCGTGTGGGGAGGAAGCAGAACTTGCGCATTCGCCAAGAACCCCGTCAGAATTATGGTCCAGGTGGTTAATTTAGTTAGACTGCGCATGATTTAATTTCAAATGATAGAAATTGTAATCTAATGGCAATTAAGTTATCGTGATCTACCAAGATCAAAGTACTAAAGTCGCGGGACATTTCGGGCAAAAAAAGCACCCTGCTTGGGGTGCTCTGACTACTAAACTTTTTTGTTTAGTAGTTTTCACTCAATAAGTTAGTAACCACCGTCGCTACAACCCTTGAATGGCGGAACAGAAGGGATTCGAACCCTCGGTACAGCAAAAACTGTACGCCGGATTTCGAATACGTGAATCCGACGACCAAAGATGCTATCTTGTTGTTTTTATTGTGTTTTATGCTATTTTAAGCATTTATACTAAACTCTATACTAAACTTTTGGTATAGTGCATGCATGAGCATCACAGGCAAAAAGGCACATCCAAAGGGGGTAAGCAACCCGTTGCACGAGACACTGCAAACGGTACCGGGGATGCCTGAGAAGTTGAAGATCTACAAGATCACCAACTCCAAGTTCTGGTGGGCACGTGTGTTCGTCAATGGTCGCTATCGGATCCGATCGCTCAAGACCGAGTCTCTACGAGATGCCCGTGCTGAAGCAAAGAAGTTCTTTGTCGAAGTGCACATGTCAGACCAACTGGGTATCACCACCCCTAAAAACAGCATCGAATCAGATGGGTTTGTTAATGTGGGACAAAGGTTTATCGAGTCCTTAAACATGCCTGGGCACCAACGGCGGTACCTGGATGACCGTCAACGCTTCCTCAAGCACCTAGCACCCACTTTTTCATCTAAAACTGTGGGGGACATCACCAGTGCAGACATTGGTGCACTTCAGAAGAAGTTGGTGGGTGCAGGCAAATCAGCTGCGACCGTTAACCACTACACAGGGGTGCTTCGCAAGATCCTGAAATACGCGCTCGACAACCGACTGATCTCTGCCCTACCGAATTTTCCGAAGATACCGGGCAGGTCTGTATCGACCACCCGAGATTACTTCCCCCAGGAGGAATACAAAGACCTCGTTGCAACCATTGAAAAGATGGCAAGGGAAGGCGTCAAGGTTCGGGGCGTACTGGTGACCTTGGAATTTAAGTATCTGGTGCAGTTCATGGTCAATTCGTTTATTCGTCCCAGTGACCTTAGAGTGCTGCGCCACAAACACGTGGTTGTACAAAACAACCCCGATGCAACCCGTGCTGATGAAAAGCAATACCTTGAACTTAGGCACCCAGCAACGAAAACAACCGACCGTGAGGTCATCACCATGCCTGCGGCGCATGGCGTGTATCAATCTTTGCTAGAACTCCAACAGCAGAGAGATTACGGACTTGCTGAACAGTACGTTTTCTTCCCCGAGTAAAGCAACAGAACCACCATGATGACGGTGGCTGGTCGAATATTCCGCGAAGTGGTCAACCGCTCCAACATTCCTAAAGGTAGCGACAAACACACCCTGTACAGTTTGCGGCACACATCCATCATGTATCGCCTGCTGTGGGGTAGTGTGGACACATTGGTTCTTGCGAAAAATGCACGTACTTCGCAGGCAATGATCGACAAGTTCTACGCCTCCAGGTTGGCGCCATCCCAGATGGTTGGTGCCATCCACAGTCAACGCAAACGGCAGACAAAAAAAGTTCAGCAAACGCCGTAAATACCTGAAATTTACGCCGGCAACTTGTATATATAAATGTGTCACCTACGAATGTGGGGCGACAGATTAAACGAGGTACAAAGGTTGGCACGCCGAACGTAATAGTGCTGCTGAATCCGTTCTGATGTGTGACGGCAGGCAAATCAAACCACTCGTTGTTTGGCTTCGTCGCACTACCCAACTGATGGTTGGATGCCTTAAATCGACCGGACCTTCCTCCGTGATACAAATTTGCGATGTCGGAATGGTTGTTCAGCAGCAATGCATGAAGATAGGTAGTCTAGAGAAATCGAGACTGCTGAAAGTGAATGGGAAACACCTTAAACCCATACGATGTGTTCTTGCCTTGGTTACGGCAAAACATGTCTGCGTAAAAGAGCAAGCAAATAAGACGGAGATCGCATAACCTGCCGTCTGCTGGGAAACCAAATTTTGTAGTAACCGAGACCTGATGTAACTCATCGAAATATCTGCACCTTGATTGCCTGTAACAAGGCAAGGTGTATGCAGACCATTCGTAATCTATCGAAATGAATACGCTTCAAATAGATGCCACGAACGAAGTGAGTATCCCGAAGGGATGAGTTAGTTACTCTGCTAACTTGCCAGGCAGATACAGCGTTCCATTCATTGCTGCCGAATCCAACTCAAATAAGCCTCGATCATTCAAGCGAACCGAGAATGCTTCATTCCACAGGTACTTGGATACATCCTTGGCATCAAGGGTTGCGCTGAAGGTGCTGAACACAGCGCCTTTCAATGCTGCCTCATACACCCCAATACCACCCTTGCCTTCTCCTCGTTCGTATTCAATCCGAAGTTGTACCTGCTTGGCACCAGTACGACCGGTAAAGGTTATCGACTGAACCGCTTTAGGTTTCAAATTGACTGCTGAACGAAAAGTTTCTGGCAAATCAAACATTGCAACTGCAGCGCCAGACCCCAATCGGGCAATCCTCTCCACCATGGAGATTATTTCTGTGGTTGAGGTGCTGTGTAGTGCAGCACTCGTTGCGTCCACGTAGGAGCAATCAATCGGTTTGCCAGACAACCCACGTTGCACCCCCACAAAGATGGCATTGCACTTTTTGGTGTCATAACGCTCGGCAAAGTCCAGCATGAACTTCTTGGTTTTCTTGCTTGACCCAACCTTTTCCGATCCATAAACCCTCGATGGAAACAGGTAGTAGGTTTGACCATCTGCTGAGATTAGGTTGCGATACTTGGGTGACGGTGGCTTCGGCAAGGACATGCCCTTTGGCAATGCACCCTTGCGATTGATGTAAGTTGCACCGCTCATTACTGCTGCACCTTTACGCCGGGGTACTGCAGGGCAATTTCCTGTAGTTGTTTGGTTAACTTGGACTTATCGCGAGCACTGAATTTATCGGGCAACTGCAGAACAATCCGGTTGCTTGCACGGGTTGTTGCACCCTTACTGGAACCGCTTGGGATAGACCACCCCCGAACCTCATCCACTGTCAGCGATGGAGTCAGGACCTCTTCCTTGATCTTGGCGTCAATAACGTCATCGTCTAACTTGGTTAGCAAATACAAGGTGTTGTAGGACGGTGGCAGTAACTTCTTGACTGCGGGTTTCTGCAGTCGAGGGTCGCGACCAATGCCCAACATCATCGAGATGACCGATGCACCCATCACCCCATCTGTTTGCAACTGCTCTTTGATTTCACGCCAGTTGGGTTGCTGACTGTAGGCAAACAACAGGTTTGCTGTGTCCAGCAGAGCATCAATCGTCTTGTTCCATGCACCTGCAATGTTGGTTACAGCACGTTTGGTGGGCACTGCGACTGCGTTATTTTGAGGGGTGTTCATTGCACTGGTCTCCGAATTTTGTACGTACAAATTTATTGCAGCAAGCGCCTGCCACTACATCAACTTTTCAAGCATCTCATCGTTGCCGTAGTCTTCGAAATAGGCGATAAATGCAGAACAGTCGAAGCCTTGTACCTTCAAATACATAGCGACTTTTTCAATGACTGCCTCTTCAACCTCATCAATCCGATAGTCCACATCGGATTTGAAATCATCGTCATCGAGTGCAGGAATTCGGTAATTCTCTTCCCACAAGGTTTTCACCTTCGTAACACCCGTATCAGTCAACAATCGATCGTATGCACCCGACAGATACAGAGTTTGATTAATCAGGTCATACAAAGTACCTTGGTACCCTCCCTCCAATACAGACAGATCAAAAATGCGATTTGGCGATTTGGTTTCAACCGTCAAGGATCCAGACTCTGCAATTAGGTTGATCACCTCAACTTTGACTAAATTGACATAGTCATCAAGACCTGGTTTTGGATTGGCGTTAGGCATAGTGTTTTTGTTAGGGTTCATGACCAATTTGACAGAAGCAAAGGATATGAAGGTAGCAGCATCGCAAGTATGCAAGAATGAATCTACCCAAGTAGATTTCGGCGGAAATTACTAGCAATGTAGGACACCTATGCCCAAATATCAATTCGACATTGAAGGACCCTGCGCCGAATGCGTCGCTGGGGAAATAAGCCCCGCTGCTGCCACCTATTGGAGCAAGCAAGGTAGCGATAGCCTGCAGGAATACATGGGGTGCGACGCTGACAGTCGCCACGATGAATTTGATGTTCCCGAAGATGCGCAGATCGACGTCGAATGGACCGAGATGGACTCTGAGGCGCACATCAACGGACCATTGGTTGATGAGAAAACGGTCTTGGTTGTCTGGGATGTCGACCAGGACAAAGAGGTGCTGCGGGTTCCGATTTCAGAGGTGCGTATCAGCATTGAAGAAGTGCTGGACACAGACGATGAATTTGAAGATGAAACGCCCCCGCTTTTCAAGGCAGTTGCATACGGCAAAGGTGACTTCGTTACAGACCCCGTAGAGATTGAAAGTGGCTTGCTACGTGCTGAGAACCTGACTATCAGCGTTTTCACCTTTGAGGATGGCACAACAGTTGTGACGGGCGTTGGTATCGATGACGACCTACAAGACTTAGAGGAAGAAAGCAGTCGAACCAACAGCATGACCTGCTGGGTAGATTGAAATAGAGCGCAACAATGCTCAAACCCAATGAAATATTTAACTTATATAAAATAGTACACAACTCAAACCTGAAAGAAAATATGTCTGCTAAGTCCTTGATTGCAATTGGTGTGTTGGGCGTGCTAACAACCGGATGCTCGACCATCTCTGGTAGTGGAACTACTCAACCAGTGTCTGTTCAAACATTCGCATCGGATGGGCAAGACGTTGATGGCGCAAAATGCGAAATGACGAATGATGAAGGTTCGTGGTTTGTTGTCACACCCGGATCAACTGTAATCCGTCGATCCAACAAAGACCTCCAAGTGATCTGCAAGAAGCCCGGCATCGATGTGGGCACAGCAAATGTTGTATCGCGCACAAAGGGAAATATGTTCGGCAACATCATCCTAGGTGGTGGCATTGGCGCGATCATTGACCACAACAATGGAAGTGCTTACGAGTATCCGTCGCTGATCAAGATTTTTATGGGAAAGATGAACCAAAAAATCGAAGAGAAACCGGATACATCGACTGCAAGCAAATAATCTTAGTCAAGTCCTGAAACCCCTTGGACAGTGCTGCCCACGGGGTTTTTTCTTTGGATGGTTTTACAGAAGATCCACCACTCGACGCTGACACTCGGCGTCCACCTCAATGTAGCGTTGGGTGGTGTTTAGGTTGCTGTGTCCCGCCATCATCTGGACATCCCTCACACTACCTCCCACAGTGCTAATGCGCCGAGCAGCATTGGTAATAAAGGTTCGGCGACCACTGTGACTGCTGCACCCCACGAACCCCAAATCTCGATACCACCCTGCAAACATGTTGACCACGCTCTGTGCGCTAGTAGCTGGCGCACGTTCTGTGCGGATCACACGGTCAGTGTGCAGGTCAAACCCCTTGCGTTGCTTTGCTTGGTCAAACCATTGCAACAGGGTTGCCCGTAGTTCTTTGTTCATTGGTATGACACGCCCACCGCTGCTGCCCTTGGATGCGTCGTTAGTCAGGTTGATAGCGGTGCCGAGTTGTCCAGAAGCATCAACCACCATGGACCAGGTCAGAGCAGCAATTTCCTTTGCACGCAAACCCGCTTTCACACTCATCAGAAAAATAACCCGATTACGCAACCCATAACGTGTGGTTGCAAAGTAAGCGAGTGCCACTTCGATTTGCTTTGGTGTGAGGGTTTTTGCTTGTTTGCCGAGTGCCATGGTGCGGAACCTCCAACTGGTTATGTTGTGAGTTCATGCTGCATCAAATGACATCAGTGCCACAAGCGTTAAATTTCATGCGTATGAATTTCCGAGTAAAAACAATGACTTGGCACTACTCGGTATGAAAGACTTGTTTCAACATGAGTTTAGATCGCAGGTAATAAGCACTCAATTCAAATATCAGTACCCAGTGCACCACCTTGTGGTTTCCACTCGGTGCATCGATCATCCGGTGTAACTTCGTAGTAGGAGTCCATCCTCACCACCCTACGCTCTAATGGTGGAATCAGGAAATACTCTCTGCCACATCGATACCCTGATCGGGAAGAGTCCGAAAACAGAACATACGAACAATTCAAGCACATTTTATTATCGGATGAAGTCTTGTTTGTCATTTGTATGCTGCCAGAAATATTTTGAATCTATCCTCTTTATGAGGAAGTCTCTGCTCATTAGCTAGTGAGCGCCATGTAAGATATAAAATAACAATCCTTGCGGCAATTATTAATATTATTGAACTATCAACATTTGATTTATAAACCATAAAAATATTAAACAAGTCCGACGCTATATTTACCAACTCGACAACAAAAAGCGCCGCAAATACATTTTTTATATTCCAGTTGTCAGAGTAGGAGTGCAGGACTGTAATGGCGGCAATCAGAAGCATCCATCCTCTAAAGTGCAAAAAGGATGCAATCTTGTTTGTGTCTAGATGGTTTGCTGTTATCTTGAACGCAAGATAGTCAGGGTTGGCGATTAATATTATAGCGTATAAAAATAATACTGCGACCAACGTAAAAATTCTTATAGGGTAAAACTTATCAACCGAATCCCTGTTGTTTGTTATCCATTCTGCATTCAGTGCCTCCAACTCCTCGGCGCTAATTAACGGTTCGGATTCTTTCATTTTTTTACAAGACTAACATCAAGTCTGCAATTATCTTTTTGCAACCGATATTCATCAATGAAAATTGCCTGCAAAAATTGCATGCAATTTTTGTGGTTTTGTGTGCCGTTACAGAATAGCCTTGCCATCACAAACTGATGAGCAATTTAGAACAACATAAGTCAGCGCTTCCCTTTTCTCATGCCGTGCAGCGCGTGCGGACATGGGAGGATCGCCATCTACCCCTTAGTCAGAGTCGTATCGCTTTTGATCTGTTCATGCTTATTGCATCGAGCGCTGAGACTCGACGCCCTCTGACGCTGAAAGAAATATTCAACTCGCTTCGCTACAGCGAAAGAGGGATTCGTTACGTACTTGATCAGTTCATCGATGGTGGTTGGTGCAACATAAACGAGCACGGTTCAGACAAACGCTTTCGTTTGGTAGTTGCATCCGAGTTGATGATGACTAAGTTGAAAGACTACGAAGCACACGTTCTAGCGACTTATGCAACGTGGACACAAAAGGATCAGTATTCGTTCGTCCTTGATGAGTCTGAATCCACGTTATGAGAAATTGCCTTTAATTTTCGAACCCAGTTGTAAGTCACCAGTGCTGACTGCCACTCCCAGTCCCGCCATATACGCTAGTAACTTCGATTGCTGCGCCAACAGTTTGTTCTGCTTAACCGGGTCAGTCTCACGTTCTATCTGTGCTGCAAGGTTGCGGACCCGTAGCACCATCGCCCCCACCGACACCTTGACCCAAGCTGGGTAACCACCTTCGGCGACGAACTGCATAAAGGTCATCATTTGTGCTTCACCAGGATGATGCTCAAATACTCGCAGTTACGCAGTAGCGCCCCTGCTTCACGCATGATCGCGTAAACATCACCAGTGGTAACAGGTTCGTGCACTATGACGTCAGTGGCTGGGGTGCGCTGTAGTCCAGCGATGACGTCCTTGATGACGGTTTGCTTTGGTTTAGCGAGCATGCTGCACCCCCTTTGCGCCCCAAGTGCTGGGATTTGACTTGCTAGGGGTGTTACCGACGTAATCCAGGATGAAACGGACCAGTTCGGTGGTCATGGATGACTTGCGCTCCAAGCACAGTCCTTGAAAGCGGGTCTTGAGGTCGGTTGGGATGCGGAAGTTTAGTAATTGCTCTTGCTGCATAGGGGTCTCCTTTGGTTGTTTGCATACGCTGTATTTATGCAAACACGAGACCCCGCTTTGTTAGGTCGCACGCCCTGAAATGTGATAAAAATTGTACTAATTGGCTTTTGGAAATAACAATGCAATCGCACCTGAAATATCTGATGCTCACACTGCTTGGCATGTCACTGTCCGGTTGCGTAACAACTGGTTTGACTGGAGTCCAACGCTCTCTATCAGACACACCATGGGGATACCAGATAGTGCAATCTCCACATCCCGTTTATTTGGGCAAAAAATCCCAGCGGTTTGAGGTACGTCCGGGCGACTGCTCTGCGAACTCAGGTTGGAATGATTGCAAAACTGACAGGGAACGATCCGAAGTAACCGCTACCAGTGCTCGTTTTCCTCTGGGATCGCAAAACTGGATCTCATTTCTAATTTATTTACCTAAGGACTTTGAAACCTCTAACAGCGTCAATGCCGATTTGGGTCAAATTTACATGCGGGGTGGATTCTCGGGTTATGCAGGTGGTTTCAGATCTTTCCCTCCGCTTCTGCAGTTAAACGCAATCGGAAAGATTTACACGGCATGTTTTCACATGCTAAGCGGCACGGAAGATCAAATCCAAGATCATTGCGAATCAAGATTGATAGCCAATCTTGCAGACATGCGGGGGAAATGGAGCCGCATCACCATTCATTTAGATGCTAAGCAAAAGGCACCAGCAGTTCGAATTTTTTTCAATGGTGCTCAAGTAGCAGCGTTTTCTCAAACTTTGTCACGCGACCCTCAAGAGTACTACCTAAAGTACGGCATCTACAGATCATTCGTGTCTAGACATGGCAAACCTATGCCTACCCAAGTTGTCTATTACGACGAGGTCAAGACCGGTGCAACCCGTGCCGAGGTCGAAGACGAAACGGCAGTAGTGGACTGACCAACTTTTGTACGTACAAAACCGCCACCCCAACCCGGCAAAACTACTAAAGTCACAGGACATTTCGGGCAAAAAAAAGCACCCTACTTGGGGTGCTCTGACTACTAAACTTTTTTGTTTAGTAGTTTTCACTCAATAAGTTAGTAACCACTATCGCTACAACCCTTGAATGGCGGAACAGGAGGGATTCGAACCCTCGGTACAGCAAAAACTGTACGCCGGATTTCGAATCCGGTGCATTCGACCACTCTGCCACCGTTCCGCAGGTATCGAAGCCGCAGATTCTAACAGAGCCAGACGCGACTTCAGGGCTTCTTGGTAGGAGCAAACACCGCCGCGTTGCGCGGAGCCATGGTCATGGTCACGGTACCCGGGGAACCCCAACCGCCTTCGGACATTTCAACCGTTGCGGTTCGTTCTTGTCGGGTCATGACGACCAGACTGGTTTTACCACGCACAGCGGAGACCACAGTCCATCCTTGCGCGGGATAGCTTTCCAGGAAGTAGCGGTAGGCGGCATCCATGTCCTTACCGACGTCCATGACCACACGCCCCACCCAGTTGTCACCCGCACCAATGATGAGGGACTGGTCGCCCCGAATGATCGCCCCCGGTGGCAGCGCCAGTTGGCCGAGCAGTTGCACCGGCTTTTGCGGTTGCACAGAATCCGGCCCAGCGTAGTTGGCCGAGCCCAGGCTGGTGGAGGTGCAACCTGCGCTGAGGCCGGCGATCAAGGCCAGACCTATCCAATGTGAATGACGCATGGTTGCTCCTTTCATGGTGAGCGAAGGGTTCAGCCCAGCTGCGCCACGCCACCCATGTAGGGGCGCAGCACTTCGGGCACGGTCACGGATCCGTCAGCGTTCTGGTAATTTTCCAGTACCGCCACTAACGCGCGGCCCACGGCCAGGCCAGAGCCGTTAAGCGTGTGCACCAGCTCGTTCTTGCCTTGGGCGTTTTTGAAGCGCGCCTGCAGGCGGCGCGCCTGGAAGGCTTCGCAGTTGGAGACCGAGCTGATTTCACGGTACACGCCTTGCGCAGGCACCCACACTTCCAGATCGTAGGTTTTGGTGGCGCCAAAGCCCATGTCGCCCGTGCACAGGCTCATCACGCGGTAGGGCAGGCCCAGCTTTTGCAGGATGGCTTCGGCGTGGCCGGTCATTTCTTCCAGCGCTTCGTAGCTCTTGTCGGGGTGCACGATCTGCACCATTTCAACCTTGTCGAACTGGTGTTGGCGGATCATGCCGCGGGTGTCGCGGCCCGCGCTACCTGCTTCGGAGCGGAAGCACGGTGTGTGCGCCGTCATCTTGATGGGCAAATCGGCCTCGGCCAGGATTTCCCCGCGTACCACATTGGTCAGGGTGACTTCGGAGGTAGGGATCAAATACAGGTCCTGCTTGTCCTCGCCACCGTCTTGGCCGCCTTTGTTGGCAGCAAACAGGTCTTCCTCGAACTTTGGCAGCTGGCCGGTTCCACGCAGGGTGTCAGCGTTGACGATGTAGGGCGTGTAGCACTCGGTATAGCCGTGCTCGCGTGTTTGCGTGTCCAGCATGAACTGCGCCAGTGCGCGGTGCAACTGTGCAATCGGACCGCGCATGAAGGTAAAGCGCGAGCCCGCCAGCTTGATGCCTGTGTCAAAGTCCAGGCCAAGCTTCTCGCCAACCGTCACGTGGTCCTTGACCTCAAAGTCGAACGTCTTGGGCGTACCCCAGCTGCGCACGACCACATTGCCCTCTTCGCCAGCACCCACGGGCACACTCTCATGCGGCAGGTTGGGCACGGCCAGCAGCAGGTCTTGCAGCTCGGCCTGAATCAGATCCAGGCGCGCAGCCGAAGCGTCCAGCTCGGTTTTGATGGATCCCACCTGCGCCATAACGGCGTCGGCCTCGGCATGCTGGCCTATGCCCTTGAGCATGCCAATCTGTTTGGACAGGCTATTTCGCTGGGCTTGCAGCTCTTCGGTACGGGTCTGCAGGGTCTTGCGTTCGGATTCGAGGGCGCGGAAGGCGTCCACGTCCAGAAAGGCTTGCGGGTTCTTGCGGGTTTGCAGACGCGCGATCACGGCGTCCAGGTCTTTGCGAAGGAGAAGAATGTCTAGCATGGTGTAGGTATTGTAGGGATCAGTCTGCGGCGCCTTCGTGCTCGGCCTTGAGGCCTTTGGGCAGCGGGAACTTCATGGTCTCTTGCACGCCAGGCAAAGTACGCACCGCCACAGCACCGAGCTCGCGCAAACGCGCAATCACGGCTTGCACCAACACATCGGGCGCCGAGGCGCCGGCCGTCAGGCCCACATTGCCGACGCCTTGCAGCCACTGGGCCTGCAAGTCTGCAGCCGAGTCCACCATGTAGGCAGGTGTGCCCATGCGCTCGGCCAGCTCGCGCAAACGGTTGCTGTTGGAGCTGGTGGGGCTGCCCACCACGATCACCACGTCCACCTGTGGACTGAGCAGCTTGACAGCGTCTTGCCGGTTTTGGGTGGCGTAGCAAATGTCTTGTTGCTTGGGCTCGCGCACGCTCGGGAAACGCGCCTTGACGGCGGCCAGAATACCCGCCGCATCGTCCACGCTGAGGGTGGTTTGTGTGACCACGGCCAGCTTGGCTGTTTGCGCGGGCTGCACCTTGGCCACATCGGCCTCGTCTTCGACCAGATGGATACCGCTGTCGAGCTGGCCCATGGTGCCTTCCACCTCGGGGTGGCCTTTGTGGCCAATCATGATGAATTCGTAGCCCTCTTTGTGCAGCTTGGCCACTTCCACATGCACCTTGGTCACCAACGGGCAAGTGGCATCAAAAATGCGGAAACCACGTTGCTCGGCCTCTTGCTGCACCGCACGGCTGACACCGTGGGCGCTGAAGATCAGCGTCGCGCCTGGTGGCACTTCAGCCAGGTCTTCAATGAAGATGGCGCCTTTTTCCTTGAGGTCGTTGACCACATAGGTGTTGTGCACGATTTCGTGACGCACATAAATCGGCCGACCAAACTTGGCCAGTGCGTGCTCGACAATGTCGATGGCGCGGTCCACCCCGGCGCAAAAGCCCCGGGGTTCGGCCAGCACGATGTCGGCGGTCATCACAGCACCCCGATGATCTTGACTTCCAGCGTCACCGGCTGGCCCGCCAGCGGGTGGTTGAAGTCGAACTGCACCGCGCCGTCTTCAGATACCTGCAGCACCGTGCCAGCGTAGGCGCCCATGCCATCAGGCGTGGGGAACTGAACCACATCGCCCAGGGTGTACTTTTCCATCGGGTCGCCCAGCTCGTTCATCAGCTTGCGCGCCACCCACTGCACCATGTCCGGGTTGTGCTCGCCAAAGGCCTCACCAGCTGCAATCTGCAACGTGGTATGTACGCCCTCTTCCAGCCCCAGCAGGTGTTGCTCGACAGCGGGCGAGAGCTCGCCACTGCCCAGCGACAGGGTGGCGGGCTTGTCGGTAAAGGTGTTGATGACATCGCCGTGCGGACCGGCCAGGCGGTAGTGCAGAGTCAAAAAGGAGCCAGGTTGAACGGTGGACATACGGGTTTGGACCAATGCCACGCAAGTGGCAAGACAGGCATAAAGAAGGCTCTATTTTAGAAGCTGGACAAACCAGCACAGGGAGGAGAGGCCTATGGGCATCAAGGACATGCAGGCGGACGTGCGTCCGCGGGAAAAACTGCTGGCCCGCGGCCCGCAGGCACTGAGCGATGTGGAGCTGCTGGCCCTGCTGCTGCGCACGGGCATGGCGGGTAAGGATGTGTTCGACCTGTCGGCCGAACTGCTGGAGCGACTCGGTGGTCTTGCGGGACTGCTGGCGGCGCAAGCAGACGACCTCAAGGTGATCAAGGGCCTGGGGCCAGCCAAACGCGCCGAGCTGGTGGCGGTCATGGAGCTGGCACGCCGCGCCATGACAGAGCGCCTGCGCGAACGCGAAGCCTTTGCCTCACCGCAGGCCGTCAAGCAGCACCTGCAACTGCACCTGTCGCATAAACCGCACGAGGTGTTTGCCGTCTTGTTTCTGGACAGCCAGAACCGCCTGCTGGCGATGGAGGAACTGTTTCGGGGTACCCTGTCGCAAACCAGCGTGTACCCGCGCGAGGTGGTCTTGCGCGCCCTGCACCACCACTGCGCTGCCGTGGTGCTGGCGCACAACCACCCCAGCGGTAGCGTGCAGCCCAGCCGCGCGGACGAGGCCTTGACACAAAACCTCAAGGCCAGCCTAGCCTTGGTGGATGTACGGGTGCTGGACCACATCATCGTGGGGCCCGGTCAGGCCTTGTCTATGGCCGAGCAAGGTTTGCTGTAGCCAACAGCACCACCAGGGCACCTGCACCGCCCTGCGGTGGTGTGGCCTGCACAAAGGCCAACACCTGGTTTTTCTGGACCAGCCAGCTGTGCACCCGGCTTTTGAGCACCGGCGTTTTGCCCGGCGAGCCCAGGCCCTTGCCATGCACCACCCGCACGCAGCGCACACCTTGGCGATGACACTCGCGAATGAACTCGGCCAGCGCCAGCCGCGCTTCGTCGGTGCGCAGGCCATGCAGATCGATTTCGCGTTGAATGGTCCAGTCGCCCTTGCGCAGCTTGCGCACCACATCGGGGCCGATGCCGGGGCGCTTGAAGCTCAAGGCCTCGTCGGTGTCGAGCAAAGTGCTGACATCAAACTCATCGCTCAGTGCGTCCTTGAGCACGGCCTGTTCGTCCTTTTGCCTTTGCACCGGCACCGGAGGCACTGCTTGTGGCTTGGGAGTGTGCCGCTCGGATTGAGCCAGCGGCTTGACCACGCCCACCGCACGCGCAAACAAGTCCCGCTCGCGGCGTTCGCGCTCTTGCGCCTCGGCAAGCTCACGTGCACGCTGCTCGGCCAGCTCGCGTTCGCTCTGGAGCTGCTTCTGGATTTTTTTGAGGTCTTGCAGGCTTTGAATTTTCATCAGGCGCCTGCGCGGTTGCGCATCCAGTCTGCCGTCTGGAAAAAGCTTTGGTTGAGTCTTTCGTGCAATGCCGGGTCGACACCCACCTCGGTCATGGCCTGGTCCATACAGGCCAGCCATTGGTCGCGCTCGGCAATGCCAATGGAAAAGGGCATGTGCCGCATGCGCAGGCGCGGGTGACCAAAGCGATCTTCAAAGTAGGACGGGCCTCCCAACCATCCGCACAAGAACCAGAACAACTTGTCGCGTGCGTCGTCCAGCGTGCTGCCATGCACCGCGCGCAACAGCTCGTACTGTGGCTCCAGGTCCATCAAGTCATAAAACCGGTCTACCAGCTGGCGGACTTTGGACTCTCCACCCATCCATTCAAAAGGAGTGTCAAACAGCGGTTTTTCTTCAATGTTCATGCGGGCATTATCCGGGTCAATCCTGGGCTACTCGAAGGGTCTGCACAACGCTTTGCCCCAACAGCCCGCGCAAAGCCCATTGACCCGTCAGCAATGCCAACAGTGCCCCCACAAGGGAGCCAACCGGCAGCATCCACCACGACACGGTCCAGGGCAAGTCAAGCACCTGCCGCGCCAGCGTCCAGCCCAGCGCCAAGGCACTGCCTGTTGCGAGCAGACCCGCCAGCAGGCCTTGCAGACCCAACTCCAGCGCTTGCATGGTGGCCAGGCGATGGTGGCTGGCACCCAAGGCGCGCCAGACGGCATATTCGTGCACCCGCTGTTTGCGCCCGGCGTCCAGCACCGTCCAGAACACCAGCAAGCCCGACAACAGACTCAGGCCAAAGAGACTTTGCAAAGCACCCATGACCTGGTCGAGCATGCGCTGGATCTGGCCCAGCGTTTGTCGCAAATCCACGGTGGTGACGTTGGGAAACTGGCGCACCAGTTGTGCGTCCAAAGTGTCACCTGCCTGCGCTGAACGCAAAGTTGCCAGGTAAGTGGTGGGCCACTGCGGCATGCTGGCCACGGGGTAGATCATGAAAAAGTTGGCCCGCATCGACGTCCAGTCCACTTTGCGCACCGAGGTGATGCGCGCTTCATGCACTACGCCCGCCATGTCAAAGCCCACACGGTCGCCCAGCTTCAGGCCCAGTGTGTTGGCCAGCCCATCTTCGACGCTGACTTGCCCGCTGTCACCGGATTGCCACTGGCCCTGCACCAGCGTATTTTGATCGGGCAAGCTGCTGCTGTAGGACAAGTTGAACTCACGTTCAACCAGGCGCTGTGCCCGATCGCCCTCGAAGTCTTCTGCCTTGACCGCTTTTCCGTTGATGCTGACCAGGCGCCCGCGCACCATGGGAAACCAGTCCACCAACTCGGCGCCAGACTGCGCAACATGGCTGCGAAAGGCCTGCTGCTGGTCGGGCTGCACATTGATCACGAAATGATCCGGTGCATTGGCCGGGGTCACCTGGCGCCAGCTGCTGAGCAGGTCGGTGCGCAGCAGCAGCATCAATGCCAGCGCCATCAGGCCCAAAGCCATGGCACTGACTTGCACGATCGTCAGGCCCGGTCTTGCAGTGAGCTGCTTGAGCGCCATGCCCCAACCGCCGCGCCGCGACCCTGGCAACAGGGCGGCCGCACGCACCAAAGCGCCAGCCAACACAGCAAACACCAGCGCTGCCAACACAAAGCCTGCCAGCGTCATGCCCACCAAACGGGCATCCTGCCCGAACAACAGCGTGATGGCGGCAAAGGCCAGCAGGCCCAAGGCCGTGACCATCCAGGTGCGCACTCCGGGCGGCTGCATTTGCCGGCGAAGCACACGCAAAGCTGGCACTTTTGCCAGCTGAATCACGGGCGGCACCCCAAAGCCCCAGAGCAGTACCATGCCCACCGCCACGGACAAGAGCCAAGGCCCCGCCCCCGCAGAAGGCAGCTGCACCTGCCACAAGTCCTGCAGCACAGCCACCAGGCCGCCATGCAAGCCCCAGCCTGCGAAAGCCCCGATGCCGCAAGCCAGAGCACCAGCCAGGCTCAGCTGCAGCAAATGATTGCCCAACAACTGCGTCTGGGTCTGCCCCCAAACACGACGAAGCGCACAAGCATCGAGTTGTTCACGGGCATAGCTGCGCGCCGCCATGGCCAATGCCACGGCGCTGAGTACCGCTGTCAACAGGGCCACCAGATTCAGGAAACTGCGTGCACGTTCCAATGTTTGCTGCATCTCGGGGCGCCCCGAGCTCAGGGTCTCGATACGCGTACCACGAAGCCCTTGCTGATCGAGCCATTGCTGCGCTTGAAGCGTCCAGCCCTGCACAGCGTCCGCACTGCCGGCGACCACCAGACGCCAGCTCAAACGACTGGCCGGTTGTACAAGTCCTGTAGCTGTGACATCGGCCGCGTGCATCATCACTCTGGGCGCCAGGCTCATGAATCCCATGCCACGGTCAGGCTCTTGGGCAATGACACCACCAATGCGCAACTGGCTGTGACCCAGTTGAAGGGCTTGCCCCACCTGTAGAGATAACTGCGAAAGGATCGCCGCATCCACCCAGACTTTGCCGCGCTCTGGGGCACCGGCTATGCGTCCGCCTTGCAGTTGCACAGAACCCATCAAAGGGTACGCATCGTCCACCGCTTTGAGCGCCACCAAGACGGGCATGGCACCGGTAGTCGCGATCTCGGCGCTTTCAGCCGCGCTGGCCATGGAGGCCATGCTCAGCTGTACGCTGGTGCGAAGCCCGCCAGCGCGGGCTTTGGCCAACACGGCGTCAGGCACGGGCTGGTCACTGACCCAGGCGGCATCGCCCCCCAGCAATTGGTGCGCGTCACGCCATAAACCGGCCTGCAGGCGCTGCGACAAAAACGCCACCGTCGACAAGGCGGCCACCGCCAGGGCCACAGAGCCCATCAGCAAGCGCAACGGAGGGGTGCGCAACTCCCGGCGCAAGGACCCCAAAAGAGAGCGTAGCCCATGTATTGACATCATGACCACACCTTACCCGAAAGCCATCAACCCTGAGCAATCGGGTATTAAGCCCATCTCATTGGAGCGTTTGGGGGCCTGCAAGCGGAATGCGCAAGGTAAACACGGTTTGTTGTCCCGGCAAGCTGTCAAAGGCCAACTCACCTTCGTGTCCCAAAGCAATCGAGCGGCTGAGCCAGAGACCGACGCCCATCCCCTCAGCCTTGCTGGTTTTGAACAGATTGAACACACTGCTTTGCTGATCCAGAGGGATGCCTATGCCGTTGTCGAGCACACGAACCACGGCGAAACCATCGAGCACCTCGCCCTCCACCTGAATCCAGGTCGGCCGACTCTCCACCACACTGGTGGCTTGCAAGGCGTTTTGCAACAGGTTGAGCATGACTTGCTGAAGTTGCACAGCGTCGCCCAGAACATGCATGTTCGCTTGCAGCTGCACACGCAGTCGAACGCCTTTTTCCTGGGCCGGAATTTTCAGAATGTCGGCCACCTCCTGCACCAGCGCCGACATATCAAGATGTTCATACTCCGCTTTGCCTGTTCGAAACAAATTCCGTAATTTGCGGATGATGTCGCTGGCACGCTGGGTATCGCCAAAAATGCTGTGCGCCACCTTGCCCTCGGGCGTGCTTTCGTCCGGGTACTTCTGTTTGAGCCATTCCGCATGCAGGGAGTTGGCAGCCAAAGGCTGGTTAAGCTCATGAGCGAAACTGGCCACCAAGGCCCCCATGCCGGCGCTCTTGTGGGAAAGGGTCAGTTGACGAATGAGCTCGTCTCGTTCGTTGAGCATGTCCCGGTGCACGAGCTCTTGCTGCAGCAAGAGCTTGCTTCTTTCCTGCTCCTTGGCCAAAGACCGCTCGGCCTGCAAACGGTGTTCGTGAATCTGCCCCACAAAGGCCTGAATGAAGGCCACATTGATCAGGCTGATGCCCCAGAACCGGCTGACATACAGCATGATCGAAACGGGATCATCTCCATAAAACTCCGCAGGACTCCAGCCCTTCCAGAGCGCAACCGCCTTGATGGCCGAGGAAATGCAGAGAATCCAGCCTGCACGCTTGATGGCATGCGCGCCAGCGACCTTGCCTTGTGCCAACAAGGCATTGCCCACATGCACATACTGCAGAGAGTTGATCGCATAAAAGCCGTAAAACCATAACAGATGCCAAAAGTCGCTGGCACCATGGACGTACATCACCACGGTCACAGCCACATAGATGCTGTTGGCCACCATCTGTTGTATCAACCATTTGCGGTTGTAGCTTTGGGCCATTTTGCGAAGCGCCATTTGGCGCCCCCAAATACCCAACAAGAGCGGGAAAGCCCCCAGGCACATGACCCACAGGTCGCTGATTTCCCCGCGCAAGCCCAAGGCAAACAGCGCCAGGGCACTGAGCATGCCCGACACGCTCCACAAAGCCACCAGGCGGTTGTGATAACGCGCAAGCCCCGACCAGATCGCACCGTGGATCAACAGGTAAAGCGTGGCGATCATCCAGACGACCGTCCGGGGATCTATATCAAGGTTGATGTTTGGCATTTGGAGTGATGACTTTCGGACTCAATTATGCCGATCAAATCACACCAACCGAACACAAAAATTATCGAAGCAAAGGCAAACGCAAAGTAAAGACCACGCCTTCAGACTGGCTTTCGAAACCCAGATGCCCACCATGCGCGTTGACGATCGAGCGGCTCAGCCATAAACCGACCCCCATGCCTTCGGACTTGGAGGTTTTGAACAAGGTAAACACCTCGTCCTGCAGTTGGGCGTCAATGCCTGGACCATTGTCTCGAACACGCAGGTACATTTGGCCGTCTTGCGTGACGCAACTGACGTCTATGGCCGGTAACGGCGTAGCCGCAGCATCCAGGGCATCCATGGCGTTGTTGAGCAGATTCAACACCACCTGCTGCAACTGCGTGACATCGCCATTGACCATGACCTGATCGGGCACCGAGGAAGACAGCGCAATACCGGACCGCTGGAGGCGACCTTCGACGATGAGCAAGACATCCCGCAGCATGTCAGCAAAAGCAATGGGCTCAAAATTTTGAATCCGGGTCATGAACATGGACCGCAAAGTGCGCACGATGCGACTGACCTTGAAGGCGTCTTCACGCATACCCTCACCCAGCTTGCTCAATTGCTGTGGGTCATCGAGCCGCTGCTGTTGAAGCAGCGTGTCCATGATTTCGGTTTTGAAAGTCAGCGCAGTCAGTGGCTGATTGACTTCATGGGCAATGCCAGCCACCAGCGCGCCCATGCCTGCACTCTTGTTGGACAAGGTCAGCTGCCGGATGATCTCCTCTCGCTCCTTGAGTAAAGCACCCACATCCTGGGCGTGTTGCTCGAGCAGATCTATCTTTTGTTTTTGGAGTTTGGCTTCGTTTTCTGCGCGCAACTGCGATGCTTGCACCTGTCCAACAAAAGCCTGCAAGAAACCCACATTGACGAGGCTGATCGCCACGAACTGCCCGATGAAAACGACCGCCTGGTCCCAAGCCATGACATAAAGGCTGACCTCGCCCCAGCCTCCAAGCAGCGCCACGGTTTTGACACCCAGACTGATACAAAAGGCAAACCCTGCGAACTCAATGGCCCAAGCACCACTGAGGCCTTCTTTCTGGCGCATGGCACGCCCAATCAGAATGTATTCAACAAGATTGAGGGTATAGAAAGCGTAAAACAGCAGCACCAGCCCGGGCAGATAGTCCCCACCCCGCAGAAAATGAGCCAGCCCCAGGCCCATGTAAGCCGCATTGAAGAGCCCATGCCCCCACAGCCAGGAACGAGAGACTGGCCCCAGCATGGAGCGCAAGGTGATCTGCCGCCCCAGGTTACCAGCTGCCATCAAGAATTGGCCAATGATCACCAGCGCCCAATCGGGCCACACGCCACGCATGCCCAGAAACACCAAACCGAAAGCACTGACGATGCCCGACAGGCTCCACGCCGCAACGGTGCGGCTGCGGTACTGAGCCAGGCCAACCCAGATGGCCGCATGCAGCATCAAGTACAGCGCCGCATCCATCAGGTAGATGGTGCGCAGGTCCAGAATCATCACTCCCCCAAAGTCAGGCGTTCACTGACTATAGGTGATTTGATCAGTAGGTTTCAAGGTGCAGGCGACCCTGCTTTTTCAGGTCAGCACCCATCGCTTCCCAGTCGAGGCCCGCTCCTTGGGCGATGTCGCGCAGGGCCATGACCACCCCCTCTTCCATGCTCTTGAGACCACAGACATAGAAACAGGTGTTGGCATCCTGCAGGAGTGCGGCGATGTCGGCAGCGCGGTCGCGCATGGCGTCTTGCACGTAGCGCTTCGGTTTGCCGGCTTCGCGCGAGAAGGAGAATTCAATATCGATGAAGTCCTTCGGCAGCTTGTTGAGCGGTCCAAAGTACGGCAGCTCCGCAGGCGTGCGGGCACCAAAGAACAGCATGAGCTTGCCGCCTTCGAACTTGCCGCTGGCGCGCAAACGTCGGCGCCATTCGGTCATGGCGCGCATCGGAGCCGAACCCGTACCGGTGCAGATCATGACGATGTTGCTCTTGGGATGGTTCGGCATCAGGAAGCTGGCACCGAACGGACCGATCACCTGCACCTTGTCACCGACCTGCAGGTCGCACATGTAGTTGGAGCCCACGCCACGCACGGGCTTGCCGTCGTGGTCTTCGAGCACGCGCTTGATGGTCAGCGACAGGTTGTTATGGCCCGGGCGCTCGCCGTTGCGCGGACTGGCGATCGAGTACTGGCGGGCGTGGTGCGGCTTGCCGCTGGGGTCCACGCCGGGCGGGATGATGCCGATCGACTGGCCTTCGAGCACGGGGAAAGGCATGCCGCCGAAGTCCAGCACGATATGGTGGGTGTCGTACTCGGTGCCGACCTCGGTCACGCGCAGGTTGCCAGTCACGGTGGCGGTGATGAATTTTTCTGCAGCCTTGGGGCCATACAAGTTGGTATAGGCGTGGGCAGCTGACCAAGGCGGGATGGTGGCGCCGAACTGAGAGGAGTTGAAGGTATCACCGCTCGCGCCGGAGGAAACCGAAGCAGCCGAAGCCGAGGCGGCTTGCACAACAGCCTGGGCTTGCTGCGCGGCTTCGCCAACGTCGCCACCGAGCTCAGCGAGTTGATCGGCACTGAGTTCCCCGGGCAGATCGTCCCACTTGAGCTGCTCTTCGATGCTGTAGGCCTTGGCTTTGGGCATCATGCGCCAGTTGTCGATGGCGCCAGTGGGACATGGCGAGACGCAGTCCATGCAGAGGTTGCAGACATCAGCCTTGACAACGTAGTTACGCGAGTCGTGGGTGATGGCGTCGATGGGGCAGATGGCTTCGCAGGTGTTGCAGCGGATGCAGATCTCGGGGTCGATGACGTGCTGCTTGAGAAGGGTCGATTCGGTGGTCATGGTGCTCCTCGGCTTTATGGTCTTGTCAATGCTTTGGCGTTCGCAGTCTACAGATGTCCGCACATCCCATGCAGTTGGCAAAGGGAGGGGCCGGGTGACGATTTACGGTACCCCGTCATGAGGAACCCGGCCCCTCTCTTTGCCAACTGCTGCCCCAAACGAGGCAGCAGTCGCAAGCGTCATCAGTTGAAGCGGACGTACTCGAAGTCCACCGGCTGACGGTTGATGCCCATGACCGGGGGCGCGATCCAGTTGGCGAACTTGCCCGGCTCGACCACGCGGCCCATCAGGCTGGCCACATAGGCACGATCCTGCTCGGTGGGCAGCCATTCACCCACCTTGGCATTCCATTCAGACTCGCTCACAGCGCGACCATCCGGGCTCACTTTCAGCCCCTTGAGCGTGCCGATGTTGCGGTGGAAAGCCTTGTGAGGTACCGTGAGACGGAAATCCACGCCAGCCTTTTCGATGATGCGGTTCCAACGCTCCACGCCACCTTTGGAGTCGGTGATGTAGTCGTCGCGCAGCACCTCGTTCAAAGCGTTGAGCATGGGCACTTCTTTTTCGACCAGCTGGCCGTCTACCACGTCCAGGATCTTGTAAGTGTTGCCCTTGAGCACATGGTCGTCAGTGCGCTTGCCTTCTTCGTAGCGGCCTTTCAAACCGGAGCTGTAGAAGGTGGCGGCGTTGGACGACTGGTCGGCACCGAACAGGTCGATCGTCACCGAGAAGTGGAAGTTGATGTAGCGCTGGATGGTGGGCAGATCGATCACACCAGCGGCACGCAGCTTGCTCACGTCGTCGGTCTTGAGCTGGTTCATCATGTCCACGGTGCGCTGGATCACGCGGCCCACGCCGGACTCGCCCACGAACATGTGGTGCGCTTCTTCGGTCAGCATGAACTTGGTGGTGCGGGCCAGCGGGTCGAAAGCAGATTCGGCCAGGGCGCACAGCTGGAACTTGCCGTCGCGATCGGTGAAGTAGGTGAACATGAAGAAGCTCAGCCAGTCGGGCGTCTTCTCGTTGAAGGCCTCCAGAATGCGGGGGTTGTCGGCGTTGCCGCTGTTGCGCTCGAGCAGGGCTTCGGCTTCTTCACGGCCGTCCTTGCCAAAGTATTTGTGCAGCAGGTACACCATGGCCCACAGGTGGCGGCCTTCTTCGACGTTGACCTGGAACAGGTTGCGCAGGTCGTACTGGCTGGGGGCCGTGAGGCCCAGGTGGCGCTGCTGCTCGACCGATGCGGGCTCGGTGTCGCCTTGCGTGACGATGATGCGGCGCAAGTTGGCGCGGTGTTCGCCAGGCACATCCTGCCAGGCGGCTTCGCCCATGTGGTCACCGAAGTGGATCTTGCGCTCCTGCTCGGCGGGGTTCAGGAAGATGCCCCAGCGGTAATCGGGCATCTTGACATGGCCAAACTGGGCCCAGCCTTGCGGGTCCACGCTCACGGCGGTGCGCAGGTACACGTCGAAGTTTTGCGAGCCGTCTGGACCCATGTCCTGCCACCACTGCAGGTAGTTGGGCTGCCAGTGCTCGAGCGCGCGCTGCAGCGTGCGGTCTTCGGACAGGTTGACGTTGTTGGGAATCTTTTCGCTGTAGTTGATACCGGACATGAGAATCTCCTTGAGAAAATTTGTTAAACGCGGTTCAGGTCGAACTGGACTTTTTCGCCCTTGCCGTAGACCTTGAGGGCACCCTTTTCGCCCACGGCGTTGGGGCGCTGGAAGATCCAGTTCTGCCAGGCGGTCAGGCGGCCGAAGATGCGGGTGAGCATGTTCTCTTTTTGCGCAAAGCGCAGGTTGGCTTCCAGACCGGTCAGGGCATCAGGCGACATGGCGGCGCGCTCTTCGAGGGCCAGACGGATTTCATCGTCCCAGTCAATGTCATCAGGCGCCGCAGTGACCAGGCCCAGCTTGTAGGCAGCGTCGCCGTCCAGCGCCTGACCAACGGCAGCGCGGGCGGCTTCCATAGGCGCCGCTTCTTCATAGAAGCGGCGCTGCAAGCGCGACTGGTCGTTGACCATGGGGAGGTAGCCGAAGTTCATTTCACCCAGTGTCAGTGCGGGTTGCTTTTCGGGCTCATCGGGCAGCACCAGCATGTAGGCACGGTCGGCGCAGAAGGCCAGCTCGGCCAGCGACCCTGCAAAGCAGGAACCGGGTTCAATCAGGGCAAACAGTGTGCGCGAAGAGACGTCCATGCGAGCAAACGTACGACGCATGTAACCCAGGGTTTCGCGAGCAAACCAGTGGTCCTGGTTGTTCAGCACGGCGGCATCTGCGGCGAGCACGGCAGCGCTGGAATCGGGGCCATGGCCCTGGGTCTTGAGCAGCCAGGTGCCCAGTTCCAGTTCATTGGTGCGCATGTGCAGGATGGCGTCATCGAGTTCGCGCGTCATGGCCATAGGCCACCAGTTGGCGCCTGCAGCTTCGATGCCCGCGATGTCAGCGGCCACGGCAGCGGTGGGCGCCTTGACGGTAAAGGTGGCCGTGCGCTTGACGCGGTCCATCTCCACGGTGACATAGGTGTAGCTCACGCGGTCGGCTTCGATGGTGCGGTTCAGGGGTGTCAGTGCCACGCCTTTGGCTGAGGCCGGACGGTTGCTGTTGGCAGACAGTTTTTGTGCACGGTCCTTGACGGCTTGCTGGAACACGGCGGGTTTGGCGATCGCGTCAACCAGGCGCCAGTCCACGGCTTTTTGACCGCGCACGCCTTCCACACTGGTGCAGAAGATGTCGGCCAAGTCGTGGCGCACATGGCGCTTGTCGGTCACACGGGTCAGGCCACCGGTACCGGGCAGCACACCCAACAGAGGCACTTCGGGCAGGGACACGGCGCTGGAGCGGTCGTCCACCAACACGATTTCGTCGCAAGCCAAGGCCAGTTCGTAGCCGCCGCCCGCGCAAGCGCCGTTGACGGCGGCAATGAATTTGAGGCCGTTATGGCGGCTGGAGTCTTCAATACCGTTGCGGGTTTCGTTGGTGAACTTGCAGAAGTTCACTTTCCAGGCGTGGCTGGAAACACCGAGCATGAAAATATTGGCGCCTGAGCAGAACACACGGTCACGCAGGCTGGTCACCACCACGGTGCGCACTTGCGGGTGCTCGAAACGGATGCGCTGCAGCGCGTCGTGCAGCTCAATGTCCACGCCCAGGTCGTAGCTGTTGAGTTTGAGTTTGTAGCCCGGACGGATGCCGGCGTCTTCATTGAAGTTCAGGCCGAGCGTGGCGGTATCACCATCCACGGTCAACTGAATGTGTTTGTACTGCGCGGGTGAGGTCTGGTAATTGACCTGCGGGTTGGTGCTTGTCATGGCTGTTGCCTCCGGTTGGGTTCAGAAAATGCATTGGGCTGCACGTTGAGGTGAAGTTTATTGCATGTTCTGGATGTCGGCAATATGCATTTTATTTCTTTTTATAGGGATTTCCCTAGGTTTTGAGATGCAGGTGCTCTCGGACTTCTTTGCGCAGTTGAGCGAACGCCGCCTGCACATCCCCCAAGCTTGTGTTGATGGTCAAGTCAGCCTTGGAATAAAAGGCCGAGCGACCATCGAGAATGCGCTTGAGGTCTTCCATCGCTTCACGGCTGGCCGCCATGGGGCGCAAGTCACCTTGGGCCGCCACGCGTGACATGTGGTCTTGCGCATCGGCTTGCAACCACACCGTGGTGCAGTGCGAGAGCAGCAAGTTGAAATTGCTCGAATCGGACACCAGCCCCCCTGGCGTGGCGATCACCACTTCGGGATAGATTTGTATCGCTTCTTCCAGCGCACGACGCTCGTAGCGACGGTATGCGTTGGCCCCGTAGAGGTTATGAATCTCGCTGATCTGACAACCCGCAAACTGCTCGATCTCGCGGCTAAGCTCAATAAATGGAAAACCCAGATCGTCCGCCAGGCGTTGTCCCAGCGTGGTTTTGCCAGCACCACGCAGGCCTATCAGGGCCACGCGGTTGGCGCGGTCTTGCTGCGATCCCCCTTCACCAAACAAGTCCGTCAACTGCACACGCGCACGGCGCAAATCGGCTTCGCTGCGCTTGGACAGCAGTTCACGAATAAGCAGCCATTCAGGAGAAGAGGTAGAGATATCGCCCAGCAATTCAGCCAGAGAACATTGCAGCGCCTGCGCCACCTGCAACAGCACCAGCACCGACACATTGCCCATGCCGTATTCCAGATTGGCCAAGTGGCGTTCGGACACATCGGCGGCAATGGCCACCGCTTTGCGGGTCATGCCCTTGCGTGAGCGCAAGGTGCGCACACGTTCCCCCAGGGATTCCAGGAACGGGTGTCTGCCTTGCTCGTCCGGGGTCTGGGTCGGATTCAAAAATTCAGTGGTTGTTGTCATGAACTAGGGTATTCCCTGTGTTTTTATGCTGGCCATAACATGCACTTTACTGCATACTGCACAGCAGGCACGATAGTGCATTTATACCTTCAACGCACCGACTTGAACAGTCTTTTATTTCATGACCACTGAACTGCTCCCCAATTTCTTCGCTGGCCGCTGGCAAACCGGTACAGGCGCAGGCATCCCTTTGTTCGACCCGGTGTTGGGCACAGAGCTGGTGCGCGTTTCGAACGCAGGTGTGGATCTGGCCGAAGGTTTTGCCTTTGCCCGTGAGCAAGGCGGCCAGGCCCTGCGCGCCATGACCTATGCCCAGCGCGCCGCCATGCTGGGCAAGATCGTGGAAGTGCTGCAGGCCCATCGCGACGAGTACTACGCCATCTCCACCGCCAACTCCGGCACCACCACCCGCGACTCGGGTGTGGACATTGACGGCGGCATCTACACCCTGGGTTATTTCGCCAAGCAAGGTGCTGCACTGGGCGAAGCCAAATGCCTGCTCGATGGCCAACGCATCCGCATGGCCAAGGACCCGGCTTACCAAACGCAACATATCCAGGTCCCCACCGAGGGCGTGGCCCTGTTCATCAACGCTTTCAACTTCCCCAGCTGGGGCTTGTGGGAAAAGGCCGCACCCGCTTTGCTCTCGGGTGTACCCGTCATCGTCAAGCCCGCCACCGCAACGGCCTGGCTGACGCAGCGCATGGTCAAAGACGTTGTGGATGCCGGCGTGGTGCCAGCAGGCGCCCTGTCGGTCATCTGCGGCTCGTCTGCGGGGCTGATGGACCAGCTGCAGCCCTTCGATGTGGTGTCCTTCACAGGCTCGGCCGAAACCGGGCGCACCATCCGCAGCCATCCGGCAGTCAGCGAGCGCTCGGTGCGCTGCAACATCGAAGCCGACAGCATCAACTCCGCCCTGCTGGCCCCGCACGCCACCGAAGGCAGCGAGGCTTTCAACCTGCTGGTGACCGAGGTGGTGCGAGAGATGACACAAAAATCCGGCCAAAAGTGCACCGCCATTCGCCGTATTTTTGTGCCACGCGCCGTGTACGACGCCGCCGCTGCCGCCATTGCCGCCAAGCTGTGCAAGACCAGTGTGGGCAACCCCCGAAATGAATCGGTGCGCATGGGCGCACTGGTCAGCAGCGAGCAAAAAGCCGCTGTGCTGGCGGGCCTGGCCCAGCTCAAGACCGAAGCCGATGTGCTCTTTGACGGCAACACCGCTGCACTGGTGGATGCTGCCGACACCTCGGCCTGCGTGGCCCCTGTGCTGCTGGGCCACCGCCAGCCTGAGCAAGCCCTGGTGCTGCACAGCGTGGAAGTGTTCGGCCCTGTGGCCACCCTCATGCCTTACGACAGCGTCGATCAGGTCCTGGCCATGATCCGCCGTGGCGAAGGCTCGCTGGTATGTTCGGTCTACAGCGAAGACCCCGCCTTCACCGCCCAGGTCAGCCTGAAACTGGCCGCTTGGCATGGCCGCATCCACGCCATATCGCCCGATGTTGCGGCCCTGCACTCGGGTCACGGCAACGTCATGCCCATGAGCCTGCACGGCGGCCCCGGCCGCGCAGGAGGAGGCGAAGAGCTGGGCGGCCTGCGCGCCCTGAACTTTCACCACCGCCGCGCCGCCATCCAGGGCAGCAACCAGGCGCTGGACCTGCTGGCTGCGCAAGGCGTGGCCTTGCCGCTGTAAACCCTGTACGCCCCGACCTCAAGTAGCCGCACAATAGAAACAAAAACAGATCCCCGGAGACACCCATGCCCCACGTTCAGCCGCCCGAGAGCACCTTCAATTTCGCCCAGCACCTGCTGGCTGCCAACGCCAAACGCGCCGACAAAATCGCGCTGATCGACGATGCCGGTCAGCTCACTTACGGCCAATTGGCTGAACAGGTGCGTCGCTTTGCGAGCGGCCTGCAAAAAATGGGCTTGCAACGTGAAGAGCGCGTGCTTCTGCTCATGCACGACAGCAGCGACTGGGTGGTGGCCTTTTTGGGCTCCCTGTACGCAGGGGTGGTGCCAGTGGCAGTCAACACCTTGCTCACTGCCGAAGACTATGCCTTCATGATGGGCAACAGCCGCGCGCAAGCTGCGCTGGTGTCTGCCGCCTTGCTGCCCACATTGCAGGCAGCGCTCGACCTGGGTGGGCATGAAGTGAAACACCTGGTGGTTTCCCGTTCTGCGCAGCCCTTGCCAGCCGGTGCAGTAGACATGGCTGCCGTGGTCGCCCAAGGCCAGTCAGGCGTGCCCGCCAGCACCCATGTGGATGAGCCTGCGTTCTGGCTGTATTCGTCAGGCTCGACCGGAAAACCCAAAGGCACGGTGCATACCCAGGGCAACCTGTTCTGGACGGCAGAGTTGTACGGAAAACCCGTGCTGGGCCTGACCGAAAACGACACCGTATTCTCGGCCGCCAAACTGTTTTTTGCCTATGGCCTGGGCAATGCCTTGTCTTTCCCCTTGAGCGTAGGCGCAACTGTCGTGCTGATGGCCGAGCGCCCCACCCCTCAAGCCGTGTTCAAGCGCATGGTCGATCACCAACCGACCGTGTTTTATGGCGCACCCACGGGTTACGGCGGCATGCTGGCCAGCCCCGATTTGCCCGCCAAATCGCAAGTGGCCCTGCGCATGTGTTCATCTGCGGGTGAAGCATTGCCGCGAGACATTGGCGAGCGCTGGACCGCGCAGTTTGGCTGCGAAATCATCGACGGCATCGGCTCGACCGAAATGCTGCACATTTTCCTGTCCAACCGCCCGGGCGATGTGCGTTACGGCACAACAGGAAAACCAGTCGAAGGCTACGAGGTGGAGCTGCGCAACGAAGACGGCTCGGTGGTCACCGGCCACGACCAGATTGGCGACCTGTTCATCAAAGGCCCCAGCAGCGCTTTGATGTACTGGAACAACCGCGAGAAATCGCGCGACACCTTCCGTGGCGAATGGACCAAGAGCGGCGACAAATACACCCGCGACATTGACGGCTACTACACCTACGCTGGTCGCAACGACGACATGCTCAAGGTCAGTGGCATCTACGTGTCCCCATTCGAGGTCGAGGCCACGCTGGTGCAACACCCGGCCATTCTGGAAGCCGCCGTGATTGGCAAGGAAGACAGCGATGGCCTGACCAAGACCAAGGCCTTCATTGTGCTCAAGGCCGGGCAGAGCCTGAGCGAAGACGAGGTCAAGGCCTTCGTCAAGGAACGCCTGGCGCCCTACAAATACCCTCGCTTCATGGAGTTTGTGGACGAATTGCCCAAAACCGCCACCGGCAAGATCCAGCGCTTCCGCTTGCGCGATCTGGAACGCGAGCGCGGCTGATGCGCCCTGACCCGATCAAGTGTTCTTGCTGATGGTGATGGTCGGGAACTTGCTGGAAAAGTCCTTGGCGCGTTCGGCCACACGAATGGCCACCTGACGCGCCAGGGCCTTGTAGATGCCCGCCACTTCGCTGTCGGGCTCGGCCACCACCGTGGGGCGACCGCTGTCGGCCTGCACCCGAATGCCCATGGACAGTGGCAAAGCGCCCAAAAAATCCAGGCCCAGCTCGGCGGCCATTTTCTTGCCGCCTTCAGCGCCAAAAATATGTTCCACATGGCCGCAGTTGGAGCACACATGCATGGCCATGTTTTCAACCAATCCCAAAATCGGCACGTCCACTTTTTCGAACATGCGAATGCCTTTGCGGGCGTCCAGCAGGGCAATGTCCTGCGGCGTGGTCACCACCACCGCACCGGTCAAAGGCACGCGCTGGGACAGCGTGAGTTGAATGTCGCCGGTGCCCGGCGGCATGTCCACAATCAGGTAGTCCAGGTCTTTCCAGTTCGTCTGGCGCAGCAGCTGCTCCAGCGCCTGCGTGGCCATGGGGCCGCGCCAGATCATGGCATCGTCGGCATCGACCAGCAGACCAATCGACATGACCTGCACACCATGGTTTTCCAGCGGCTCCATGGTTTTGCCATCGTGCGTGTCGGGGCGACCGCTGACGCCCAGCATCATGGGCTGGCTGGGGCCGTAAATGTCGGCATCCAGCACGCCCACGCGCGCGCCCTCGGCGGTCAGCGCCAGCGCCAGGTTGGCTGCAGTGGTGCTTTTACCCACACCGCCCTTGCCCGAAGCCACGGCAATGATGTTGCGCACGCCCGGCAAGAGTTGGACACCGCGTTGCACCTGATGCGCAATGATTTTGGTGCCGACCGTGGCCGACACCTGCTGCACCCCGGCCACAGTCTTGGCCGCAGCTTCCAAAGCCGCCTGCAAGGCTGCGATCTGGCTCTTGGCCGGATAGCCCAATTCCACCTCGAAAGACACCTTGCCCCCGTCAATCTGGAGGTTCTTGAGTTGCTTGGTGGACACAAAGTCCTTGCCGGTGTTCGGATCGATGACGGTTTGCAGGGCTTGGAGCAATTGTTCGGGCGTGGCCATGGGGGTCTTTCTCAAAACAGCAGGCAGTGTAGCGACAACTCATAAAATCGGAGGTTTGCAAGCATAAATCCCTAAAGCCATGTCCGACGCACCCCGCCAGCTTTTCGTCACCACCGCCCTGCCGTACGCCAACGGCAACTTCCACATCGGCCACATCATGGAGTACATCCAGGCCGACATCTGGGTGCGAACCATGCGCATGCAGGGTAACGAGGTGCACTTTGTCTGTGCCGACGACGCGCACGGCGCGCCCATCATGATCGCGGCTGAAAAGGCGGGCATCACGCCCCAGCAGTTCGTGGCCAATATTGCGGGCGGTCGCAAGCCTTATCTGGACGGCTTTCACATCGCCTTTGACAACTGGCACAGCACCGATGGCCCGGAAAACCACGCACTGGCCCAGCAGATTTACCTGGACCTGAAAAAGCAGGGTCTGATCGAGACCCGTACCATCGAGCAGTTCTACGACCCCGACAAGGGCATGTTCCTGCCCGACCGCTTCATCAAGGGCGAATGCCCCAAGTGCGGCGCCAAGGACCAGTATGGCGACAACTGTGAAAGCTGCGGCGCCGTGTACGCCCCCACCGAACTCAAGAACCCGTATTCGGCCCTGTCCGGCGCCACCCCGGTGCTACGCACCTCCGAACACTTCTTCTTCAAACTCTCGGACAAGCGCTGCCTGGACTTCCTGGCCCAGTGGACCAACAGCGGCGCCGTGCAGGCCGAGGTGCTCAACAAGATCGCCGAGTGGATCGAACCCGGCGAAGACAGCAAGCCCAAGATGGGCGACTGGGACATCTCGCGCGACGCGCCCTATTTCGGCATCGAAATCCCCGACGCGCCGGGCAAGTACTTTTACGTTTGGCTGGACGCACCGATCGGCTACCTGGCCTCACTCAAGAACTACTTTGGCAAGACCGGCCGGGACTTTGACGCCTTCATGGCCGACCCGAAAGTGGAGCAGTACCACTTCATCGGCAAGGACATCATCACCTTCCACACCCTGTTCTGGCCAGCCATGCTGCATTTCAGTGGCCGCAAGGTGCCCAACGCGGTGTTCGTGCACGGCTTCCTGACGGTGAGCGGCGAGAAAATGAGCAAGAGCCGCGGAACCGGCCTGGACCCGCTCAAATACCTGAGTCTGGGCATGAACCCCGAGTGGCTGCGCTACTACATCGCCGCCAAACTCAACGGCCGCAACGAGGACGTGGACTTCAACCCCGAGGATTTCCAGGCCCGCGTCAACTCGGACCTGATCGGCAAGTACGTCAACATCGCCAGCCGCTCGGCGGGCTTCATTGCCAAGCGCTTTGGCGGTCAGCTGGGCGAGGTCTCGGCCGACGGCGACGCCCTGCTCTCCCACCTGCGTGACGGCATTGCCCCGATTGCCGAGCTGCTGGCCGAGCGCGACTACGCCAAGGCCTTGCGGGATGTGATGGCGCTGACCGACCGCGTCAACGAATACGTGGACGCCAACAAGCCCTGGGAACTGGCCAAGAAAGAAGGCATGGAAGGCCGCCTGCACGATGTGTGCACCACCTGCATAGAAGCCTTCCGCGTGCTCACGGTGCTGCTCAAACCGGTCCTGCCAGGCCTGGCCGCGCACGTCGAGGCCTTCCTGAACATCGGCCCCATGACCTTTGCCAACGCCGGCGCGCCGCTGGGCGCCGGCCACGCCATTGGCGAATACAAGCACCTGATGCAGCGCGTGGACCCGAAGATGCTGGATGCACTGTTTGAAGCTCCTGCTGCACCCGAGCCGGAGAAAGTCATTCCGGGCGGCGAAGAGATCGCCCCCACCATCTCTATCGACGACTTCGCCAAGGTCGATTTGCGCATCGCCCAGATCGTCAACTGCGAGGCTGTCGAAGGCTCGACCAAGCTGCTGCGCCTGACGCTGGACGTGGGCGAGGGCCGCACGCGCAATGTGCTCTCCGGTATCGCCAGCATGTACAAGCCCGAAGACCTGGTGGGCAAGCTAACGGTGATGGTGGCCAACCTGGCGCCGCGCAAGATGAAGTTCGGCGTGTCCGAAGGCATGGTGCTGGCCGCCAGCCATGCCGATGAAAAGGCTGAACCGGGCATTCACGTGCTCCACCCCTGGCCTGGTGCCAAGCCAGGCATGCGCATTCACTGAGCGTTCTAGCCTTGCATGCGTCTGCCCCCCACAGGGCAGGCGCATAATGCCCCTCTTAATGAGATGGGCAAACATCCCCCATCCTGGAGACAAGCCATGCAGTGGAGCCAGGCCACACAATTGTTTCGTCCGCGTCTGCTCGACAGTTTGAAGGGCTACAACCGGCAGCGTCTGGGGCAAGACGTAGGGGCTGGACTCACCGTTGGTGTGGTTGCACTCCCCTTGGCCATGGCTTTTGCCATTGCCTCCGGACTCAAGCCCGAGGCGGGCATCTTTACGGCTGTCATCGCAGGCTTTCTGATTTCCCTGCTCGGCGGCAGCAAGGTCCAGATTGGCGGGCCCGCAGGCGCTTTCATCGTCATCGTGTACGACATCGTGGCCCGCTACGGCGTGGCCAACCTGATCATTGCCACCGCCATGTCTGGCGTGTTGCTGTTCCTGATGGGCCTGTTTCGCCTGGGCACCCTGATCCGGTTCATCCCCGTGGCCGTGGTCATTGGCTTTACCAACGGCATTGCAGTGCTGATCATGCTCTCGCAGGTCAAGGACTTTCTGGGCCTGGACATTGCCCACATGCCCGCCGACTTCTTTGGCATCCTGAACGCGCTGTGGACCCATCTGCACAGCTTCAACTTTGCAGCAGTGTTGGTCGCGCTGGGCTCGCTATCGCTGGTGGTCGGCTGGGTGCGCGTGGGACGCCGACTGGAAGGTACACCTTATGCGTGGCTGGCCAGCGTACCTGGCTCCATCATTGCGCTGGTCTTTGCCACTTTGGCCACCTGGAGTCTGTCGCTGCCAGTCGAAACCATTGGCTCACGTTTTGGCAGCATCCCTTCTGGTCTGCCCGTGCTGCAATGGCCCGAGTTCTCCTGGGAAACCGCGCGCTTTCTGATCATGCCCACCTTCACTCTAGCTTTGCTGGGCGCCATTGAGTCGCTGCTGTGCGCCCGCGTGGCTGACGGCCTGATTGATGACCGCCATAACTCCAACCAGGAGCTGATGGCCCAAGGCGTGGCCAACTTCGTGACACCATTTTTTGGTGGCATGCCTGCCACCGGCACCATTGCCAGAACCATCACCAACATCAAGAGCGGTGCCACTTCACCCATCTCGGGCATGGTGCATGCCGTCACACTGCTGGCCATTTTGGTGGTGGCTGCGCCGCTGGCGGCCAATATTCCATTGGCGGCGCTATCAGCCATCTTGTTGTTCGTGGCCTGGAACATGGGCGAGTGGCGTGAGTTCGTGCATCTGCGCCAGTTCCGCATGCCTTACCGCATCACATTGCTGGCCGTATTTTTCCTCACGGTGGTCTTTGATTTGACGGTCGCGGTCGAGGCCGGACTGGTTGCAGCCTGCCTGACCTTCATTTACCGCATCTCCAGCCTGAGCCGCAGCGAAGAAGTCCCCCTCAAGGACTACCCCGAACTGGCCGAGCAGCCCGCGCAAGTCCAGGCCTGGAGGATGTATGGCGCACTGTTCTTCGGGGCCGTCAAACTGATTGAAGCCATTGAAGACAACTTGCAGACCCGTGTGCTGGTGCTGGATCTGAAAAACGTGATTTATGTGGACTCCAGCGGCGCGGATGCGCTGGTCAACCTGATCCACACCTGCAAAAAGAAAGACGTGGAGCTGATTGTGTGCGGACTGATGCACCAGCCCATGGACATTGCCCAACGCAGCGGCTTACTGCAATTGGTGCAACAACAGCTCGAACCCGACCTGGCGGCAGGCATGGCCCGTGCCATTGCATTTGGCCGTCAGGTTCAGCCCGGCGTCGCCCAGTAAAATCAGGGCTTATCAGTACAGCTTACAAAAGTAACCTCATGAACATTTTCCGTCGCCCCGACTACCAGTCCGACACCACCCAGTTCATCAACCAGCTCAAGACCAGCCGTCCTGAACTGACCAAAGAGCAGCGCGAAGGCCGCGCCCTGCTGTGGGACAAACAGGTGGACCTGCAAGCCCAAAAAGACTATCGTGCTGCTCGTGTGGCCCAGAAGCCCTACGTCTACCAGACCCAGGCCTGAACCTGTTTGTGGCCCTATCTGAGACCACTCTTGTCCCATGAGCACGCAGCAAGACGCGCTGGACCTGTCTGCATCAGCAGACACAGCAAGCGCTACGCCTGATGTCGTAGACCACGTGGCTGTGGCCCGTCTGTATGGCGAGCCCCTGTTTGCGCTGCCAACCGACCTGTACATCCCGCCTGACGCGCTGGAAGTCTTTCTGGAGGCCTTTGAGGGCCCGCTGGACTTGCTGCTGTACCTGATCCGCAAGCAGAACTTCAACATCCTCGACATCCCCATGGCCGGCGTCACGCGCCAGTACCTGAGCTATGTGGATGAAATCCGCTCGCGTAACCTGGAGCTCGCGGCCGAGTACCTGCTGATGGCTGCCATGCTCATCGAAATCAAATCGCGCATGCTGCTTCCGCCCAAGAAAACGGCAGAAGGCGAAGAGGCCGAAGACCCGCGCGCAGAGCTGGTGCGCCGCCTGCTCGAGTACGAGCAAATGAAAATGGCTTCCGCCCAGCTCAGCGAGCTGCCCCAATATGGCCGCGACTTTCTCAAGGCACAGGTCTACATCGAGCAAAGCCTGCAACCGCGCTTTCCGGACGTCAGCATGGACGAATTGCAATCGGCCTGGCGCGACATCCTCAAGCGTGCGCAACTGGTACAGCACCACAAGATCAGCCGAGAAGAGCTCAGCGTGCGCGAACACATGAGCCATGTGCTCAAGCTGTTGCAAGGTCGCCGTTTCATTGAATTCGAACACCTGTTTGACCCCAGTCGCGGTGTGCCGGTCATGGTGGTGACCTTCATCGCCATGCTGGAGCTGGCCAAGGAAACCCTGATCGAAATCACCCAGGCCGAGGCCTTTGCTCCAATTTACGTGCGTTTGGCCTACACACCCAATTGACCGCCCGGCACCGCTACACTTGGGTGCATCTACCTCCAACGGACACCGTACCGCTGCCATGACTTCCAACAGCACTGCCCGCGAGACCACTGCCACCCCTTATGGCACCCTGCCCCCCGCCTCCCCGGTGGCTGCGCGCAAGCCGATCAGCCTGCCGCGCCTGCAGGAAATGCGTCAGCGTGGCGAGAAGATCACCATGCTGACCGCCTACGACGCCACTTTCGCTGCCGTAGCCGATGCAGCCGGCGTAGAGTGCATTTTGGTGGGAGACTCTCTGGGTATGGTTTGCCAAGGTTTACCCAGCACCGTGGGCGTGACACTGGAGACCATGCGTTACCACACAGAAAGTGTGGCCCGCGGGATTCGTCGCGTACAAGGCACCGCATGGATCATTGGTGACCTGCCTTTTGGCAGCTATCAGGAATCGCGGGAGCAAGCCCTGCGCAGCGCCACCCTACTGATGCAGGCGGGGGCGCACATGGTCAAGCTGGAAGGCGGTGGCTGGACCACCGAGACCGTGCGCTTTCTGGTCGAACGTGGCATCCCAGTTTGCGCCCACCTGGGCCTGACACCTCAAACCGTTCACGCCTTGGGCGGCTACCGCGTACAAGGTCGCGATGACAGCAGTGCGGCACAGTTGCGTGCTGATGCGCTTGCCCTTCAGGATGCAGGTGCCACCATGCTGGTGCTGGAAATGGTGCCCGAGCCTTTGTCTACCGCCCTCACCCAGGAACTGCCCCGTTGCCACACCATTGGCATTGGTGCGGGCAACGGCACAGCTGGGCAGGTGCTGGTCATGCACGACATGCTGGGCATCAACCTGGGCAAGAACCCCAAGTTCGTACACAACTTCATGCATGGCGCCGACAGCGTACAGCACGCTATGAGCAACTACGTCGCCGCTGTCAAAAACGGCAGCTTCCCTGACAACAAGCTGCATGCCTGGTAAAGGCATGGCCTTTCGCTTATGAAGATCGTTCACTCCATTGAAGACCTGCGCCTGCAACTGGCCCAGGCCCAGCGTCCGTCCTTTGTGCCCACCATGGGCAATCTGCATGAAGGCCACCTGGCCCTGGTACGCCAGGCCAAACCCTTGGGCGACTGCATGGTGGCCAGCATCTTCGTCAACCGCCTGCAGTTCCTGCCGCACGAAGACTTTGACAGCTACCCCCGAACGCTGCAGGATGACTGCGCCAAGCTCGAAGCTGCAGGTTGCGACCTGGTCTTTGCGCCCAGGGAGACCGATCTCTACCCGCAACCGCAAACCGTGAAGGTCCACCCTGACGCCAGTCTGGGCGACATTCTGGAAGGACATTTTCGCCCTGGTTTTTTCACCGGCGTGTCCACCGTGGTCATGAAGCTGTTCATGAGCGTGTTTGCCGGCAAAGCGCAAGGCGCTGCCGTGTTTGGCAAAAAGGACTACCAGCAGCTCATGGTCATTCGCCAGCTGGTCAAACAGTTTGCGCTACCCATCGACATCCACGGCGGTGAAATTATTCGTGCAGAAGACGGCCTGGCCCTGAGCTCACGCAACAGCTACTTGTCGCCACAAGAACGCCAACAGGCCTTGCAACTGCATCTGGCCTTGCGCGATCTGGGCCGCCAAGCCCAAGCCAGCGCCAACGCCCTGGCAGAACACTTGCCCACACTGGAAGCGCGCGCCATGCAGGATCTGCAAGCACGGGGATGGCAACCCGACTACCTGACCGTGCGCCGCCGCGAAGACCTGCAAAGCCCACAAGCTGGCGATGCACTGGTGGTGCTGGGCGCAGCCCGACTGGGCAAAACCCGCCTGATCGACAACCTGGAAATTTGAACGACGCCGTCCAAAGACAGTGACAAAGAGCCTTAGAGGCCCTCGCCTCTGGGGTCGCGGCCCATCAAGACCTGAACGGCTTGCGGTGCCTGTAAGCGTCCGTCCAGCAATTGGACCACCGCCTGCGCGATCGGCATGTCCACACCCAAGCTCTGCGCCCGAGCCACTACAGTGCGTGCACTGTAAACACCCTCTGCCACGTGGCCCAGGGATTCCACCGCTTGTTGCAGGCTCAGGCCCTGCGCCAGCAGGCCACCGACTTTGCGGTTTCGGCTCAAATCGCCTGTAGCCGTGAGCACCAGATCACCCAGACCAGAAAGCCCCATGAAAGTCTCGGCGCGCGCTCCCAGAGCCACGCCCAGGCGCGTCATTTCGGCCAGCCCACGGGTGATCAGGGCGGCCCTGGCATTCAAACCCAGCCCCAGACCATCGCACAAGCCAGTAGCGATGGCCAACACGTTTTTCACGGCACCACCCACCTCCACGCCCACAATGTCGTCGTTGGCATACACCCGTAAATGATGCCCATGAAACACACGTACCAGCATGTCGCGCACTTGCGCATGCGCGCTGGCAGCCACCAAGGCAGTAGGTTGGTCTTTCGCCACTTCTTGGGCAAAGCTGGGGCCATTCAACGCCCCGGCCAACAGCTCGGGGGCTACTTGCGCCTGCACCTCGTGAGGCATGAGTCCCGTGCTGGCTTCAAAGCCTTTACACAGCCAGGCGACAGGGGCTGGCGTGCCGCGCAAGGTGCTCAGGGTTTCACGCAACCCAGCCATGGGGGTAGCGACCACCCAGAGGTCTTCGCTTGTTGATGCGGCCACTCGTTCGCCCAAAGGGCCGCTGATGGCTTGCAGGCCCTGCGGCCAAGCCAGACCGGGCAAGTAGCGGGCGTTTTCGCGCGCACTGTTCATGGCCTGCGCTTGCGCTGCATCGCGGGCATGCAGGCAAACCTCGGCTTGAGGCGCATTACGCGCCGCAGCCATGGCCAGCGCCGTGCCCCAGGCACCAGCGCCAATGAAGGTGATGCGAGGGCTCACAGCCTGAAACAGAAATTACTGCGCCGTGGCGCCGGCTTGCTGCTGCTCGTACATGGCCTGGAAGTTGATCTCGGCCAGGTGCACGGGCGGGAAGCCCGCACGGGTGATCAGGTCGGCCATGCTGGCACGCAGGTAGGGATACACAATCTGAGGGCAGGCAATGCCCATGATCGGGCCCATCTGGTCTTCAGGCAGGTTGCGGATCTCGAAGATGCCCCCTTGCTTGCACTCGGCCAGGAACACGGTCTTGTCGGCGATCTTGGTGTGCACGGTGGCAGATACGCAGACCTCGTAGACGCCGTCAGCAGCAGGGGTGGCTTCCACGCCCAGCTGAATATCGACCGATGGCTGCTCTTGCTGCAGCAAGATGGCAGGGGAGTTGGGCTGTTCCAGCGAAGCTTCCTTCAGGTAAACACGTTGAATCTGGAAAACGGGATTGGAGTCGGCGACAGCGTCAGTCATGAAAGAAGTCTCGTGAAGAAGAAATAAACAGGGATTATGCCGACTGCAGCAGGGGCAACAGTCCGCCTCGGGCGTCCAGCGCCATCAAATCATCGCAGCCGCCCACATGGGTGTCACCAATGAAAATTTGCGGCACGGTGCGGCGACCGGTGATTTCCATCATGTGGGCACGCAACTCGGGTGCAGTGTCCACGCGGATTTCCTCGATCTGCTGCACACCACGTGCCTTGAGGATTTGTTTCGCACGCACGCAGTAGGGGCATACAGCAGTGGTGTACATCTTGACGGTTTGCATGGTGTCTCTCCTGCTGGCAGTCAGGTTTTTTCAACTGGCAACTGGGCGTCACGCCAGGCGCGCAAGCCGCCACTGAGAGCTTGCGCGTTGGTATAGCCCAGTTTTTGAGCGATGGAAGCAGCACGCGCAGCTCGAGCGCCCACCTGGCAGACCAAAATCACAGGCGTGGACTTGTTCTTGACACTACCCTCGAGCTGCTGCTCCAGAAACCCCAAAGGAATATTGCGCGAACCGGCGACATGGCCGGCTGCATACTCGGCAGGCTCGCACACATCGATCACCACCGCTTTTTCACGGTTGATCAACTGCACCGCCAGCGCCGCATTGAGGCCACCACCTCCCTTGCGCATCACAGGCAAAAACAAAGCCACTGCGGAGGTGATCGCGATCGCGATCAACATCCAGTTGTCCAGCAAGAATTTCACAACAGATTCCTTTTTGAGCGAAAAATCCGACCCGTCAGTGGGTCGGTGCCCCTGCATTCTAAAATGTGCAGTCTATTCCTTTTATCTGAACGCTTTTCGCTGCACTGATCATGTACAAACTTGTCCTCATTCGCCACGGCGAATCCACCTGGAATCTGGAAAATCGCTTTACCGGCTGGACCGACGTCGACCTCACCCCCGTGGGCGTGCAACAAGCCATGTCGGCTGGCCAGTTGCTCAAGGCCGAAGGCTGGGACTTTGACATCTGCTTTACCTCCGTGCTCAAACGTGCCATCCGCACCCTGTGGCTGACTCTGGACGAGATGGACCGCACCTGGCTGCCTGTGGTCAAGGATTACCGCCTCAACGAGCGCCACTACGGTGCGCTTCAGGGTCTGAACAAGGCCGACATGGCCAAGCAGTATGGTGACGAACAGGTGCTGGTCTGGCGTCGCAGCTACGACACGCCGCCACCTGCCCTGGAGGCGACAGACCCCCGCTGCGAACGCAACGACCGCCGCTACCCCGATGCCGATGCCGTACCACTGACCGAATGCCTCAAAGACACCGTCGCCCGGGTGCTGCCCGCCTGGAACGACAGCATCGCCCCCGCCATCCGTTCGGGCAAACGCGTGGTGATCGCTGCACACGGCAACTCGATTCGCGCCCTGGTCAAGTACCTGGACAACATTTCTGACAGCGACATCGTGGGCTTGAACATTCCCAATGGCATCCCGCTGGTCTACGAACTGGACGAGAACCTCAAACCCATTCGCCACTACTACCTGGGCGACGCCGAAGCCGCAGCCAAGGCCGCCGCTGCTGTGGCCAGCCAAGGCAAGGCCTGATCAAGGTCTTTCGCGAAGCACCCGATCGCAGGGCGTGAGCGGGTGTATATTGGCCCAGACATTGGGCCAACGCCCGACGACAACAGACCAGGGACTATGGGACAAAAACTGAAAATTGCCGGCTGGATGAGCATCGGCGCCTTGACCGGGGCGCTGATGACCTTTTCTTTGCAAACCGTTGCACGCAGCAACATGGTGCCACTGCCGCTGGAAGAGTTGCAGCAACTGGCCGCAGTTTTCAGCATCGTCAAGTCCGACTATGTCGAGCCGGTCGATGAGAAAAAACTCATCACCGATGCCATCTCGGGCATGGTTTCCAGCCTTGACCCTCACTCGCAGTACTTTGATAAAAAAACCTTCAAGGAATTTTCTGAAGGCACCTCAGGCAAATTTGTCGGTGTGGGCATCGAAATCACGCAGGAAGACGGTCTCGTCAAGGTGGTCTCACCCATCGAAGGCTCGCCTGCCTTCCGCGCCGGCCTCAAGACCAACGACCTGATCACCAAAGTAGATGACACAGCGGTCAAAGGTCTGTCGCTCAACGAGGCTGTCAAGCGCATGCGCGGCGAGCCCAACACCAAGGTCGTGCTTGGCATTTACCGCAAGGATGAGAACCGGACGTTCAGCGTCACCATCGTGCGTGAAGAAATCAAGACCCAATCGGTCAAGGCCAAGCTGATCGAGCCAGGTTACGGCTGGGTGCGCGTGTCGCAATTCCAGGAACGGACGGTGGAGGACTTCGCCCGCAAGGTGCAGGACCTGTACAAGGACGGTCCGCTCAAGGGGCTGGTGCTGGACCTTCGCAATGACCCGGGCGGCTTGCTGGACGCGGCCGTGGCCCTGTCTGCTGCATTCCTGCCTGACAATGCGGTCGTGGTATCGACCAACGGACAACTTGAGGACAGCAAGTTCACTTATCGTGCGGACCCGAAATTCTGGCGCCGCCATTTGGGGCATGACCCCATTGCATCGCTGACCCAGTCCACACAGGGTGCGCTGAAAAACGTCAAGCTTGTGGTCCTGGTGAATGAAGGCTCGGCTTCTGCCAGCGAAATTGTCGCTGGAGCCCTGCAAGACCACAAACGGGCCACCGTGATGGGCAACCAGACTTTTGGCAAAGGCTCGGTGCAAACCGTACGCCCCTTGGGGCCGGATACTGCCGTCAAGATCACCACCGCCCGCTACTACACCCCAAGTGGCCGCAGCATTCAGGCCAAAGGCATCGTCCCAGACGTGATGGTCGATGAAACCGAAAACGGCAACCTGTATGCCGCACTCTACACCCGCGAAGCAGACCTTGAAGGCCACCTGAGCAACGGCAAGGAAATGAAAGACCTGGCCCGCGAAAAGGCCCGCGAGCAAGCCATCAAGAAACTGGAAGAGCAGTCCAAAAAACCACAGGACATGCCGCGACTGCCCGAATTTGGCTCAGACAAGGACTTCCGCCTGATCCAGGCCATGCACCAGCTCAAGGGCGAAACCGTCAAGGTCAGCACCTCGCTGGCCGAACGCACAGAAGCCAAGAAAGATTGATGGGTATGGATGACGGGCAGCTGCTGCGTTACTCACGCCACATTCTGCTCGACGAGTTAGGCATCGAGGGGCAGGAGCGACTGCTCGCCAGCCATGCCCTGATCATTGGGGCCGGTGGCCTGGGCTCCCCTGCTGCGCTGTACCTGGGCAGTGCGGGCATGGGCAAAATCACGGTGGTGGACCACGATCAGGTCGATGCCACCAACCTGCAGCGCCAGATTGCCCATACCCTGGACCGGGTGGGTCAGGACAAAGCTTCTTCCATTGCCCAAGCGATTGCGGCCATCAACCCCGATGTGCAGGTGATCCCACGTGTGCAGCGCGCCGATGACACACTTTTGAACGAACTGCTGCCCAGCATGGACGTGGTACTGGACTGCAGCGACAACTTTGCCACCCGGCAGGCCGTCAACGCCGCCTGTGTGCGTCATGGAAAACCTTTGGTCTCAGGCGCGGCCATCCGGATGGACGGCCAGGTCTCTGTGTTTGACAGCCGACAACCCCATAACCCGTGCTACGCCTGCATCTTCCCCCCTGAACAAGCTCCTGAAGAAGTACGCTGCGCCACCATGGGCGTGTTTGCGCCGCTGGTAGGCATCATCGGCACCATACAGGCCGCAGAAGCACTCAAGATCGCCAGCGGCATAGGCAGTGCCATGGCCGGGCGCTTGCTGATGCTCGATGGGCGCGACTTGCGCTGGAGCGACATTCGCATGGCCCGCAACCCGCAGTGCCCTGTTTGCGGCTCAACGCACCCAGCCTGAGTCTTGCTTGTCGTCTGAAAGATGACAACTGCCATGAAAGCGCCTGAACACAGGCGGTGCCATGGCTTCGTGCTTATCGACAAACACGCCTAATCGTTGATCTTGCGCCAGACGCTGCGCTTGAGCATAGGGGCCCCTGCCTACCCTGAAACTGTAAGCCCAGGCCCATCCCTGACGCACCATGGTTTCGTTCACGTCCTGTCCATGACGATAGACCGTGCCGATCCAGCGTCCGTAGCTGTCTTCGCGCCAGACCTTGATCTGTACCGTTTGTTTGTACACGAGCGCCAGCAATGCGTTGCGTGCATCCTCGCCCCCAGGCTGACACGACTCGGGCGCATCGATGCCATCGAGCCGCACCCGCACCGATGTGCTTTGGCCTTGAGGTAGAAACGTCAAGGTATCTCCATCGAGCACCCAACTGACAAAGCCATCCCAAAGTACAGGCTTGGCAAACCCGCTCACAGGCGCCCACGCCAACATCACGAGCAGCAATGATCGGGCACATGTTTGCTTGAAGTTCAACCGTGTCATGCACCGATTGTGCCGTGTCTGTCGCGTCTGCCTGTACGATACGGGCATGCACAAGCCCGCTCGCCGCCTGCCGTTTCTGGCATGGCCCCGCCCTAATGCGCAACAGCTCAAAAGCGATGCTTTTGCCGGGCTGAGCGTGGGCCTGATGACGATTCCGCAAGGCGTAGCCTACGCGGCACTGGCAGGGATGCCTGCGATCACCGGCATTTACGCTTCAGTGCTGCCGGCGTTGGCCGCGACCTTGATGGGTGCCTCGGTGCGTCTGTCTGTCGGCTCTACGGCCCTCACGGCCATGCTGGTCACGGCATCGCTCACAGGCCTTGCCGAACCGGGCAGTGCCCAATGGGTCAATCTGGCCGTGTGGCTGGCCTTGATGACCGGCATCATGCAGGTGGTTTTAGGTTTTGCGCGCTTTGGCTGGTTGCTCAATCTGGTGAGTTCTCCTGTGCTGACAGGCTTTACCCAAGGCGCAGCCTTGCTGATCATCGCCTCGCAAGTGCCTGCTTTGCTGGGCATGCCTTCCGGTTGGGCCTCTGGTGCAAGCCCTGCCAGCTGGAACCTGCCAGCCCTGGCCATGGGCTTGGGCACCGTAGCCGCGCTGATGCTGAGCAAGCGCTTCAAACCCACATTTCCCGCGGTGCTGCTGGTCATGCTCGCAGGCGCGGCTGCGGTGCACTGGAGCCACCTGCCTGCCAACGGACTGGCCGTGGTAGGCCCATTGCCGATGGGGCTTCCCTCGCTGTACTGGCCAGGCGTGCTGGACTGGGAGATGTTCAAACAACTGCTGATGCCCGCCATGGTCATCACTTTGGTGAGCTTTCTGGAAACCGCATCGAGCGCCAAGGTAGATAACGATGGTCTGGGCAAACACTGGGACCAGGACCAAGACCTGATTGGCCAGGGCCTGGCCAAGTTGTTGTCGGGTCTGAGCGGTGCTTTCCCCACCAGCACCTCGTTTGGTCGCTCGGCGCTGAACCTGTACGCCGGCGCCAAAACCGGCTGGGCCGCCCTTTTTTCAGTGGTCATTGTGGTGTTGGCCTTGCTGTTCCTGACGCCTGTGATGGCCCTGGTCCCCCACGCTGTTTTGGCGGGTATTGTGGTGGCAGCGGTGTACAACTTGCTCCAACCCCACAAATTTGTGCAACTGATGCGTATCGACCGCATCGAAGCCAGCACAGCCGCGATCACCTTTGCCGTGACCTTGTTGTCCGCGCCGCGCCTGTACTGGGGCGTCCTCACCGGTGTCGTGCTGGGGTTGAGTCATTTCTTACACACCCGCTTGCATCCGCGCATCATCGAGGTGGGCCTGCACCCCGATGGCTCCCTGCGTGATCGTCACCTGTGGAAGTTGCCCCCCCTTGCTCCGCAGCTGTATGCCCTGCGCATGGACGCCGAACTCGACTTCGCCGCAGCCAGCAGCCTCGAGCGTGCGATTGGAGATCATCTGAGCCAACAGCACCTCGTGCGTCATGTGTGCCTGTTCGCTCAGCCGATCAACCGCATTGACGCCACGGGCGTTGAGGCCTTTGCCCAACTGCTGCGGCAACTGCGCAAACGAGGTGTGGTGCTGCACATCAGCGGCATCAAACTCCCCGTGGAAAAAACCCTGAAGCGTGCTGGACTGCTCCAGCATGACGACAGCCATTTGAGGCTGTACCGAACCGATGCAGAAGCATTGCAGGCCCTGCGTACGCTGGAGCCAGTACCCAACGATATGGCGGCCGCGGCGATTTGATCAAGCCGGAATGTCGGCTTCCACCAGCAAAGCCAGCAACTGCAAGGACTCTTGCCAACCCAGACAACAGGCCTCGCCCGGAATCATGTCGGGAATACCTGATTGCTCGATGTTCACTTCGGTACCTACCGAAGTGGTTTTCAGGTCGATAGTAGTGACCATCTCGCCCGGCAAATTCGTGTCATCAAAACGATCGGTATGCCGGATACGCTCGCCCGGCACCAGCTCAAGATACACACCCCCAAAGCTGTGCGACTGTCCGTTCGACAGGTTGGTGAACGACATGCGGTAGCCCCCACCCACACGTGCATCCATCTCGTGCACACGACCTGTGAACCCATGTGGCGGTAGCCATTTGTTCATGGCATCCGGGTCTGTGAAAGCACGGTACACCCGCTCTGCGGGGGCGCGCAATACGCGCTGGAAACGGACGGTATGGGGCATACAACACTCCTGGGGGCGAATCACACGGCCAGTGCTTTTTCGAATTCGGTCAAACGTTTGTGGATGGAGCGCAGCTCGGTGATATCCGTCCAGCGGTCAATCAGGTACGAAAAGGCATCGTTGACCTTGCCAAAGGCATTGCCTACCTGCTGAATCACACCCAACGTGATGATCCCGGAGAACAGCGAGGGGCCCATCAACAAGTACGGGAAGATGATCATGGTCTGCCCGTACAGATTGCTCCAGAGGTTGAAGTAGGCATAGTGGTTGAACAAGCGGAAATTGTTGAAGCGCACGCCCATGAACAACTCCATGGTGCCTGCAAGCGTCATGCGGCCACGGTCGTCTTCGGCATAGACAAGCTCCTTGCGCAAGGCCGCCTCGGTCTTCTGGTTGTTGTACTCCAACCCAGGCAAACGAATACCCACAAACCACGACAACACAGTGCCGCCTAACGCCGTGGTCAACGCGACCCAGAACAATGAGCCGTCAAACTTGAGCCACTCGATGGCAATACCTTTGGACAAGCCCCACAAGATGGGAATGAATGAGGCCAGCGTCAAAACCGCACGCACCAAACCCAGTCCCAGGTTTTCGGTCTGGCGGGCAAAACGCATGCAGTCTTCCTGAATACGCTGCGAGGCCCCCTCCACCGTCTCAAACGTACGCTGCCAGCGAGGCAAGTACGCTTCGGTCATGGCCTGACGCCAGCGAAACGCGTAGTGCGAGGCCAGATAGGCCTCGAAACTGCGCAACAGCATGTAGGGAAAAGCGATCCACGCAAACTGCTGCATGAAGCCCCAGAACTTACCCAAGCCACCAGCCTGCTCAGGCTTTTGCAGCAAATCGTAAAACTGGCCGTACCAGGCATTGAGCCGAACCGTCTGCTGCACCGTGATGAACACAATGGCCATCAGGACCGCCAAACCACCCCATGCCCACAAGGCCCAGCGTCGATCCAAAAAGAAACTGCGAAACATAGAGCTTTTTTCTGTGTATGAATGCACGCATCTTAGTAGGAGCGAGGCAGATCTTTGCATGCGTGTGCGGCAAATCCAGTATCGAGCGACATAATACTGTATAAATAAACAGTTATGTTGCGCACACTTTTCATCGATTTCAACAGCTATTTCGCCTCCGTCGAACAGCAGCTGAACCCCGCCTTGCGCGGGCGTCCGGTGGGAGTGTTGCCGGTCATGGCCGAATCGTCTTGCTGCATTGCCGCCAGTGTGGAAGCCAAGACCTTTGGCGTGAAGACTGGCACAGGCGTAGCCGAGGCCCGGCGGTTGTGCCCAAACATTCACTTTGTGCTGGCCGACCATGCCAAATACGTGCAGGTACACCAGCTGGCCGTGGCTGCGGTAGACCGCATTGCGCCCGTGCGGCAGGTCTTGTCGATTGACGAGATGGAGTGCGAGCTGACGGGCCGCTGGCGCGAGCGTGAGCGCGCCGTGGAACTGGCCAAGCAGGTCAAGGCCGAGCTGCAGCGCAGCGTGGGGGCTTATTTGCGCAGCTCGATCGGAATTGCACCCAACACGCTGCTGGGCAAGCTGGCCAGCGACATGCACAAGCCCGATGGCTTGACCGTGATCGAGCTGCACGAGCTGCCGCAGCGTTTGTTCCATCTGAAGCTCTCGGACATTCAGGGCATTGGTCCGCGCATGCGCCAGCGGCTGTCACGCTGCGGTATTGACAGCATGCAAGCGCTATACGCCGCACCACGCGATGTGCTGGTGACAGCCTGGGGGGGACTGGCAGGGTCGGACATGTACGACAAGCTGCGCGGCCAGTGGTACGGGCCACGAGCGACCACGGCGCGCTCGCTGGGGCATTCGCATGTGCTGCCGCCCGAGCTGCGCACACCTGAGGGTGCCCGACAAGTGCTGCACCGCTTGACGCAAAAGGCCGCGATGCGGCTGCGCAAGCAAGGCTTTTTTGCCACCAGCATGCAGGTGTTTGTACGCTGCGCCCACCGCGGGCCACATCACAACGGTGGCGAACGGATCACGCAGCTGGGTGAGACACAGGACACGGCCATCTTGCTTCATGCGATGGAGCAACTGTGGTTCAGTGGCCTGCACTTGTTGCCGCGCCCGCTGATGGTGGGTATTCAATTGGGAGGCCTGGTGCTGGCCAGCCAGCACACACCTGATTTGTTTGAGCAGCCCGACATGGCAGCAACCCAGCAGCGTACAAACCAGCGGGTGCAAAACCACCCCGTGCAACGCGACCGCGCACGGCTCATGGCGGCCGTGGATGCTCTCAACCGTACGCACGGCAAAAATACGGTGTACTTTGCCAGCGCCCACCATGCTCTCGACACCGCGCCCATGCGCATCGCTTTCAACCGGATTCCGGACCTGGAAACGGAACGATGAGCCTCAAGCCGTGATGATCCAGCCTTCGAGAGGGTCAAACGAAGGCAGACCGTATTGCGCGTGCCCGGCTTCATGCTGTGCCTGCGCCCAGGCTGCCTGCATCAGACACAAGGTGGCATCGAGCGCATCACCACTGGCGTCTTCGGCCAAGCGGTTAAGCAAGGCGTGGCTGGCCACCAGGCGCAGGTGCAAACGGGTCTGACCGCGCTCCAGCGCGCTGAGCAGTTCGCGCCGCGCCAGTAAACGTTCAGGGGTCTGTTTGGCCTTGTCATCGCTTTTGTAGCTGCGACTACCGAGCACCTCACGCGCCAGCAAGCCGGGATAGGCTTCCAGCGCCACCCGACGCCGATCCCCCTCACACAAACCAGGCAGGTGTACGCCCGCATTGCGCAACAACGGCACCCCCGCATGCAGCATATAGGCCACAGGCGGATTGACCCACTTCATGGAAGGACTGGAGCCTGCGGGACGGTCGGTGGCACGGTGGGCAAACTTGCCGCCCACAGGGCGAGCATCGCAAAAGGCTGCAAATTGCAAACGAATCTGTGCACGCTCCAGCGCGGCATAGTGGTCCATGCAGGCTGCCCAGTCAGTGGGCCAGCCCAAGGCTTGGACCAACTCGCGGGACAGGCCAAAGGGCAAATCGAAACCGCCCACCCAATCGGCAGGCTGCGCCAGCCAGTGACCGAAGGCCTCCAAGGTTTCAAAGGTGTGCAGGGCTTGCAGTTGCACGCGGCCTTGAGTGGCCTTGCCCTGCGCCAGCACGATGGGCTTTCGCCGGGAGGGGCTGGATGAAAAATCGCAGCCCAGCAGCTGCATGGCCATCAGGCGCGGCCGATGATGCTGGCAGTGGCCATCAATTCTTCGAGCAAGGCCAGAGAGACCTTGCCCGAAACGCTGTAGGGGTCCAGCTCGGCGCGCTCGGAATACTTGAGCAGGATGTTGGTGTTCACACGCGAAGTGTCCACCTGGCCCATGGTCCAGCCACCAAAGCGGCGTTCGGAAATTTCTTCGTAGTGCAGCAGCACCACATCCTTGTGGCGCTCGTCTTTCTGGATGTGTCCGTACAGATCGCTCACGGCACCGCGTCCGCCTTCAATGGCCTGCAAAAAGATGCCGCCGCCGTAGCACAGGATGCCGGTGATGCCGCTGGTGGGGTTGAACTGACGCGACTGCGTCAGGATGGAATCGATGGTTTCAGGCCGTGGGTCCACGGCGCGGCTGGCGTAAAGCAGGCGAACGAGCATGGCGATCAGCTCCGGGCAGGAATCAGGGACAGGAATTCACGGCGCAAATTGGCGTCTTTCAGGAACACGCCGCGCATGACCGAGTTGATCATTTTGCTGTCCATGTCCTTCACGCCGCGCCAGGCCATGCAGTAGTGGCTGGCTTCCATGACGATGGCCAGACCATCGGGCTGGGTCTTGCGCTGGATCAGATCGGCCAGCTGCACGACGGCCTCTTCCTGGATTTGCGGGCGGCCCATGATCCATTCAGCCAGACGGGCGTACTTGGACAGACCAATCACATTGGTGTGCTCGTTGGGCATGACACCGATCCAGATGCGACCAATGACGGGGCAAAAGTGGTGGCTGCAGGCGCTGCGCACCGTGATCGGGCCCACGATCATGAGCTCGTTGAGGTGCTCGGCATTCGGAAACTCGGTGATCTCGGGGCCTTTGACGTAGCGGCCACGAAACACCTCGTTGACGTACATTTTGGCCACCCGACGAGCGGTATCGCTGGTGTTGTGGTCGTTTTCCGTATCGATGACCAGGCTGTCGAGCACGCCTTCCATCTTGCCCGTGACTTCGTCGAGCAGTTTTTCGAGCTCACCGGGTTCAATGAACTCGGAAATGTTGTCGTTGGCGTGAAAACGCTTGCGAGCGGCGTGAATGCGTTCTCGAATCTTGACCGACACGGGCACGCCTTCGTCCGAAACGGGCGAGGTGGCAGAAGTGTTCATGGCGTCCTGGGCTTTCATCAACATGCAGCCATGGTAACAGCGATTGCTCAATAACGGTTTCCAGTCAAAAACAAGGCCACTCGCATGAGGGAATAGGCCAGAGCATCCCGCCAGCGCTGATGCCAGGGCAAGGCTTCAAAGCTCGCCAACTCTACAGGCTGGCTCTCATGCGTGATCACAGCCTGCAACCGATTCCGAAGCAAACGAGCAAATACAGGGTCATGCACCACCACGTTGGCTTCACGCGCCAGCAGCAGGCTCAGCGGATCCAGATTGGAGGAACCAACCGTGGCCCAGCTGCGCGAATGCCCTGCGTCCATCACCGCCACCTTGGCATGCAAGAAGCTGGTGGTGTAAGCGTGGATTTGGACCCCGGCAGCCAACAGACTTCTGTACACCGCGCGGGACGCATGGTATTGCATGAAATACTCGTACCGACCTTGCAGCAACACCTGCACGCGTACCCCACGTTGTGCCGCGCGGACCAAAGCCTGGCGCAGACGACGCCCTGGCAAAAAATAGGCATTGGCCAATATCACCTCGTGGCGTGCTTCGCCCAGAGCCTTGAGGTAAGCGCGCTCAATGGTGGCACGATGACGAACGTTGTCTCGCCAGAGCATCCCGGCCCGGACACCCTTGCCTTGCACATCGGCTACGCGACGAACAGCCCTCCATTCAGCCTGAGCGCCAGCCCGCAAACTTTGCAAGACTTGGGGCAATCGACGCTTGCGCACCTCGGCGGCGAACTGCATACGCCACCACAACTGCGTCATCATGTCCAAGGCCTGCAACACCATGGGCCCCTGAACTTGTACTGCATAGTCAAGCCTTGGATGGGGCAACGCACCATGACGTGGGTCAAGCCAGTCGTCGAGAACGTTGATACCACCACAAAACAAGGTTTGAGCATCCACGACACACAGTTTTCGGTGCAGACGCCGCCAGCGCGAAGGAATCAGCAAACCCCAGGTCCCCAACGGCATGTACACCTGCCATTGCACCCCGGCCTCTAACAGGCGTTGCCGCCAGATTGGCGGGCAATTTGGCGTACCCACGCCATCGACCACCACCCGAACCTGAACACCCCGCTGCGCTGCGCGTACCAGCGCGTCCAGCAATTGCTGAGCCACACCTTCGAAATGAAAAATATAGGTCTCCAGATGGACCGTGTGCTCAGCTTTATCCACAGCAGCGACCATGGCTGGTACCAAGGCACGGGCACCTTCGAGCAATTGGATATCGTGCCCTGGGTCTGCAGCTGCGCGGCGCTTCATGCGACACCCCAGCCAAAGTCGGCCACCAAGGGCAAATGATCGGACATCTGTCGCCAGACCCGACCATGTGGCACCCACTGCTGCAATGGGCTAAGACCACGCGCAAACACACGATCGAGCTGCACCAAAGGCAAGCGGGCCGGATACGTTTTAACGCTGGGCCAGACAGGCTGCTGCAAACCAGAGTGGACCAGCATACGGCCCGTACGCGGCCCCCAATCGTTAAAGTCTCCAGCCACCACGACACTGGCGTGTGGCGGGACTTCGCGAAGAACGTAAGCCAGAATCTGCTGGACTTGCCGAACACGGCTGGCAGGCACCAGGCCAAGATGCACAACCAGCACATGCACCTCTTGCTGCTCCACCTGCACCACCACGTGCAAGAGCCCGCGCTGCTCAAAGCGGTGGTCGGAAATATCCTGGTGCTGCACCTGCAACACTGGCCAGCGAGACAGCAAGGCATTGCCATGCTCACCGTGTCGGGTGAACGCATTGGTGTGGTAAACCGCTTCGTACCCCAGCGGCGCCAGGAACTCGTCTTGCGGCAGACTGGGCCAGCGCGCAAAGCGCCTGGCCTCGCGGTGATTGAAGCGGCGCACTTCCTGCAAACACACCAAGTCAGCGTCCAGCTGCTCAATCGCGTGGCCAATGTTGTGAATTTCCAGCCGCCTGGCCGGCCCCAAGCCCTGCACCCCTTTATGGATGTTCCATGTGGCCACACGCAGGGCTAGGTGTTCGGGCTGGGTCATGCTCACGATTTTAATGAGCTAGCATCTTCAACATGTCCCGACAAAGCCTCAGTCCCAACGCCACCGTATTGCTGACATGCAATGATTTGCGCATTCCCTGCGGGCTCACAGCGCTGACCGGCGACGAAGGCAGCGGTAAAACCCGGCTACTGCGCGAACTGGCACAAAGCACTGCCGATGCGCTGTGGCTCGACCTGCGCCTGCCCGAGCACGATGACCACACGCCCGAAGAAGTCTGGGCAGCGCTGCAACAGCGTTGTCCACGCTGGAACAGCGAATTGCAAATTGAGCTGCTGGAGGCCCTGCAACTGCAAGCGCATCTGGGCAAACAGCTGTTCATGCTCTCGGCCGGCAGTCGCCGCAAGGTCGCGCTGGTGGGCCTGCTCGCCAGTGGCGCTACCGTCACTTGCCTGGACCAGCCGTATGCCGCACTGGACCTGGCCTCGGTGTGCATGATCCGGGAATTTCTGGAAGACGCCGCCGACCACCCCTCTCGGGCATGGATCGTGGCGGACTATGAGGCCGACCCAGCCTTGTCCTGGGCCAGCCGCATCACCCTGCCCTGAAGCCCGACAAAAACGCCACCCGAAGGTGGCGTTTTCGCTTTGGCGCTGTGCCAGATCAGACGACTTTGGCAGCGTCCGGGTTGCGCAGGCGGATGTGCAACTCACGCAGCTGCTTTTCATCGACCGGGCTTGGGGCCTGCGTGAGCAGACACTGGGCACGCTGGGTCTTGGGGAAGGCAATCACGTCGCGGATGGATTCGGCCTTGGTCATCAATGTGATCAGGCGGTCCAGGCCGAAGGCCAGACCACCGTGCGGGGGCGCACCGTATTGCAGGGCGTCCAGCAGGAAACCGAATTTTTGCTGCGCGTCTTCAGCGTTGATCTTGAGGGCAGAGAACACCTTGCTTTGCACTTCGGCGCGGTGGATACGCACCGAGCCACCGCCCAGCTCCCAGCCGTTGAGGACCATGTCATAGGCCTTGGCGATGCAGCGGCCCGGGTCGGTGTCCATGTAGTCTTCGTGGCCGTCCTTGGGCGCGGTGAAGGGGTGGTGCACCGCGTTCCAGCGACCCTCGTCCTCGTCGAGCTCGAACATGGGGAAGTCCACCACCCACAGCGGGGCCCAACGGTCTTCGAACAGACCCGCCTTTTTGGCGAAGTCGCTGTGACCGATCTTCAGGCGCAGTGCGCCAATGGCGTCGTTGACCACCTTGGCTTTGTCGGCGCCGAAGAACAGGATGTCACCGTTTTGCGCGCCCGTGCGCTGGAGGATTTCGGCAATCGCGGCGTCGTGGATGTTCTTGACGATGGGCGACTGCAAGCCATCACGGCCTGCGGCCACGTCGTTGACCTTGATCCAGGCCAGGCCCTTGGCGCCGTAGATCTTGACGAATTCGGTGTAGCCGTCGATCTCGCCACGGCTCATCTCGCTCCCACCCGGCACGCGCAGGGCCACCACGCGACCGCCCTTGGTGGTGGCGGGGGTGCTGAAGACTTTGAAATCCACGTCCTTCATGACTTCGGTCAGCTCGGTGAATTCGAGTTTGACACGCAGGTCCGGCTTGTCGGAGCCGAAGCGGAACATGGCCTCGCTATAAGGCATGATGGGGAACTCGCCCAAGTCGATGTTCATTGTCTTTTGGAAGACATGCTTGATCATGCCCTGGAACATCGCGCGGATGTCTTCTTCGGTCAGGAACGATGTTTCGATATCGATCTGGGTGAATTCAGGCTGGCGGTCGGCGCGCAGGTCTTCGTCACGGAAGCACTTGGTGATCTGGTAGTAGCGGTCGTAGCCGGCCACCATCAGCAGCTGCTTGAAGAGCTGGGGCGACTGCGGCAGCGCAAAGAACTGGCCATCGTGCACGCGGCTGGGCACCAGGTAGTCGCGTGCGCCTTCGGGCGTGCTCTTGGTCAGCATCGGGGTTTCGATGTCGATGAAGCCGTTTTCATCGAGGTATTTGCGCACTTCCATCGCCACCTTGTAGCGCAGCATCAGGTTGTTTTGCATGTACGGGCGGCGCAGGTCCAGCACGCGGTGTGTCAGGCGGGTGGTCTCCGACAGGTTGTCGTCGTCCAGCAGGAAAGGCGGCGTCACGGAGGGGTTGAGCACGGTGAGCTCGTGGCACAGGATTTCGATCTTGCCGCTCTTGAGGCTGTCGTTGGTCGTGCCTTCGGGGCGTGCGCGCACCAGCCCCTTCATCTGCACACAGAACTCATTGCGCAGGCCTTCGGCCACCTTGAACATTTCTGGACGGTCGGGATCGCAAACAACCTGCACGTAGCCTTCGCGGTCGCGCAGGTCCACAAAGATCACGCCACCATGATCGCGGCGACGGTTGACCCAACCGCACAGCGTGACGGTTTGCCCCAACTGGGCTTCGGTCACCAGACCACAATAGCTAGAACGCATGGAAGACATTGTTTTCTCTCTCTGGTAGGCGTGCCGGGCACGCCAGGGTTAATTCGAAGTGCGGTTTTTGAGGGCCGGATTGGCTGGTCCGCCAGGCACCACCACGCCCATGGAGATGATGTACTTGAGGGCATCGTCCACCGACATGTCCAGCTCGATCACGTGGCTGCGCGGCAGCATGATGAAAAAGCCCGACGTGGGGTTGGGGGTGGTGGGAATGAAGGCGCTGACATAGTCACCGTCGAGCTTGCTGGCGACCTCGCCCCCGGGCTTGCCCGTCAGGAAGGCCATGGCCCAGGCTTCGTTGTGGGGGTAGCGAATCAACAACGCTTTGGAAAACGCATTGCCGCTACCCGAGAACAAAGTGTCCGAGACCTGTTTGACACTGGTGTAGATGCCACGAACCACCGGGATGCGGTTCATCAGACGGTCCCACTGGCGCACGGCCCACTGACCAAAAATATTGGTCACAAACACACCCGTCATCAGGATGACGATGACCACCACCAACACGCCAAGGCCTGGCGCGTTGGCGATTTGCGCCACCTGGGCTTGCCCCGGGAACACCGCATTGGAGGCCGACAGGACATTGCGGAAAATGCCGTCGAGCAAACCATAAAGCCAGGTGATCACCCAGACCGTCACGGCCATAGGCAGCCACACCAGCAAGCCGGTAATGAAGTATTGGCGCAAATGACGGCTCATGAAAATCGATCAGGAAGAAGAGGGATGGCAGGCGCAGCTGCCGCCGCAGCCTGCGGCCGGGGCGGCATCGGCGGTAGAAGCGCTGCTTTCGGCCGACGCTGTCGCACCGGCTGCCGCCGCACCTGTGGCCGCCGCAGAGGTACCCCCCGAGCCGCCACGGAAATCGGTCACATACCAGCCAGAGCCCTTGAGCTGGAAACCAGCAGCCGTGATCTGTTTGCTGAACGTGGCTTTGCCACAGGCCGGACACTCGGTGAGCGGCGCATCTGAAATCTTTTGCAGTACGTCCTTGGCGTGACCGCAGGACTCACACTTGTAGGCGTAGATGGGCATGGTGACTTTTGCGTCAAAGGGTTGCAAAGCTGTCCATTGTAATTGCTTGTACCCTTGAAAACAGGGCTTCTTATACAATCGCGCCTTGTGCGACCTTGGACGCCACTTTCATTTCCTTTCGACCTCTGGAGAGAACCCTGATGAGCAAGCGCTTGACCCTCCTGGCTGTATGCACCCTGGCCCTGGCGGCCTGCGGCAAAAAAGAAGCCGAAGCCCCAAAACAGCCTGCTGCACAGGCTGTAGTAGCCAACACGGAAGAAAAAGTCCTCAACGTCTACAACTGGCCAGACTACATTGCCCAGGACATGATTGCCAACTTCGAAAAGGAAACCGGCATCAAGGTCAACTATCAAACCTTCGAAAACAACGAAGCCCTGCAAGCGAAGCTGATCGCCGGCAACTCCGGTTACGACATCGTGGTACCTGGCGCGGTCTTTGCCAAATCACAGATCGAGGCTGGCCTTCTGCAAAAACTGGACAAGGCGCAGATCCCCAACCTGTCGAATCTGGACCCGGCAATCATGGCCAAGCTCGACAAGGTCGATCCGGGCAACGAACACATCATCCCCTGGGCCTGGAGCTTCACGACAGTCGGCATCAACAAAGGCAAAGTGGCCAAGGCCTTGGGTAACACCCCCATGCCCGACAACGCCTGGGACCTGGTCTTCAACCCCACCTACACCAGCAAGCTCAAGTCCTGCGGTATTGCTTACCTGGACTCCCCCACCGAAGTGCTGCCACCTGCCCTTCACTACATTGGCAAGGATGCCTACTCTGCTGACGCAGCCGACCACAAGGCTGCAGGCGAGATGCTTGCCAAGGTTCGCAAGGACATTCGCCTGTTCTCCAGCACCATGATTGACGACCTGGCTGGCGGCAAGGCCTGCGTCGCCCTGGGTTGGGCGGGCGACATCAATATGGCTGCAGCTCGCGCTGTCGAAAACAAGAGCGGCCAGGAAATCCAGGCCCTCCTGCCCAAGACCGGCGGCCTGCTGTTCTTCGACAACCTGGCTGTCCCCAAGGACGCCAAGCACCCGAACAACGCCATGGCGTTCATCAACTACTTCCTCAAGCCTGAGGTATCGGCAGGGCTGACCAATGAGGTCAACTATGCCACCGCCAACAAGGCGAGCGTGTCGCATGTCACCCCGGAAGTTGCCAAAAATCCGGCCGTTTTCCTGGATGAAGCAGCACTCAAGGTGGCCGTGTCTCCTTCGAGTCTGTCCAACACGACCCGCGAGTCCATGACTGCGGTCTATACGGCGTTCAAGAAGGGCAAGTAAGCCTGGCGCTCACCGCCCTGCCACCAAAGGCTGTGCACCGTGTGCACGGCCTTTTGTTTTACGGACATCCATCGACATGAGCACTTCCTCTTCCGCGTCACAAGGTTTTTTGCGCATTGAAGGCCTGAGCAAACGCTTTGACAGCGTACTGGCTGTTGACAACGTGAGCCTGGAGATCCCCAAGGGGGAGATTTTCGCCTTGCTCGGCAGCTCAGGATGCGGCAAATCCACCTTGCTGCGGATGCTCGCAGGCTTCGAAAAGCCCACAAAAGGCCGGATCCATCTGGGCGCACAAGACATCACGGACCTGCCGGCCTATGAACGTCCCATCAACATGATGTTCCAGTCGTATGCGCTGTTCCCTCACCTGAGCGTTTGGGACAACATCGCCTTTGGCCTCAAGCGCATGGGCATGCCCAAAGACATGTTGGCCGAGCGTGTGGACAAAATGCTCGACCTCGTGCAGCTGCGGACTTTCGCTTCGCGCAAACCCGCACAACTGTCGGGCGGCCAGCAGCAGCGAGTCGCTCTGGCCCGCAGCCTGGCGCGCAACCCGCAAATGTTGCTGCTCGACGAACCGCTGGGCGCGCTGGACAAGAAGCTGCGTGAGCAGACCCAGTTCGAGCTGGTCAACATCATCGAATCGGTAGGCGTGACCTGCGTGATGGTGACGCACGACCAGGAAGAAGCCATGACCATGGCCTCGCGTATCGCGGTCATGAGCCAGGGGCGCATTTTGCAGCTGGGCACACCCACTGAAATTTACGAAACACCCAATTGCCGTTTTGTGGCGGACTTCATTGGCAACGTCAATTTACTTGAGGGTACCTTGACCACCGACGAAGTCGGTTGCAGCGAAATCAGCACCGCACAAGGGGTGGTGCGCATCGGGCACGGCATTTCTGGGCAGCTGGGCATGCACCTGGCCGCAGGCATACGCCCGGAAAAAATCAGTATCTCCCTGAGCGCCCCGGCACAAAGCCACAACGTGGTGCAAGGTGTGGTCAAAGAAATCGCCTACATGGGCAGCTACAGCACTTTTGTGGTGGCTCTGCCTGACGGCTATATCCTGCGGGCCACACAGGCCAACCGCAGCCGCAATCACGAGGATGACCTCAGCTGGGGACAGCAAGTGCATTGCTGGTGGGATCAGGATGCTGTGGTGGTGTTGCAATCATGAGCGCGCTCAGTCGTCTGTGGCCTCAATGGCTGCGGCCCGGTCAGCGCTGGGTGATTGGTGTGCCCTACCTGTGGCTGTTGTTTTTCTTTGCCGTGCCATTTGCCATCTTGCTGCGCATCAGCGTCACAGACATGGGCGAGCAACTCGACCCTTTTGCGGCCATCCTGCATGACCATGACGGCCGCTGGCGCCTGATCCTCAAGCTCAGCAACTATTTCTCCCTTTTCCAGGATGATGAAGGCATCCTGGGCAGCACCCTCTATACCGAGGCGTACTGGTTGTCCATTCGCTATGCATTCTGGACCACAGTGCTGTGCCTGTTGCTGGGCTATCCGTTTGCCTACTTCATGTCCAAGGCACCAGAGCAACGCCGTCCGCTCCTGCTGTTGATGGTCATGCTGCCCTTCTGGACATCGTTTTTGCTGCGCGTGTATGCCTGGAAAGGCATCCTGGCCGACCAGGGCATCATCAATAATGCCTTGATGGCACTGGGTGTGATCCATGAGCCCATCCAGATGCTCTATACCGACGTGTCCATGCTGGTGGGCATGACGTATGTGTATCTGCCCTTCATGGTGCTGCCGCTGTACGCCACGCTGATCAAGATCGATCAACGACTGATTGAAGCCGCCTACGACCTCGGCACGACGCCCTGGAAAGCCTTCTGGCTGATCACCGTTCCCTTGAGCAAGGCAGGCATCGTCGCGGGATCCATGCTGGTGTTCATACCCTGCCTGGGAGAGTTCGTGATCCCGTCCCTGCTGGGTGGCGCAGAAAACATCATGATCGGACGCGTGGTCTGGGATGAAATGTTCAGCAGCAACAACTGGCCGCGCGCCAGCGCGCTGGCCATCTTGATGATCGTGCTGGTGGTCTTGCCTTTGGCCTGGTACAACCACCGCGTCGCACGCCAGGCCCAGGCGGAGAGTTTGCAATGAACTGGCTGCAAAAACACATTGGCAGATTGTGGATGTTTGGCATCTACGCTTTTCTGTATGCGCCTTTGCTGTTCCTGGTGGTGTTCTCGTTCAACAGTACCCGCCAGGACAGTGTCTTCACAGGGTTTTCCTTGCGCTGGTACGAAGCACTGGCACGAGACTCACGAATCGCCGAGGGCTTTTTTCTGTCCCTGAAGGTAGCGCTCATCAGCGCAAGCATGGCCGTTGTGCTGGGCACCTTTGCGGCGTATGTGCTGATCCGGCATCCGCGGTTTCGGGGGCGTGGACTGTTCGCAGGCATGGTCAACGCGCCCTTGGTCATGCCCGAAGTGATCATCGGCTTGTCCTTGCTTTTGCTGTTTGTCAGCGTGCAGCGCGTGATGGGCTGGCCGGAGCGGGGAACGCTGACAGTCGTTTTGGGTCACGCCCTTTTAGGAATGGCTTACGCCACGGTGGTGATTCAGGCTCGACTCAAGGAAATGGACAAATCACTTGAAGAAGCGGCCATGGATCTGGGCTGTCGCCCGGGACAGGTGTTTTTTCTGGTGACACTGCCCAATATCTCACAGTCCCTTCTGGCGGCGTGGCTGCTGACCTTCACCTTGTCGTTTGACGACGTGGTGGTTTCCGAATTTCTCTCCGGCCCCGGCGTGACCACGTTGCCGCAGGTGATATTCAGTTACGCCCGTCGTGGCGTGAACCCATCTATTTATGCGGCAGCGACTTTGTTGATGGCCACAGTCACGATCGCTGTAGTGATCTTTGGCATTTACACCGCTCGTCAAGCACGCCGCAAAACCTAGAGCAGCCAGAGTGAACCCGCCTGCCCCCTGATTGGCGTGGTCAGTGAAACACCGCCAACAGGGCTACCAGAGTTCCCGCCACAAAACCGAGCAAAGCCCAACCCAAGGCCCGCTGGTTTTGACGCACCTTGCGCTGCTCTTGAATCAGTTGCACCAACAGCTGCCTGTCGTCCTGTGCAGGCCGTTGCAGATAGTCATGCATCAAGCGTGGAAGCATGGGCAAGATCTTGGCGTACATCGGCGCCTGATCGCGTAACTGCTGCAAAAAGCGCTTGGGACCAATTTGCTCGTTCATCCAGCTTTCAAGGAAAGGCTTTGCGGTGCTCCACAAATCCAGATCCGGGTCCAACTGGCGACCCAGCCCCTCAATGTTGAGCAAGGTTTTTTGCAGCAACACCAATTGCGGCTGGATTTCCACATTGAATCGGCGTGAAGCCTGAAACAAGCGCATCAGCACCATGCCCAGGGAAATTTCTTTCAGCGGGCGATCAAAGTAAGGTTCACACACAGCGCGAACAGCCGCTTCAAGCTCGTCCACACGCGTTTGGGGCGGCACCCAGCCCGACTCAATATGCAGCTGCGCCACCCGCTTGTAGTCCCGGCGGAAAAAGGCCGTAAAGTTTTGCGCCAGATACTCTTTGTCGTATTCAGTGAGCGTGCCCACTATGCCGAAGTCCAGGGAGATGTAGCGCCCGAAGGTGGCCTCGTCCAGACTCACCTGGATGTTCCCGGGATGCATGTCCGCATGGAAGAATCCATCGCGAAACACTTGCGTGAAAAAGATGGTCACCCCGTCACGCGCCAGCTTCGGAATATCCACTCCCGCATCCCGTAAGCGCTGCACCTGGCTGATGGGCACGCCTTTCATTCGCTCCATCACGATCACTTCGCCGTGACAGCAATCCCAGAACATTTCCGGCACCATGACCAGATTGAGCCCTTCCATGTTCCGCCTCAGTTGCGCAGCGTTGGAGGCTTCGCGCACCAGATCCAGCTCGTCATGAAGGTATTTGTCAAACTCGGCCACCACCTCACGTGGCTTGAGGCGACGTCCGTCCACGCTCAGTCGCTCCACCCACACCGCCATGGTGCGCAGCAAGGCAAGGTCTTTCTCAATCACCGGCAGCATGCCCGGACGCAGCACCTTCACAGCGACATCACGAATACCACCGGCTTTATCGCGCAAAGTGGCAAAGTGCACCTGTGCAATGGAAGCGCTGGCCACTGGTTTTAGATCGAAAGACTCGAAAACAGCATTCACCGGTTTTTGAAAGGCGCGCTCAATGGTCGCCACTGCGACCGCAGAATCAAAAGGTGGCACACGGTCCTGCAACTTGGCCAACTCATCTGCGAGATCAGGCGGCAACAAGTCCCGACGGGTAGACAGCACCTGACCGAACTTGACAAAAATCGGTCCCAGCCGCTCCAAGGCTTCGCGCAAGCGCTGTGCACGCGGCGTGCTCACATCACGCCCCACAGAAATCACTCGTGCCAGACCTCGCAACCAAGGGTGGGCAAAACTGTTGAGCAACAATTCATCGAGTCCATAACGGAACACGATGAAGGCGATGAACAAGCCCCTGCGCAAGCGCCCCATCTCAAGCCCCTTGCTGCGCAGCGTTGGCTGGCATGCTGCGGTTCTGCACAAACTGCTTGACCGCAGTGACCAACTGGCGGCTGACCTGACTGATCAGGTGCGCAGGTGCATCACCCAGCAAGCGCGACAAGTCCTCCTGAACGTCCCAACGGACGTTGTCAATCAACCAATTGATTTCAGCAGCCAGCTGTACATCACCTTCGATACGTACCCGGGGTTTGCTCCCCTGCATCACGGTAGAGGCCAAGGTGGTGATGGATTCATCGAGCACCGACAGGCGAAGATCAAAGCCCTCAAACGATGTGCGCTCCAGCAAACCGGCGGCGCTGGGCTGCAATTGCAAGGTATTGCCGCGCCAGACCATTTCGATGCGTTGCCCTTTTTGTCGAGCCAGGCGCGCCGTGGCCAGTGGCTCGTTGGCCAATACATGGTTGAGCAGCAGCATCATTCGATTGAGCAGCTCGTCTTTGACCCAGGCGGGCGGCTGAAAAGTATCCAGCGCCTGAGGTACTGCTTCGGATAGCCAAGAAAAAGGGGACTGTGTTGCCATAGTCCCCGATTATTCACGAAAGCGCAGGATGGCTGCGCCCAGGTGCTTTATTGCAAAGCCTGAACGCCAGCCACCAGCCAACCCGAGCCACCCTGCTTAGGCTTGCTCATGTTCCAGACCTCGCGGAAAGGGGTAGGAGCAGCCGTAGGCTCTTCGCGAATCACGCCATTGAATTCCACGCTGGCCAGATATTGACCATCGAGCTCTTCAATGCCCAGCAACTGCGCATCCAGCGTCAGGACTTCGGTCTTGTTGACCTGGCCGGAAACATGAGATTCGCGCTCAGCAAGCTGGCTGCGAATTTCGCTGACCATGGCGTCGGTCATCATCGAGCGCAGGGTACTGATGTCTGAACGATCCCAAGCGTCCTGCAAGGTGATGAAGTTGCGCTTGGCTGCGCTCACGAATCCAGCAGTGTCGAAGTCTGCCGGAATGCCCCAGCCTTGCGGGCCAGCCAAGGCTGAACCAATCATGGAGCCAACGGCGTCAAACGCAGCAGGCTGGCTCTCCCAGGGGCGCGCCGAAGCGTCATTGCCCACTTTTTCCGGGTTGTACTGCTTGAACGATGCAGGTTGCTCAGCGCTGGCACCGGCCCCCTGATAGGCCATACGCGGGGTTGTTGCACGGCGACGCATGATCATGCCAATCACAGCCATGGCCGCCATGGCCAAAAGCATCACCATCAACACATTGCCAAAGGCCTCACCAAAACCCAACGAGTGGGCCAGCCAAGCCAAGCCCAAACCGGCAGCCAAACCACCGAGCATGGCGCCCCAAGGCTTTTTCGGTGCTGCAGCAGCAGGCGCTTGCGTTGGCTTGCTAGCGGCAGGCGCAGCCTGTTGCGCAGGCGCAACAGGTGCTTGAGGCCGGGCGGCCTCGCGCTGGGTCACATGGTTGGATTGCTGTCCCACAGAGCGACCACCACCCAGGCGGCGCGCAGCTTCGGCGTTCAGGCTGCTCAAGGCCATGGCCACAGCCATCATGACAGGTAAATACTTTTTCACACGGTCTCCAATAGGTCGTTGGCAGCGACGCTTTTCAATTCAACATTTGATGCCTACGTGCAAGGCTACCACTCCTGCCGTCAAATTGTGAAAATCCACATGGCCAAATCCGGCTTGTTTCATGAGGGCTTTCAGCTCCTCCTGCCCGGGATGCATGCGAATGGACTCAGCCAGGTAGCGGTAACTGTCGGCATCACCGGCCACCAGCTGGCCCATTTTGGGCAGGATGTTGAAGCTGTACCAGTCGTAGGCTTTTTCCAGCGGCTTGGCGACTTTGGAAAACTCCAGCACGAGCAACTTGCCGCCTGGCTTGAGTACACGGCACATCTCGGCCAGAGCGACATCCTTGTGCGTCATGTTGCGCAGGCCAAAAGCCACGCTGACCAGGTTGAAGTGCCCGTCAGGGAAAGGCAGCTTTTCGGCATCACACACCAGCGTGGGCAGGGCCAGCCCGTGGTCGAGCAGGCGATCGCGCCCTGTGCTGAGCATGGCTTCGTTGATGTCGGTGTGCACCACGCGGCCTGTGGGGCCAACTTTCCTGGCAAAGGCCATGGACAAGTCACCGGTGCCGCCAGCAATATCGAGCACCTGATCACCCGGCTGAAGGTTGGCAACCTGCACGGTGTACGCCTTCCACAAGCGGTGCATGCCCACGGACATGACGTCGTTCATGACGTCGTATTTGGAGGCGACGGAGTCGAACACGCCACGCACATGACGCGCTTTGTCTTTTTCATCGACTGTCTTGAATCCAAAATGGGTGCTACTCATCACAAAACCTTCAATGGTGGTGGCCGCAGCTGCTGCCGGCTTTCTCGGGCATGGGGTCATCGCGCAGCACTCCTGCGGCATGCAGACGCTTGTCATAGTCGACCCAGAGTTCGTCTTGCTGCAACCCTAAAAAGTACAGGTACTCCCAGGTGAACAATCCCGTGTCGTGCCCGTCAGAGAAGGTGGGTTTGACAGCGTAGTTGCCCACCTGTTCAATGTCGACCACGTTCACATCGCGCTTGCCGGTTTGCAGGGTTTCCTGTCCCGGACCATGCCCCTGCACCTCTGCGGAGGGCGAATACACCCGCATCAGCTCGAACGGAATACGGAAGGTCTTGCCATCCGAGAACCCCACTTCGAGCACGCGCGAAGCACTGTGCACCGTCAGCGCAACTGGCGTAGGGGTGTCCTTGTTCAATCCAGCCATAGTCCCTCCGATCAGACCAGTACGCGCTCAATGCCGCCGGCATTGGCCTGATCGACATACTCGGGCATCCAGTTTTCGCCCAGGATCTTGCGGGCCATCTCGACCACGATGTAATCGGCTTCGAGCAGGCCGTTGTTCAGATCATTGCCGTAACGCGACAAGCCTTGCAGGCAGCTGGGGCAGCTGGTCAGGATCTTGAGGTCGCCCTGCTCACCCGTGCTGGCGCGCAGCTGGCCTTCGGCCTTGCGGATTTCCTCTTCCTTGCGGAAACGCACCTGCGTCGACACATCCGGGCGCGTCACGCCCAGCGTGCCGGACTCGCCGCAGCAGCGCTCGCTTTTGACCACTTGAGGCCCCACCAAAGCCTTGACCGTTTTCATCGGGTCTTGCTGCTTCATGGGCGAGTGGCAAGGGTCGTGGTACAGATAACCCGACGCCTGTTCGGGCGTCAAGGTGATGCCTTTTTCCAGCAGGTACTCGTGGATGTCGACGATGCGGCAACCGGGGAAGATCTCTTCAAACTTGTAGCCCTGCAACTGGTCGTAGCAGGTGCCACAGCTCACCACCACGGTCTTGATGTCGAGGTAGTTGAGGGTGTTGGCCACACGGTGGAAGAGCACCCGGTTGTCGGTGATCATCTTCTCGGCCTTGTCGAACTGGCCTGAGCCGCGTTGTGGGTAACCACAGCACAAATAGCCAGGTGGCAACACGGTTTGCACCCCTGCATGCCAGAGCATGGCTTGCGTAGCCAGGCCCACCTGGCTGAACAAGCGCTCGGAGCCACAGCCTGGGAAGTAGAACACCGCTTCACTATCCGAGGTGGTCACCTGTGGATTGCGGATGATGGGCACGTAATCGCGGTCTTCGATGTCCAGCAGGGCGCGTGCGGTCTTCTTGGGCAGGTTGCCGGGCATCTTCTTGTTGACGAAGTGGATCACCTGCTCTTTGATGGGCGCAGGCCCCACCGTCGCAGGCGGCGCACTGGTCTGTTTACGTGCCGCCAGCGTGAACAGATCAGCTGCCCAGCGCTGCGCTTTCATGCCCACATTCACCATCAAGGAACGAGCCAGCTTGATGGTCTCAGGGTTGGTGGCGTTGAGCATGAACATCGCCGCAGCGTTACCCGGACGGAAGCTCTTCTTGCCCATCTTGCGCAGCAGGTTGCGCATGTTCATCGTCACGTCGCCAAAGTCGATCTTGACCGGGCACGGCGACAGGCACTTGTGGCAGACGGTGCAGTGGTCGGCCACATCTTCAAATTCCTGCCAATGCTTGACCGAGATACCGCGACGCGTTTGCTCTTCATAGAGGAAAGCTTCGACCAAGAGGGACGTGGCCAGGATCTTGTTGCGCGGGCTGTACAGCAGGTTGGCACGCGGCACGTGCGTGGAGCATTGCGGCTTGCACTTGCCGCAGCGCAGGCAGTCCTTGACGCTGGCGGCGATATCACCAATGTCCGACTGCTGCATGATCAGCGACTCATGACCCATGAGGCCGAAGCTGGGCGTATACGCGTGCGTGAGGTCGGCAGCGTGCACATCGTCGCCGAGCTGGCGCAGAGCCTCACCGCGCAGCAGCTTGCCCTTGTTGAAGCGACCCTCGGGGTCCACTTTGGCTTTATAGGCGGTGAAGTTGGCCAGCTCGTCATCACTCAGGAATTCGAGCTTCGTGATGCCAATGCCGTGCTCACCTGAAATCACACCATCCAGGCTTCGCGCCAGCACCATGATGCGGGCCACCGCCTCGTGGGCGGTCTGCAACATCTCGTAGTTATCAGAGTTGACCGGGATGTTGGTGTGAACATTACCATCGCCCGCATGCATATGCAGTGCCACCCACACGCGGCCCTTGAGGACCTGTTTGTGGATCGCATTGCAAGCCTCCAGAATCGGCGCAAAAGCTGCACCCGAGAAGATATTTTGCAAAGGCTGCCGAATCTGTGTCTTCCAGCTGGCACGAAGCGTGTGGTCCTGCAACTGAGGAAACAGCGGGTCCACACGGTCCAGCCAGCCTTGCCAAAGATCTCGCACATCGCGCACCACGCCCAGCGCCTGGCTGACACGGTCTTCCAGCAGTTCGGCAGGTGCAATGCCATCGGTCTCGTCGGACTTGCCCAGCGGCAAGTTGCCTTTGGCCAGAAAAGACTCCAGCTCTGCGCAAAGCTTGAGCTTGTTGCGCAGGCTCAGTTCGATGTTGATGCGCTCGATGCCATCGGTGTATTCGGCCATGCGCGGCAGCGGGATCACCACGTCCTCGTTGACCTTGAAAGCGTTGGTGTGGCGGCTGATCGCCGCAGTCTTCTTGCGGTCGGCCCAGAATTTCTTGCGGGCATCGGCGCTGATGGCGATGAAGCCCTCGCCGCTACGCGAGTTTGCAATGCGCACCACTTCAGAGGTCGCCTTGGCTACATCGTCGGCGTTGTCACCAGCGATGTCACCAATGAGCACCATCTTGGGGAAACCGCCGCGTTTGCTCTTGGTGCTGTAACCCACAGCGCGCAAGTAGCGGTCGTCCAGATGCTCCAGGCCCGCCAGCACGGTGCCGGTGCGCTTTTGCTCGGCAAACATGAAGTCCTTGATCTCGACGATGCTCGGCACCGCGTTGCGGGCATGGCCAAAGAACTCCAGGCACACCGTGCGGGTATGCTCGGGCATGCGGTGCACCACCCAGCGCGCGCTGGTGATCAGACCGTCACAGCCTTCTTTTTGCACGCCCGGCAAGCCACTCAGGAACTTGTCGGTCACATCCTTGCCCAGACCTTCCTTGCGGAAAGTAGCGCCAGGAATCGCCAGGGTTTCGGTGCGTAATGGCGTTCTGCCGTCGGCCTTGAAATAGCGCAGCTCGAACGTCGCCACCTCGGCATCGTGGATCTTGCCCAGGTTGTGGTCCATACGCACCACGTCCAGCCATTCGGCGTTGGGCGTGACCATGCGCCAGCTGGCCAGGTTGTCAAGCGCCGTACCCCACAGCACGGCCTTTTTGCCGCCCGCGTTCATGGCAATGTTGCCGCCCACGCAGCTGGCCTCGGCAGACGTCGGGTCCACAGCGAACACGAAACCGGCACGCTCGGCCGCATCAGCCACGCGCTGGGTCACCACACCGGCTTCGGTGTAGATGGTGGGCACTTTGTGGTCAATGCCAGGCAGGTCGATCAGCTCGACCTCGGTCATGGCTTCGAGCTTTTCGGTGTTGATGACCACGCTTTTCCAGGTCAGCGGGATCGCGCCGCCGGTGTAACCGGTGCCGCCGCCGCGCGGCACGATGGTCAGGCCCAGCTCGATACAACCCTTGACCAGGTTAGCCATCTCGGCCTCGGTGTCGGGGGTCAGCACCACAAAGGGGTATTCCACACGCCAGTCGGTGGCGTCGGTCACATGGCTCACGCGCGAGAGGCCATCGAACTTGATATTGTCCTTGGCGGTAAGGCGCCCCAGCGTCTTTAACACTTGTTTGCGCAACTGTGCCCAGGCCGCAAAACGGACATCAAAAGCGTCCACGGCCTTGATACCCAGGCTCAGCAATTCACCCACCAGGGCATCACGCTGCGCATCATCTTGCGGGGTGCGGCGCTTTTGCACCTCGCCCAGTCGGTGGTGCAAGGCCTCCACCAGCATCTGGCGACGGCTGGGGTTGTCCAGCAGGTCATCCTGCAAATAGGGGTTGCGCTCCACCACCCAGATGTCACCCAGCACCTCGTAGAGCATGCGGGCCGATCGACCCGTGCGGCGCTCCTGGCGCAATTGATCCAGCAGCAGCCAGGCGCGTTCGCCCAAGAGACGGCGAACAATCTCGCGGTCAGAAAAGCTGGTGTAGTTGTACGGAATCTCGCGCAGACGGGGGGCTTGTGCGTCGTCGTGCAGGAGTTGCTGTAGTGTGACTGGTGCGTTCATTGTGTAGGTGGGGAGGTGCGGCTGGCCCATCTGGCCTGTACCCGGCTCCCATAGGGAGCCAATGTTACCGCAGTGCAGCAATTGCACCCCTGACAGCGACCTTTGCCCACACCGCGCGCGGTGCCAAAGCCCCCCTGACGCTCAGCGTTGCCGCCAGGCCCGGTGCATCACCCACTCGGCGGTGGTCCACACCAGCAACCAACTGGCGTACAGCACCATGCTGCCGTCCTCATCGGTTAGCGCCAGCGCCACCACCCACACCAGCACACCCAAGACAACATGCACCAGGGTGCGGCGCAGCACGCTCACAGGCGCACGGCCTAAAACCCAACGCCCCAGCCAGGGCATGAACACGGCCATGCACACGATGGGCAACAAGCCATTGAGCAGGTGCAGCAACAGTAACCAGGCCGTCACAACAGGTTCCTTGAACGATTTGCACGCATTGTGCCCGGCTTTGATCCAGTTTTTTATAATGCGACACACCATGGCAGTCTGGACACTCGGTTTGAACCACACCACTGCCCCGCTCGATTTGCGGGGACGGTTTGCTTTTGCCGTGGATCAACTGGCCCCGACCTTGCACCGTCTTCGCCATGACCTGGCCGATAAAACCGACCAGAGCACCGAGGCGGCCATTCTTTCGACCTGCAACCGCACCGAAATTTATTGCGCCGCCGACCAGGCCGCCGTGACCGACACCCTGCACTGGCTGGCCCAGACCGGCAGCGTTCAAGCCCACGAACTGGCCTCGCACACCTACATTCTGGAGGGCGACGAGGCCGCCCGTCACGCATTCCGGGTCGCCAGCGGGCTGGACTCGATGGTGCTGGGCGAAGCCCAGATCCTGGGCCAAATGAAAGATGCTGTTCGCGCCGCCGAGCAGGCCGGCGCCTTGGGCACCACCCTCAACCAGCTGTTCCAGCGCAGTTTTGCCGTGGCCAAGGAAGTGCGCACCGTCACCGACATTGGCGCGCACTCCATCAGCATGGCCGCCGCCTCGGTACGCCTGGCCAGCCAGCTGTTTGAAGACCTCAAGGACATCAAGGTCCTGTTTGTCGGCGCGGGTGAAATGATCGAGCTGGTGGTCACCCACTTTGCCGCCCGTCAGCCACGCAGCATGGCCATTGCCAACCGCTCCATGGAGCGCGGCGAGAAACTGGCCACGCGTTTTGGCGCCGAAGTCATGCGCCTGGCCGAGCTTCCCGAGCGCTTGCACGAATTTGACGCTGTCATCAGCTGTACCGCCAGCACCCTGCCCCTGATCGGCCTGGGTGCGGTGGAACGCGCCCTCAAAAAACGCAAGCACCGCCCCATGTTCATGGTGGACTTGGCGGTGCCCCGCGACATCGAGCCCGAAGTCAAATCACTGGAAGATGTCTACCTCTACACCGTGGACGACCTGGCCAGCGTCGTTCAAGCCGGTCAGGCACAGCGCCAGGCTGCGGTGGCCGAGGCCGAAGTCATCATTGATGCGGGCGTGCAAAGCTTCATGCACTGGCTCACGCAGCGCGGCACGGTGCCCCTGATCCAGGAGCTGCTGCAACAAACCGAGCAGTGGCGTGAAGCCGAACTGGCCCGTGCCCGCAAGCTGTTGGCCAAAGGCGATGACCCCGAGCAGGCGCTGGAAGCACTTTCACGTAGCCTGATGCAGAAAATGCTGCACGGTGCCATGGCCGAGCTGCGCAGCGCCGACCCCGAGCACCGCGAGCAAACCATGCAAGCCGTGCAACGGCTGTTTCTGCGCAAAGAGCGTTAGCGATACCGGGCTTCGCACACTTCGCCTTCTGTCATCGCGAGCGCAGTGAAGCGATCTTGACCCGGCCAGTCTGAAAGACTGCCACGCTTCGCTCGCAGTGACGACCTCTCCTATCGCCATGAAACCCTTCCTGATCCACCAACTCGAACGCTACGCCGATCGCCTGGCCGAGCTGGACTTTTTGCTCTCGCGCCAAGACATCATGGCCGACATGACGCAGTTCATGAAGCTCTCGCGCGAGCATGCCGATGTCTCGGCTGTCGCCAGCCGCTATGCCCGCTACAAGCAGCGCCAGAGCGACCTGCTGGCAGCCCGGGAGATGCAGGCTGAGCTGCCCGAGGCCGACGACATGCACGCACTCGCTGGCGAAGAAGTCACTCAAGCCGAGCAAGACATCGCCACGCTTGAAGCCGAACTGCAGCGCATGCTGTTGCCCAAGGATCCGCAAGACGCTCGCAATGCTTACCTCGAAATTCGCGCAGGCACCGGCGGTGACGAATCCGCCCTGTTCGCCGGCGACCTGCTGCGCATGTACACCCGCTATGCCCAAAACCAGGGCTGGAAAGTGGAGCTGATGTCCGAATCGCCCAGCGAGCTGGGCGGCTACAAGGAAGTGGTGCTGCGCATCGAGGGTGATGGTGTCTTCGGCAAGCTACGCTTCGAATCGGGCGGTCACCGTGTGCAACGCGTGCCCGCTACCGAGACACAAGGACGCATCCACACCAGCGCCTGTACCGTGGCCGTGCTGGCCGAACCCGACGAAGCCGAGGCCGTGCAGATCAACCCGGCTGACCTGCGCATCGACACCTTCCGCGCCAGTGGCGCAGGGGGCCAGCACATCAACAAGACCGACTCGGCGGTGCGCATCACCCACCTGCCCACCGGCATCGTGGCCGAATGCCAGGACGACCGCAGCCAGCACCGCAACAAGGCCAAGGCCCTGCAGGTGCTGGCCGCCCGCATCGAAGAAAAAGCCCGAAGCGAGCAAGCGGCCAAGGATGCGGCCATGCGCAAAGGCCTGATCGGCAGCGGCGATCGCTCCGACCGCATCCGCACCTACAACTTTCCGCAAGGCCGCCTGACCGACCACCGCATCAACCTCACGCTTCACAAACTGACCTTCATCATGGAAGGGGAGCTGGAAGACGTGATTGCAGCCCTGCAAGCTGAACGCCAGGCCGAACAACTGGCCGAGCTGGAAGTGGGAGGCGTAGCATGATCCTGCATGAGAGCCTGCGCCGCGCTCAGACCTTGGGGCTCGAGCGCATCGACGCCCAACTGCTGCACCTGCTGGCCCTGGGCCGCCCGCTTGGCGAGCGTGCGTGGCTACTGGCCCACGACACCGATATCCTGGACGACAGCGTTCTGGCCAAACTGGAACCCCTGCTGCAACGCCGCCTCGCCGGTGAACCCATGGCCTACATCACCGGCCAGAAGGAATTTTTCGGTCTGCAACTGCACGTCGACGCCCGCGTGCTCGACCCGCGACCGGACACCGAAACCCTGGTCGAGTGGGCGCTGGAGTTGCTACCAGACGCCCCCGACCACAGCGTGATCGACCTGGGCACGGGCAGCGGCGCAATTGCCCTGGCCTTGCAACACGCACGCCCCCTCGCGCTGGTCAGTGCAGTTGACGCCAGCGCGGACGCCCTGGCTGTGGCCCAGGTCAATGCGGTGCGCTTGCGCCTGCCCGTGCACTTCATCCACAGCCACTGGCTTCGCGATGTGGCGGGGGTGTTCGACCTGATCGTGTCCAACCCACCCTATATCCGCGAAGATGACCCGCACCTGGACGCGCTCTCCCACGAGCCCCGCCAGGCCCTGAGCAGCGGCGCGGATGGCCTGGAGGACATTCGCCAGATTCTGGAACAGGCCCCTACCCATCTGGAGGCCGATGGTTGGTTGTTGCTGGAACACGGTTACGACCAGGCCGAGGCTGTTCGCGACCTGATGACTCAGGCGGGTTGGAAAAACGTACATTCGCGACAGGATTTAGCTGGCATCGAACGCTGTACGGGCGGACAAAAGGGATAATCAGCCCATAGATTGAAAAGGACCGCGCCATGAGCGACACCCAGCAACGCATCGACCAACTCGTCAAAAACAACAACATCCTGCTGTTCATGAAGGGCAGCGCCAGCTTTCCCATGTGCGGCTTCTCGGGCCGTGCAATTCAAATTCTGAAAGCCTGCGGCGTCGATCCCAAATCGATTACCACCGTCAACGTGCTCGACGACGCCGAAATCCGCCAGGGCATCAAGGAATACAGCAACTGGCCAACCATCCCCCAGCTCTACATCAAGGGCGAATTCATTGGGGGTTCGGACATCATGATGGACATGTACGAATCCGGCGAGCTGCAACAAGTCATCAACGGCCAGGCCTGACCTCCTGCACGCGCAGAAAAAAGCCACCGCATGCGGTGGCTTTTTTCATGCCCGGCTCAAGCCGGCGATGGGCTTCAAGTCGCCTTCAAGCCGCCAGACGGGTGCGAACATGGGCGACCACCTCTGCCGCAGCCACTTTCGAGGCCTCGGCATCGCGGCGATGCTGGTACTCGACCATACCGTCCTTGAGTCCTTTGTCTCCGATGGTGATGCGGTGCGGCACACCAATCAATTCCCAGTCAGCAAACATGGCACCGGGGCGCTCGCCACGGTCGTCCAGAATCACATCTACCCCAGCTGACAACAGCTCGTTGTAAATGCGCTCGGCCTCCGCTTTGACGGCTTCGCTGCGGTCCATGCCAATCGGGCACACCACCGCCGTGAACGGCGCAATCGCGTCGGGCCAGATGATGCCGCGCTCGTCGTGGTTTTGCTCAATCGCTGCGGCGGGCAGGCGCGTCACGCCAATGCCGTAGCAACCCATTTCCATGAATTGTGGCTTGCCGTCTTCGCCCAGGAAGGTGGCATTCATGCCTTTGGAATATTTGGTCCCCAGGTAGAACACGTGGCCGATTTCGATACCGCGCTCGATGGCCAGCTCACCCTTGCCGTCAGGCGACTTGTCGCCCGCCACCACGTTGCGGATATCAGCCACCATGTCAGGCTCAGGCAGGTCGCGGCCCCAGTTCACGCCGGTCATGTGGAAGTCCATCTCGTTGGCGCCGCAAATCCAGTCGGCCATGAGGGCCACATCACGATCGGCCACGATCTTGAGCGGCTTCTTGAGTCCAACCGGACCCAGGTAGCCGGGCTTGCAGCCAAAGTGCTCTTCAATTTCGGGCAGCGTGGCAAAGCGGAAACCGCCCTCCATGCCCGGCAGCTTGCCCACTTTGACTTCGTTCATGTCGTGGTCACCACGCACCAGCAGCAGCCAGACGGTGGACTTCTTGATCACGCCGTCCTCGTCCAGCTCATCTGTGGCCAGCACCAGGGATTTGACGGTGGTGGACAGCGACACATTCAGCAAGGCCGCCACATCTTCACAGGTGCTCTTGCCGGGCGTTGGCGTTTTGGCCATCGCCTGACCCGCTGCGGCACGCGGACCCACAGGTGCCAGTGCTTCGGCTTTTTCAATGTTGGCGGCGTAGTCGCTGTTCGGGCAGTAAACGATGGCGTCTTCGCCGGTGGCGGCGATCACCTGAAACTCTTCAGACAGGTCACCGCCAATGGCACCACTGTCGGCCGCCACGGCGCGGTAGCGCAGGCCAAAGCGGTCAAAAATCTTGCGGTAGGCCTGTGCCATGTTCTGGTAGCTGGCCTTGGCGCCCGCCTGGTCCTTGTCGAAGCTGTAGGCGTCCTTCATGATGAATTCGCGCCCGCGCATCAGGCCAAAACGCGGACGACGCTCGTCGCGGAACTTGGTCTGGATCTGGTAGAAATTTTTGGGCAGCTGCTTGTAGCTGCGAATTTCCTGGCGAGCCACATCGGTCACCACCTCTTCGCTGGTGGGCTGCACCACAAAGTCGCGACCATGACGGTCCTGAATGCGCAGCAATTCAGGGCCCATCTTGTCAAACCGACCCGTCTCTTGCCACAACTCGGCGGGCTGGACCACGGGCATGGTCATTTCAATGGCACCCGCGCGATTCATCTCTTCGCGCACGATGGCTTCGACCTTGCGGATCACGCGCAAGCCCATGGGCATGTAGTTGTAGATGCCAGCGCCCAGTTTTTTGATCATGCCAGCGCGGGTCATGAGCTTGTGGCTCACGATCTCGGCGTCAGCGGGGGCTTCCTTGAGGGTGGAAATCAGAAATTGGGAGGCTTTCATGGGCTTGAAGTTCTGGCAAATCTGGCACGAATTTGGCGGGCTGCGCCTTGCGCGTGCATAATGGTTGCAGTTTAAGAATTTGGGGTTGATTATGCTTGACCGTGAAGGGTTCAGACCCAACGTCGGCATCATTCTGCTCAACCAGAGAAACCAGGTATTTTGGGGCAGGCGCATCCGCACCCACAGCTGGCAGTTTCCGCAAGGCGGCATTGACCGCGGCGAAAGCCCTGAACAAGCCATGTTCCGGGAACTGCACGAAGAAGTGGGCCTGCATCCGGAGCATGTTCGCATTGTGGCCCGTACCCGTGACTGGTTGCGCTATGAAGTGCCAGAGCGCTACGTTCGCCGCGAAGCGCGGGGGTTCTATCGTGGCCAAAAACAAATCTGGTATTTGCTGCAAATGATGGTCCCCGACCATCATTTGAACCTGCGTGCCACCAGCCACCCCGAATTCGACGCCTGGCGCTGGAACGATTACTGGGTCCCGCTGGATGTGGTGGTGGAGTTCAAACGCGGCGTTTACGAGATGGCGCTGACGGAGCTGGTTCGATTCTTGCCACGTCAGGACCGACACAACCGCTATTTGCGGGGAAACAGCCGCTCAGCCCAGGGCCGAGAAGACACTTCTCGCTCCGAACAGCGTTCGATGCTCCCGCCCATGCACATGGAATTGCCGCCCGGGGCCAGTTTTGACCCAGACCCGCAAGGGTAAGGCGCGCTCAAACTAGCGGCTGAGGATCAGGTTATCGCGGTGCACCATCTCAGGCTCTGCGGTGTAACCCAGCAGGCCTTCAAACTCCTGAGAAGGCTTGCGGCACAGCAACCGCGCCTCGGCAGCGGCGTAATTGGCCAGACCCCGGGCCACTTCAGCGCCCTGGTCATCCCGAATGGCGATCACGTCCCCGCGGGAAAAGTCGCCTTCGACAGACGTCATGCCAATCGGCAGCAGACTCTTGCCTTCGGTACGCAGTTTGTGTGCGGCACCCGCATCCACCGTGACTGAGCCCCGCAATTGCAGATGATCGGCCATCCACTGCTTGCGCGCTTGCTGTTTGGCCGTTTGCGCCACAAGCATGGTGCCAATGTTCTCGCCCTGTGCCACGCGCAGCAAGGCATCTGGCGCACGACCCCAGGCGATCAGGGTTGACGCGCCAGAGCCGGCCGCACGCTTGGCAGCCAGGATTTTGGTGAGCATGCCGCCCTTGCCAATGCTGGAGCCAGCACCACCAGCCATGGTTTCCAAGGCCAGGTCACCTGCACGGGCTTCGTGCACAAACTTGGCAGCAGGGTCTTTGCGGGGGTCGGCGGTATACAGGCCTTTTTGATCGGTCAGGATGATCAACAAATCAGCTTCGACCAAATTGGCCACCAGGGCCCCCAAAGTGTCGTTGTCGCCAAACTTGATTTCGTCGTTGACCACCGTGTCGTTCTCGTTGATCACAGGCAGCACACGGTGCTGCAACAGTGTCAGCAAGGTCGAGCGTGCATTGAGGTAACGCTCGCGGTCAGCCAGGTCGGCATGGGTAAGCAGCACCTGCGCGCTGCCCATACCATGGGCGCGCAGCTGGGTTTCGTACATCTGCGCCAGGCCCATTTGCCCCACAGCGGCTGCCGCCTGCAGTGCGGGCACCTCGCTGGGTCGCGTGGTCCAGCCCAGGCGCTTCATGCCTTCTGCAATGGCGCCGCTGGACACCATGATGACTTCCTTACCCGCCTGCGCCAGCTGCGCCAGCTGGCGGCACCACTCGCCAATGGCGGCTTCGTCCAGGCCTCGACCCTCATTGGTCACCAGGCTGGAACCCACCTTGACCACGATGCGACGCGCATCACGCAGGACAGGGGAAAGTTGTGCAGTCATCGATGCCTCGGTAGAAGATTCTGCGTTTACTCGGGGGTCACGTCGCTGAAGCGGGGATCCATTTCGACCGCACCTTGTTCTTCGATCTGCTGGGTGCGAATGTGCTTGTAGATCTCGCGGATCAAGCCTTCGCAACCTTCGCGGGTCAAGGCCGAAATCTCGAACACCGGGCCTTTGTAGCGCATACGCTTGACAAAGTCCTTGACGCGTTTTTCTCGCTCTTCGGCAGGCACCATGTCCAGCTTGTTGAGCACCAACCAACGTGGTTTGGCGTACAGGCCAGCGTCGTATTTTTTAAGTTCGGCGGCAATGGCTTTGGCCTGCGCCACCGGGTCCACGCCCTCGTCAAAAGGCGCAATGTCCACGATGTGCAGCAGCAGCCGAGTGCGCTGCAGGTGCCGCAGGAACTGGTGACCCAACCCGGCCCCCTCCGAGGCACCTTCGATCAGGCCCGGCACATCGGCCACCACAAAGCTCTGCTCCGGGCCGACCCGCACCACCCCAAGATTGGGGTGCAATGTGGTGAAGGGATAGTCGGCGATCTTGGGACGCGCATTGGACACGGCCGCAATAAAGGTGGACTTACCCGCATTGGGCATGCCCAACAGGCCGACATCGGCCAGGACCTTGAGTTCGAGCTTGAGGCTCTTGCGTTCACCCACATGGCCCGGCGTTTTCTGACGCGGCGCGCGGTTGATGGCGCTCTTGAAACGCAGGTTGCCGAAACCACCATCACCGCCTTTGGCGATCATCAGTTTTTCGCCTGCGTGCAGCAGTTCGTACAGCACCTCGCCGGTTTCGGCGTCGGTGATGATGGTGCCCACCGGCATCTTGAGCGTGATGTCGTCGCCCATGGCGCCGAACATGTCCGAGCCCATGCCGTGCTGGCCGCGCTTGGCCTCGTGGCGGCGCGAATAGCGGTAGTCCACCAAAGTGTTGAGGTTGGGGTCGGCCAGGGCAAACACGTGCCCACCACGGCCACCGTCGCCACCGTCGGGGCCGCCAAATTCTTTGTACTTTTCATGACGGAAGGAGACGCAGCCGTTCCCACCGTCACCTGCAGCGATGTCGATATAGGCTTCGTCAACAAACTTCATGATGTATCCAGTTCAAAAAAGCGAAAAGCCCCGACGGGCGGGGCTGCTTCGCTGAAAACGGAACCAGGCTTAAGCGGCCGGGGTCACGTTCACGGTGTGCTTGTTCAGCTCGCCTTTGGTTGCGAACGACACATGGCCGTCCACCAGAGCAAACAGGGTGTGGTCCTTGCCGATACCCACGTTGTTGCCAGCGTGGAATTTGGTGCCACGTTGACGCACGATGATGGAGCCGGCGCTGATCAGTTGACCACCGAAAGCCTTGACACCCAGCATCTTTGGCTTGGAATCACGACCGTTGCGCGTAGAGCCGCCGCCTTTTTTCTGTGCCATGACCTGTTCTCCTTAGGCAGCGATTGCACCGATTTGCAGTTCGGTGTATTGCTGACGATGACCTTGACGCTTCTGGTAGTGCTTACGACGACGCATTTTGAAAATACGCACTTTGTCGTGCTTGCCGTGCGCCACGACCGTGGCTTTGACAGTTGCGCCGGACACCAGGGGCGTACCAACCTTGATTTCAGCGCCGTTGCCGACGGCCAGAACCTGGTCAATCACGATTTCCTGGCCAACGTCCGCAGCAATCTGTTCTACTTTGATTTTTTCGCCGGAAGCAACGCGATACTGCTTGCCACCGGTTTTTATGACCGCGTACATATATGACCTCTTCGAATTAGGAGTCTCCCGCAGGGCGAATTCCCCGCAGAGCCTTTGATTCTATCACGCCTGAAAACCAGAGGCAAGCCACCTATAATTCAGCACTCAGCGAGGTGCAGTCTGCCTCGCCCCACAGGAACACCGCCTTGTCTGCCACCATCGAATCCACCGCCGACGTCCTGCAACTGGTCGCCTCAGACATGGCTGAGGTGGATCGCGTGATCAGTGAGCGACTGGACTCGGGCGTGCCCTTGGTGGGCGAAGTCGCGCGTTACATCATCTCGGCCGGCGGTAAACGCCTACGCCCGGTCTTGCTGCTGCTGACCTGCGGCGCCCTGGGCTACACCGGCGCCCAGCGTCACAATCTGGCTGCTGTGGTCGAATTCATCCACACCGCCACCTTGCTGCACGACGATGTAGTGGATGAATCCACCCTGCGCCGCGGTCGCCCGACCGCCAACGAAAGCTTTGGCAACCCGGCCAGCGTGCTGGTGGGCGACTTTCTTTATTCCCGCGCCTTCCAGATGATGGTGGATGCCGACAGCATGCGCGTCATGCAGGTGCTGGCCGACGCCACCAACGTGATCGCAGAAGGCGAAGTGCTGCAGCTCATGAACATGCACGACGCCAGCCTGGACGAAGAAGGCTACCTGCGTGTGATTCGCTCCAAAACCGCCAAACTGTTTGAAGCCAGCGCCCGTCTTGGTGCCATTCTGGGCGGCCACACCGCCGTCGTCGAAGAGGCGTGCGCCACTTATGGCCAAGCCCTGGGTACGGCATTCCAGGTCATTGACGACGTGCTGGACTATGACGGCAACACCGTCGAAATGGGCAAAAATCTGGGCGACGACCTGCGCGAAGGCAAAGCCACCCTACCCTTGATTTTGGCCATGCAAAAAGGCACGCCCGAGCAAAGCCAAACCATCCGCGAGGCGATTGAAAACGGCAGCGTCGAGCAGCTGAGCCAGATCGTGGCCATTGTTCGCAGCACCGGTGCCCTGCAAGGTACCCGTGAGGCCGCAGCGGCAGAAGCCCAACGCGCCATTGACGCCGCCTTGCGACTGCCGGACAACACCTACCGCCAGGCCATGGTGGCCCTGGCCTCGCAACTGCTGCAACGCCGGACTTGAGCACCAATTGACGCTACAATCTCGGCCTTGGCGGGGTGTAGCTTAGCCTGGTAGAGCGCTACGTTCGGGACGTAGAGGCCGGAGGTTCGAATCCTCTCACCCCGACCAAAAACCGGCTCCAAACCCACTGATCTCTCGGGTCAGTGGGTTTTTTCAATTTAGCGTCACCCCTCATTGACCTGTACCGGCCAGTTCCCTCATGATGTTCAAAAAAACATCAGGGAGAGAACATGGCCGACCCCCAATTGCAGGTGGGCGAAGACGCGCCCGCCGTCCTGTATTTGCAAAAAATTCTGGAGCAGGCGGCTCAGCTGCTGGCCTCGGATGTACATGTCGAGCCCTACGAACACCAATTGCGTGTCCGCGTAAGGGTCGACGGCGTTCTTCGCGAAATCGACACTCCTCCCCTGCCTTTGAAAGACCGGCTGGCCTCGCGCATCAAAGTGCTGGCGCGCTTGGACATTGCAGAAAAACGCCTCCCCCAGGACGGGCGCATGAAGCTCAGTCTCCCAGGTGGCAAAGAGCTGGATTTGCGCGTGAGCACCCTGCCAACACTGCACGGCGAAAAACTGGTGCTTCGCCTTCTGGACAACCACCACGCCATGCAGCCCCTGGACAGCCTGGGTTACGAACCGCAGCAGTTGCAATGGCTGCGTGATGCGATTGCCAAACCCGAAGGCCTGGTTCTGGTCACAGGTCCTACGGGCGCGGGTAAAACGCAATCGCTTTACGCTTGCTTGCATCAGCTCAACCGAGAGGGCGTCAACATCTCGACGGTAGAAGACCCCTGCGAAATCCCGATGCCCGGAATCAACCAGGTCAATGTGCAGGACAAACCGGGACTGGACTTTGCCACAGTGTTGCGCGCATTCTTGCGCCAGGACCCGGACATCCTGATGGTCGGTGAAATTCGCGATCTGGAAACCGCACACATCGCCATTCAAGCCTCGCAAACCGGACATCTGGTGCTATCCACCCTGCACACCAACGATGCACCATCCACGCTGGCCCGGTTGATGAACATGGGGGTAGCCAGCTACAACATTGCCGCCAGCGTCAAGCTCGTGACCGCTCAGCGCTTGGTACGCAAGCTGTGCTCCTCGTGCCGTGAACCCGCCACCTGGTCCGCCCAGGAATGGGCACAGATGGGAGGCCAGTCCTCCGAAGCGGTCGTGACGGGTTTTCATGCACACACCGAGGGCTGCCCACAGTGCCACCAGGGCTACCGCGGGCGCACCGGCATTTTTGAGGTCATGCCCGTGCACAGCACGTTGCGGGACTTGCTGTTAGCGCAAGCCCCTGCTTCTGCATTGGCACAGCAGGCCCGGGCAGACGGCGTGCTGTCGCTGCGTCAGGCGGGTTTGCACAAGGTCATGCAAGGAATCACCTCTGTTCAAGAAGTCATGAGCTCGACACAGGAGCTGGCATGAACCGCCGAACACCAAGTGCTTCAGCTTGGCCCTGGCGTTGGCAAACCGAGTGGCAGGCACGCACTGCGGATGCACGCCAACTCAAAGGCCACACACCGGGGCGTCAACCCAAAGCCCTGGTCATGGCGCAGCTGCGCCAACAAGGCTTGCTGCCTGTGCGTATTCGCCACCGGCTGCAGCGCACCCAGCAATCCATTCGCGCAAAAGACATCACCAGTCTGACCCGGCAACTGAGCACCTTGATCAAAACGGGTGTCCCCCTCATGCAGGCTCTGGATTTGCTGACACGCACCCAAGCGCCTGGCCCAACACAACTATTGCTAGGCCAGCTGCAACAGGCCATTGCACAAGGCAGCAGCCTGGCCGATGCACTGCGCAGCAGCGGGCAGTTCAGCTCGCTGTACATCAGCATGGTCCAGGCCGGCGAGAGCGCAGGCATTTTGGATGACTGCCTGGAGCGTCTGGCCGACACACTCGAGCGCAATGCTTTGTTGGCCGGCAAAGTACGCTCCGCTCTGGCCTACCCTGCCGTCGTGATGGTGATCGCCATGCTGGTATTGGGATTGATCATGGTGGCTGTGGTGCCGGTATTTGAGGAAGTGTTTCTGGGCTCAGGCCAGCCCTTGCCGTTACCCACACAAATGATTCTGGCCATCAGTCGCTGGCTGCAAGCATGGTCGCCGGCCCTGCTGCTCTTGCCGCTTGCTGCTTACGCGCTTCACGGGTCCGGTAAGACAGCTGCCTTGATGCAGTCTCTCGAAAAACTCCAGCTACGCTTACCCGGCGTGCGCAGCTTGGTGAGCACCGCCGTCATGGCCCGCTGGAGTCAGACACTGGCAGCCTTGCTCGCCGCTGGCGTACCACTGGCTGAAGCGCTGCCCCCGGCCGGGCAGGCCTGCGACCACAGTGTCTATCAACAACTCAGTGCCAAGTGGAGTCAACAAGTCGCCCAAGGCACCCGCCTGAGCGAAGCGTTGGCACAGCACGGACACGTGCCTGCATTGATGGTGCAAATGGTGCACACCGGCGAGGAAACCGGCGCCATGGCCCTGCTGCTGTCACGCATCGGGCAGCTGATGGATGCCCAACTGCAAGAACACATCCGCACGCTCAGCACCCTGATGGAGCCCTTGATCATTGTGGTCCTGGGCCTGGTCATTGGAGGCATTCTGGTGGCGCTGTACTTGCCCATCTTCAGGATGGGACAATTGTTCTGATGAACGACAACCTTGTGTGGGCGCTGGCCGGTTTGCTGGGCCTGATTTTTGGCAGCTTTCTGAACGTGGTGATTTACCGATTGCCTCGCATGGTGCTGCACGAACACGAACAAGACAAGGACAAAAAAGCCCCCACGCTCTCACTGAGTTTCCCGCGCTCACACTGCCCCCACTGTAGCCATACCTTGTCGGCATGGGAGTTGGTCCCGGTGCTCGGTTTCGTGGCGCTGCGTGGCCGTTGCCGCCAGTGTCACACCCCTATCAGCTGGGCGTACCCCTTGACCGAATTGCTCAATGCCGGGTTATGGATCTTGTGCATCGTTCACTTTGGCCCCACACCCCAGGGTTGGAGCGCAGCGGTTTACGCCTCGGCATTGCTGGCTTTGGCACGGATTGATCTACAAACCACTTTGCTGCCCGACGCCATCACTTTGCCTTTGCTGTGGGGCGGCCTGGCCGCCTCCAGTCTGGGCTGGACGCCAGCAAGCCTGAACGATGCCGTGTGGGGCGCCATGTTGGGCTATGGTCTGTTCTGGGCGCTGGACTGGCTGTACCTCAAGCTGCGCAACCAGCACGGCCTGGGTGGCGGAGATGCCAAGCTTCTGGCGGCCCTGCTGGCTTGGCTGGGTTGGCCCGCGCTGGTCAGCGTGCTGTTGCTGGCCAGCCTGAGTGCCCTGCTGGTGGTGCTGGTGCAATGGCTGCGGGGTCGTTTGCAACCTCAGGCCCAAATTCCCTTTGGCCCCTACCTGGCCGTGGCGGGGCTGGTGCTGATGCTCTACAAGCCCACGCTCTGGCTGTGAGACACTTGATCGCATGAATGCACCGACTACATTGCGCATCGGCCTGACCGGCGGCATTGGCAGCGGCAAGAGCACCGTATCGGCCATGTTGTCGAGCTTGGGCGCCGTGGTCATTGATGCTGACGCCATCTCGCGGCAATTGACCGCTCCTGGGGGGGCCGCCCTACCCTCTATTGCCCAGACTTTTGGCTCGCAAATGATCGATCCCCATGGCGCCATGGACCGCCAGGCCATGCGCGCCCTGGTGTTTGGCAACCCGAATGCTCGCCAACAGCTCGAAGCCATCATTCATCCTCTGGTCACCCAAACCATCCGCCAACAGGCGCAAGCCGCCGCCGAAGCCGGAGCACGCGTGGTCGTGCTGGACATCCCCTTGCTGGTCGAGGCCGGCGATCGCTGGCGCAAGGAAGTCGACAAGGTGCTGGTCGTTGACTGCAGCACAGAAACACAAATTGCACGCGTCATGCAACGCAGCGGCCTGCAACGCGAAGAGGTGCAACGCATCATTGACCAACAGGCCAGCCGAGCCCAGCGAGCACAGGTGGCCGATGTGATCCTGCTCAATGAAGACTTGGACATGAGCGCCTTGCAAGCCGAAGTCAAAAAAGTGGCCCGTCAGTTCGGGCTATGATGGAGGCTTGAGGAACACGCTGCGTGATACTTTACGAATTCCCCTTCAACGAGCGCATCCGCACTTACCTGCGGCTTGAACACCTGTTTGCACGCTTTGGCCAGCTGGTGCCACGCAGCGAACCGGTGGACCACCACTTTGCGCTGACCACCCTGTTCGAAATCATGGACGTGGGCAGTCGCTCCGAGCTCAAAAGCGATGTACTCAAGGACCTGGACCGCCAAAAACAGCTCTACAACAGCTACCGTGGCAACCCGGCCATTTCCGAGCAGGCGCTTGACCAGGTCATTGCCCAACTCGATGCACACTTTGAAGCCATCAACGAGCAAGTCGGCAAACTCAGCCTGCCTGCGCAGGACAGTGAGTTCCTGAGCGCCCTGCGCAGCCGCAGCAGCATCCCGGGGGGCACCTGCGAATTCGATCTGCCTGGCTACCACGCCTGGCAACACTTGTCTGCCGAGCGTCGACGCGAAGACATGCTGCGCTGGAGCGCCAGCTTTGTCCCCCTGTCGCAAGCCATTCACAGCCTGATGCAAATGCTGCGCGAGTCCAGCAAGTTCCAGAAAATGATGGCTGTGGCCGGTCAGGTGCAGCAAAACCTGCCCCAAGGTCGCACCTTCCAACTGCTGCGCTTGCGCATTGACCCCACCCTGGAGGCTGTGCCCGAAATCAGCGGCAACCGTTTGCTGGTCGTGATTCGCATGATGCGTATGCAAGAAGGTCGCCTGGCCCCCATTGCCGAAGACGTGCCGTTTGAAATGTCCCTGTGCGCATGAGCGCCGCGTCACAACCCCCCATCACTGTCCGCATCGTGAACTGCCCGGCCTGCGGCGGCGACAGTGTGTATGGCAGCAGCAACCCTTATCGTCCGTTTTGCTGTGCGCGCTGCAAAGGCATCGACTTTGGTGCCTGGGCCAGCGAGTCGTTTCGTTTGCCCGAAGACACCCCGCCGGACGCCGAATTTGGTGACCCCAAACTGATCCAGTAAATCAGCTGTGGGTCGCGGCCTGAAAGCCGCGTTCATCGGCCAACCAGGCCAACACCGGCACAGTGCCTGGAAGGACTGGTACCACCTCTACCGGCAGCTGTTGCCAGGCAAATGACTGGGCCTCGCGCATCTGCAGCTCGCCAGCCCACTGACGTACCTTGCAAAAGTGCAGGCGCACCAAGGCGTGCGGGTAGTCCACCATCTGGGTTTTCCAGAGTTCGGCCGTACCAATGGTGATGCCCAACTCTTCCTGCAACTCACGGCGCAGCGCCTGCTCCACCGTTTCACCGGCTTCAAGCTTGCCGCCAGGAAACTCCCAGTAGCCCTCGTAGACCTTGCCTGCCGGGCGGGAAGTCAGCAAAAAAGCCCCGTCCTTTTGCAGCAGCACACCTACTGCGACCTCGGTCACGGGGCGGTCTGCGCCGCCTTCTCGTGCCTGTTGTCCATCAGCCACCAAGGTGTTGCTCATCAGGCCAGACGCCCCATGAAATCACGCGCAAACTGGTAGGCCACACGGCCACTGCGCGATCCGCGCTCCAAAGCCCACAACAGCGCTGCAGGGCGCGCTTCTTCGATCTGTGCGGGGCTTGCACCCAATGCACCCAACCACTGGTTCGCAATGGTGAGGTACTCGTCCTGCGAGAAGGGGTAAAAGCTGATCCACAGGCCAAAGCGCTCGGACAGCGAAATTTTTTCTTCCACACCCTCACCAGGGTGCACTTCGCCATCGGGCGTGTGCTTGTAGGTCAGGTTCTCACTCATGTACTCGGGCAGCAAGTGGCGGCGGTTGCTGGTGGCGCACACCAGCACATTGGGCGTGGCTGCAGCGACCGAGCCATCCAGAATGGATTTGAGCGCCTTGTAACCCGGCTCGCCATCTTCAAAGCTCAGGTCGTCGCAATAGACCATGAATTTTTCCGGGCGGTTGGCCACCACCTCGATGATGTCTGGCAAGTCGGTCAGGTCGTCCTTGTCGACCTCGATCAGACGCAGGCCTTGCGGTGCAAACTGATTGAGACTGGCTTTGATGAGCGACGATTTACCGGTACCGCGTGCGCCAGTGAGCAGCACATTGTTGGCCGGACGACCCTGCACAAACTGTTCGATGTTGCGCTGCATCTTCTCTTTTTGGTCGTCGATTTCCTTGAGCTCATCAAGCGACAGCGCGGATACATGGCGCACGGGCTCGAGCACACCATGACCACTGGAACGCTTGCGGTAGCGCCAGGCCACGGCCTGGCTCCAGTCAGGGGCCGACAAAGGCTGGGGCAAGACCGACTCAATACGATCCACCAGCTGGCTGACTTTTTCCAGCAATTGTTCCAGTGCAGTACTCATGACCGGTAGTCAGCGTTGATGGTGACGTACTCATGGCTCAGGTCGCAGGTCCAGACCGTGTGACTGGCCGCACCACGACCCAAGCCCACGCGCACCGTGATCTCGGACTGTTTCATCACGCGCTGACCGTCCTCTTCTTTGTACTGCGGGTGACGGCCACCGAGCGTCGCCACATGCACATCGTCCAGGTGCAGCTCGATCAAGCCCTGGTCCAGGTCTTCAATGCCTGCATAACCCACCGCAGCCAGAATGCGGCCGAGGTTCGGGTCGCTGGCGAAGAATGCGGTTTTCACCAAGGGCGAGTGCGCAATCGCATAGGCGACCTGTGCGCACTCTTGCGCATCACGACCACCTTCGACCGCAATGGTGATGAACTTGGTGGCTCCCTCGCCATCACGGACGATGGCGTGCGCCAGTTGGCGGGCCACTTGCAGCATGGCCTGCATCAGCGCTTGACCTTGGGCACTGTCCCAGGAAGAGATCGGCGCATGCGCAGCTTTGTGCGTAGCCATGACCACGAAGGAGTCGTTGGTGGATGTATCGCCATCGACCGTGACGCAGTTGAACGAGCCATCGGCCAAAGTCTTGGCCAGGTCAGTCATCAACTCAGGCGCAATGGCAGCATCGGTGGCCAGATAACCCAGCATGGTGGCCATGTTCGGGCGGATCATGCCCGCGCCTTTGCTGATGCCGGTCACGGTCACGGTCACGCCGTCAATCTGCACCTGCACGCTGGCAGCCTTGGGCACCGTGTCGGTGGTCATGATGCCTTCGGCCGCCACAGCCCACGCATCTGCCTGGGCCAATTCAATGGCTTTGGGCATGGCTGCAATGATTTTGTCCACCGGCAGCGGCTCCATGATCACCCCCGTTGAGAACGGCAACACCTGCTGCGCGTTGCAGCCCAGCAACTTGGCCATGGCCTCGCTGGTCTGGCGGGCATGGGCCAGGCCCGAGGCACCGGTTCCTGCATTGGCGTTGCCCGTGTTGATCACGATGGCACGCACACCTTGGCCTGCGGCTAAATGTTCACGACACACCTGCACCGGTGCGGCACAAAAACGGTTCTTGGTGAACACGCCCGCCACGCTGGTGCCTTCGTCGAGCAAAAACACCGTCAGGTCCTTGCGGTTGGCTTTGCGAACGCCCGCTTCGGTGATGCCAATGCGCACGCCAGCGACAGCATGGATGTCTTGCAGATTGGGGGCAGAAAGATGAACAGCCATGAAAGTCTTTCAGTCAATGAACGAAGAAAAACGGGCCGAAGCCCGTTGTGTGTGGTGCCTTGCTTTAGCTGAGTTTGCCATGGCAAAACTTGAACTTCTTGCCGCTGCCGCAAGGGCAAGGATCGTTGCGCCCTACATGGCCCCAAGCGGCCTTTTGCGCCTCATCGACCGATGTCACTTGGGCCTGGCCGGTTTCGTCCGGCGCGCTGTAGGTCATGTTGGCGATGTGCTCAGCACGTTCTTCAATGGCGTGCGCGGCTTGATCGATTTGCTCGGGCGACTCGATGCGCACCGTCATCAAGATGCGGGTCACCTCGTTGCGAACCGCGTCCAGCAGCATACCGAACAACTCGAAGGCTTCGCGCTTGTATTCCTGTTTAGGCTGCTTTTGGGCGTAGCCGCGCAGGTGAATACCCTGACGCAAGTAGTCCAAAGCGCTCAGGTGATCGCGCCAGTGGGTGTCGATACTTTGTAACAACACCATCTTCTGAAAGGAGGTGAAGTTAGCTTCGCCAACGGCATCAAGCTTGGCTTGGAACTGGGCATTTGCAGCCTCGTTAACCTGCTCGAGGATGTCGTCGTCAGTCAGATTGTCCGAGGCAGCCAGACGCGCCTGCAACTGCACAGGCACTTGCCACTCCTCGGCCAGTACCTTCTCCAAAGCAGGCAAGTCCCACTGCTCTTCCACCGACTCGGCAGGCACGTATTGGCGCACCAGATCGGTAAAGCAACCTTCACGCAAAGAGGCCATCTGCGCATTCAGATCGCTGGCGTCCAGAATGTCATTGCGCTGCTGGTAAATGACTTTGCGCTGGTCGTTGGAAACGTCGTCGTACTCCAGCAGCTGCTTGCGGATGTCAAAGTTGTGCGACTCCACCTTGCGCTGGGCGCTTTCGATGCTGCGTGTGACGATACCGGCCTCGATGGCTTCGCCCTCAGGCATCTTCAGACGGTCCATGATGGCGCGCACGCGGTCGCCCGCAAAGATGCGCATGAGCGGATCGTCCAGGCTCAGATAGAAGCGGGAAGAACCGGGGTCACCCTGGCGGCCCGAACGGCCACGCAGCTGGTTGTCGATACGGCGGGACTCGTGACGCTCGGTCGCAATGATGCGCAAGCCGCCCAGCTCCTTGACCTTGGCATGGTCTTGCTGCCACTGCGCGCGCAGTTGCGCCACACGCGCTTCGCGCTGCTCAGGCGTAAGGGCTTCATCAGCTTCAACCGCCTGGATGTCTTTTTCGATGTTGCCACCCAACACGATGTCGGTACCACGACCGGCCATATTGGTGGCAATGGTGATCATGCCGGCGCGACCCGCCTGAGCCACGATGTCAGCCTCGCGGGCATGCTGCTTGGCATTGAGCACCTGGTGCGGCAACTTGGCTTGCGTGAGCAACTGCGAAATCAGCTCGGAGTTTTCAATCGAGCTGGTACCCACCAGCACAGGCTGACCACGCTCGTGGCATTCGCGAATGTCATCAATCGCGGCCTTGTATTTTTCCTGCGCGGTTTTGTACACGCGGTCGAGCTGGTCAGCACGCAGGTTCTTGCGGTGCGGTGGAATGACCACGGTTTCCAGGCCATAGATTTCCTGGAATTCGTAGGCTTCGGTGTCAGCCGTACCGGTCATGCCGGACAGCTTGCCGTACAGGCGGAAATAGTTCTGGAAGGTGATGGAGGCCAGAGTCTGGTTTTCGGCCTGAATCTGCACGCCTTCTTTGGCTTCCACGGCCTGGTGCAAACCATCGCTCCAGCGGCGGCCTGCCATCAGGCGGCCCGTAAATTCGTCCACGATCACGATCTCACCGTCTTGCAGCACATAGTGCTGATCTCGGTGGTAGAGATGCTGCGCGCGCAAAGCGGCGTTGAGGTGATGCATCAGCGTGATGTTGGCGGGCTCGTACAGGCTGGCCCCCTCGGGAATCAGGCCCAGCTGCGACAGCACTTGCTCGGCTTTCTCGTGGCCTTGCTCGGTCAGGAACACCTGGCGGGACTTTTCGTCCACCGTAAAGTCACCACGCACAATGATGCCCTGGCCCGTACGTGGGTCTTCTTCGCCTTCCTGCTTGGTCAGCAGCGGCACCACCTGCTTGATGGCCAGATACATCGAAGTGTGGTCTTCAGCCTGGCCGCTGATGATCAGCGGCGTGCGCGCCTCGTCAATGAGGATGGAGTCCACCTCGTCCACGATGGCGTAATTGAGCACGCGCTGCACGCGGTCATGGGCCTCGTAGACCATGTTGTCGCGCAGGTAGTCAAAGCCATATTCGTTGTTGGTGCCATAGGTGATGTCTGCGGCGTAAGCGGCCTGCTTGTCTTCGCGGGACATATTGGGCAGGTTCACGCCCACCGACAGCCCCAGGAAGTTGTACAGACGCCCCATCCACTGCGCATCGCGACCCGCCAGGTAATCGTTGACGGTGACGACATGCACACCCTTGCCACTGAGCGCATTCAGGTACACCGCCAGCGTCGCGGTCAGGGTCTTGCCCTCACCGGTGCGCATCTCGGCAATCTTGCCTTGGTGCAGCGTCATGCCGCCCATCAGCTGGACATCAAAGTGACGCATCTTCATGACGCGCTTGGCACCTTCGCGCACCACGGCAAACGCCTCGGGCAACAGCGCATCGAGCGACTCGCCCGCCTGCACCCGGTCACGGAACGCCTGGGTCTTGCCGCGCAGCTCTTCGTCGGTCAGCCCCTCCAGGCCGGCTTCGAGGGCATTGATCCGTTCAACGGTCTTGCGGTATTGCTTGAGGAGGCGGTCGTTGCGACTGCCAAAGAGTTTGGTGAGGACGTTCAGAGACATGGCCGGCATTTTACCGGCTGGCCATGGCCAAATCGGCCCCACCCGCCCCTTCCGGGATAATTGAGTCCCTCTATGGAACGACGCCATTTCGCCATCAGCCTCGAACAAGCCGCCCAGGATTCACCTGCCCTGGCTCGGCTGACCGAGCGCGTGCGCCTGTCCAGCGACTGCCTGGTGGCCATTCGGCCCATGCTGCCCCCCACACTGCGCACTCTGGTTCAGGCCGGCCCGTTTGACGAAGGGGTGTGGCATTTGCTGACGCCGTCCAATGCGGCAGCCGCGAAAATCAGGCAATTTGTACCAGCCATCGTGGCAAAGTTGCAAGACAAGGGGCTGCCCGTCAAGGAAGTACGGGTCAAGGTCAACCTGAAGACCTAGGCCCTCAAGCCTCGTTGTAGCGGTCGCGTCGGGAGTGGTTGGACAACTGCCCCAGTCGGTCATACACCTCGACGGAGTCAGGTCCACCCGCACCGGACAAGGCTTTCAGGGCACCACGAATCGTCATCAACTGTCGGCTGATCAAGGTTTCGTTGCGTCGGTAGTTGTCTTGGCATTGACGAATCAGTGCTTTGAAATCAGCCCATTCGGGGGTATCGGTAGCCCCCACAATGCCTTGTTGAATTTTGGGAGCCAGTGCGCCCAATTGGTTCAGCAATTCGAGTTTCTCCTGCTGGAGAGCCTCGAAGGCCGTGAGGTCCTGTTTTTTGAGCGCTTCAAACTCAGCGTCGATCAGGCCGAGCAACCTGCGCGCCTGAGACTGGGCCAACTCGGCGCGGGAAAGAGAAGGGGGTGGAGGAGATGCGGTAAAGCCGGAATTCGGGCTGACCATAAACGGGTTTTCCGACTTCAGGGCTGGGTTCAGCCCTTGATCATTTGTTCAATGCTGTAAAAACTTTCAGCGATTCGACGGGCGTCCAGAGGATACTGACCGTTCTGGATGGCTGTTTTGATGGCATCGACCTTGACTCGGTCAAACGAGTCGGTTTTCATGGCCTGCAGGGCCACATCGCTCAAATGAAGCTCATCACCCTGAACCGTGACCGGCGCGGACGCAGCTACGCCAGTGCCAGCTGTGGCACGGTCGCCCGCTTGGTCCAGCTTTTTCAACCCGTCGCGCGAACGCGGGTCGCCCAGAGCCATGCGCGTGTAGTTTGAAATGGCATCAGTCATGATCTTCTCTCCTGCCGGCTTACCGGCTTTCGGCCCTAATGATAGTCCTTGTCAACAGCATCGACCGCTTTAGGGGAAACTTTAGGGTTGATACCCATATTTCTCCAAAAACCTCATTTACTGCGCTTCCAGACTCCCCGGACCGTTGACCTTCCCTGTAAGTATTCGACCCGACTCGCGGTTTTTCAAGCGAATCGAATCCCCTTTTCGTCCATCCTGCAGCGCTTCTACCTGGGCGGACACCGCAAAACCGTTCTCCTGCCTGAGGGTCAAGGTCACGGTTTGCCCTCTCTTGACCATCAAAGCGGGCCTCAAATCGGACCCACGCAGGGGTTTGCCGGCCAAAACATCTCGCGTCAACTCGGCATCCACCGCGTTATCCAGGTTATCAATACTTTGCAAAGGCAGCTCACCCACCGGCAGTTGGACCAGCTGCAATTGATCTGCCGTCAACCTGGCCCCTCTTAACAAACCACGCTTGAGCACCACCGCCTGCCGCATCTGCCCGGGGGCAGGCGTCGCTTTGTCTGCACCAGCCGCATGTGCGCCACCTTTGGCTATACGGATATAGAACTGCACCACCGGGGTCCCGCAGCGTGCACGCACGGTGTCTTGACCCGAAAAGGGAAAGTCGTATTGCCACCCCCCCGTGTCTTTGCAAACCGGCACGCGCAAGCGACTGTCCAAATCGGCCAACTGAACAGACTTCACCGGCACCTTGTGCTGGGCTGCGACCCACTTTTGCGCCCCAGAAAGCATGCTGTCTGCCGGCTCCGCAGCCCATGCTGCGCCCGCAACCACCCCGCTGGCGCAGCAGCTGGCCAACACATAGGCAATCGTCTTTTGGCACGCTCTTTGCATAAAACCCACGTGTAGAAATTCCGTCAAGGAGTCCAAGTTGTTGAGTGTGACGCAAAAATTGGGCCAGGCGCAACCCGCCACTTCGCCCTCCATCAGCCAAGCCGGCCCCTCGGGTTCGGGCTTCGCCGATGTCTTGCGCACCCAGCAAAGGACACCCTCTTCCACGCCTCGTGAGCCCGTCCAGGTTCAGCGTGGCGACACCCTGATTGGATTGGTCAAACAAAATGCTGCCCGCGCCGGCATCACCCTGAGTGACAACGAGGCCATGCGGCAGGCGCTCAGCGCGGCCAAAAGCAATGGCATCAGCAACCCGAATCTGATTCACCCCGGCCAGAATGTCGATTTTTCGACACTCACCGCTCGTTACGAAGCCAAAGCTGCTGCACGCCAGAGTGTCAGCTTCGCTGCATCGTCTTCAGGCTCTGACGGCACCGCTCAACCCTCTACCCAAGACACCCTGCGCGCCCGCCAGGCGGCTCAAGGTGGGACGATCCTGACCAAAACTCTGGGCAGGGCTGTCGACAAAGGCTACCTCAGCAAGGCCGAACTGCCCCTGGTTCAGGAACGCATCCTCAAACTGGCCAGCGACTTCAATTTCGACCCAGACGACTTTGCCCATGTGGCCATGATGGAAAGCGACGGCCTCAACCCCCGCGCCACCAATGGCCAGTGCCACGGCATCATCCAGTTCTGCGAAGGCCCTGGACGAGGCGCCGCAAGCGTCAACAAACAAGGCCAGGCCTCCAGCATTCGCAACATGAGCGTCCTGCAGCAGCTGGACCTGGTCGAAAAGTACTTCCGCGATGTCGGGCTCGACGGCTCGGACCAAAAGCTCAAACTCGACGATCTCTACCTCAGCGTTCTGACACCCGCAGCCCGCGCCTACCGCGAACCCAACCAGGCCTTGCCGATCGCAGGCACGCAGGCCGCCGCCCTGCACATCAACGGCCAACGCAGCTTGCCCATTACCCGCAACTCCATTGTTCAAGGCCTTGTTCAAAACAGCCTGGACCGGTTACTCACAGAACGAACCGCACTGGGCGTCAGCAGAAAACTCAACCAATTCACACAGCTCGGCGCCCCTGAAGAAATTTTGACAGGTGACTATTTACCGGCGGCAAGCCGGCGGCAAAACCTTGCCGCCAACGACGCCGCAGCGTCACTCCCCCCCGCAAACACCAGCGAAAACCCCAAGCCCACAGGGGAAAGTTGACATTGGCACGGCATTTGCATGAAGACCCACATTCATCACGTCAATGGCCACGTCCTGCATGTCTTGTCGTGCGCAACTTTTTTGAGGTAGTGAGGCAACGTCACATCCGCTGCTAGACGTGCGGCCTGTTGATCACGGGTTTCACGTCCATCGTTGAGGTACCCCAACACTCTGACACCCTTGAGTTTCGCATCGGTGTTGTAGACCGTTGTTTCGTGCAAAGCACCTTTTTCATCCACCCAGGCTGTAGAAAGCACCCGCGTAGGGGCTTGGCCCATGGAACCCACAATGGCCTGTCGGATCGCTTGCAGCTGAAGTTCCGGATCTTCTGGAGCACGTGCGGGCTGTGGGGTCTGGGCCCCAACAGCACCAACGCTCATGCACAAAGCCGTGAGCAGCACTCTTGCGTTCAGGCCAATGATCTTTTTCATGGCTATGCTGCGTTGCCACTCAGTGACTACGCTTGGCCCCTAATTGACTGAGATACAAAACCCGCAAATCATTGACGATGTTTTTATCCAGTGACAGGGTCGTTTCGTAGGTATCGTCACCCACCGGCGTGATGCTGACGAGAACGGCACCGTAGATGACCCCCTCCACTTTGGCACGGAAGTTATCACTGAGCACTGTCATGTCAGCGACCGTGGTGCTTGCATCTAGATACTGGCCGTACACCTGCTCGGCGAGCGATCGATAGGCATCCAGCTTAGAGGCACGGATAGCCAAGAGTCGCTGCTGCGCAGGCAGCTTGTGATTCTGGATGGGTACGACGGCATAACCCGTGGCGATCAGGGTTTCGCGCTTTTCAACCATGGGCGCGAGCATCGAGGGAGAGCTGTCAGCTGTCGCTGGCGCTTTGGGAGCTACCGCACTTGCTGCTTGCGGCAACGTTTGACACCCCGCCATGATGAAGCTGATCACCACCAGGGCTGAGGAAAGTTTGAACGGCATCATGCTGTTGACTCCAGAACATTGGTTTCAGCGGTGGCGTCAGCACTGGGTGCCTATTGTCCACAACTGTCCCTTAAGGAGTCGGCACAAGGTGGTGACTCTTTAGGAGTCCAAGCTTGTCGCTTACCGGCCAAGGTCTAAAAAAATCTGGAAGTAATTACCAAAGCCTTACTTAAACAACCTTGGTATGCAAAGTCAGCGTCGGCCAGCAATCAAGGAAATCAGCAACAACACCAAGGCCGCGCCGGCCACTACAAAGGGGGCCTTGGGTGATCGCAGGTTGGTAAGCATCTGGGCCAGGCGAAGGACTCGTGGCGTCTGGGAAGGCGCTTCGCTCGTCATGGTGACGGATTGAGCCTCGCTGAGCTGCTCAGATGTGTTGGGCACTGACTCCGGGATACGCCATTGAGCGTAAAACCGACCGAGTGCAGTCTCCAGAAAACCATCAGCCACCTGAGGTGTAGACAGAAGCAGAAGGCTCAGATTTGCTGCCGGGAAATCACGTATCAACCGCGTCAGCATCTGAACTTGACTGAGCTGAGCCTCTGCTTGGACCTGCAAGACCCAAACCTGCGGGGGTTGTTCAACGCCATCGAGCGATCTGGCCTGATCCACCGACAATGCGGCCAAGCGCTGATTGACTCTCTCAAGAAGTTTGTCGTCTGTCACATCAAACAGAACTGCCACCTCAAGATTAACTTCCTGGCGAAGCACCTGGACAAGACGACGCCCCAACTCATCGACCACATGGGCATCGCGCCCTACCAGGACCACACTCGCACGCTCGATATAGATGCGTTCAACGAACGCTTTCATCTGCGTCCGTTCATCTTCTTGAGACCAGGCGTCAAACATGTCCGTTGATTCCTAATAAAAACGCCCCGAGAGTCGGGGCGATACAAATGGTGCCG
>Ga0209398_1000043_pt1 | contig 108652 bp, 112 predicted proteins | sample AshMeaBigSpring_FD_184125 | JGI IMG/M metagenome (GOLD analysis project Ga0209398, IMG submission 184125) | Groundwater microbial communities from Big Spring, Nevada to study Microbial Dark Matter (Phase II) - Ash Meadows Big Spring (SPAdes)... | ecosystem: Environmental > Aquatic > Deep...
TGTTGAACGTCATAACTTATTGCATCCTGAGGATGAAAAAACACCCTATGTATCCACATTAATTCAAAATAAAGGCGTAATAGTAGCAGCATCGGATTATGTGAAAACCTTGCCCGATTCAATTTCGAAATGGTTACCAAATAGACTTCACACCTTGGGTACAGATGGATTTGGACGCTCAGAAACTCGTGAGAACCTCCGCGATTTCTTTGAGGTAGATGCTAAACACATTGCATTTACTACACTTTATGCATTGTACAAAGAAGGCAATTACAAATTAGCCGACTTGAAAAAAGCAATGAATGAACTGGATATTAATGCAGACAAATTGAATCCAATGATTTCATAAGTTTCATTTACCATTTAATCATTTACGATTTACTATTTAGAAGAAGAAATAATGAGAAATTTTGTGATACCCGAATTGGGTGAAAATATAAAATCAGCTATCGTTGTAAAAGTACTTGTGAGCGTAGGCGACACAGTAGAACTTGACCAAACGGTACTTGAACTTGAAACAGACAAAGCAACCATCGAAGTACCTGCCGATATTGCAGGTAAAGTAGTGAGTGTAGCTGTAAACGAAGGCGATACAGTAGGTATCGGACAAGCTGTGATTGGCTTGGAAGAAGCAAATGAAGCAAGTGCTGCTCCAGCACCAACGCCTGCGCCTGTACCAGAGCCAACACCTGCCCCTGCCCCTGCTCCTGCACCAACGCAATCAGAAGCCCCAAAAGCAGCCGAGGTATTTGTAGCATCGCAAACAGTAACAGCTGACGCTCCGAAAGTAGTGCCGGTTGAAAACCAACCTGCGATAGCACCCAATGCAGCTCCTGCAGCTCCATCGGTTCGTCGATTGGCGCGTGAGATAGGCGTGGATGTGAATCAGGTAAAAGGAACTGGTCCGGGTGGACGCATTTTGCTCGATGATGTAAAAGCATTTAGCAAACAGCTACATCAACAACGCAACGAGATACAGCACATCCGTGCCGAACAACACTCGGAGCCCCTACCCGACTTTACGAAGTTTGGCGAGATAGATGCACAAGCTATGAGCAATATCCGTTTCAAAACGGCCGAACACTTAAGCTATGCTTGGCACACCATTCCGCATGTAACACAATTTGACAAAGCGGACATTACAGCACTTGAGGAATTCCGTAAGCGTTATGCAAAAGAAGCCGACAAACAGGGCGTAAAACTGACGGTAACCGCCATTTTAGTAAAAATTGTTGCATTAGCATTGAAAAAATTCCCGCAATTTAACGCTAGTGTCGACATGCAAAACAAACAGATTATTTACAAAAAATACTTCAACATAGGTATTGCAGTAGATACTGATTTTGGATTGATGGTACCTGTGTTGCGTAATGCCGACAAAATGAATGTAATAGAGATTGCACGTGAAATGAATGTATTGGCCGAAAAGGCACGTACCAAAAAAGCAGGCATTGCCGACTTAACAGGTGGATGCTTTACCATCACCAACTTGGGTGGCATTGGTGGAACAGCCTTTACACCAATTGTAAACGCACCCGAGGTAGCTATACTAGGCGTATCGCGTGGACAAATGGAGCCGGTGTATATCGATGGAAAATTTGAACCACGCTTGATGTTGCCATTCTCGCTTTCGTACGATCACCGAGTGATTGACGGTGCTGATGGAATTCGTTTCTTGAGATGGATTATTGATACCATCGAAAATCCGATGAAGTTGGTGGTGGAAGGCATGTAACATTTACTATTTATTCATTTACTAGTTACAATTAAAAAAAGAGAAGTTGCCCTTACTCCCCCACCATTTATTCCGTATTATCGGAAGGGGTTAGGGGGCAAATTAATAAAATTAATATGAGTCAAAATATTGTCGTAATAGGTGGAGGTCCGGGCGGATATGCGGCCGCGTTTTATGCAGCCGACATGGGCATGAGCGTAACTCTGGTTGATTTAGAGAAAAATCCAGGAGGCGTATGTCTGTATCGTGGCTGTATTCCATCCAAAGCTCTGTTACATGTAGCAAAGCTAATCAACGAAACAAAAGAAGCAAAGGCATGGGGTGTCGATTTTGGAGAACCTACAATTGACATTGATCAACTGCGTGCTTTCAAAAATAAAGTAGTCAACAAGCTTACAGGTGGGCTTGGCGTACTAAGCAAACAGCGCAAAATAAACTTTGTGCAAGGTAGAGCTAAATTTGCAAGCTCCAAAAGCATCGTCGTTACACAACCCGATGGCACCTTGCTCGAAATAGCGTACGACAAAGCCATCATTGCCATTGGGTCGGTTATAGCAACCGTTCCTTCGCTGCAAATAGATAGCAACCGCCTGTTGAATTCAACAACCGCTCTCGATTTACCAACCATACCTAAAAGCTTGTTGGTAGTTGGAGGTGGATACATTGGATTGGAACTTGGATCGGTTTATGCAGCATTGGGTACCAAAGTATCGGTGGTTGAGTTTATGGATCGTATACTTCCGGGAGCCGATCAGGATTTGGTTTCGCATTTAAAAAAACGCCTGGATCATTCGTTCGATAAAATCATGTTACAATCCAAGGTTACCGAAATAAAAGAAGTGGCCGATGGATTGAGCGTGAAAATTGAGAACAAAGAAGGTGTTGTGGAAGAACAAGTCTACGATTATGTGTTGATGTCCATTGGTCGTAAGCCACACACAGCTGGCCTAGGGCTCGAAAACACCCAAGTACAAGTAAATGAGCGCGGGTGGATAGTAGCCGATAGCAGCTTAAAAACAAACGACGAGCATATTTATGCCATTGGCGATATTGTGGGCGAACCGATGTTGGCACACAAGGCATCGCACGAGGCGCGCGTGGCTGTAGATGCTATTCTGGGTAAAAAGGTAGCCTTCGAGCCATTGGCTATACCCGCTGTGGTTTTTACCGACCCAGAAATAGCGTGGGCTGGCCTTAACGAAAACACCGCTACAGCCAAAGGTATCAAGTACGAAGTAGCTAAATTTCCGTGGGCAGCAAGCGGTCGTGCCACTACACTCGACCGCAGCGATGGTTTAACCAAAATACTGGTTGATCCCGAAACAGAGCGCGTATTAGGCATTGGCTTATGTGGCCCAGGAGCGGGTGAGATGATAGCCGAAGCAGTACTTGCGATTGAAATGGGTGCCACAGTGAAAGACTTAGCACTTACTATCCACCCTCACCCAACCCTTTCGGAAACGGTGATGGAAGCAGCCGAACTGTTCTACGGACATTCGTCGCACTTGTATAAACCAGCTAAGAAATAAGAAACTTGCTGCTATAAACAAAAACTCTCGTTGAGCATTTCAACGAGAGTTTTTTGTCAATAACACAACTTCATCTAATAAAACTGGCAGATACCTATTAATTATGAGCCAAATAACATCATCAGAAACACTATCATAACCATGTATGATTCGATTTCGCGTATCAACAATTTTTCTAGAATCTGAAATCTCAATTTGGGGAAATGATTTCAATAGTCGATCCATAGCTTCACCTATAATTTCAATATTTCGTTCAATGGCCTTACGCGTCTTTAAATCTTTCTGAAATTCAAAGAAATTTCTTTCGTCAGGCAAAAAAGAATATATTTCAATGATAGAACGCTCAATATCTGATAACCAAATTAGCTTATCAATTTCATTTCTATTGTGCATAAATTAACCTTTTCGAACGATCAATATTCTCTTTAACCAAATGATTGCGAATAGATTTACTTTCCAACAAATCAATTTTCCGCATTAATGCATCTTGTAATGCAAATTTCAAATTAAAATAATTATCGGCATATTCAAAAGGTTCCTCAGAGTCAATTTCAACAATTAAATCAATATCACTATTTTTTGTAAAACTCGTTGTAAGTACAGACCCAAAAGCATAAAGTGTCTTGACTTTATTTTGCAAACACAACTGATTGATAATATCGCTATAGTTTTCTAAAAACATACTTGACTTATTTTAAATTGAATACAAATATACACAACATCTACTTGATAAAATAACAAAACACCCATTATTTTGTTTGATAAATAAAAACGGTTAAATATTCGAAGTATAATTGCTAAAAAACGAACATCAATGGATCTTTTTTTAATCATAGTTGCAGGCATTTTAATCGTAATCGGATTTTTAGGATCCATGCTACCAGTATTACCAGGGCCACCACTAAGTTATGTGGGACTGTTGGTACTCCATTTCACCGACAAAGTACAGTTTAGCACCAATTTTCTAATTTACTGGGCTATCATTGTGGTACTAATTCAAGTGCTCGACGCATTTATTCCTATCTGGGGCACCAAAAAGTTTGGAGGGAGCAAACAAGGCATGTGGGGAAGTACGATTGGTATACTCGTGGGTATGTTTTTTGGACCAGTTGGAATCGTATTCGGCCCTTTTATTGGGGCGTTTATTGGTGAATTGTCAGCCAACAAAAACAACGCCGAAGCATTGAAAGCAGCCTTTGGGGCATTTATTGGGTTCGTTGTCGGAACAGTTTCGAAGCTAATAATAGCCGGATTTATGATTTACTATTATGTAGAGGCACTAATATAAACTTTTAAAAAAAAGGCTATACGATTAAACGTACAGCCTTTTATAAATCCTAAGATTTAATTTTTTAGTTTACTGGACTAATTGCTTCTGAAGGACAAACATCAGCGCAAGTACCACAATCGGTACAAACGTCTGCGTCGATAACATAGATATCACCTTCTGAAATTGCGTCTACAGGACACTCGCTGATACAAGATCCGCAAGCAATACAATCTTCTGAAATTACGTAAGCCATTTTGTTTAATGTTTTTGTTAGTACTAATTAGCATTGCAAAAATAAGCTATTTTATAATGCTACAAAAGCATTTTGAATAAAAAAACACTGCGAAAGTGTTAAATTACAAGCGCTGAAGATTTCAACAAGCTTTAAATCGCTGAAAAACAACTACATCTTCAAACTTATCACTGATACGAATCCACTGCTTTAGCACGGTATTTTGTTCATAGTTTTCTTTAACGAACATCGAAATACTAGCTACATTACTTACTGCGATATGACAATACAGCTGATTTAAAGCCAAAAAATCAAAAACATAAGCCTCTACCAGTCGCAATGCCGATCGGGCAAAACCCCTTCCTTGAAAATCGGCATGAACATATAATCCGAAAGCAATTTTACTGTTATGAATATCAAAATCGAATAAATCAACAGTACCTACAACCTGTAAAGTCTGCTTATCTGTTATCATCAATCGAAGTTGACTCGTTTCATATATGGTTTTATCGCACTGAGCAATGTATTCTCGAAGTGCAAAACGAGAATAAGGCTGACGTGTATTTCCAACATCCCAAAGTGTAACATCATTTTCCCATGCATAGAGCAATTCCAAATCGTCGGGCTCTACCGCACGTAATTTAATTCGATCATCTTCTAACATCATAATTTATATCAACTAAAATTGTTTACAAATATAACTATTCATTTGTACTCGCTATGCACTTTTCTAAAAAAGTAGTATTTTTGAACAGTAAATAAAAACACATACAAGGTTTACAAGCAACAGCTAACACAAAGAGATGATTATCCATTTAGCTTTGTTCTTTGTTCAAACAATTATAAACAGATGAAACGTCCATGTTAAAATAATTATTAACACACAAGGCAATGATTATTTTAACATGGTAAGTTCCATCTGACAACTTAAAAAACAATTATATACAGATGAAAAAAATATTCGTACTCATTTTTGCTGTAGGTTTAAGTTTCAATAGCTTTGCAAACAATCCCGATTCAGTTATTGTATACAACATTAAAACAAGTGTGGGCGAAATACTCGTAAAACTATACGATGATACCCCAAAACACCGCGATAACTTTGTAAAATTAGCCGATAAAGGTTTTTACGATGGTTTATTATTTCATCGTGTAATTGCCAATTTTATGATACAGGCTGGCGATCCAAAATCAAAAACAGCAGGTAAAGGCGTTGCTTTGGGCTCAGGCGATGTGGGTTACACCATTCCAGCCGAAATTGTTTATCCAAAGTATTACCATAAAAAAGGTGTTTTAGCTGCTGCCCGTCAAGGCGATGATGTCAATCCGAAACGTGCCTCGTCGGGAGCTCAGTTTTATTTGGTAAAAGGCAAAGTTTTTACCGATGGACAATTAAGTTCCTACGAGCGAGATCGTGAACGCGAATTGGAAAAGCTAGTATTTAAAGAATTAATAGCAGCTCAAAAAGAAGAGCTACGTAAATACCAGCTCAAAAAAGATCAATCCAAAATTGACTCTATAAACACGATGGTCATGCAAAACGCACGAAAACAAGTGCGCGAAAAAGGAGGCTATAAATACAGTCCTGAGCAACGAAAAGACTACAAAACGATTGGTGGCGTACCTCACCTCGACAACGAATACACCATTTTTGGCGAAGTTCTTGAAGGATTAAATGTTGTTGATAGCATATCAAATTTTAAAACAGACGACAACAATAGACCACTAACCAACATTCGAATTATCAGCATTAAAAGAATACAATAACACATAAACAGAACGGCACACTATTTGTTATAGTCTTATTCTGAAACAATTATCAATACATTTACATTCCGAATAAACTAGGAATAAGAATGAATTTTAAAATAAAGAATTATGAGAACAAGTATCAAAATGATGGTGTTTGTTATGGCTCTGATCGTAACAAGTTGTAGTACCACTAAAACTACTCCCGAAACAATAAATGAAGTAAAAACAAAAGTTTCGACTCAAAATTTTAAAATTAATGTAAACAAAGCAATTCCGCTTCGTATGCGACCTGTTTACCTCACTTCAGCTTACGACTTTACATTAAAAGGCGATTCTGCGTTTGCCTATCTGCCCTATTACGGCGTAGCTCAATCGGCTCCTTATGGGTCAACTGAGGGAGGTATAAAATTCGCGGAACCTGTAAGCGAGTACAAATACACCGAAAATAGCAAAAAACGATATCACAACATATCGTTTAAAGTACAATCGGGGGCTTATAACTATCAGGTTCGTATCGACGTTTTCGAAAACGGGAATACCACTCTGAATATCAATTCGTACCAGCGAGATGGAATCACATTTTATGGTGAAATGGTGCTTGATAAATAATAGTTTTGAAACAGTAAATACGGAGGAAAAAGTTCTAAACAAACTCTTTCCTCTTTTTTTTATCCCAATTAAAGAAATTTTTCTATATTTATCAAGGTTATTAGCACTTAAAATTGTAATTTTGCACCCGCTTAGAATTTTCGAAAATTATTATATATTATGGCAGAAAAAAAATTGAATTTATTGGCTGATTTCCCAGCTGTTAGCACACAACAGTGGATGGATAAAATCACCGCCGACCTCAAAGGAGCTGATTTCGATAAAAAGCTCGTTTGGAAAACCAACGAAGGCTTTCAAGTAAAGCCTTTTTATCGCGCTGAGGACATTGAGAATTTCAAAACAACGGATGTTGTTCCTGGAAAATTCCCATTTGTTCGCGGAACAAAAGCAAACAATGAGTGGTTCGTACGTCAGGACATTGAAGTTGCTGATGTTAAACAAGCTAACGCAAAGGCTTTAGACATTCTTTGCAAAGGTTGTACTTCACTCGGATTTATCCTTAACAAACAAGATGTTACTGAAGCGGCTATTGCTGAATTACTTCAACACATTGAGCCTACTGCAATTGAGTTAAACTTTATTGTTTGTGCAAGTAAATCGGCCGATTTAGCATTTATTCTGACTGACTTTTTTAAATCGAAAAACTACGATTTAACACAACTGAAAGGTTCTATCCAGGTTGATCCTATCCACCGCATGCTTACAGTAGGAAAAGATCTTACGGCTGAAGAAATTAGCATGGCTTGTAAGCATGCTGTATTGGCTGCAAAAGAACTTCCTCATTTCCGTGTAATCAATGTAAATGCTATTGACTTGAGCAATGCAGGTGCATTTAACGCTCAAGAACTTGGATACGCTTTAGCTTGGGGAAATCAATACCTTTCGATGATGATCGAAGCTGGCATTGAGCCATCTATCGCGGCTAAAAAAATTAAATTCAACTTCGGTGTAGGTGGCAACTATTTTATGGAAATCGCCAAATTCCGCGCTGCCCGCTTACTTTGGGCTAATATTGTGGATGCTTACAAACCAAGCTGTTTGAAAGACAACTGCTCACACACTGTTGATGGTATTTGTAAATGTGCTGCCAAAATGTACATGCACGCCGAAACATCAACCTATAACAAAACAATTTTTGATGCAAACGTAAACATGCTTCGTACACAAACGGAAGCAATGAGCGCAACTTTAGGTGGTGTAAACTCACTTACCGTTTTGCCTTACGATGTTACATTCAAAAAAGCCGACGATTTTTCGGAGCGTATTGCGCGTAACCAACAATTATTGTTGAAAGAAGAATCGCATTTCGATAAAGTGGCCGATCCTGCTGCTGGATCCTATTACATCGAAACATTGACCAACGAACTTGCTGCTAAAGCATGGGATATTTTCCTAGCTACCGAAGAAGAAGGTGGTTTCTTAGCTGCTGTTAAAGCTGGTTCAGTTCAAACTGCTATCAACAACACAGCTGTAGCTCGTATGAAAAACGTTTCAAGCCGTCGCGAGGTTTTATTAGGAACCAACCAGTTCCCTAACTTCAACGAACTAGGTAGCACTAAAGTGGAAACCGTTAAAACGCCTATCGATTGCAACTGTGGCCACGATAAAGTGCCTGCATTAAACATCCAACGTTTATCGGCTGAGTTCGAAGCTTTACGCTTTGCTACTGAGGCTGCTGCTAAACGCCCAAAAGCATTTATGCTTACCATCGGAAACTTAGCTATGCGCTTAGCTCGTGCACAATTCTCGTGCAACTTCTTTGCTTGTGCAGGTTATGATGTGGTTGATAATCTTGGTTTCAAAACAGTGGAAGAAGGTGTAGCTGCTGCTACTCAAGCCGGAGCTAACATTATTGTGCTTTGCTCAAGCGACGACGAATACACCGAACTAGCTCCTGCAGCTTTCAAAGCTATCGACGGAAAACAAATCTTCGTTGTAGCTGGTGCTCCTGCTTGTACCGACGATTTAAAAGCAATTGGTATCGAACATTTCGTAAATGTAAAAACCAATGTGTTAGATACACTTAAAACGTTTAACTCACTTTTAAAAATCAACTAAGCATGAAGCCTAATTTCAAAAATATAGATATTAAAAATATTACTACAGGTACAGCTCCTGAAGTATCAAGTACATGGTTGACTCCTGAACTTATTCCGGTGAAACCATTTTACACCAAAGAAGATATCGCTAGCATGGATCACTTGAACTATGCGGCTGGTCTTCCTCCTTATTTGCGCGGACCTTACTCGGTAATGTACGCCATGCAGCCTTGGACTATCCGTCAGTATGCCGGATTCTCTACTGCTGAAGAATCAAATGCATTCTATCGTCGTAACTTAGCTGCGGGTCAAAAAGGGCTTTCAGTAGCCTTCGACTTAGCAACACACCGCGGTTACGATGCCGATCACGAACGTGTAGTGGGCGACGTGGGTAAAGCAGGGGTTTCTATCTGTTCTATCGAAGACATGAAAGTATTATTTGATGGTATTCCATTGAATAAAATGTCGGTTTCGATGACCATGAACGGTGCCGTACTTCCTATTCTTGCATTTTATATCAATGCAGGTTTGGAGCAAGGTGCTAAATTGGAAGAAATGGCTGGAACAATCCAAAACGATATTTTGAAAGAATTTATGGTGCGTAATACCTACATTTACCCTCCAAAATTCTCGATGAAGATTATTGCTGATATTTTTGAGTACACTTCTCAAAAAATGCCTAAGTTCAACTCTATTTCTATCTCAGGTTACCACATGCAAGAAGCTGGTGCAACTGCCGATATTGAGTTAGCTTACACCCTAGCCGATGGTCTTGAGTACCTACGTGCTGGTGTGAATGCAGGTATGGATATCGACTCGTTCGCTCCACGCTTGTCGTTCTTCTGGGCTATTGGTATGAATCACTTTATGGAAATTGCAAAAATGCGTGCTGCTCGTATGTTGTGGGCTCGTATCGTAAAACAATTCAACCCTAAAAACCCAAAATCATTGGCATTGCGTACACACTCGCAAACTTCAGGTTGGTCGTTGACGGAGCAAGATCCATTCAACAACGTAGGTCGTACTTGTATCGAAGCAATGGGTGCTGCTTTAGGTCACACACAATCATTGCACACCAATGCATTGGATGAGGCTATTGCACTTCCAACTGATTTCTCGGCACGTATTGCACGTAACACTCAAATTTACATTCAACAAGAAACAGAAATCTGTCGTGAGGTTGACCCATGGGCTGGTTCATACTATGTTGAATCGTTAACAAACGAGTTGGCTGAAAAAGCATGGGCATTGATCGAAGAGGTTGAAAAACTAGGTGGTATGGCTGCTGCTATCGAAACAGGCGTTCCAAAAATGCGTATCGAAGAAGCTGCTGCTCGCACACAAGCTCGTATCGACTCGGGCAACCAAGTCATTGTAGGTGTTAACCAATATCGTTTGGAAAAAGAAGATCCAATCGACATTTTGGAAGTTGACAACACTGCTGTACGTATTCAACAAATTGAGCGTTTACAACAATTGCGCGCTAACCGCAACGAAGCAGACGTAAAAGCTGCCTTGGCTGCTATTACCGAATGTGCAAAAACCGGAAACGGTAACTTATTGGAATTAGCTGTTGAAGCTGCACGTGTTCGTGCTTCATTAGGCGAAATTTCTGACGCATGCGAAGAAGTATGTGGACGTTACAAAGCAACAATTAGAACTATTTCAGGCGTGTATTCATCCGAAACTAAAAACGATGCAACTTTCATGAAAGCATGTGAGTTGACTGAGCAATTTGCTCAAAAAGAAGGTCGTCGTCCTCGTATCATGATTGCTAAAATGGGTCAAGATGGTCACGACCGTGGTGCGAAAGTAGTAGCAACCGGTTATGCCGATTGTGGTTTCGACGTGGACATGGGACCATTGTTCCAAACTCCTGCCGAAGCAGCTAAACAAGCTGTTGAAAACGACGTTCACGTAATGGGTGTTTCATCGCTTGCTGCTGGTCACAAAACATTGGTACCTCAGGTTATTGCCGAATTGAAAGCATTAGGCCGCGAAGATATCATTGTAATTGCCGGTGGAGTTATTCCAGCTCAAGATTACGATTATCTATACCAAGCTGGTGTAGCAGCTATCTTTGGCCCTGGATCGCCAGTTGCTAAAGCAGCTTGTACCATTATGGATATTTTGTTAGAAGACTAATATTTATTGACAATTTAGTCATCTACCATTTACTATTTTAAGAGAAAAACGGATTTACCTTTCAAAGAGGTGAATCCGTTTTTTTTGCGAAATAAAACATGTAATAAATAAGATACTCCTCCTCATCATCTCCACCCGAAGCTACAGCGTAGCGTTCTATTTGTAGAAACTCCCCATCATCAACACCCGAAGCTACGGAGTAGCGGGTCTAGATAGTATTTATAAGTAGCAATTTTATAGATCTTTCCATTTATAATCCTGTAAAATATCTTTATTCTACCATGCGAGTCAAGGTCATACTTATAATACTCATCATCGCCTCCAGGTCCTCCACAATAATTATCTTTCAGCTTAGGTTCTGGTATTCTTTTTATTGTCCTTCGCTTTAATCTACCGTTGTCAAAATACTCATAAGTTATAATTTCTTTTGAGTTATCTTTTGGGTCGAAAATTTCATTACTTATCAATAAGCTATTTTTAAATCTCAAAGTATATATAGTTTCATAAACGTCAGTTTTTCCTGTTTGGGGCCTGAAGTAAAATGACTTTTTTTGATATTTTAAAATTGAATCTCCTTCATTTTTAATCAATTCAATTACTGTTGAATCATTCTCTGATAGTTTGCGAAACTGATAAGTAATCCGATTGTCAGAGTATTTATATTCATACTTAAAAGTGTCTATTCTTGCAGGTTCGTTGAAATCAAATGTTTGAATATCGAATAGTATATTGTTTTGATTATCATATTTGATTTCATTTCTTGACATCAATTGATTATTTCGATAACTCTCTTTTTTTATCACCCTACCTATAGAATCTACATAGTCTAAAGACCAATATCTACCGCTTCCAGAGCCATTAGAATATTTTCCTTTTATTCTTTTGACTTCGGGGTATAATTCATTATGTACAAATAACTGTGATTTAACTATTGTTGGTGACAACACTAAAATCAATCCGGATATGAATAATTTTATTATTTCCCTTCTCATACTGAATAAATTCGTTGAATAGACATGTATTTATTTTTTTGCGCTTACACCAAATGGACAGTATTGCATTAACGACAGATTGCTAGCGAATCTTCTTTCAAACCGTTTGATAGCTAATGCTGAAAACAAACCTTCGTATACCACTAAAAACCTAATTGGCCATATAGTGAGTTAGCAACTGTGATTTTCAAAATATCTTAAATCTTTTTTTGCAAGTATTTGGTCGATTAATATCTATCATCTCTCGGATACGGAACTTGTCAAATCTACTTAATAAACCATCCGTACCGTATTTCAATTTGTAGTCCATTTCTTCTTTATATAATGGAATCATTGAATAGATATTTATCGTCTTGTCATTTGATTTTATTGACAAAAATTCTTCAGGTAAGTTTACACTAGGAAGCAATATCACTCCAACGAAAGAGTTTTTATCAGCCATTGGTTCAGGAGGATTTCCATTTGAAATCGTATGTCCTTCTCCTAACCAAGTATTATACAAGTGAGGAAATCGAGCCAATTGTTTTAATTGTCTAATTGGCCAATAGCTGTTTTCATTTTCAAAATCTTTCTGATCTAAAGGCCAATCTTTGGGCAGTAAAGCTATAACTTCTGCATACTCCAATCCCTTTAATTCTCCAGGAACATTCATTGGCAAACTACTCATCCCAGAAGTCATCAAAATATTATAATCCCTGTCCTTATTGGCTTTTATAAAGTAAATATCAACATGAATTTTATCTGAAACAATTTCATGAAAAACGTATATATCTCCATCGTCGAAGAATTTTGATAAATGATTATTAATCTCTTCAATCGTAGTAGAATCGTCTATTGCTTGTTCTATTGAGTCTCGATTTAAAGGCTCATATTTATAAATTGGATTTCCTGATTCTGAATAATTTTCCGGTTGTCGTACTTGTGACATAGTATATAAATCAATAGTTATTAATAAAATCAATATGTATTTTAAAATTCTCATATGCTGTGGTGGTGTTTCCGTACCATTACCCCTACCATCTCTCTAAGCACATCTCAGATGCACTTAGTTCAACTATAGTTGCTTGTTTGTATTTTTATCAAATAAGTCATTTAAACTCCCCCTTCTACTAATCTTCGTTTATTTGCAATTATTTACAACTTATGTTGATCTCTCAACTTTCTCGTAACTAAGAACAATTCCCGTATTTTTCCCATAGTATATATGAATCAAATCACCTGCTTTTAATTTGTCATATACTATTTTGTCCACTTCATGTGTAAAGTTTCCGGTATTAATATAATATTTCATAACTTCTTTCATTTTAAATCTACCCGTTGAATGGAAGTCAATTCTTTCATATTTTTCTATCACTTCTCGTACAATAAAGGTCTTACGATTTAGTTTTAATGCTAAGTTGATATCTTTGTTAACTTTAGTGCATACAAAAAATCCTAGCATTATAACTCCTAAGTTACCAAATAATAACAGTGTGAAGTTAATGTTTCCATTGTTAATTAAACAATATGCTAAATTCGAAAGACCTGCCAAAGCGTATATAAGCAGTAAAAAGCTGTAGCCAATCCTCTTTTCACTTTTTAGTAATTTAATGTCGTTCTCATTCAATGTTTTCTCCATTTCATATAGTCCTTATTGTTTTTAAGTTATACCTACTCCCCTCGCTCCCCACACCTTACCACTAATCTTCGTATGCTAATCGTTTGGCTCGAGCCTACGATCAGTGGGGGTTACATTGCTATACTAATTCTTTTTCAAAACACACACTATTTTCAACATCTTTATATTGACCGTAATTCGGAATAATCTGATACTGATTCTTAGTGTACAATTTAATTGCTTCAGGCTGTTTCTTGCCAGTTTCTAATATGCATTTTTTAAAATTCAACTCCTTAGTCCACAATTCTAATTCTTTTAGAACTAGCGATGCAACTCCTTGACCACGTCTTTCAGGCGACACATACATTCTTTTCACTTCCATCGTATTGTCTGAATATTCTTTTATCGCCCCACAACCAACAGGTATGTCATAGTCATAAGCAATCACAACATGTTTTATCATGTCAATCTTATTGAATTGAGCATAAAAAGAGTGATCTTTGCCGTCACGAATAGCTAAATCCTTATCCAATTTTTCAATTAGTTTTTGGAAATCTTTGTGGTCTGAATTTGTCCTTTTTAATACAATCATTTTTTCTTAATTTAAATGTAGAATCTTTGTTATATTCCTTCATAAACCTGAATTGTGTTTACTTTTTTGTATACCTATTTCAGGACTAGACAGTTTTCATGATCCTGAATTGTGTTTACTTTTTTGTAAACCTATTTCAGGACTAGACATACTAACGTTAGCAGTATTTTTTCATACAAATAATAATTTTTTCTATTGATCGGATAAATTACAAGTAACACCCTTCTTGATAACCATTAAATAATAAAAAGGTGTATAAAACGCATTTAAAAACAATAATAAAAGCAATTTGGTAAATCTTTTATCGTAACGTAGCCAATATTTAATACATTTCAGCCAAAAACAGATTGACAAAAAACTAAATATGAGGGCTTTAATTGATGAAAATCCACCTAAAAAAAAGAAACTAAAAATATCGTATGTACTCCAGTTAAATGCAAGTATAAGCACAACTGGTAAAATAAATAAATAAAATATTGAAACAAAATTTGACCAAAATAAAAAACGATACATAAATTTAAATTTAAGAGATTATTACATTTCAAAATAGCTACCCTCCATGCCAAGCTCGATTCCACCACCAAGTATTATCATAAAACTTGCTCCTATTTGTAACTTAAATGTCTCTTTCGTAGGATCTTCAACCCACTCCCCATTAATTAATTCTTGAGTTTGGGTTGATAAGCCTTTTCGAATCTCTCTAACATAACCAAAAAGGCTACCCTTTTCAATAAATTGACCTTTATTCTGTCTAATGCCTGCAACCCAAATATCACCATTAAAATCGTAATAATAATCTTTCGAATTAACTGTTACACCGTAATTCCATCCATTTATATCATCATAGGTACTAAAATAACTTGTAACTTGTTCTAATTTTAAAGCAGCAACACTTACCTTAACTGGAAAAAACACTGATATTGAGGCTTCACCTTGCAAACCTATTGATCCAGTTAAATTAAAATAGAATTTAACTCTTTGTTTATAATACTTACCTTTATAAATAAGATCTGGATTATTCGCACATTTACATTTATTACAAACACGATTAGTGGTGTTTGCTCTCATAACTCCAGTAAAATCAATTAATGAACCATCAGTTACTAGTAAATCTTGACATACAGGACATTTTTCACCAAAACATTCATCACATTCAATTTTACCTGTATTACCACCTACACATTCACCACATTCATCAATATAAGCACTACCACCTATTACACCATTGCAATCTCTAGGTGATGGATTAGCTGGATCTCCACCACCTCCATAATCAATTTCTGGGTCAGGGTCTGGTTCTGGTTCTGGTTCAGGATCTGGAAAAGGATCAGAATTAGGGTAGTCCGCTATACATTCAATATCTGGCGTTAGCATTATTACAACATCCGATAAAGGATAAGAAGTGTCAGTAAGAATATAACCCAAGTTAACTTCATCATCGTCTAATATCGTTTGATCACTATTGTCGACCATACCACTTAATAACTTAGCCAATTCATTCGTTGATGCACCTGCTCTACTAGAGTATGGCCATTCATATCCATTCTCTTCAGCCGCCTCAAGTAAACACATATAATCTTCGCACATAAATTCGTGAACTTCTGCCATTCCCATGGTATAAGCTTTTACTTTATACGTTACACATTTAGCTTTTGCAGGACCTGTTTTTTGTCGTACACTAAATTTAGATTTCTTGGCATTAAGCACAAAACTATCTAATATCACCTTACATTTATCTGTATATTTTTTCTCATTCATGAGTTTATTAAAGTAAGTGCGATATAGCGCAAAATGTTTCTCAGCCGTCTCATTATCAGAATAAGAAAATTTGTTTTTCAAATTCCTTTTCAATACACTATTTATTAGTGAATCGGTGATATTCGTATTTACCGTATCACTGTACGATAAGCGCAACAGATTTTCAATTTTTGGATCAAATTCCAACTGCTGATTTTTCTCAGCAAAGTTTAAACTTACAGCGATTAATGCAACTTTCTGCCTTGCCTTTATCATCTGAAATTTATTATTTAAAACAGGTTTATTACGCTCATTTTCTTTGACAAATTCTTCGGTAGAACATGCCGTCATTAAAAGAATCAAAATTAAAAATAAATTACTTTTCAGTGTTGTCATATTTTATTAATTTATATTAAATTATCACATGCAATTGCAAAGCGCTTGCAATGGGCTTGCAATGGGCAATCCATAGATTGCTAATAATGGGTTTTAAATACCCCCGCTCAGCTTAGTTTATCAATAATCGTAAGTAATTGTGTTAACACTCCTATAAAAATAACGATAATACTAATTATTAGCAGTTTATATTTCTTCATTGTAATGTATATTTTTCCTACTCATAACGCTTTTCAGGATCCGCGGTGGTATTTTGCACGTAGCTACCACAAAAGTCCCACTATTCATTTCATACAACTATTGCACACCATTTTACTAAAATAAATAGTTGGTTTGTATTGAACTCAACCAACTCATTTAGCATGGTTGGTTGAGTTGAATGTGTTTTATTAAATTACTACTTGCATAATAGGCGCACAATAAGCGGTTGTGCCAGTAATTGTTACCGCTGCTACACGAAACCAATATTTGCTAAGAGGAGTAAGTCCGATTAACTCTACCGAGGCTTGCGTGCTTACTTGCGCATTTTCCCACTCAGTTTCATTAGCAGGATTTTCGCCAATACAATACTGCCAAATGTACGAACGGGCTCCTTCAATTTTTTTACGGCGAAGAAGTACTGAACCTGATTTTTCGCCAAGTTCTACACTAAACTCAGGACGAACTGCTGGTGAGGGTTGTTTTGCTAAATCGAAGCCAGCACTTAAAATCTTTGCAGCATCGCCATCGGCTATGCGGTCGACATACAAGGCCATTTTACGCATTTTATCAATCCATACATCTTCGGCCTGATGCATCAAAGCCGTTGCTTCTTTGCCACCTGTAATGGCTGCCAAATTTCGCTCCTCGAGCAGGTCGGTACTTGCTTTTAGATCTTCTATTTTTACATCGGGGTTGGTAAAATGCGGGTTATTCAACATTTTACTTTCTACACTGCGCCCTACTTCTACTTTACTCGAAACAGGGATTTTTACAAAATTGAGAACTACATGGTCTTTTTTCATGATTTGAGAATTTAAATTTAAAACTTTATTTTAATACGAATTCTTTTTCATTTACTCCGTTTTTTGCACAGCCTCCACCGTTTTTGCACAGTCTCCTTATTTTATTTTTCCAACTGCTTTTGTTACTTTTCCTATTGGTTTTGTTATTTTTCCATCTGGTTTTGTTTCTTTTCCAACTGGTTTAGTAACTTTTCTTGTTTGCTTTCTTATTTTTTCAATTGGCTTTGCTATTTTTCCTATTGGTTTTGTTTCTTTTCCAACTGGTTTTGTTATTTTTCCTATTGGTTTTGTTATTTTTCCTATTGGTTTTGTGACTTTTCCTACTGGTTTTGTGACTTTTCTTGTTTGCTTTGTTATTTTTCCAATTGCATTTGCTATTTTTCGAGGCTATAGATTAATACTCGCTTCTAGACGAATGCACCCGCACGGTATTGCAATAATCGATCGTCCGCTGCCCCATTGTTCAATAGCTAATAATTGTTGATTGTATAGAAGCTCAACTTTGATTTTTTCAAACATGTTTTTCAATCCATTTAAAGGTTTGTTATTCCGAGTCTCCCTTACCGATTTTAGGGGCAGAATACAACCGATTTTAAATTGCCCCATGCCCTTCCCGACAGATCCCCGACACTTCGGGATGTACTGGAATAATTGACTGCAATGTGAAATCGTTTTGTCTTTGAATGAATCGATTTAGATTCTCCGATCTGTCAAAATAGCCCTCAGATTGCGATGCTAAATTAGCATCTCTTTTACATTGCATAAAATTTTTAGCCTCTTATTTTTGGACAAAGGCACTTCGCTATCTATCGATTTTACAGTGGGTTACGTTTTTTTGGCCAATTATTTTTGGACAATGTGATTTTGAAGAAGGGAAATTAACAGAATTATGACAGTAAATTGCAATTTTTACTAACACAGAACTTAAACCGTGTAAAACTGCTTGAGGTATTCGTCGACCATTTTGGCTCCATCTAGTTTGAGTTTTATTGCCAGACGTTGTTTTAATTTATACATACTATCGGTGGATATGTTTAACACAATCAGCCGATCGTCTGTGGGCACTTTCAACAAATACAAACAACACCAAATGATTTCTTCCTTTTTGATTTCATCGCTCTTACTTTCGAGCACACACACCACATTATTAAATGTATAATTCATCAAACGGCTAAACACGCACCAATCAGACAAACACAAGGTGGATTCATACAGTTCGAGAATCATCACCTTTCGCTCGGCTTGCGTCCATTTTTTACGCGTAGCCAGTCGTTTGTTTCGCTCGGTTTCAATTTTTTGTTTGCATTCTTCTATTATCTGCGTTTGTTTCGCCAGCAGTTTGGAGTGCGCTTGCTGTAGTTCCGCTTCGTGTGCTAGCAGTTTGGAGTGCGCATGCTGTAGTTCCGCTTCGTGTGCTAGCAGTAGCTTCGCTTCGTGTGCTTGCTTATCGGTATTATGTTTTTGATAGATAAAATAAATAATGATAAGTGCGAGCACTAGCAGTAGGGATAAGAGTAGGGCAAGGATGGCGATATGTAGCTGATCGGCTTGTATCTGTTTGTCGGCCTGATTCATTTTTTTTAATACCGACACTTTGGTTTGCGACTGTATGCGTCTGAGAGTATCCTGACAATCGCTATGTAAACTAGTGTAATGAGCCATCTCCTTCGATTTGTTTTGAAGATAGGTGGTATTCACCAGTATTCGATAACACCCTTTACGAATAATGATGCATGGCTTAAATTGAAAGGCCCGCTTGGCGTAAATGTAAGCCGAATCGTATTGATTGCAATCAAAAAATACATCGGCAAGCACATAATAACGCATGGCTCTGTTGGTATCGAAATAAGGATAATGAATAATTGGACGCAAGTAATGCAAGGCTGAGTCGTAGTTTTTTTGTTCGTAATAGTTTTGTGCTATTTCCTGCATACAATTTCCTTTCGACATCGAATCGGTGGCTAGCCCTAAAGCTTGTTTGTAATAAACCGAAGCACTATCGCAATTCTTCTCAGCAAAATAGGTTCTACCTATGGCCAACAAGGCATCTAAGGTGTGCGTTGCCATCTTGGCTTTTCTAAAATAAAAAAACTTTTGTTTGTATTCGTTTCGGGCGTCTACATAGTCGCGCTGCAAAAAACTAATTGTGCCCAAATCTGTATGAATTCTTCCCAACAAGGCAAAATCGATGGTTTTATCAGCATTGTCAAGCGCGTGCATCAAACAAATACTTGCATCTTCGTATTGCGAAGCAGCCATATACATGCGTGCTTTATACAAATAGGCAGTAGCCAATCGTGTCTTTTGGGCATATTCTTCAAAGTATTCAATAGACTGATTAATGAGTGTGTCGGGTGTAAGTGGCAAGTAGTTTTTGTCCAGAGCTTCGAATAGCAGGATGCCATACAATGCTTTGTCGGCGTCGGCCATCGAGTTGGGAGCTACTATTTGTTGCAAAATGTGTAGCGCCGAGTCGGGAGCTGTTTCCAAAAGCTGTTGTGCTCGTTGTAAGTCCTTCGAGTTTCTTGAACAACCCAGAAAAGATAACAACAGCAAAATGCCGAAATATGTAAACAATCGGTTCATAATGCAAAGATAAAATAAAATAATATATTTTAAGTATAAAACATTCATTTTATTTATAATTTTAATAAAAATACCCATTGTTATCCGTTAAAAGGCTTTGTGATTACAAAATATAGTCCTCTCACTCCCTTGCTGACGACATTCAATTGTTACTACTTTCGGTTGAAGGCTTCCCAATTTTTCAAGCAAAAACCTGCACACTCCAAACATATCTGTGTAATTATTTTCGATAAACATGCACATTATTCAAAATATTGTGTAATTTTGTGCGCCTTTTATCAAATAATTGAAAAAAAATTGCTCGACTGGAGGGCGCTAACAATTGAATAGATAAATGATACAAGATATTGTATCCATTGAATGATTAATGGAACGCGGATATTCGCTGATCAAGCTGATATCTACGGATTTGAAAACAGGATTATTCCCCGATAAATCGGGGAGGATTTAGAGACGGATGTCTGATAATCGTATTGCTGAAAGCAATTTAAAATCCGTTTTCAAAATCCGCTTAACCCGCGAAAATCAGCGTTCTATTCTTTGGATTTTAAAATACAATCTAATGATTAATGGAACGCGGATATTCGCTGATTAAGCTGATATTGACGGATTTTAAAAAGAGGATTATTCCCCGATAAATCGGGGAGGATTAAGAGACAACCAGCTGAAAATCGAATTGCTGAAAGCAATTTAAAATCCGTTTTCTGAATCCGCTTAACCCGCGAAAATCAGCGTTCTATTCTTTGGATTTTAAAATACAATCTAATGATAGTGGAACGCGGATATTCGCTGATTAAGCTGATATTGACGGATTTGAAAACAGGATTATTCCCCGATAAATCGGGGAGGATTAAAAGACAACCATCTGATAATCGAATTGCTGAAAGCAATTTAAAATCCGTTTTCTAAATCCGCTTAACCCGCGAAAATCAGCGTTCTATTCTTCTTTAATTTTAAATTAAAATACAACAATATTTAATTTCTATAACTCACATAACACACAATTAAAACTTTATGATTAAAAAACAATTTGTTTCCGCTATTGCGCTTTTCCTGGTAGGAACACAAGCATTTGCAGGTGGCTTACTAACCAACACCAACCAAAGCATTCACTTTTTACGCAACCCAGCACGTAATGCATCAACCGAAATTGATGCGGTATATACTAACCCTGCTGGTTTAACTTTCCTGACTGATGGTTTGCATCTTTCGCTAACAAACCAAAGCGCTTTCCAAACCCGTTCTATTACGTCGACTTTTGGCGGTTTTGCTAATGCTGATGGTAATAACGGAAGCAGCACAAAACTATTTAAAGGTGAAGCTTCCGCTCCCATCATTCCAAGTTTTCAACTAGCTTACAAGAAAGACAAACTGGTGTTTTCTACATCATTTGCGGTAACAGGTGGTGGTGGTAAAGCTACTTTCAACCACGGGCTACCTTCATTCGAAGCTCCTGTTTCGATGCTTCCTACTTCGCTTAAGGCTGCTGGTGTCAACACTACACTTTATTCTGTGGATCAATACATGGAAGGAAAACAATTTATTTTTGGTTGGCAAATGAATGGATCGTACAAAATCAACGATAACCTCTCGGCTGCAGTAGGAATACGCCTGAATATTATGAATAATAGTTATAAAGGATATCTTAAAAACATTCAGATAAACCCAAATCAACCTGCGTTTGGCCCAGCATATAATGGATCAAGTCTTGTAAACGCTTCTAAATTTTTCACCGATGCAGCAACAGTTATAAATGGTTGGTCAACTGGCGCTACTTCATATGCTGCAGGTTTGCAACCAATTGTTACTGGAGGTGGTGGTACGCAATTACTAGTTAATGGTACAGCGGTAGGACTCAATGCTACTCAAGTGGCACAAATTCAGGGATTGTTAGGTGCAGCAGGGTTAACTCCTCAACAAATTGCCGCCATAAATATTCAAACAGCTCAAGGTACATTAGCAGCAGCAGCTCCTGTTTTTGCCTCGAAAGCCAATGCAATGTCGCAAAATGCAACAGCCACTACTGATAAAGAACTGGAATGTGCCCAAACTGGATGGGGTGTTACACCTGTTATTGGCTTAAACTACCAGGTTCAAAACTTAAACCTTGCTGTACGTTATGAATTTATGACATCGTTAAACACTGAAAATGACACGAAAGTAAATACAACAGGAGTAGCTGCATACGATGATGGTGTAAACACACCCAGTGATATCCCGGCTTTGTTAAGTCTTGGTGCCGAATACAAATTCTTCAACAAACTGAAACTTTCAGCTGGTTATCATCACTTTTTTGATTCGGATGCTAAAATGGCAAACAACAAACAACAATATATTAATGGTGGTGTAAACGAGTATCTTTTGGGTGCCGAATACAATATCACCGATCGTTTACTGCTTAGTGCCGGAGGTCAAATTACACGTACAGGCGTAACCGATGACTATCAAACCGATATGAGCTTTAGTTTAAATTCGTATTCGGTAGGATTTGGTGGAGCTTTCAATATCACAGAAAGACTCCGTTTGAATCTGGCTTATTTCTTTACCAATTATTCTGATTGGACAAAAAACTCAGAAAACTACAACGGCATAGGAACGAATGGTATAAAATTGCCAGGTACCGATGTATTTGCTCGTACCAACAAAGTATTTGGTGTAGGTATCGACTACAAATTCTAATCAACGATAGTAACCGCAAACGAAAAAGAGAGTGAATGTAGATTCACTCTCTTTTTTGATTGGCAACAAAACAATGTACCAATTGAATGATTAATGGAACGCGGATGTTCGCTGATCAAGCTGATATTGACGGATTTGAGAACAGGATTATTCCCCGATAAATCGGGGAGGATTAAGAGACAACTAGCTAAAAATCGAATTGCTGAAAGCAATTTAAAATCCGTTTTCTGAATCCGCTTAACCCGCGAAAATCAGCGTTCTATTCTTATATATTTAAAATAATGCACAACAACAAATTGAGTGTAAGCTGCCCCTATATCCCCTAAAGGGGACTTATGTAGCGTTAATACCCCAATATTTTCAACATCGATTTGTAGCTCTGCTCCTTTGCAAAAAGCTTGGTGAAGTATTCTCCATCTTCGTCACGGTCAATCACTACCAACTTAGGCGCAGGAATCAAACAGTGCTGTATTCCACCAAACCCACTAAGCGATTCTTGGTAAGCTCCTGTATGAAAGAATCCGATATATTGCTCGCGCTCCTCTTGCATTTTAGGCAAGAAAATAGCATTCGAGTGTACCTCTGCATTGTAAAAGTCTTCACTATCGCACGTTAAACCACCTAAGTTAACACGCTCGTATTCCGATTCCCAATTGTTGATAGCCAAAAACACAAAACGTTGATTAATAGCCCATGTATCAGGCAAGGTAGTCATAAAGGAGCTATCAATCATATTCCATAACTCACGATCGTTTTGCTTCTTCTGATTCACAATGGAATACAACATGGCACCACTTTCGCCTACGGTATACGAACCAAACTCGGTAAAGATATGAGGTTCAGGCACGCCGTATTGTGTACAAATGTTTTTAATCTGGGCTACAATTTCTTCAGCTATATACTCGTAATCGTACGACATATCCAAATGTGTTTGAATAGGGAAACCTCCACCAATATTCAAACTATCCAACTCCGGACATTTTGTTTTCAGCTCGCAATACAAGTTTACAGCTTTGTTTAACTCATTCCAATAATACGAGGTATCTTTCACACCTGTATTAATAAAGAAATGAAGCATCTTTAATTCAACCTGATCGTTGTTGGCAATATTATTCAAATAATAAGGTATAATATCATTGTAACGAATCCCTAGGCGCGATGTATAAAAATCGAACTTCGGCTCTTCTTCGGCAGCAATACGTATACCAACTTTAAATTTCTTATCAAAATCTTTTAATAATAAATCCAATTCAAATTTATTATCCAAAATAGGCACCACATTTGTAAAACCCTGAGTCATCAAACTTTGAATATTCTCCACATATTGCGGACGCTTAAAACCATTACAGATTACAAAGGTGTCTTGTTTCAACATTCCCTGTTCGTACAACGACTCCATAATATTAATATCAAAAGCCGATGAAGTTTCTAAATGTGTATTGTGTTTCAACACTTCTTCCATTACAAAAGAAAAGTGCGAACTCTTGGTACAATAACAATAGTTGTAGTCGCCATTATAGTCCACTTTAGCCATAGCCACATTAAACATACGACGCGCCTTTTGGATATTCATTCCTATTTTAGGAAGATAGGCAATACGCAATGGAGTACCATATTGTTTTATTATATCCATCAATGGAACATCAAACCATTCCAATTCATTTTCAATAACATTGAACTCCTCATTTGGAAATTCAAAGGTCTGTTCAATTAAATCTTTATACTTATTTTTCATAACATAAACTACTTAAAGAAAATACTTAAATCTATTTTGATACTTTAGAAACACTACTATTTACACTAATTAAACATTCTAAATCATTTAAACTAGTCGCCCGAACCAAATCCAATCAACTCAAATCATAAGCTCAAACAATTTCTCACACACAACACAAAACACATACAACACTATATATCTTTACTTTAAAAGATAAAATCAACAAATCAACATCCATAAAAAATCATTTCTAAATTATTTAGATATTCAAACAGGAAACAATCTAAATAACTTAGATATTCCATTTATAACAAATGGGCTGCAAAAATAATAATTATTTTGCACAAAACACATTAATTTGTAGTAATATAATTCGATTGTTTTACATATTACATAAGCACCACGTTTGAAACATCTAAAACAAACAATATTAAAACTTTAGATAGAGACAGACAACACAAGAGCTAGAAACAATCAAATTACAAACAGGTCTATTTAATAATTTGATTGTAACAGATTAATTAGTTAACTTTGCATTACACATGATGCATTATTTCGAGAACATATACAACATCATCAAGCAGATACGTTGGTTTAATAAATCGTTAAACCAACAGAGCGCATATGCGAACCAGTTACTTGCCAACTACAAATCGAACTTCCACATTTCGTCTAATAACAAAGCTATAAAATACGCGACTTACATACCCATCTTCATTGGACAACCCTACACAAAACTACGAAACAAAGCGTTTTGTACGGATGAATTAGAACGCATCACCCTATTAGGCTCTTTAACAGCGCTATTCGATGATTTATTTGACAACCAGGAATACGATTATTCAAAACTTCAGTTCTTGCTCGAAAACCCCATTATTTCAACAAACAACACCGACTTCGAGAACTCGCTAATCACTATTTACAATCAAATACTTGAATCCTCAAAAAACAAGATACTCGTATCCGATTTAGCTAAAAAAATACATTTTGCTCAACTCGAAAGCACTAAACAGCAAAGCAACAACTTATCAACGCCAGAACTAACAAACATCACTTACAACAAAGGCGGCTATAGTATGCTACTGTATAGAGCCGCATTCGACGAACCAATATCAGCACTCGAAAAACAACTGTATTATAAGATTGGCGCTATTGGTCAGCTTGAGAACGACATTTTCGATATTTACAAAGACTCAATTGACGGAATACACACACTGGCAACTGAAACAGATTCGATAGCAACACTACGGAGCATTTACAATAATTTAAAATTAGAGATTTTTAGTTTAGTTGACTCACTAAATTACCCTCAAAGCCAGAAAACGGAGTTTAAATTAAGCTTAAAACTAATTATTGAGCGTGGCAATATTGCTCTCAATTTTTACGAAAAATCGTCAAAAGAAACACAATCCCAGTTTAAACCACAAGAACTAAGCAAAAAACGACTCATTTGCGACATGGAGAAACCTATAAATATCGTAAAACTCATTCATTATGCTTCAAGTTGCTGCAAAAAATAGTACTTTTGCATTCATTTTTCATTAAAACAAATTCCATGGCAAAACAAAAAAAGCCGCATCCAATTTTCACAAATATCACCATTACAGATATTGCTGCCGAAGGTAAAGCGATAGCACGTATTAACGACATCGTTGTTTTCATCCCTTATGTAGTTCCTGGCGATGTAGTCGACCTACAGGTGACTCGCAAAAAGAGCCATTTTATGGAGGCTCGTCCTATCCACTTCCACAGCTACTCACCTAACCGTACAGAGGCTGTATGCGAACACTTTGGCATTTGCGGAGGCTGTAAATGGCAAACATTACCCTATGCCGAGCAGCTCAAATACAAACAACAACAAGTAATTGATAACCTGACACGTATTGGCAAAATTGAACTTCCTGAAATTACGCCAATACTTGGTTCAGAGCGAACTGAATTCTATCGCAACAAATTAGAATTTACCTTCTCGAACAAACGCTGGCGTACCAACGAAGAAATTGCCGAAGGAAAAGTATTTGAAACCATGAACGCTGTTGGTTTCCATATTCCAGGTGCATTCGACAAAGTTCTCGACATCAACAAATGTTGGTTACAAACCGACATATCGAACCAAATTCGAAACGAAATACGCACATACGCACTCGCAAAAGAACTTACTTTTTTCGACTTACGTGCGCAAGAAGGATTTTTACGCACCATGATGGTTCGTACAACCTCAACAGGCGAATTGATGATTATCATGGTGTTCTTTTACGAAGACATTGAGGCTCAAAATGCCTTATTGCAACATATTGCCGATAAGTTTCCACAAATAACATCGCTTTTATACATTATAAATTCAAAAGCCAACGACACCATTACCGATCAAGAAGTACATGTGTTTAAAGGTAACGAATGTATTTTTGAAGAAATGGAAGGGCTGAAGTTTAAAATTGGCCCAAAATCATTCTATCAAACCAATTCGGAGCAAGCCTACGAGCTGTATAAAATAACACGCGACTTTGCACAACTTACAGGCGAAGAACTGGTATATGATTTATACACAGGTACTGGAACCATTGCTAATTTCGTAGCACACCAAGCCAAACAAGTAGTGGGTATCGAATATGTTCCTGAAGCTATTGAGGATGCCAAAGTAAACTCGGCCATCAACGGCATCAGCAACACCTTATTTTATGCTGGCGATATGAAAAACATTTTAAATGCCGCTTTTATCGAAACACATGGCAAACCCGATGTCATCATCACCGATCCTCCTCGCGCAGGAATGCACGACGATGTGATTGACGCCATTCGTTTTGCAGCACCAAATCGTATCGTTTACGTAAGCTGCAACCCAGCTACACAAGCGCGCGACTTAAGCCTTTTGGATGCAGAATATAAAGTAGAAAAAATTCAACCCGTAGATATGTTCCCTCATACACACCACGTTGAAAATGTAGTTTTACTTAGACGAAGAGCTGAATAATACAAACAGAAAATCTTTGCAACAATAGCTATTACATTATAGATAAAACGGAAAGTTTTGAATATCGAAAAAAAAATCATTTCTTTACAATTCAAATACTTAAAAAAATCGAGGTTAACACTAAATATGGCAGTTGAAATAAAGGAGATTCATTCGAAAAAAGAACTCAAAGAGTTCATTTGGTTTGGTATTAATCTGTACAAAGATTGTAAATATGCAGCTCCACCATTACTAATGGACGATTTGCTAAACCTCTCAAAAGGAAGCAACCCTGCACTTGATTTTTGCGAAACAGCCTACTATTTAGCCTACAAAAATGGCAAAATAGTAGGCCGTATTGCTGCCATTATCAACCCTGTAGCCAACGAAACCTGGAATCAAAAACATGCACGTTTTGGATGGATTGACTTTATTGACGATTACGAAGTTTCGACTGCCTTGTTTGACGCAGCCATCAACTGGTCCAAACAAAAAAAGATGACAGCCATTCACGGACCACTCGGCTTTACCGATTTTGACCACGAAGGCTTGTTAATTGAAGGTTTTGAACGAAATGGAACCCTAGCAACCATCTACAACTATCCATACTACCCCAAGCACCTAGAAAAATATGGTTTCGAAAAAGACGTAGATTGGAATGAGTACTTAATAACCATACCCGAAGTTTACCCCGACAAATACTATCGCGTTGCTGATATTGTAAAACAAAAATACGAGCTATCACCTAAGCGATTCAAATCCAGACGAGATGTAGTTGATAATTATGCGATTAAAATATTCGACCTTTTAAATCTTTGCTACTCTCAACTATATGGCTTTACAAAATTAAACGACAAGCAGATACATTTTTATATCAAATTGTATTTTAGTTTTTTTCGCCTAGACACCATATCGATAGTAGTAGATAAAAACGACAATGTGGTTGCACTTGGAATTGCCATGCCTAGTTTTACAAAAGCACTGCAAAAAGCAAAAGGAAGATTACTTCCATTTGGATGGTATTATATGTTAAATGCACTTCGAAAAAACGATTTAATTGACCTTTATTTAATGGCTGTGCATCCCGATTATCAAAATAAAGGCATAAATTCAATATTATTTGCAGAAATTATGCCCAATGCAGCCAAAAATGGTTATAAATTTGCAGAATCAAACCCAGAACTCGAAACCAACACACGCATGTCGTCGCAATGGGGCAGCTGGGAAACCGAAAACCACAAAAAACGAAGAGTGTATATCAAGCAAATTTGATGCGGTGATGCGGTGATGTGATGATGAATGAGATGAAAGAATGAAGAAATGAAATTGTAAATGGTAAATGAATAAATGGTAAATGATTTGATGAATAAATAGTAAATATTATGACACGTAAGTTTGATTTTTTAGTAATTGGAAGTGGTATTGCAGGCATCAGTTTTGCAATTAAAGCTTCGCAATACGGAAAAGTGGCGCTCATAAGTAAATCGTCGCTCAACGACACCAACACAAGCTACGCCCAAGGAGGAATTGCCGCCGTAACTTACGAACCCGATAGTTTTGAGAAACACATACAAGACACTTTAATTGCGGGCGACGGACACTGTAATGAAAACGCTGTACGCCATGTTATTGAAGGTGCACCAGCACAAATTGAGGAGCTCGTGAATTGGGGGGTAGATTTTGACAAAAACGAAACAGGACAGTTTGACCTTCACAAAGAAGGTGGACATTCAGACTTCCGTATTCTTCATCACAAAGACAACACGGGCTTTGAGATTCAACGTAGTTTAATTGAAAAAATTAGATCAATTAAAAACATCGAGGTTTATGAAAACTTTTTTGCCATCGAAATACTTACCCAACATCACCTTGGCGATGTTGTTACTCAACACACTCCTGACGTAGAGTGCTATGGAGCCTATGTATTGAATCAAGAAACCAACAACATACACACTTTTCTATCAAAAATAACCATGCTCGCTACTGGGGGTATTGGCAGCGTATATTCAACAACCACAAATCCCAACATAGCTACAGGCGACGGTATAGCAATGGTACATCGAGCACGCGGCACGATACAGGATATGGAGTTTGTTCAATTTCATCCAACAGGCCTTTTCAATCCTGGCGAACGCCCCACATTTTTGATAACAGAGGCCATACGCGGCTATGGTGCCGTTTTACGTTGCAAAGATGGTAAGGAATTTATGCATAAATACGACGAAAGAGGATCCCTTGCTCCTCGCGATATTGTTGCACGAGCCATTGACAACGAAATGAAACAACGCGGACATCAATACGTGTACCTCGATGTTACACACAAAGATGCCGACGAAACGAAAGAACATTTCCCCAACATCTACAAAAAATGTCTTTCATTAGGCATAGATATTACCAAAGAGATGATTCCTGTATCGCCAACGCAACATTATTTATGCGGCGGAGTAGTTGTTGATATACATGCGCGAACATCCATAAAACATTTATATGCCGCTGGCGAATGCACACACACTGGACTTCACGGCGCAAACAGACTAGCTTCAAACTCGTTACTCGAGGCTATTGTTTATGCGGATGCCGCCGCAAAAGACAGTGCTAAAATAATCAACGAAATCAAATTCAACGAATTTATACCCGATTGGAACGACGAAGGCACTAAACTACCAGAAGAAATGGTACTTATAACACAAAGTTTTCGAGAAGTTGAACAAATAATGAGTTCATATGTTGGCATAGTACGGTCGAATCTGCGCTTAAAGAGGGCTATGAGCCGTCTTGAAATTCTATACAGAGAAACAGAAAATTTATTTGAGCGCTCCATCGTATCACGCGAAATTTGCGAACTTCGCAATGTAATAAGTGTGGCTTATTTAATTATAAAACACGCACTAAGACGTAAAGAAAGTAGGGGCTTACACTACACCATCGACTATCCAAAGCGGATGAAAAACGAACATTAAAGTACGAGATAAAAATGAAATTCAGCTACATTCTACTTCTACTAACAGCACTCGCACTGCCTACAATTGCACAAAACAAAGGCAATGTGGAGCAGCGTACGCCTGTTGTTAAAAATGAATCGAGTTGGAACAAAGAGAAAGACAACGACACGCCTCAAACAAACTCTCAGCAAACCATCAGCGATGGAATAACCATTAGCACAAAACAAAATGGTATATTTATAACCATGCCCAAAGCGGTTGCTAATGTAAAGCTCTTTTCGCTCACAGGCGAACTTGTTTGGGCTGGCAATCTTGTTCAAGGTCGGTTTTTCATCCCAACGCAAGCTGGTATCTATTTTTTAAGAGTTAATAATAAAAGCTATAAAGTAGTGTGTAAATAAACACATTATCAACAACAAAAAATATTTCCATTATGATAAAACACATTGTTTTTTTTAATTTAGCCGACCATGCTGAAGGCAAAAACAAACTCGAAAACGCTCTATTTATTAAATCAGCACTCGAAAATCTGATTAATCTTATTCCAGAAATAAAAAAAATAGAGGTTGGCATCAACAGCCCTGAAGCACCTGCAGGAAACTTCGACCTTTCGCTTTACTCCGAGTTCGAATCAATGGCCGATCTCGATGCCTACCAAATCCATCCTGAACATAAAAAAGTAGCCGCATATATCGGTAAAATTAAAACAGATAGAGCTTGCGTTGATTACGAAATCTAAAAAACGGCAAACATGTGGAAGGACTTCTTTTATTTTAGTAAAAGCCAACGCATTGGAATAATAGCACTACTCCTTTTAATCTTATCTACAGGCCTAGCTAGCATCTATTTATCAGTTTACACCGTTGAAGAGCCAAGCACAGATAATGAATTTATCGATCAAGCCATGGCGTTCGAAAAAAGCCTTGTTGAACGCGATAGCCTTAGAAGTGCCCATTGGAAATCGAAACACGAAAATGATTACAAGCACGAGTACGAAAAACCCAAGGCTCAGCAGCCAACATATACACTCTCTAAATTCGACCCCAACACGGCCGACTCTGCAACATTAGTCAGACTCGGCCTTAAACCGTACATAGCATCCAATATCTTAAAATTTAGAGCCAAGGGCGGCACATTTCGCACAACCGAAAGCTTTGCAAAGGTTTACGGTATAAGCTCTGAAAAAATGGAAGAGCTGAAGCCATATATTAGCATTGCCCCAATACAAGTTGCTCAAATTGATTCTTCGAAAACAAAATCAAAAACAATTAAATCAGAAAATATAATTGTTGATTTGAATTCGGCCGACACCACGGAGCTGATGAAAGTAAGAGGCATAGGTCGCGGATATGCCAAAGCAATTGTACGCTTCCGAAAAATTACAGGAGGCTACACCAACATAGAACAACTCAAAGAACTATATGGGATGAACGACCAAAACTTCGAGAAAATTCGTCCCTATTGCCGAATTAACACAGCACTCGTACAGAAAATTGCAGTTAATAGCGCATCGGTAGAGAAATTAAATGCACACCCCTACCTCAACTTTTACGAATCGAAAGCCATTTACGAATACCGCCGACGCAAAGGCAAAATTCGATCCATTGATGAACTACAAAATCTAACTGAACTTACACCCGAATCATTACAAAAAATCAAAGCCTATCTCTCTTTTGAATAATTGGCATTATTCGATAATGAACACACCTATTCAAAAACGAAGCAAATTCAAGAACAAGTCCTCCATAAAACACTAACTACAAACACATTAAAAACAGGCATTAATTTTGCTGCATATTTATCAAATTAAATATAATATGAAAACTTTCAGCAAAATAGCCATTTACTTAGTAGTTTTTATTACAGCTACATTAATTACATCTTGTAACAATTCGTTGAGCGACATTGATGAAACTCAATTAGAAATAGCTTCAAAAAGTCAAGCTATTGACAACCAAATTGATTTAAGAGTGACTGTACTCGTCAAAGACATTCACGAAGGAAAATACCTTTATAAGGTTGAAATTTTCGACCAAAACCCTGAAATACCAAACACAGTTAGTCTTAAAACTGGCTATGGCAGCAAGGATATATATTATGCCACTACCATTAAATTAGCATCAAGCGTTAAAACCATTTATATTTGTCAAACTGACCCTACCAAAAAACAAACAGTCAAGAGTTTCGAAATAAATAACACAAATAATCAATTGTGTGATTTTAATTAACCTCCAAGCAAACTTATCAGCTATAGCAAATAAAAAAAAGCGCTAATAAACTTACTACAAGTTTATTAGCGCTTTTTTTTGTGTGGTACCACCAGGAATCGAACCGGGGACACAAGGATTTTCAGTCCTTTGCTCTACCAACTGAGCTATGGTACCATTTTGTCTTAGCGAGTGCAAAGATACGCACATTTTCTGATTACGCAATACCCTAGATGCATTTTTTTCGCTAAACAAAATATTTAATTTTATAATTGTCAGATAATCTATTATTTAAATCAAAATATTTTTTTGAAATAAATTACAGACTATACATTGAAACGGAAATGCATAATGTCGCCATCAGAAACAACATATTCTTTTCCCTCCACATTCATTTTTCCAGCTTCTTTACATGCCGCCTCAGAACCCAAGGTAACAAAATCGTTGAAATTGATCACTTCGGCACGAATAAAACCTTTCTCAAAATCGGTGTGAATAACACCTGCACATTGAGGAGCTTTCCAGCCTTTCTCAAAAGTCCATGCGCGTACCTCTTGCACACCAGCAGTGAAATAAGTTTGCAGGTTCAGCAAATGGTAAGCTGCCTTAATTAAACGAGCTACACCCGACTCTTGCAATCCTGCCTCTTCGAGGAACATTTGACGCTCTTCGAAAGTTTCAAATTCGGTAATGTCCGACTCTAAACCTGCAGCTACAATTAGAATTTCTGCCTCTTCGTCTTTTACAGCCTCACGTACGGCATCCACAAAGTGATTGCCATTAACAGCCGATGCCTCATCAACGTTACAAACATACATCACAGGCTTATCGGTTAGCAAATACAAGTCTTTTACTAACTTCTTGTCTAAGTCATTCAATTTAACTGTGCGAGCTGATTTTCCTTGTAGCAATGCCTCACGATATTGTGTGTAAATATCCAAAAGTGCTTTTGATTGTTTATCGCCAGCAGCTGCCTGCTTCTGCACTTTGCTAATACGAGCTTCAATCGATTCAAGATCCTTTAATTGCAACTCAATATCGATGATTTCTTTATCGCGAACAGGATTAACGCTACCATCTACGTGTGTAATGTTTTCGTCTTCGAAACAACGCAATACGTGCAAAATGGCATCCGTTTCGCGTATGTTTGCCAAGAATTTATTTCCTAATCCCTCGCCTTTGCTAGCACCTTTTACAAGTCCAGCAATATCAACAATCTCTACTGTTGTAGGAACGATACGTTGCGGTTTAACCAGTTCTGAGAGTTTATTAAGTCGCTCATCGGGCACAGTGATTACTCCCACATTGGGTTCGATTGTACAAAAAGGGAAATTGGCTGCTTGAGCCTTTGCATTTGATAAGCAATTGAAAAGAGTAGATTTACCCACATTTGGTAAGCCTACGATTCCACATTGTAAAGCCATTTTATTTTAAGTTTAAGCCTCCTTTTTTTGTTTGAAATTACGAATAAGAAGACTATGTTATTGATTTATTATGAAAAACACCGTACATGTAAGCATTCTGCAAATATCAATTTGTTGCAATACAATGAATTGTATATTTTTATGCTTCATGTTTTTCGAAGTGCAAAGATAATGTTTTTTGACGAGTTTGTTTACTGTAGAAAATTCAAAAAAGTCTAACAAAAAAAGGTTGAATTCTGACATGCAAAATCCAACCTTTCGTATTTGAAACTAGAATGGTTTATTTTTTATCTAAATCCACACAGGCTTTGTATATATTTTCGACTAATTGTGGTAGCACATCCTTGGTTACTGCCGAAAATGCTAAGCGAACAACATTGCCTAACACAATAACACCTGTACTGTATTTGTCGAGTAGATGTTTGCGGATTTCTTCTGCTTCTAGTCCTTTTTTAGGCTCCACACACATAAAATATCCAGAGTTAAACGGAAGTGCTTGAAAATACTCAGCATATTCAGGGCGCGCTAATTCTTGTTTAAGTGCCTCGTAACGACTTTTCAAAATATCGTATTTGGCTTTTTTCGATGCTTCGTACGTTGGTGCCGAATAAACGGTGTAAAGCATCGACTGTGAAATCTGACTAATGTTTGAAATATTACCACGTACTGCACCAGCTGTTTTATTTTCCATGGCCTCGTACAGTTCGGCAGTACCGCCTTTGATGGCGTAGGTTATAAACCCAACACGGAAACCCCACACGTAGTCTTCTTTGGTTGGACCATCCATTTTAACCGCCAATACATTTTCGGACAAATTGGCTAGTTTAGTAAAGATTGACTCCATAAACACTCCTTCTTCGTATACCAAGCCAAAGTATGCGTCGTCGATTAGTACCACTACTTTTTTACCAGCATCAGCTACATTTTTTATTGCTGATACAATGGCATCAATTTCGCCAACCAAGGGGGTGTAGCCCGCAGGGTTATTGGGGAAGTTGAGGAGCGTGATGATTTTTTCGCCTTTTACTTCGCTTAGTTTTTTGCTAAAATCGGTGATATTAAAACCTCCGTTTGCAAATAATTCAAAAGTATCAACTGTAGCACCGTAATTATTTTCGAAAATCAAATTATAATTCTCCCAATAATGATTCGACAAAAGCACGGTATCACCTTCGTTCGCAAATAAATAACCAGCCATACTAATTCCGTGCGTCAAACCATTTGTTGCAACGGGATTACTAATTACTGTTTCGCCGAGCGATGGATTTTTGCGATAGATTGATTTTTTCCAGATACTGCGAAGTTCAGGTTTGCCGAAACTTGGCGCATAAGGAAATACATTGGATGTTGGTAAATTTAAAAGTCCATCAAATTCAGGCAGGTGCATCGAGCTTCCATCATCCTCCACAGCTTCGCCAATCGTGGCATTAATTGCCTTTCCTTTTGCTTGAGCTGCTTGGGCTAAAATTCCTAACTTGGGGAAGAAAATGTTTTTTCCTCGTTCCGACAGCATTTCGTAAACATTGACATTTACCTGCTGAATAGTTTTGTTGAGCGCTATTGCCTGAGAATCCATACTATAATATTGTGTGTTTTAAAAGTCAAATTTTATCGGTTTGTTTCATCTATACACTTAAAATACAAACAAACTAAATGATTGATCTACATTTCGGCTGCAAAATTACGAATTAAATTATTAAGTTGTACTTAATTTATTAAGTTTTATGCGAAAACATTCTTCATCATATCAACATCTGCAAATATTGATATGGGAATAAATCAATCAGCACCAAAAATTCCTTATTCATCCATTCATTTACGATATTCAAACATTTCTATTTGTTTGTGATCTAAAGCAATTCTATTTTTGTATCGTGAAATAATAACTCACACCTAAATAATTAAATCAATATCTTTCATTCGCACAGTAAATCATTTAAAAATATACAGAAATGAGAACATTCGTACTAACCATCAGCTTACTTGTAGGCTCCATTATGTTAAGTTTGGGTCAAACTAACACTCAAAATATTCGTGGGATTGTAGTGGATGCTGTGACCAGCAACCCAATACAAGGAGCAACAGTTTACTTGGTCAACTCATCACCCATAATTGGCACAACCACCAATATGCAAGGCGAATTTACATTATCGCATATTGAAACTGGCCGATTAACAATATCGGCATCCATGCTTGGTTACAGTGCTCAAAGCTTTAACAACATCATGCTAAGTTCAGGCAAAGAGTTGGTGTTAGAATTTAAACTCGAAGAGAAAGTAACCAACCTAAGCGATTTTGTGGTAAAAGCCAACTCGTCAAAAACAAAAGCCATTAACGAAATGGCATTGATAAGTACTCGCTCATTCAGCATTGAAGAAACAGAACGGTTTGCCGGCAGCCTAGGCGACCCGGCTCGTATGGTGGCCAACTTTGCTGGCGTAGTAGTAAGTAATGATTCGCGCAACGATATTATTATTCGCGGCAACTCGCCGATGGGTTTGCTATGGCGACTTGAAGGCGTCGATGTACCCAACCCGAACCACTTTGGAGCACAAGGCACCACCGGAGGCCCTGTTAGCATGCTCAACAATAATTTGCTTGCTAACTCCGACTTTATGACTGGCGCTTTTACGGCCGAATATGGAAATGCACTTTCGGGTGTGTTTGATTTGAATCTCCGATCGGGAAATAAAGAGAAGTATGAATTTACTGGCCAGATTGGGTTTAATGGCTTTGAAGGAGCTATAGAAGGGCCATTGCGCTTAGGGAAATTTGTAAAGAACGGCTCTTTTATTGTAGACTACAGATATTCAACGCTCGATTTAGCAAGTAAAATGGGATTGGATCTTGGCACCGGAACCGCTATACCTAAATACCAAGATCTCTCCGTTATTGTAGATTTACCCACCTCGAAGATTGGACGATTTAAACTGTTTGGATTGTTTGGCAAAAGTGCCATTCAGCTTGGTCGCACGTTCGAAATTACCGAATCGAGTGCACACAATCAAATAGGTTATGCAACGGACTTTAGCGCATCGCTAAATACCGCTATGATGACTCACACCTTGATGTTGTCCGAAAATACACGTCTTAAGTCGAGTGTTTCGTACCAGAACTCGGGGTCGAAAACACAAAACGATACCATTGATTATGTAAATGAGAAGTATTTTTCGAATTATGCAGGTAAGTTAAACGAGGATAAACTGACCTTTGCTACGCAAATAAGACATAAATTTAACGCAAAAAACAATTTAGCAACTGGGTTATCGGTAAATAATTACATTACTTCGTTCAACGATTCGGCTTGGAATAGAGACTTGCAAAGATACCTATTGTTGAGCAATATCGACAATCGTTCGACGGTGCTACTGCAAGCTTATGCCAACTGGCAACATCGATTCACCGATCAACTTTCGATAAACACGGGCTTGCACTGGCAACATTACAACCTGAATGATGAACATGCTTTGGAACCTCGCGCTGGTCTTAAATGGGAGTTCGCACCCAAACAAGCGCTTAGTTTGGGTTATGGACTTCACAGTCAGGTGCAGCCTCGCACGGTGTATTTCAAGAAAAACCACAACAAAACAACCGACACCTATACCGAAGATAATCACGACTTGAAATTTTCGAAATCGCACCATTATGTTTTAGGTTACGACGTCAACTTGGGCAAAGATTTTCGAATTAAAGCCGAAACTTATTTTCAATCGCTTTACAATGTTCCAATCTCGAAGCTTGATGGAACATTTTCGATGCTTAACTCAGGCAGTGGCTACTTTATAGCCGAACCCGATAGCTTGTACAATGGCGGAAAAGGGCAAAATGTGGGTGTTGAGCTTACGGTTGAGAAGTTCTTAAGTAATGGATATTATGGTTTGCTTACCTTGTCGGTTTACGATTCGAAATACCAGGGAGCCGACAATAAATGGCGCAACACGGCATTCAATTCGAATTTCGCACTTAACTTATTGGCTGGTTACGAATTTAAAATTGGCAAGAAAAACTACCTCACCTTCGATTTGCGTACCGTTTGGGCAGGAGGTATGCGCTACATTCCCATTGATCTCGATGCATCGATAGCTGCACACGAACAGGTTTTCGACACTTCGAAATCGTATAACGACAAGTATAAAGATTATTTTAGAACAGACTTCCGCATTGGGTTTAAAAATAACTTGGGTAAAATAACCCAGGAGTTTGCGTTGGACTTACAAAACATCAGCAACCATAAAAACCTATTTTCGGAGCAATACAACAATCAGCTGAAAGAAGTGACTGAGATCTATCAACAAGGGTTTATGCCGATGATGCTTTATCGTATTAACTTCTAAATATTTAAACTATATTTGTCGATAAAATGAGTACATCAATGATTTGCGATAAAGAAAAATTTGGCTGGCTTTATTCGAAGTGGTATATACTAATGCTTTGGATCATTGTCATTTCGGCGGCAATTGGTTTGTTGTATAACTATTTCAACGGACAAGAATTGACTCTGATGAGCATTATGCTGCCATCATTTATACATACTGCATTTCTGTGGGGTGGCAGCATGAGTATTGTGGCCTTCAGCTGGAAAACTTTCCCTTGGGAAAGTCACCCTCTGAAACATATTGTTATGGAAACACTGCTCATTGCTTTGTTGCTCACATTGTTTATTTTCGTCATGGGCCTGTTGTATGCACACAATGAACAGGTCTGCTTTCGCGATGCGCTTAGGTTTAACTCGGCTGATATCGTTTTTACGGTTCTGATTACTTTTTTAATTGTGACACTTCACGAAGCTGTCTTTTTCTATCGACAATGGAAACTAAACTTCTCAAAATCCATCAGTCTGGAAAAAGACAACCTACAGGCACAATACAATGCGCTTAAAGCACAGGTCAATCCACATTTTTTATTCAATAGTTTAAATAGTCTCATAAGCATGCTCGACGAACACCCAGTTGCAGAAAAGTATGTTCAGGATTTATCGGACTATTTACGTTACGTACTTATTAGCAATACCCGCGAAACTGTTAGCCTTCGCGAAGAATTGGAGAATTCGGAAAAATACATACATCTTCAAAAACAACGCTTTGGCGATAACTTTGATATAGAAATAAGTATTGAACCTGCCGATTTACAAAAGTTGATTCCGCCTTTAGCAATACAAATGTTACTCGAAAACTGTTTTAATCATAATATTGTATCGAATAATAAACCGTTGCATATTCGAGTTTTCAGTAGGGATATCAGCATAACGGTAGAAAACAATCTTCAAAAGAAACAACATCCCGAATCGACGGGGCAAGGGTTGAAAAACATCGAAGGCCGCTATCGATTTGCGGGGGCCGATGCTGTGAAAATTGAATCGGATGAACAGCGCTTTGCGGTTACCATACCATTACTAACGCCAAATTAAGTTACAAACATATGATACGAGTTTTATTAATTGAGGATGAACTACCTGCTGCTAAACGTTTATCGAAACTGATAACCGAAATTGCTCCTGACTTTGAAATAATTCAGACTTGCGATAGCATTGAATCGGCCGTAGCTTTTTTGAAAAATTCTGATCAACCCGATTTGTTGTTTTTAGATGTACAGTTGGGCGATGGTATCAGCTTCGAGATATTTAAACAAGTAGATGTAAACTGTCCTATTGTATTTACTACTGCATACGACGAGTATGTTTTTCGCGCATTTGAGCTAAATAGCATCGACTATTTGATGAAGCCTATCCATAAAGAAGAGCTTGCACGGAGCATCGATAAGTTTAATAAACTCAACAAACCACACAAGTCGGATTGGCAGTTTATTAGCTCCATTTTACAAAAAGACAATGCAACTTACAAACAACGCTTTTTGGTGAGTTCGGGTGCTAATTTAATTACTGTAAAAACAACCGAAGTGGCTTACTTTTATTCCGTCGAACGCTCTACTTTCCTTACTTCAACTCAGGGCAAAAGTTACGCCGTTGATTTTTCGCTCGATAAATTGGAAGAAATACTATCGCCCAAAGAGTTTTTCAGAGTAAACAGGCAGTATTTAGTGTCGATGAATGCGATTAAGAAGATTAACGTACTTTCCAAAAGTCGCATGAAACTGTTGCTTGAGCCCACATCGGCCGACGAAGTCTTTGTAAGTAATGCTCGAAATCACGAATTCAGAATTTGGCTAGACAAATAAGTAACAGAATAGAACGCGGATATCAACGGAATAAGCGGATAAAATACGGATTTTTATTTTGCCTTTGGCAAAATGATTATTAAGTCGATACAAGACAAATTAAATAATTAATATTATGTCATTACTACACGAAGAAATTACAAAAAAAATAATTAAATCTTATTATAAGGTTTATAATACACTGGGTTATGGATTTTTGGAAAAAGTATATGAGAATGCATTAGCTATTGAACTAAGAAAAAACGGCTTAGAAGTGAATTGCCAATTCCCTATTTCTGTGTTATATGAAAGTGAAATTGTTGGAGAATATTTTGCTGATATAATCGTAAACAATACCGTAGTAATTGAATTAAAAGCATCAAAAGAACTATCAGAAGAACATGAATGTCAACTAACAAACTACCTAAAAGCAACCAATATTGAACTAGGACTGCTTATGAATTTTGGTAAAGAAGCTGAATACAAAAGAAAAATTTATATGAATAAATATAAAACTTGAATTCATTATAATCAATTTACGAAGTAAATTTAAAATCCTGCTTTCAAATCCGTTTTCAATCAGCTCTATCTGCGGGCATCAGCGTTCTATTAATTTACAAAACAATTAAATTATATCAAAAATGAAAAAAATACTCCTAATCAACGCACATCCGCTAAAAGAAGATAGTTTTTGTGCGGCATTGGCTCAAAGCTACATGGCGGGCGCCCAAAATAGCGGTGCTTCTTGCAAATTGATAAACCTCATTGATTTAAAATTCGACCCCATACTGCGTTATGCCTACAACAAACGCATGGAGATGGAGCCTGATTTAATTCAAATACAGCAAGATATTAAAGAGGCCGATCATTTAGTGCTCATTTATCCTAACTGGTGGGCAACCTATCCTGCACTGCTCAAAGGCTTTTTCGACCGTGCTTTTGTCCCCGATTTTGCCTTTAAATACCGCGAAAACTCTCCTCTGTGGGATAAATTGCTAAAAGGTAAATCGGCACGAATGATTGTCACCATGGATACTCCAAGCTGGTTTTATTCCCTAGTTTATAAAAATACGGGTCACAATGCCGTGAAAGTAGGTGTGTTGCAATTCTCAGGATTTAAACCCGTAAAAATTAGTTCGTTTGCACCTATCAAGGGGTCGACCGAAGCCAAACGTAAAAATTGGTTGGCAGAAGTGGAGAAATTAGGTGAGAAAATGTTGTAACTTTATTAAAACAATAAAAATTTTACTCTTAATTGCACTGTTAAATATGGCAACAACAAAATCGCAAACTGGCTTGGATTCCGTTAGATTTCAGACCATTATCAACAAAACCATTGATAACAAGTCGATTTTTGGCACTGTATTAACCGTTGAAAAAGGAACCGAAACATGGAAAGGTTCGGCAGGAAATTTAAAACCCGAGCAACCCTATTTTATTGCCAGTACCACCAAACTCTACGTTACCGCTCTGATTCTGAAACTCAAAGCGGAAGAAAAACTATCGCTCGACGATAAAATATCGAAGTTTTTATCGGTTGATATAATGCACAAATTGCACGTTTATAAAGGAGTAGATTATTCCGAAAGACTAACTATACGTAATTTATTAGCACATACTTCCGGCTTGCCCGATTATTTCGAGGATAAAGGTGCTGATGGAAAAAGCCTTTTGAAAAAGCTCCAGGAAGGCAATGACCAAAGCTGGACTTTTGAGCAAACGGTGGAAATGTCGAAAAAAATGCCGCCTAAATTTGCCCCAAACACCAAAGGGAAAGCGCACTATTCGGATACAAACTTTCAGCTCTTGGGAAAAATCATTGAGAATATTTACGGTAAAGCAATAGCTGAAGTGATGCATGATGTTATTTTTCGCCCACTTGGACTAAAGCAAACCTATATGTATGTTGATGCTATGGATAAAAAACCAGCGCTTATGTACTTTAAAAATAAACCCTTGGATATTTGCAAAGCAATGACTTCGTTTGGTGCCGATGGTGGAATTGTTTCTACTTCGGCCGAAACAATGGTTTTTCTGAAAGCATTTTTCAATGGCTATTTTTTTTCAAAAAGCTATCTTCCCGAACTTTATACATGGAATAGCGTAATGTTTCCGCTGGAATATGGCATAGGAGTAATGAAATTTCAACTTCCTGCCATTTTCACCATGTTCCGGAAAATGCCGGCATTAATCGGACATTCAGGACTTTCAGGTGCTTTTGCATACTACGTTCCCGGAAAAGATGTATTTTTATCAGGCACAGTAAATCAGATAAATAACCCTGGAACTTCGTACAAAATGCTGATACAGATTATAAATAGAGTACAATAAAACCTGTTTTAAAATATGAACATCGAAGAATTAAGAACTTATTGCTTAGCACACAAAGGGGCAACTGAAGCATTGCCATTCGATAATCGTACACTTGTTTTTTCGGTAATGGGTAAAATGTTTTGCCTAACCGACCTTGAAGATTACGAATTCATCAATTTAAAGTGCAATCCCGAAGAAGCCATTTTGCTGCGCGAACAATACAGTGGGGTAGTGCCTGGCTATCATATGAATAAAAAACATTGGAATAGCATCCGCACTGCTGAAGCTATTCCAAACCAACTTATCGAAAAGTGGATTACCGATTCCTATCGTCTGGTGGTGGCAGGAATGCCTAAAAAGCTAAGGGATGAATTAAACGAATTTTAATTCACAATTAAAATTAAAATCATGAATTGAAGTTGCATCAACCCCAAATCTGTTCAATCACTTTTGGGTAATACGCATATTCAAGTTTATGAACTTTAGCTGCTATGCTTTCGGCAGTATCCTCATTTGATATTTCACATGTATATTGAGCTATAATATTACCTTCGTCGTAATGTTCATTTATATAATGTATGGTTATTCCCGATTCCGAATCGCCAGCATCTTTTACTGCATGATGTACTTTATCGCCATACATCCCCTTACCTCCGTACTTGGGAAGCAATGATGGGTGTATATTTATTATCTTATCAGCATATCTATGAACCAACACGTCAGGAATACGAAGTAAAAAACCCGCTAAAACAATATAATCAATCTCGTTTTCCTCCAAAGTTTTTAAAACGGCACTCCCTTCATTAAAACTTTCTTTGGAAAAAGTAAAAGATGGAACACCTAGTAAATCAGCACGTTGATGTACATAAGCATCCGACTTATTCGATAAAATTAGTGGAAAACGAAATAAATTTGACGTTTTAAAATACTCGATGATATTTTGAGCGTTAGAACCAGAACCCGATGCGAATATTGCGATATTTTTTGACATTTGAACAGTATGGATTATGCTCACTTTTGTGTTGATTGTGCAAAAAAGAGTATTTTTTTTGCACAAAGTGAGGTAGATTGAAGAATTTTTCGTTTCTTTGCACCGCAAAATTAAAAAACAATTTCTAATTACAAACTTAAAAAAAAAAATTATGTCAGAAGTTGCAGCTAAAGTTAAAGCTATTATTGTAGACAAATTAGGCGTGGAAGAAGTAGACGTTGTAGAAACAGCAAGCTTCACTAACGATCTAGGTGCTGATTCATTGGACACAGTAGAATTGATCATGGAATTCGAAAAAGAATTTGGTATTTCTATTCCTGACGAGCAAGCAGAGAAAATTGCTACTGTAGGTGACGCTATATCGCACATCGAAGCTATCCAAAAATAATCTTTTTCCACAATAAGTATTTATTATGGAGTTAAAAAGAGTTGTAGTAACCGGCATTGGCGCGGTTACTCCTATAGGCAATAGCGTTCCAGAATTTTGGAACAATTTGCTTGAAGGAGTAAGTGGCGCAGCGCCGATTACTCGTTTCAATACGGAACTATTCAAAACAAAATTTGCCTGTGAAGTGAAAAACTTCGATGCAACGAAGTATTTTGATCGTAAAGAGGTACGCAAATTAGACCTTTACGCCCAATATGCTATTGCATCAGCCAAAGAAGCAATTGAAAACAGCGGTATTGACTTGGAAGCGATTGACAAAGATGAAGTGGGTGTTATTTTTGCCGCTGGAATTGGTGGCATTGGAACATTCGAGCAAGAAATTGGATACTATTACCAAAACCTTGAAAATGGCCCTAAGTTCAATCCTTTTTTCATCCCAAAGATGATATCGGATATTGCAGCAGGTCAAATTTCAATCATGTATGGTTTTAGAGGACCAAATTATGCTACGGCATCAGCTTGTGCTTCGTCAACAAATGCATTAATTGATGCATTTAATTACATTCGACTTGGAAAAGCAAACATCATACTAGCCGGTGGAGCCGAAGCTGCTATTACACCAGGTGGAGTTGGAGGTTTTAACGCCCTTACTGCCCTATCTACACGTAACGACAGCCCCGAATCAGCCTCACGTCCATTTAGCAAAAGCCGAGATGGCTTTGTTATGGGTGAAGGTGCTGGATGTTTGATTCTGGAAGATCTTGATCATGCTTTAGCACGCGGAGCGAACATCTATTGCGAAGTAGTTGGCGGCGGAATGTCGGCTGATGCTTATCACCTTACAGCAACCCACCCTGATGGATTGGGAGCTAAATTGGTAATGAAGCGTGCATTGAAAGATGCTGGCATGACACCTGAAGATATTGACTACATCAACGTGCACGGAACATCGACACCAGTAGGTGATATTTCGGAGCCTAAAGCAATTGTTGACGTATTTGGGGAACATTCGTACAACTTAAATATAAGTGCAACAAAATCAATGACTGGCCACCTACTTGGTGCAGCTGGAGCTGTTGAGGCTATTGCAACTGTTTTAGCTGTTGTAAACGATATTATCCCTCCAACCATCAACTTTACTGAAGGTGACGAAGACGATCAGATTGACAATAAATTAAATTTCACATTTAACAAAGCTCAAAAAAGAGTCGTGAATGCTGCCCTTTCAAACACTTTTGGTTTTGGAGGACACAACGCTAGCGTTATTGTGAAAAAATTCGTACGTTAACACTGTGTTTAAAACAGTCATATTAAAACTAAGGCTCTTTTCGAAAAAACGAAAAGAGCCTTATTTATTGTTTTACAATGTACTTGGCTTTTATCCTTACAAAATAGAGTATTACCAACTCGCCATGCTACATCGTTCTGCATCCGTAGCAACAGATAATGGAAATTCATTAAGCAATGAACGCCTTGAGTTCTTAGGCGATGCCGTATTAAATTCGGTTGTTACCGACATCTTATACCGACGCTACGAACACCAACGGGAGGGATTTTTGACAAACACACGTTCGAAAATAGTAAAACGAGAATCGCTTAACAAAATAGCCCTCGAAATTGGTCTCGACAAACTAATGCTAGCTGGTAAGAATGTACGTACGGGAAATACCAACATGCTTGGTAACGCTCTCGAAGCACTCCTTGGAGCAATTTATCTTGATTATGGCTATAAAAAATGTAAGATTTTTGTCGAAAATCAGCTACTAAAAAACTTTGTAGATATTGATAAACTAGCAGCCGACGAAGTAAATTTCAAATCGAAGTTGATTGAATGGTGTCAAAAGAAACGCTATGAGATAGAATTTGTGTTATTATCAGAAGAAGTTAGCACCGCAAACAATCATCTTTTTCACACACAAATACTAATTAACAACACTCCCATTTGCGATGCTACTGGACGTAGCAAAAAAGAATCACATCAAAATGCAGCACATAAAGCATTCAATTTGATCGAAAAAATACCAACCCTACTAAATACCAAACAAGTACACCAAACTGTAATTAACCAAGATGAATAATCCACTTTTTTGATATAAAAACATAAACTTTTGACCGAATCTAAATATTTAACACTATAAATAATAATCTATAAAAAATAATTTACTAGATTTGCAGCACATTTTATCTCTACACCCTAAACATACAATAGCTAATTTTGTTAAAGTTAGTAAAAACAAAGTATCAAACTAGTCTAAATTGAAAATTTATAAGGTTTATTGTTATGAAAACATTTAAAACTCTGTTATCCGTTGGCCTATTTATCGTTATGTTTCTTTATGTACAATCCGAGGAAAAGAAGGCAAAGATTTACGCTCAACCCAATCAATATTTAGCATCAAAAAACGACTCTATTAACTCAATATCAGTACAGTCTAGTGCTAACATCCCTTTCAAAACGCTTGCTATAAAAAAATAGCTAAATTTTAGTTATACTAAAATTTAGCTACAAGTGATTTAAATTTAAAATTTTATTACAACCACTTTTTTCGACGGAAATAAAACAATACTACTGCCGAAAAAAGCACCATAAGGCCAATTGAGAATGGATAACCATACTTCCAATTGAGCTCAGGCAAGTATTTAAAATTCATACCATACATACTTGCTATAAGTGTAGGAGGCATAAAAATAACCGACACCACGGTGAAAATCTTTATAATTTTATTTTGCTGTAAGTTTACAAGACCTAAGAATGTATCTTGTAAATAATCCAAACGATCAAAACCAAAACGTATATATTCGAACAGCGAATTTATATCTTTGATTACCATCGTTAGACGTTGAATCAAATCCTTAGGAAACAAATTACATTTTAGAAGATTTGAAACTACACGTTGTTTATCCATCACATTCTGACGTATAACCATTACCTTTTCCTGAAGGTCCTTAATTCGGATAAGAATATCTTGATCTAAATCATCCTCCGTATTAAGCGTTTTACTTAAAGAGGTGATTTCCTCCGTAAGTTCCTCAATCATATCAGCATCGTACTCTACACGGGTTTCTAGCAATGTAACCAGCACATGGTAGCCCGTTGGAAAATTTTTGGTATTAGCATAAATTTTCTTTACAGTATCAGTAAACGATTTGAGCTCCACATCGCGCACCGATACAAGAATACCGTTTTTAAGAATAAAAGAAACGGGCTCAAGCGAAAAGTTTTCAAGTAAAAAACCAGCATTAACAACTACGCTATCTTCCGTTTGCATAAAACGAGAACTCATCTCAATCTCCTCAATCTCCTCATCCTCTTGGATGTAGATTTTAAGAAATTGCTCTAATTCTGTTTCAACAGCATCAGGCACGTCGTTCAAATCGATCCAAATTAAATCTTTCAGATCTACTTGCTTTAATGTTTCAAGTGTTTTTGATATTTTCAGTCTGCCATTTTCATGGTAGAATAGCCTTAATTCTGACATAGTGATACTTCCTTTCTATGTTTTTGCGGATAAAACTAGTTAGCACAATACGCTCACATAGCCTATCCCGGGTGGAAATTGACACACCCGAAGGTTTAATCTCTGATTAGTAGTCTCTAGACCAAGATCCCTACATATCTTGAAGCGCAGCCTCAATTTTATTTGTAAGATCCACAAAAGCGGCAACATCAAGTTGCTCAGGTCGCTTATCAAAAAAAACATCATTAAAAATGGGATGATCTTTTGCAATAATTGGCTTAAGCGAGTTACGCAATTGCTTACGGCGTTGGTTGAAGGCTGTTTTCACCACATTTTTAAACAACTGCTCATTGCAATTGATTTTCGTAACGTCGTTACGAGTAAGGCGAATAACAGCCGATTTGACCTTTGGCGGAGGGTCGAACACATGTTCATGTACAGTAAAAAGGTAGTCGATTGAATAATAAGCCTGCATGAGCACACTTAAAATACCATAAGTTTTATTTCCAGCCTTAGCGGCCATACGTTCAGCCACTTCCTTTTGAATCATACCAACTAAACAAGGAATAGATTCCTTATTTTCGAGCATTTTAAAAAATATCTGACTTGAAATATTGTAAGGTAAGTTACCAATAACAAAAAACTTATCCTCAAAAATGGTTTTGAGGTCCATTTTAAGGAAATCGCCTTCGATAACTTCGAGTTGTGGGAAATTTTTATTCAGATAAACAACCGATTCACCGTCAAGCTCTACAGCTTTTAGTGATACCTGAGGATTTTCTAATAAGAATTGTGTAAGTACACCTGTTCCAGGCCCAATTTCAAGAACAGAACAAGGCCCGTCGAGCGGTAAGCTCGCAGCTATACGTCGAGCAACTTCCATATCTTTTAGGAAGTGCTGTCCCAAGTGTTTTTTTGCGCGTACTTGAGTCATAACTATGGTAGTCGTCGGGCATATTTTTAATTAAAAATGAAAAATGAAAAATGAGAATTGAAAAAAAATTACATTTTGCATTTACTAAAATAGTATCTTTGCAATTATTCAATTATTTCAAGTACAAAAGTACACAAAATTGTTCATAAAAACTATTCTCAATTCACACCACAGCTAAAATGTTGGCAAACTACAAAGCGTTTATGCGCAAAAACCTAGAATTTATTGGTAAAAAAATAACCTCAATAGTTGACTTTTTCTACCCACCTTTCGGCAAATATATTAGCCTACCACTTTTTAGATATGCAGTTACCGGAGGTTCTAATATTGTTTTCGACTGGATATTATACTTTATAACCTTTCATTTAATATTGGAAAAACAAATGTTACACCTAGGTTTTGTAACATTCAGTTCATATATAGCCACTAAATTTCTAGTTTTCCCTATCACTTTTACAACAGGTTTCCTCCTCCAAAAATATGTTACATTTCAAGCGTCGACATTAAAAGGGCGCAAACAACTGTTGCGATACATCAATGTGGTATTGGGCAATTTAATAATAAACTACCTTGGCCTTAAACTTCTTGTGGAATTTATAGGTATTGATTACCCAACAATTGCAAATATTATTGTTACGATATTTACCGTTATTTTTAGTTATTTATCGCAGAAAAAGTATACTTTCCGCATCAAAAAAAATGATTAATAAGCGACAATACGAACTACACAGCAGCACATTAAAACGAATAATGAAATGGCTGTTTTTGATTGGAACTAGCTGTTATTTAGCTTATAAATTAATTGTTTTCGATGACTATCCTGCTCTATTAAATAGCTTTACTTATATTAGCTTCAACCAAATTTTAGCTTTAACAGTTGCAATACTTTTGCAACCAATAAACTTGATCATCGCAGCTAGAAAATGGCAACTATTAATATCAAAAACAACCTTAATAACAACTCGCCAAGCACTTAACGCCGTGTTCGCGGGCTTCAGCACGGGGTTTACAACACCCAATCGTTTGGGCGAAATGGTAGGACGAATGCTCTTTACACTCCCAAAACATCGTAAAGCTATCGCATTCTACGCCTTACTCAACAGCTTTACTCAAAATTTAATTATTGCAGTCGTTGGACTTCCAGCCATACTGTTTTTTTTTAGAAGTCAGTACGCTACCGACCATATCAAGCTCCAAACACAGCTCGTAATTATAACAGCACTTGCAATAGTGGGCATCATAGGCTATTTATTACTACCCAAAATAATCGGCAAACGGACTCATACTAAACTCGCATTCTTATCAGACATACAACTTTTTAGAACAGCTGAGTTACTAAAAATCTGCGTTTACACACTTGTTCGATATCTGATTTTTTCGACACAATTGTATTTTATGTTGCAATTTTTAAATATCAACCTAAGTATTGCACATGCACTTATTAGCATCCCTGCAAGCTATTTAGTCATTACACTGACTCCTACGGTTGCATTTTCGGAGGCAGGTGTACGTAGTTCAATTGCCATCTTTTTTATTGGTGCATATTGCAGCAACAGTGCGGGCATAGCACTCGCAAGCCTTATGCTCTGGATATTAAATTTTGGAATACCTATGCTTGTTGGGCTAAAAATCATAGCAGATACAAAATAAATCACTAATTTTGTGGCATTGAGAATATAAATTTGAAAAAAATCAAAACAAATTAAATGACTGAAATTCATTTCTTACCATTTAGCGTGGATGCACTAGTCGCGTTTTTAGTTTCATTGATACTACTTTTTATTTCGGGGATAATTTCCTCGTCGGAAGTTGCTTTTTTCTCAATTAGCTATCAGAATGACAGAGAACTCGAAGAACGTTTGAACAGCCACTCACAACAAGTGAAGCGCCTACTCGAAAACCCACAGCGCTTACTGGCAACCATCCTAATATCCAACAACTTAATAAACGTTGCATTAATACTAATTTTAGCATTTGCAACTTCATCTGTAGTTAATTTCGCGGCTGCACCAGTAGTTGGCTTTTTTATTCAAGCATCGTTTATAACCATTTTATTATTGCTTTTTGGCGAAATTCTCCCTAAAATATACGCCTCTCAAAAATCAGATGTCGTTACAAAAAAAACAGCCTCGGTTTTATACGGTCTGAGTTTGCTATTCTCACCTCTTATTAATTTACTTATCAATTCCACATCGATAGTAAATAACAGAATGACACGCCAGAAACGCAGGGTAATATCGAAAGATGAACTTTCGCATGCGCTTGAGCTAACTTCGGACAGCACCGATGAAGACAAAGAAATGCTCGAAGGTATTATACGCTTTGGCGACAAGCGTGTGGTTGACATTATGACTTCACGCGTGGATATGGTAGATATTGATGCAAAACTAAATTTCAAAGATCTTTTGGCCAAAGTTGTTGACGCTGGATATTCGCGCATTCCGGTATATACGAACTCTAGAGATAATGTGAAAGGCATTTTGTATGCCAAAGACCTGCTACCACACCTCGACAAACCAACAAGTTTCAGGTGGCAAACTCTGATACGGCCAGCGTTTTATGTACCTGAAACAAAAATGATTGACGACCTCCTAACCGACTTTCAACGCAATAGAGTTCACTTAGCCATTGTTGTTGATGAGTTCGGAGGAACATCTGGCTTGGTTTCGCTTGAAGATATTTTGGAGGAAATTGTGGGTGATATTAGCGACGAATACGATACCGAAGAAAAGCTTTATACTAAAATAGATAATCACACCTATATTTTTGAAGCCAAAATTCAACTCAACGATTTTTTTAAAATTGATGATATTGACGAATCTCTGTTTTCGAAAATTGCAAATGAAGTAGAAACTTTAGCTGGGCTTATACTTGAAATTAAAGGTGAAATTCCGGCTAAAAATGAACGATTTGATTACGGACATTATGTTTTTGAAATTATGGCTGTTGACAACCGCCGCATCAAAAAAGTAAAATTACATATAAAGAGTGATCCTCGTAAAGAGGAATAGAAAAAGTTGGCAGTTAGTAGCTGGCAGTATTAAAAATGAAGTGTTGAATATTGAGCAAATGAATTGTTTTATGAACAAAGTTTTTTTTATTAGTATAATTCTGATTTTGGCAACGGCATGTGGTAAAAACTACACGCCTAAACCTTATGGGTATTTTCGAATTTATACTCCTCCACACGACTACAACAGCCTACAAGAAGCAATGCCATTTAAATTTGATTATTCAAAATCGGCTACTATTAATTTACGCGAACAAGCACATGAAACCTATTGGTTTGATTTAAAATACCCACAATTTAACGCTGCCGTACACGTTAGTTACAAAGCCATAAATGGCAACTTCAGATCACTAACCGAGGATGCGCGCCGCTTTGTGTACAAACACAGCGTGAAAGCCGACAACATAAGCGAAAGTGCATTTAGCAACGACTCAAAAAAGGTATATGGACTATTGTATGACCTGAAAGGCAATACAGCTTCGAACTTGCAATTTGTGATAACTGACAGCACGCGCCATTTTATACGTGGTGCATTATATTTCGACAACGTTCCAAACAAGGACTCAATTGCACCCGTTACCGCTTATATTCGACAAGATATAATACAACTAATCGAAAGTTTCGACTGGAAATAATGCGCTACAAAGAACTACAAACAGATGGTGCCGGCTTGCTGATTTGGGAGATTACCGAAACAGTCTCTGAATTAATGCAGGAACTTCCAAATTTCGAGCACTACCAATCAGATTTCGAAAAGCATAAAACAAACAAGCGTCAACTTGAATTTTTAGCAGCGCGCGTTGCATTCAAACAACTCGTTGGCATCCACGAACTTATCACCTACAACACTGACGGTAAACCTATTTGCGAAAGCAACAACTACCAATTAAGCATTACACACACATCAAAATGGGTAGCTGTACTAGTTCATCCAACATGCGAAGTGGGCATAGATATTGAAACTCCGTCTACACGATTTAGCACGCTCTACACTCGCTTTTTAAACAAAAACGAACAAGAATACTTAGTAGATTTAAATAATTTACTTAAGATACAACTCGCTTGGTCGGCTAAAGAAGCGCTTTATAAGATTATTGGCTTACAGGCCGTAGATTTCGTAACGCAATTAGAAATTCAAAACTTCAATCTAGCCGCCGAAGGACAATTTATAGGCACTCACACACCTACAAAAATCAACTTCAGTCTAAACTATCAGGTTCATGACCATTTTAACCTTGTATATTGTATAAAAAAATGAACCAGATCTATTCATCCATTTTACAAAACAAGACACAGAACCGCAAAATGCTTGCGGTTCTCGTGGATCCTGATAAATGTTGCTCTACACATTTCGACACTCTTACAAAATTACTTAAAGCGCATACACCTGATTTTATTTTCATTGGTGGCAGTCAACTTAAAATTCCATTTACCGACTTAATTCAGCAATTCAAAACACGGCTCGATATACCTATTGTACTTTTTCCGGGCGATGCTACACAGTTTTCGGCAAATGCCGATGCATTACTTTTTCTATCGTTATTATCTGGCCGCAATGCAGAATACTTAATTGGTCAACATGTAAAAGCTGCTCTAGCAATTAAAAAATCGGGCTTAGAACTTATTCCTACAGGCTACATTTTAATTGATGGTGGCCGACACAGCGCCGTAGAATACATTTCGAACACGCACCCCATACCTGCCGACAGAATCGAAATAGCTGTGTCAACTGCACTTGCGGGCGAAATGCTTGGCATGAAAGCCATTTACCTCGAAGCAGGAAGTGGTGCAAATCAAGCAATAGCTGCACCTACAATCGAATTCGTAAAATCGCACATCTCTATTCCACTCATTGTGGGTGGTGGCATCCGAACGGACCATCAGCTATTTTCTGCCTTTGAAGCAGGTGCCGACTTAGTAGTCATTGGCAATATCCTTGAAACAGAACCGGATAGAATTGAAGGATTTATAAAAATAAAAAACCAATTCTAGCAATAGAGCTAAGTCCTGTTTCAGTTAAGCTTTTATGTGGTCGTAAAAACACACAAACAGCACCTCAAGATTTAAAAATTGTAATAAATCCAATTCCCAGTACTTACAAAGTCTAATACAGCCATCAAATCTTATAAATTATGTTATAAAACACACTTTTAGAACATATTTTCGGCAATTTACTTGCACAATTACAAAATGTGCCGTATCTTTGCATTGTGATTTTTTCATAGTATTAGATTTAAGGTTAACAAAAAGATTGGTAGATAGTCGTGAGACTAAGCTACCATTCGTCTTTTATAGGGGTTAGTATTCAAAACCAGAAACTATAAAAAAGGCTGATTCATGAATTGAATCAGCCTTTTTTGGCATCTATTACGCTACAAAATTTCAGCTATTAATGTACCACTAATTGGTAAGCAAATGTGTTTTTGATTTAATATCAAATGTCAGCTTGTTAACTGTCAAGGTTGCTCCCGAAATCGCATCTACATTTCGCCCAATTTCGAGCGATTTTTTAGTATGATAACCAACAAACTGCTTCAACCACCCTGCTGAAGTTACCGCTTGCCCATGCTCCGACTGAAACTTCACAATGCGAACTTTTTGAACGATTTTATGTGCATCAAACAATATAAAATAATCTAAGAAATCAGCCGAAGCACCATCCCCTTGACCACCACGTGCAGTTTCAACACGCCCAGTATACACATACTTAATTGAAATCTGTTTACCTACCAACTCATAGAACACGCCACTACTTGATTGTTTTGAGGGCATAGGCTTTATCGTATATTCAGCACCAGCCATAAATCGTTTCAACTCTGCTTGCAAGGGTTTTTCGAAACTTGAAAACGGCGCAGAGGCCATAATCTGAAATGGCAATAAACCAATTAGAATATAAATCGCGTGCTTCATTGTTTATACTATTAAAACATTACACCAACACCTGCATTAAATGTTGTAACTGACTTTGTAACTGCATTTGTTTTGGCAAAATCTACATCAGCTTTAGCTACAACGCCCTTAGTTAAACGCAATGTAAGCCCAGTTGTAACTACATTTCCGGCATATGCTGCTTTAGCAGTTTGATTTGCATCAACAGTTAAATGTGTGTTATAATCTTGATAACGCACAAAAGGTACTAATTCCATTTTTGCCTCTGGAAATAAACGAAGCACATTGTAACCAGCTTCAACATAATAGCCCATCATGCTCTTACCCAAATCGTTTAACTTGCCATCTTTGCGCGTAAACTTATTATAAGCCTCAGTATTTGTAAACGAAGTGTAGTATGCCTGACCACGAAACTCAAACCCTTTGTAATTATAGCGAGCATCAAATCCTAACATACCCATACCCACTACGGATGAATCGGCTTTGGCGACTAATGCTGCATTGCTTTCGTCTAAATTATGGTAGAGCTTGCTTTGTGATTTGCCAAAATAACCAGAAACACCTACACTCAATCCTCTAATCCCATAATAATCAATTTTCCCCGTAAAATTAGGAGAACTAATATAGCTTTTTGTACCTTTCTGACGACCCGACCGAATACCATCAGCACCGTTAAACAGACCAGTAACATTATTATAACTACTAGCTCCATTTACCATATAAATTTGATATTTAAGTGACGCAGGCAATATATTACCCGAAAACCCAATACCTATCTCACGCCATGTTGATGGTGCAATTTTAGTATCAATTAATGGTCGTTCCACACCATTAAAAGTAGTAGGTTCGTGAAACTCATTGATAATTCCCATCGGAATAAGTAACAATCCAGCCTTAATATTCATAAAGTCGGTAAGCTTATGCTGCACAAATAATTGCTCCACCCACATTTCGTGTGCATTTTCCATTTCAATTTCGGTAACAAATTGAGTTTTAGAGCTAAAATTATAGCCAAAAAACAACACCATGCGATGCACATCAAGGTCACCATTCGTACGCTTCGAGTTATCTAACAACTGATTATAATGCACTTCACCATACCCACCAATAGTGAGCTTCTTATCCGAACTCACCAAAACATCAGCGGTATTTTGAATCACATTTACCACATTCGCATCTTGACCGAAAGAGTACAATACTGAAAATAGGACAGTTATACAAATTGTAAAAATCTTTTTCATTATCATATTTTTGATTGAATTAATAGCACAAATGTATGTATGCACACACACCCTCCCAATACCTATATTTAGGTATTTTAAATACAATTAAAAATAAAATTTGAATTTGCTATAAAAATAGAAAAGTGATTATTCTACTGATTACCGATGCTATTGAAATTGTAGAGTTGATTTCCGTTATCAAATTGAATCTCGCGTTTCTTTTCGATAAATATAAAATCGACGTTTAGTGTTTTGTTTTGTGTAAACTGAACAGTTACTTCGTCTGTATCAATTCTAAAATACTCACCAAACACATTTACGACCTTAACTTTATATTTATCACCATTAGGAACACTAAGCACGAAAGCACCAAAATTATCAGTAAGCACCGAATACACTTCGCCATTCGTACCTTTTGCAGTTACACGTATTCCACTTAAATCAATTTTACCTTCGGTACTATTTGGGTCACGTTTAACAATAATTTTCCCTTTAATTTTATAACTCTCGGCAAGTGGTATGTATAAAGTATTATTCTTTTCGTTCATGTAACTTTGCTCAGCACCGTTTAAAAAATAGAGATATTCCAAGTTTGAAATTGGCGAAAAGCTCAATCGATATTCGTCGCGAGGCAAATTATCGATCGCAATTTGCCCATTAAGGTCCGAGATTAAACGAATCTCTGGAATTGCACTTGCTTCGTTGCGACGCAATTGATTTTTCTCAACACCAACCACAATATTTGAAACTGGCGGTTCGTTTTCCGATTTTTTTCTATCACCATCTAAATCATTAAAAAATATGGCTTTTAAATTGTGATACTTGATACGAGGTTGTTGAAAATTAAATGCTTTCGAAATCCCAACCATCACATTTACGTCTTTAGTTGAAACCCGGCCTCTTTCATCATCCAAAATGCGGATGTTTGTATACATAAAACCACTTACTGATAAATTCCAACCTTTTTTAAAATAGTGATCGTATTTAATATTGTAAGCTATATTTTCTCTCCCCGATGGCATATAGTACGCATAGTTTAAATAAGCACTTAAGCGAACCTTACGGTTAAAAAAATAGTTTTCGTACATAGGCCGAAACTGCAAACTGCTCGATAGAGTTGGCTTTTCATCAACTTGCACACTCCTATACAAATCGCTCGTAGAACCACTTGCATAGTAAGCATTAATGCGCCAGTTCGCATCAAAATAGTTTAAACCAACCGAATAAGACAAATTATTATTTAATGTGAAGTTTTCGAGCGATGGGTCGTTTGTTTTAAACGTAAAACGAACTGTATTAAGCGATAAATTTGGTGTAAGTGAACGATATCCACCCAACTTAACAGTTGCCGATGTCCATATACCAGGCTGATGTGTGATAAATTCACTTTTATAATTTGCTAACCCACTAAAAACCTCGCGCGCCGAACCACTGTAATTTGGACCAAACTGAAATATTACTTTACCTGTATAATACGACATCGACAGTCGAGCATAATCGGTTAAATTATGATTTGATTTATTGTAAAAACTATATGGATAACGAGATGTGGCATAATACTGACGATTACCATAAAGTGTAAAGTAAATTTTATCGTTCACTCGAAATCGACTATCTAAATAAGTTTGTTGAAGCCCCGAATTTAGAATGTAATTTTGTTCAGAGCTCATACTATTTAAGCGCAAATTGAAGTCCTTGTAGCGAATATTGTAAGTTAATCGATAACTCAAGCCAAGCACCGTAGTGTCTTTTGACCCCAAATCGTGCGTCACCCTAGAACCCAACAATTGCAGATTTAGGGCATGATTTTTAAACAAACTAAATCCAAAGCCAGCACCAACAGAACTAGCTTGATAGCGATTTTTATTTGATTTTTCGTGTACAATTTCGGAGTTTAAAGCCACTGGACCAACACCAAAATTTACACCTGCACTTTGCCCCACAATATCAGAATATGGATTTTGTATAAAGCTATACTTGACACTGGCATTACGTGCAAATCGAAGATTACCTACAACTCCACGCCCATTTAGGGTATGTAAACTACCATTACTCACATTGTAACCGAGCTGAACCGAACTCATTTTACTGTTGTAAGCAAGACTATATTGAAACTGACGCGTAAAATCAAATGGAGTACTGCTAGGTCCAAAATAGACACTTTGCACACCTGCCGAATACTGTAACTCCCTATTTTTTTTAAACAACAAACTACCATAGGCCCTTACACTGTTTCGAATTGGCTGTCGCGACATCAAGTTATACATCTGATAATCGACATTTAACGGTGAAGCACTCTGGTTGCGCTGATTTTCGAAAGTACTTGCCAGCTTTTGCAATTGAAGTGCGGTCGATTTAGAATCCTTATCTGTTGATGCACTAACTATAACCGACGACTCCTTCCAGTTATTCGAATAGCGCTGTTTATCGGTTGCCGATAATTTTGTTTGATAAGCTACCGTTTGAAATATTGTTGTGTCGGTGTGGGCAGCAAGATTTATATATTCGGAATAATCGAGATCATTGTTACGAAAAGCAATTAACTTACCTACCTTGTAGTTGAGCTTTATTAGTTCATTGGTATTTCCCTTATTGGCAAGTTTAATATGTAATGTTGTGCTAGGATTTGTTTCGGTAAAAAACAGATTATTTTTATAAACCGAAAAATCCCATTTTGAGGAAGCAGCGACCGACACATTCGTACTTGCCATATAGGCTTGATCGTCGGCTTTAAGTAATGCTGAAATAATATATGAAATACCGCCGATAGCATTGCTTGAGGCTGAAATATGAATAGGAACATACAATGTATCGTTCGGATTGAGCTGTAACTGATCGCTAACCATCGAAATAATGCTCCACTCTTCGGGACCTGAGAAAGTAAGCGAAGCTGTAACAACTTTTGCTGACGGATTATAAATTTTAAGTATATTAAAATTCATGTTGCCAGCAGAAATACTATCGTTTAATTTATTAAATGTGAGCTGAATAGAATTATCTTGGGCATGTAACTGCGAAACGAAAACGACCAAAAAAGTCAAATACAGCATCAAATACTTGACGGCTGTAAATTTCATTTTAAAAATTGGGATTGTCATTTCGTGTTATTGTAGCGTGAAGTAGTTAAAACCCTGGCCCTGTAGGAACCAACTCAAATTCAATTTCGACATTATAAAAATCAGGTTCTTCGCCCATGAGTGAACCATTACCTCCCTCTGAACTCGGCTTACCACATTGATAGGAAATATTTAACTGATGCGTAACCCATGATAGATCAACCCATGTTAAATTTGTATATGTAAACAATGGCACCCAATCAGACGAAAGATCCTGATAGCCTGTAGATACTCCAGCTTCGAGACCAATGACATTTTCGGCCTTGACGCGAAGCTTATTAAGTGGCAGCGTATGTACATCGCCCTTGATGTTAGCCTGATTATTAAAAGCTCTGAAGTAAAGCACAAAACCTTGAAGTGTGTGACCAATTTTACTCGAATCGGCCAAGGTAACTCCAAAACGAGTACCCGTCGGAACTTCAATTCCTTTTTTAATTTTATGAATACTGCTAAAATTAAATGGGAGTGTACTCCCATAAAGCACCTGAAGTCGAGCAGCATTCCATTCTTGCGCAAAAACTGAATGAGCACTGAATAGAATCAATGCAACAATAAAAATATGTTTTTTTGCAAAAAGATTGAATGTTAGCATATTGGACTTCATGAATTTTAGACTAAATACAAGAAAAAGATTGACCGGCACCTAGGTGTCGATCAATCTCCAAAATTACTCTATTTTACTGATTAGTCAATAGCCAAATCAAACAAAACGTTAACTACGTAGCGATCAGGAGCTGGACTAGGGTTTTGATCAATAATTTTCACAGCATTCATTGGAACTACTGCACCTTGTTCTGCAGTACCACAACGCCAGTTCAAAGTAAATGAGTTATCAGCAGCATCTCCCGCGTTAGCGTTTACTGTGTTGTTATCCTCAATTAATTTTACTGGGTAAGTTTCCAAAGCAGCTACTTCAGTAGCATTAGCCGTTGGAGTGCTGAAAAGAGAAGCTGTTGGAGTAAAACCTTTTGCAGCTGCAGCAGCTTCGAACGTATTTACACCATTGTTTGTGATAGTAAAACCTACATTATTCAAAGCAAATGCAGTGTTTGGATTGTCTGTACCTAAAAATGTTGCTTCTTCAGTACCGTAAGTCAAGGCCCAACGTGTAGATGAAGATACAGTAAAATCAGTTTTGTACATGTCACCAGAAGTAGTAGGATTAGCAGCAACCGAAGCAGCCTCTGATGAAATACCATTTTTGTAATCTTCAATGGTGTTAAATACAAACTCGATGTTACCACCATTGGTTACAGTCATGCGTAAAACTTGGTTAAGGCTTACTGCAACTGGAATAACATTTCTGTCTTTTACTGCCTGTCCAAAGGCTGTAAATCCGCAAATCAGCAATACTGCTGCTAAACTAATTTTTTTCATAAAAAAATTGAATAATTAATTAATAATATTGAATTGATTGAGCTCATCATTGTGATGAGTTTTATATACCATGTAAAAGTGTATTAATTTAAAAATCACACTTATAACATTTAATGGATTATTACAACAAGAAAAAACAGCTAACTAATGGCAAGCTATCTTTAATTTTAAATAATATAAGAAAAATATGATTATTGATGGGTAACGCGATACCCGGTTTGCAGACAGTTTTTATCGCAAAAGAGAAAGGTTGGTGAATCGCCCTACACAAAGGACTTTCGAATGCGAATGTAGTAATAATTATGACAAGGAAAAAGAGTTTTTTAGCCCAGATACTTTATATTAATTCATTTTTTCACACAGCAAATTTATTTTTTGATTAACTTTTAAATGTTAAATGTTAAAGTAGAGCAACTTGCACAACTTTATTGTAATTATTACATATTTATATTTAACACATCAAATATCAACATATAACTTATATTAACAATTTAAACATTGCAAATTTATGTCGAAAAGGGAATAAATTTTCATAAAAGCAAACTAAATCTACTAATTTAAAGAATCAAATAATAAATTATACCGTTCCACAGGAGCTAAAACACATAAATTAAAAAAAAACATACTTAACAATGCACTGTCAACTTTATTACTGTTGGTTTGTTATAGTGCTATTAAAATCAATTTAATTTAAAAATAATGGGACAAATATCAGAAAATGTAAAGCCAGGCGTTGTAACTGGAGCCGATTTACAATTTGTATTTAAAGTTGCGAAAGAAAATGCATTTGCCATTCCTGCTGTTAATGTTGTAGGTTCATCAACTGTAAATGCCGTACTTGAAGCTGCCAAAACAGCAAACGCACCAGTAATGATTCAATTTTCGAATGGTGGTGCAGCATTCAATGCTGGCAAAGGCTTAAAATTAGAAGGTCAACAAGCAGCCATTTTAGGAGCAATTGCAGGAGCTAAACACATTCATACCCTTGCCGAAGCTTACGGTGCTTATGTAGTATTACACACCGACCACGCCGCTAAGAAATTATTACCTTGGATTGATGGCCTTTTGGACGCTGGTGAGAAACACTTTGCCGAAACAGGCAAACCTCTTTTTAGCTCACACATGCTCGACCTATCTGAAGAACCTTTGGCCGAGAACATAGAGATTTGCAAAGCATATCTTGCTCGCATGAGTAAAATAAACATGACTTTGGAAATAGAATTAGGAATTACTGGTGGCGAAGAGGATGGTGTTGACAATAGCGGTGTTGACAACAGCTTACTATATACACAACCAGAAGATGTATACCAAGTTTACAAAGAACTAAGCAGCATCTCTCCAAACTTCACCATTGCAGCCTCATTTGGTAATGTACACGGAGTTTATAAACCAGGAAACGTAAAACTTGAACCTGTGATTCTTAAAAACTCGCAAGAATATATCAAAGCTAAAGACGGAATTTCGGAAGCACACCCAGTAAGCTTCGTATTCCACGGTGGATCAGGATCAACACATGCCGAAATTCGTGAAGCGATTGGCTACGGTGTAGTAAAAATGAATATCGACACGGATACTCAGTGGGCATATTGGGATGGCATTCGTCAATTCGAAGCTAAAAACCACGACTACCTACAAGGTCAGATTGGTAACCCTGAAGGCGAAGAAAAACCTAACAAAAAATTCTACGACCCTCGCGTTTGGTTACGTAAAGGTGAAGAATCATTGATTGAACGCTTGCAAGTTGCTTTTGACGATTTAAATGCACTTAATAGTTTATAATTTAAATATCACACTCAAAGTCGCCCCAGAACTACTCTGAGGCGACTTTTTTTTGAATAAACTTTCCAAACCTATAACAGAAGTATCAAATTATAATTTTTTCCAAAGCTTTTGTTTTTTATTTACTAAAAAAAGAGTACTTTTGCGGCTAAATTATCAAACCAAAAAAAACAAAAACAAATGGTAAGCTACAAAGATCTTGGATTGGTGAATACCAATGACTTATTCAAGAAAGCAATTGAAGGAAAATACGCTATTCCTGCTTTCAATTTCAACAACATGGAACAACTTCAAGCAATTGTTGCTGCTTGTGTTGAAACTAAATCGCCTGTAATTCTTCAGGTATCAAGTGGTGCACGTAAATATGCAAACCAAACTTTGCTACGCTACATGGCTCAGGGAGCTGTTGAGTACGCTAAAGAGTTAGGTTTAAATATTCCTATCGCTCTTCACCTTGACCACGGTGATACTTTTGAGCTTTGCAAAAGCTGTATTGACTCAGGATTCTCTTCAGTGATGATTGATGGCTCACACCATTCGTTCGAAGATAACATTGCTCTTACTAAAAAAGTAGTTGAATATGCACACGCTCATGGCGTAAGTGTTGAAGGTGAACTAGGTGTATTAGCTGGTGTTGAAGATGATGTTGTTGCTGAACACCACACTTACACTCGTCCTGAGGAAGTGGTTGAATTCGTTCAACGTACAGGTGTTGATTCACTAGCTATCTCTATCGGTACTTCACACGGTGCAAACAAATTTACTCCAGCTCAATGTACTCGCGACGAAAATGGTTTGTTAGTTCCACCACCATTGCGTTTCGATATCTTGGAAGAAATTGAAAAACAAATCCCTGGTTTTCCTATCGTACTTCACGGTGCTTCTTCAGTTCCACAAGAGTATGTTGAAACTATCAACAAATACGGTGGTAAATTAGTTGACTCTATCGGTATTCCTGAAGAGCAATTACGTAAAGCAGCTACTTCTGCTGTATGTAAAATCAACATCGACTCGGATGGCCGTTTAGCTATGACTGCTGCTATCCGCGAAGTATTTGCTACTAAACCAGGCGAATTCGATGCTCGTAAATACTTAGGACCAGCTCGCGACGAGTTGAAAAAATTGTACGCTCACAAAACAGTTAATGTTTTAGGAAGTGCTGAAAAAGCATAATTAAAACATCACAGACTTTTAACATAAAGGTTGTCTGAATAATTCGGACAACCTTTTTTTGTTTTAAATGTATAATTGATCAAAACAAATCGCGAATTAATTGGATATTTATACTATTTTAGCAGTAAGATTCAAACAAAAAAAGTATGTATAAAAAATTTGTTTTCACTGCATTAATAGCTAGTGCACTTGCATGCCAACCTCGGCAAGCACAAATAATCAGTGCCACTTCGTCGAAAATAGCGATTGATGCAAGTACACAGCCGCTTGCTGACACTGCGTACTTAAACTACCTTGCTCCATTTAAGCAACAAGTGGATGCAAAAATGAATGTAGTAATTGGCACCGCCGCACAAAACATGCGCGGACATGCCCCTGAGAGTCTATTATCCAACCTGAGTGCTGATATTTACCGTAAAGCTGCTACCGATCATCTAAAAACCGAAGTCGACATTGCCATTGTAAACCTAGGTGGACTACGAACCATTATTCCAGCTGGCAACATCACAATGCGTAAAGTTTTTGAATTAATGCCTTTCGAAAATGAATTAGTGATTCTTTACCTAAAAGGGGATAAATTAAACGAACTTTGCCAATACTTTGCATCGATAGGAGGCGAAGGTATTTCTGGTCTACGTATGATTATTGACAACAAAAAAGCTATTGACATAACGATAAACGGAGCACCATTAGACCTAAACAAAACCTATTCCCTTGCCACCAACGACTATCTAGCAGGCGGAAACGACAAGATGGAGGCACTTACTGCACACCAAAAACGCATCAACACTGGACTAAAAGTTCGGACAATGCTACTGAACTACATACAAAGCGAAACAGCACAAGGACGCATTATCGACGCGCAACTTGACGGTCGAATTACAATTAAAAAATAAAGGGAGAGTATCAAAATGAAAAAATTTAAACTAGCCATTATACTAATTTCTCTTATAATATCGACTCAAAACGAGGCCAAAGAGAAAATTAAAGTCACGATATTACACACCAACGATACGCACAGCCAAGTTGAACCAACAGACGTTTCAACACTAAAAACATCTGACATGGGTGGGTATGCACGCCGCATGGGAGTTATCAAAAAAATACGTAGCGAAGAGCCAAACGTTCTACTTTTTGATGCAGGCGACTTTTTTCAAGGTACGGCATATTTCAACTTTTTCAATGGTCGCATAGAAGTTGATGCGCTTAACCGCATGCAGTACGACGCTGTAACTTTAGGCAATCACGAGTTCGACAATGGCATGGATACATTGGCATCAGTATTAAAAAAGGCTGCTTTTCCCATCATTAGTTCCAACTACAATGTTACAAACACTCCTATTGCTGATTACGTAAAGCCCTATATAATACTAAAACGATTTGGGCTTAAAATTGGAGTGATGGCACTCAATGTTCAACCCAAAAGCTTAATAATTGAGAGCAACTACCGTGGACTCAACTACAACGATCCAATTGAAGAAGCAAACAAAATGGCTGAAAATCTTAAAGTCAAACAAAAATGTGATTTGATTATTTGTCTTTCCCATTTAGGCTCCGATGCAAATGCAAAGGCCGTAAACGATTTTCAAGTAGCTCGCGAAACACGTTACATTGATGTAATAATTGGAGGACACTCACACACCATGCTCGACAATGCCAAAGAGAAAAACCTCGACGGAAAGTCTGTAGTTATTGCGCAAGTTGCTAAAAGTGGTTTGTATCTAGGCAAAATAGAACTAGAATTGCTAAAGTAATTTCGTAATACAACTAAGAGCTAGTCATAAAAAAATCCGAATCGATTTTGATTCGGATTTTTTTATTATGAATTTGTTCTTCTTACTTTTTTGTATAACTCAGAGGCAAATACAAAATTATTCAAGTCTTCGTTGTCGACATGAAAAATATCTTCTTTACTTCCCTGCCAAGCTTTTTCACCCTTATTGAAATAAAATATATTCTCACCAATCTCCATCACCGAATTCATATCGTGTGAGTTAATAATCGTAGTAATATCAAATTCTTGCGTAATCTCATGTATCAATTGATCGATAATTAACGATGTTTGCGGATCGAGACCTGAGTTTGGTTCATCGCAGAAAAGATACTTTGGTTGCAGCGCAATGGCACGAGCAATAGCTACCCGTTTTTGCATACCGCCACTAATTTCAGAAGGTGCTAACGCAAACGACTTCTCGGGTAAGCTCACACGCTGCAAACAAATACGAGCACGCTCAACCATTTCAGGCTTCGAAGTTTTAGCAAACATTTCGAGCGGATACATTACGTTTTCGAGTACTGACAAAGAATCAAACAACGCTGAACCCTGAAACAGCATCCCAACTTCGCGACGCAACACACGAATATCACCCATCCGCATCTCAGGCAAGTTACGACCATCGTACTCAATACGACCCGTATCGACACGATGTAGACCGATAATACTCTTCATCAGCACAGTCTTCCCAGATCCACTGGCACCAATAATCATGTTAGTTTTCCCAGTTTCGAAAACCGCCGAAATGTTTTTCAACACATGATTACCATCAAAAGATTTATTTATATTTTTTACTTCGATCATTATTTGCTAGTTGTAAAGTTCAAAAAGTCAGTAAAGTTGATAAAGTACATCACCACATCAATTATTCAACATCAAATTGGTAATTAACAAATTGAAAAACAAGATTAAAATACTGCTATTTACTACCGCATTTGTACTTGCTTTACCCACATCGAGCGCTCCACCATAGGCATAATAGCCATAATAGGCAGCTACTGATGAAATAATAAATGCAAACACCAATGATTTCACCAAGGAATAAAACACATAATAGGGTATAAAAGCATATTGAATTCCAACCAGATAATCGGCCGTAGTAATCACATCGGTAAAGACTCCAACCAAATAGCCACCAAACAAACCAACGCCCATGCTGAAAATCACCAAAAAAGGCATCATAAATACAAAGGCTGTAATTTTTGGTAAAATCAAATAGTTAGCAGAGTTCACACCCATTATTTCAAGTGCATCAATTTGCTCCGTTATACGCATAGTACCAATTTCGGAAGCAATATTAGAACCAATTTTACCAGCTAAAATAAGACACAGAATAGTGGAAGAAAACTCCAACAACAAGGTATCACGAGTAACCAAACCAGTACTATAAGTCGGCAAAAGCGGATTTTCGGTATTTAACTTGGTTTGAATAGTCATAATAGCACCAATAAAAACCGAGATAATCACAACTATCGGCAAACTTTGTAAACCAAGTTTTTCCAATTCTTTTGGGAACTGACGAAAGAACATACGCGCACGATCTGGCTTTACTAACACTCGCTTCATCAGCAAAGCATATTGCCCTGTATCTTTGAAAATATTCATCTAAAACTATATTTTATAAATCGATTTTATTATTTCTCTCTTGCAAAAGTACACAAAAAATCTTATTCAGTCAGTTATGACAATTGCAAATCAATTGTTTTATTTCAGATACTTTTCTAAAAACTGATCCTGCTCCCAAAGCAAGTGCAGAATGTTTTCGCGGGCAACATAGCCGTGTTGTTCTTTGGGCAAAATAACCATGCGGGCAGGTGCACCCAAGCCTTTTAATGCCTGAAAATAACGCTCTGTTTGTAAGGTAAACGTTCCCGGATTATTATCCGCTTCGCCATGCACCAGCAACATCGGTGTTTTCATTTTATCGGCTTGCATAAAAGGCGACATGCGGTTGTACACTTCGGGCACATCCCAATAGTTACGCTGTTCGCTTTGGAAACCAAAAGGCGTAAGCGTACGGTTGTAAGCTCCACTACGTGCAATACCACATGCAAAGAGGTTGGAATGCGTCAACAAGTTAGCCGTCATAAACGCACCATACGAATGTCCGCCAACCGCCACTTTGCTGCGATTAATATAGCCCAACGAATCCACAGCATCAATAGCCGCTTTGGCATTGGCCACCAACTGCTCCACAAAACTATCGTTCGGTTCGGTAGTTCCCTCGCCCACAATGGGGAAAGCAGCATCGTCGAGCACCGCATAGCCACGCGTTACCCAGTACACAAACGAACCATAGTAGGGGAAGGTAAATTCGTTCGGATTAGCTGTTGATTGCCCTGCACTGTTTTTGTCTTTGTATTCGGCCGGATAAGCCCAAATCAACAACGGAAGTTTTTCGGTTTTGGCTTTCATATCGTAGCCTGCTGGCAGATACAAAGTTCCCGAAAGCTCAACACCATCGGCACGTTTGTATTTAATCAACTCCTTGTGAACCTTCGAAATGCTTTCGAAAGGATTGGCAAAATGCGTGAGTTGAACAGGAGCCATGCGCTTTTTCAAGTGACGAATAAAGTAGTTTGGGTATTCATTCTTCGATTGCAAACGAATCAACACCTCCCCTTTTTTCACATCAATGATATCCTGTATCTCTTCCATTTGAGTAGTCAAGGTCGATTGATACAAGCGTTTTGTTTTAAGTGTTGCCAAATCCACTTCGTCGATAAACGGAAACTGCCCTTTGGGTGTAAACCCATCGCCAAGCAAATACGCTTTGCCATTTTCGACAGTTACCACATATTTACCGTAACTATTTTTATTGGTTTCAAAGCCTCCCGGATCGGAATACACATCCTGAAAGTTACGTTCGTTAAATACGCGAGGCGTAGCTCCCGGCTTTGATGGATCAACAAGGGATACTTTCAACTGACGCGTGTCGTACCATTCTTCATTGAGCACCGCTGTGTTTGCATTTCCCCAGTTTATACCATCGAAACGCAGAGTTGTTTTGCAAAGCAATGTTGGTTCTGTATTAAATGGAGCTTCCCACAAATACACCGCATCGCGAAAATCCACTTTCTTTTGAGGATCGCCTTCGTCGAGCGCTTCGGCCCAGCAAAGCGTTGCAGGCACATCACTACGCCACGTTAGCGAACGTTTTCCTTTACGTACGGCCATAAATCCTTTGGGCAAAATCTCGCTCAGCGGCACTTCGCTAATGGTTTTTACTTCCTTTCCATTGGCATCATATACTTTATTAAGCTGTGGAAATCGGTTTAACGGAACAATGTACGAAAATGGTTTGCGCAAGGTCGTTACCAACACAAAGTTTCCATCGGGCGATACAATTTCATTGGCATACATATCGGCCGCTTTAAATAGTGTTTTGGCTCCATTTAAATCGATTTTATACAGCTCTGCCGTTGTCAAGGATTCAAAATTTGCTTCGTCGGTTGGATTTTTCAACATATCCTGATAGGTACGATTCTGCGATTTAGAGCCATCACTTATCGAAACGATAGGACCAGCAGGCAAGGATTTTTTAGAATCAATCAGAGCTGGTCTATTCTGGGGCATAAAACGTACCAATAGCGACTTACTATCGCCAAACCAATTAATCGGGTTACCGATATTGGCATTCAATACCGGTTCGGTAAGGCGTTTGGCGGTTGCAGATTCGAGATCCACTACCCATAGCTCCACGCCAGTTGCTACCGTATTGGTAAAAGCCACCTTGGTTTCGTCGGGCGACCAAAGCACATTTGCAATACGCATGCCTGCACTCAAGCCTTTAAACTCAATAATTTGCTCGTTGGCCAATGTACGCATCTTGAGCGCACTGATATAACTCATTGATGAGCTGATGTTGGTAACAGGGTTCACACGTAAACCAGCCAAACTTACTTCCTGCTGATTTAAATCATCAAGTTGCTTGTAAGTAGGTCGGTAGGTTAGCAACATACGTGTTTTATCTCTATTCATCGACACAGCAGGTGCACGTTGAAAATCAGCCAATTCAAGAATGGATGCTGGTGGGACTTGATACGAAAGGTTTTCTTGCGAATAGGCGTTTGAAAAACTCATAAAGATTGAAATTAATAGAATAAATGGTTTTACATCAGATATTGACGACAGAAACCGAAATGTGTTTTGTTTGGCGCTGCTCATATTTAGTTGGTATTTTGAACATTGTTTTTCAGATAAACATCCACAAACAGATTTGGTTCAGAACGTTGTAGAAACAAGGGTTCATTCGGTTTACACACCACTGAAGTCTTATCAACAAAGAGCCCTGGCACTCCACCATCTTCAACTGCATGATATTCCGAAGTAAAATCCTTGCGTTTTTGAAGTACCCAATCGAAAATAATACTTGGCTCGTAAACCGAATACTTTACATAATCCTTATTTAATCGTCCAATCCCATCGTGCCATGCATTTGATTTTTTGATGGTCGTAAATTTCACTTTCCGATTGTCATTAAAACGCCCACCAATCAACTGTTGTGGTATTTTCAAATCGAGTTTCCATTTATAATCAGGGGGTGGAACAATATTAATGACATCGAGCAACGAAAAACCAAACGAAGTACAGCTACCACCTTCATTCTCGTAACGCGGCCAAAAAGCACCTCCATAAAAATCGCTAGCAGAATTGCGGGTATTAAATTTCTGGGTGTATTTTTCAATAAATGCCAATACACGTAGCATGGCCTCCTCATTTATGCGGTATTTTATAAAAGCCAATTTACCACGTCGTGCATACACCTCTATCTTGTGTGTTAACTCTGTATCTGATTCAATTCGGCCCGTCAGAGTAGCTCCCAATATTCCATAACCAATTTTCTCTTTTAGTATAAGCTGAGTTTTTTCAGCTATCGGGCCCGAGGCCTGCCCTATAAGCATAGGCTTATCCAACAAGGGAGATTCGAGCTTCACAGCCATATGCCCCAACAAATAATGATCAGACAATCCTATCGTTTTAACATAACAGGTCTTCATGGTTTTATACAAGCTAGACGGGCTACTCCAATCCAATGGATACATGGTAGGCATAACATAAAGTATGACATCATGATACTTTGCAGTTGTTGAACCATGTACATCATTCCTCGAAAAAACGAATAGTACAAAAAAAACGAAAACCCTTGTAAGATATTTAAAATGAGAAATCATATCGACTTAAATTACAATTTCTCACAAAAGTACGAATTTTAGAAGTAAAAATGGCACAGGGCTTGGCCAATTAGCACTTAAAATATATCATTTGCACAACAGTAAAAACACTTATAGCTAAAATAGATACTCCAATCCAACTGACACGGACAATGAATTTGCATGTGGTGATTTTAGCTTGGGATCAAGCGGAGTATATTGCTCACTCCAAACATACGAAAAACGAGCATCATTATATTTAAATCCACCATGCATGCGCATATTTCCACCTAACTCCCATTCATAAGCCGCTAAAATATGATATCCAAAAGCGTTTTTGTATTTCCAGATATCATTAAACCCATCTTCTAATTTTTCAGTTTCAATTTCTAAATCGGCTCCAAAACGATAATCTAAACCTACACCCAATTTAATTTTTTGCTCATATCTTTTCATTAGGGGTATCGTAAAATAGGGAGTAGTAGAGAAAACTCCTTGATCAAAAACCACGGAAGCATTTGTTACTCGTGGGCTCAAAACACTAAACTGCTTTGAAAAAGCGGATACAAAACCAAAATAATCGCTAAACCGATATCCATAACTTAATCCAAAAGCTACACCACCTCCAAAACTATGCATTACCTGCGTGCCAACTGTGGTACTTAACATTCCAACTTTCTCAAATCCGACTCCAGGCTCGAACACAACTCCAAAGCTATTACGTCTATCAAATTTAATAATGTTTTTCTTTATAGCCACCGTACTTTTCAGATACTTTATTTCATTTGCTGCCGCTAAACTATCAACCGCAACAATTGTGATTGATTTATCTGTCAGATTTACATTTCGATTGATACGATAATAATAGCTACGACCATACTGACAGGCTACATCTTTTTTTGTAGGAAATACTTCGCTCACTTGAAGTGTGAAACTACCTCCAGGCATATAAAATTCCTGATAAGTATTGTTTTTAAGTGTAGTGGTTAGAGTTTCGTTCGCAAATATCAGATAGGTTTCATCTTCCCTTTCGTGCACAGGTTCATTTCTGTAAACAATAATTTTTTCATAGGGCAATTGAGCAGATAGATTAATGAAGCAGAATAAGCCAACGAGACTATAATAGAGGTTCTTTAAATTCATAATAATTTCTTTAATCCTGTCGGATTTCTTTTAATTAGAGGTTTTAATGGATAATTATTAAAGAATAAACGTCATTAATCTTCACAACATCTTACCAAACTTAGATTACTGTTAATTTGATGCAAATTCAACAACCATACATGAATCGAGAAAAGACATTGTGCTAATTTTATATACACTTTCAAAATTATTACCAAAATTATACAATTTTCCTCACAACAACAAGCCCTAAGTGTATTTATTCATTAAAATGTTGCATTCCGGAACGTTTCCTGAACCACAGCAGAGCTTCCGGAGGATTACGGAACGTTCCCTGAGCCACAGCAGAGCTTCCGGAGAACTACGGAACGTTCCCTGAGCCACAGCAGAGCTTCTGGAGGATTACGGAACGTTCCCTGAGCCACAGCAGAGCTTCTGGAGTACTACGGAACGTTCCCTGAGCCACAGCAGAGCTTCTGGAGGATTACGGAACGTTCCCTGAGCCACAGCAGAGCTTCTGGAGTACTACGGAACGCTTCCGAAGAACTTAGGCAAGCTTCCGGAGGTTTACGGAACGTTCCCTGAAAGCTTAGGCAAGCTACTGTAAACCCAGCATTAGTTGTTTACAAAAAAAGAGCAGATCGACAATCAATGCCGACCTGCTCGTATGAAATGATAGTGCTTTTACTCGGTGTATAAGAATCACTTCAACCATTTATCCAACCATCCAATAAAGGTACGTTGCCACAGCACACCGTTTTGAGGCTTAAGCACCCAGTGATTTTCGTCGGGGAAAATCAACATTTCGGCAGGTACGCCACGCAATACAGCCGCATTGAAAGCCGCCATGCCTTGCGATGCAAGGATACGGTAATCTTTTTCGCCATGAATCACCAGAATAGGTGCATCCCATTTATCCACAAATAAGTGTGGCGAGTTAGCATACGAACGTTGCGCCACCGCATTGTCTTTTTCCCAATATGCACCGCCTAAATCCCAGTTCACAAACCACATCTCTTCCGTTTCGAGGTATTGTTGTGGCAAGTTAAACATACCATCGTGTGCTATAAATGCTTTGAAGCGCTTTTCGTGATGACCAGCCAACCAAAAAGCCGAGAAACCTCCGTAGCTTGCACCCACACAACCCAGTTTATCTTTATTTACATAGGGCTCTTTGGCTACATCGTCGATAGCTGCCAGGTAATCTTTCATGTTCTGACCACCATAGTCACCACTGATTTGTGCCAACCACTCGCCCCCAAAACCAGGCAAACCGCGACGGTTAGGCGCTACAATAATATAATCGTTAGCAGCCATAATCTGGAAATTCCAACGATACGACCAAAACTGACTCACCGGCGACTGCGGTCCCCCCTGACAGTAAAGCAAGGTAGGGTATTTTTTATTCGGATCAAAGTCGGGCGGATAAATAACCCAGGCCAACATCTGTTTGTTGTCGGTAGTTGTAACCCAACGTTCTTCCACCTTGCCCATCTTCAGTTTAGCCAGCAATTCTTTGTTTTCGAACGACAGTTCAGTAGCTTCTCCCGTTGCAGGATTTACGCTATACACCTCGTTTGGTTTGCTCATCGAGTGTTTCAATGCAATCAATTTATCGCCAGCAGGCACTACCGCCTCGTAATCGTGCTGCCCTTTGGTGATAGCCGTAATTTGCCCCGAAGCCAAGTCGGCGCGATAAATCTGAGTCACCGCATGCCATACGCTGGTAAAGTAAATCGATTTACTATCGGCTGTCCACACCAAACCATCGGCATTCTGATCAAAATTAGCCGACAAGTCTTTTTTCTCGCCTGTAGCCACATTCATCACAAACAAACGGTTTTTGTCCGACTCACAGCCATCGTGCTCCATACTCTGCCAAGCCATCCATTGCCCATCGGGCGAAAAAGTAGGGTTAATATCGTAGCCCATCATCCCCTCGGTTTTGTTCACCGTTTTACCCGTAGCCAAGTCGTAAAAATAAATATCCGAGTTGGTGGAAATGGCATAGGCCTTTCCTGTTTTTTTCCGACAAGTATAGGCCACCGTTTTACCATCAGGGCTCCAAGCCAGTTGCTCAATGCCACCAAAAGGCTTCATAGGACTTTCGAATGGTTCACCCTCCAGCAAGTCTTTTTCGTTGGCAATGCCCGACCCATCAAAGTCGGCCACAAACGGATGAGGTACCGCCTGCACCCACTCGTCCCAATGCTTATACATCAAATCGTTCACAATAATACCACTCGTTTTAGGCAAATCAGGATGTTTATCCACCGTGCGTTCACCGTATTTCACATCGGCTACAAAAAGCAATTTCGACTCATCGGGCGAAAAAGCAAAATCGTTCACACCACCCTCGCGCTCGGTCAACTTTTTACGTCCCGATCCATCACTCTTCATCGTCCACAACTGCATACTACCACCCTCCGACGACAGAAATGCAATGGTTTCATTATCATTCATCCACTTAGCCGACGCCTCGCGCACAGCCGTTTCGGTAATCTGTTTTTTGTCCGACCCATCGGCGTTCATCACAAAAAGCTCCGAGTTACCCTTGTCCTCGACCACCGAATAGTACGACACCGAATACAACACCCGCTTCCCATCGGGCGACACCTGCAATCCCCCTACCCGACCGAATGCCCAAAGCACTTCAGGCGTCATTCTACCATTTTTAACCTCCGGATTTTGTTTTCCGATAATTTGTTCGCCATCTTTAGATGTACACGAAGCAACTGCAACTAAGGCTATTGCCATAAGAATCTGCTTTAAAATATTATTTCTCATTTTTGAGTATTGAAATTAAATCACCTTGTAAAATAGTGGGATAATTTGCAAATATACTTAATTATTTTTTATCAGGGACACAAACCATAGCGGCAAAAACAAGACCCTTTCAATCAATTAGAAAGACAAACGAGCTACCATCTCATTAAAAAAATTACTAAGAACACACACCAAACTAAATCATTAATCCAATCAAAATGAATAATAAATGGATGCGCAAAAATAACTCCAGCTATATCAACAACAAACAACACCAACAACTAACTGACTGACAAAGAACTTACACAACTCTCCGAGATATTTAACATAAAAGCTAAGAATCAGAATAAAACAATGGATTCAGCGATCAAAAATGCATCATTAATTCCAGTTAAATACAAATTAAATTGTATCTTTGCGTCCGAAATTTAATATAGTATATAAACAAGAACTGTAATTTTATGAATGTAGTTACAAAAACCATCACATTGGGTGATGGACGTGAAATTACCATTGAGACTGGAAAATTAGCTAAACAAGCTGATGGTTCGGTAATGGTACGCATGGGCGACACCATGCTTTTGGCAACAGTTTGTTCTGCTAAAGACGCTGTTCCGGGAACGGATTTTATGCCACTATCGGTTGAGTACAAAGAAAAATATGCCGCTTTTGGTCGTTACCCAGGAGGTTTCCTTAAACGCGAAGGTCGTGCATCTGATTATGAAATTTTAGTTTGTCGTATTGTAGACCGCGCTTTGCGTCCATTGTTTCCAGATGATTATCATGCTGAAACATTTGTTACCATTACCTTGGTTTCGTCGGACGGAAAAGATATGCCTGATGCTCTTGCTGGACTTGCTGCCTCGGCTGCATTAGCTGTTTCGGATGTGCCATTTAACGGCCCAATATCTGAAGTACGTGTAGCTCGTATCAACGGACAATTTGTTATCAACCCTACTTTTGAACAATTAGCTACTGCCGACATGGAAATCATAGTTGCAGCAACCATCGACAACATTATGATGGTAGAAGGCGAAATGAAAGAAGTAAGCGAAGAGGATTTATTGGCCGCCATGAAAGTAGCTCACGAGGCTATTAAAGACCACTGTAACGTTCAACTTGAACTTATGGAAGCGGTAGGCAAAACTAAAAAACGCGAATATTGCCACGAAGAAAACGACGAAGATCTTAAAAAAGATATTTGGGCTAAAACATACGACAAGGTGTTTGAAGTTGCAAAAGCTTGTAACCCAAACAAACACGAACGCATCGAGAATTTTGAAGCTATTAAAGCTGAATATATTGCTGGACTAGACGCAGAAGAAGCTGCAGCTAAAAAAGCATTGATAAGCAAATACTACCACGATGTTGAAAAAGAAGCTATGCGTCGTTCTATTTTGGACGAAGGCAAACGCTTAGACGGCCGTAAAACAACCGAGATTCGCCCTATTTGGTCAGAAGTTGACTATTTGCCAGGAGCACATGGCTCGGCTGTGTTTACACGTGGCGAAACACAATCGTTAACAACCGTAACATTGGGAACAAAAATGGACGAGAAGCTTATTGACGATGCTCTTTTCAAAGGAAAAGAACGCTTCATGCTTCACTACAACTTCCCACCATTTTCGACAGGCGAGGCACGTGCATCACGTGGCGTAGGCCGTCGCGAAGTAGGTCACGGTAACTTGGCACTTCGTGCATTGAAAAACATGATTCCTGACAACTACCCATATGTAGTACGTGTGGTATCTGATATTTTGGAATCGAATGGTTCATCGTCGATGGCTACAGTTTGTGCTGGAACATTGGCATTAATGGATGCAGGTGTTGAAATCAAAAAACCAGTTTCGGGTATCGCCATGGGATTAATTTCGGAGAACAAAGGTAAAAACTTTGCTGTTCTTTCGGATATTTTGGGCGACGAAGACCACTTAGGAGATATGGACTTTAAAGTTACCGGTACTGCTGATGGTATTACTGCTACTCAAATGGACATTAAAGTAGATGGACTTTCGTATGAAATTCTTGAAACTGCATTGCGTCAAGCCAAAGAAGGCCGTATGCATATCTTAGGCAAAATACAAGAAACATTGACTGAACCACGTGCAGACTTAAAACCGAATGCACCACGTATTGTAGCAATGATGATACCTAAAGAAATGATTGGCGCAATAATTGGACCTGGTGGAAAAATTATTCAAGCCATGCAAACCGAAACAGGCGCTACCATCACCATCGAAGAAATAGGTGACCAAGGACGTGTAGAAATTGCTGCCAACAACAAGACTGCTATTGATGCTGCCATTGCACGCATCAAAGGTATTGTTGCAATTCCTGAAATTGGCGAGACTTATCCATCGAAAGTAAAATCGGTAATGCCTTATGGTGCATTTGTTGAGTTTATGCCTGGAAAAGAAGGACTTCTTCACATTTCAGAAATCGACTGGAAACGCATTGAAACTATGGAACAAGCCGGCATCAAAGAAGGCGACATGATCGATGTAAAACTCCTTGAGATTGACCAAAAAACAGGTAAATTTAAACTTTCACGCAAGGCATTAATGCCACGCCCACCGAAAGAGGAAAATAAATAAAACAACAATCCCTACATTTAAATTAATGTAGGGATTGTCAAAATAGAAGCTGCAATTCAAATTTGAATTGCAGCTTTAATTTTATATACATATTTAGTTGTCTTAATTCGATGTGCTCATTGCTTTAAAACCATCTTTAGCAAACGAAACAACACCTTGCAGGTGCTTAGTCATCAGCTGAGCAGCTAGTTCGCCATCTCGGTTACGTATAGCCTCAAGCATTTGATTATGTTCTTCAATTAATACTTGACTTGGCATACACACCCTATCGCGCTGATAAACGGTCATTATATCAGGAATAATAATAAGCAACATCGCTTTAAAAACAGGATTATGACACCCCTCAGCTATTGCCCGATGAAAAGCAAAGTCATGCCCAACCCTTTCGGGAGTATCAAAAAAACGAATCATATTTTGCTGAGCGCTTTCAAGCTTTAGCAAATCTTGCTCCGTTCTGCGCTCTGCACACAATCGTATTGCATTCACCTCAAGCACAAAGCGAGACTCAACAAGTGAGTAAAAATCGTATTGCTGTAAATCAAGCACATCGCCTATTAAACCGTCTAAGGTATTAATATCAAGCCCATTAATAACAGAACCGCTCTGCGGTAATGTTTTAACAATACCATAAATTTCCAACTTATGTAAAGCCTCTCGAACTTGAGTACGTCCAACGCCAAAATCTGCCGATAATTTACGCTCAGCAGGTAATCTATCTCCAGGCTTCAACTCACCATTTGCAATCATCTCCTTTAACCGAGAAATAACAACATCAGCTGGCCTCTCCATAAATTGATCACGCATAAACAATATTCATTAAAAATGAATCGAATTTTAATACGCCCACTTCAACCACACAGCGCCCCAAGTAAATCCAGCTCCGAATGCAGTTAAAATTATATTATCGCCTTTTTTAAAGTCGTTTTGACGCTCCCAAATACAAATTGGAATAGTCGCGGCAGAAGTATTACCATATTTTTCGATATTGATAATCACCTTGCTATAATCCACACCTGTACGATTTACTACAGCATCAATAATACGCAAATTCGCTTGATGAGGAATTAGCCATGAAATATCTTCAGCTTTCAAGTCATTACGATCCATAATGTCACCTGAAACACCAGCCATATTCGTTACAGCATGCTTAAACACATACTGACCTTCTTGATATACGCCGTGTTCGCTTTTATCAATCGTTTCGTGCGAAGCAGGATTAGCAGAACCGCCCGCTTTTAACATCAAATGTGGACCACCAGCACCATCTGTCAACAAAATAGAATCCATCACACCAAAATTTTCGGTCGAAGGTTCAACTAAAACCACACCAGCACCATCACCAAAAAGCGGAGCTGTAGTGCGATCATTATAATTGGTAATAGATGACATTTTTTCGGCTCCAAAAACCAAAATTTTCTTATAACGACCACTTTCAATAAAGCTTGCAGCATTAGTCAAAGCAACAATAAAACCAGAGCAAGCAGCCTGTAAGTCGAAAGCAAGTGCATTTTTAATACCTAAACGCTCGGCTGTCATTGCCGCGCACGAAGGGAAAATATAGTCGGGTGTAGTTGTAGCTACAAGAATCAAATCAATCTCCTCAGGCTTAACCCCTGTTTTTGCAAATAAATCTTCGGCTGCTTTTGCGGCCATAAAAGAAGTTCCAGTATTGGGCTCTTTAAGTATGCGGCGCTCTTTTATACCAACACGAGAGGTGATCCACTCATCGCTCGTATCCATCATAGCACTCAACTCATGATTATTTAAAATATAATCAGGAACATAACCACCAACACCAGTAATCACTGCGCGTATTTGAGACATAAAATAAATCGGTATTTAGTTATAAAAATGAAGCCCCAAGTTAGTCACTAAGGGCTTAATCAATATCAAATGTCGGTGCAACGACTGACACTTTGTATTATACAGTTGCTAATTTCTCTACAGCTAATTTACCTCTGTAGTAACCACATTCTCCACATACAGTGTGATAAATGTGCGCAGCACCACAGTTTGAGCAGTTTGCCAAAGTTGGTGCTTCAGCTTTATAGTGAGTTCTTCTTTTAGCGGTACGAGTTTTCGAGTGTTTTCTCTTAGGATGTGCCATTTTTCTTGTTAATTAATTGTTATCTAATATATTTTGCAAACCGTCCCATCGCGAGTCTGTTGCCGTATCTTCCATTTCTATATCGTCATCGTCAAAATCCACATCATCCACATCGTCTTTCGAGCGTGTAATGTGTTTCTTCAACTTCGTAACCATTGTTTTATTACATTCACCAGGAGCATGTACATGTTTTATTGGTATATTCAACACAATAAACTCATACAAAAACCAAGCAACATTAATCGCGCCTTCGGCCTCAGGTACTATTACTATGTCATCCTCATCAGCAAATTCATCGCCAAATTTCACTGCAAGCTTTTCTTTGTAACTAATAGCTTGCTCCATATTATCAAGGCAACGATTACAAGGGACAAAAACGACACCATTAAGTACAAAATTCAATTCGTACGAACTTAATTTCTTTTGAACAGTGATTTTCGCATTCACCTTACCCTTCTCAACCTCAGGACTATCGATTTTTTTGAAATACGCATCATCCAACTCATACTCATAAACACGTGGTTCAGAGCCTAAGTCCTTTAAAACAACATTGTAAAGTTCAAATTTCGACATATTATTACCCTATAATAAAACCGTGCAAAGGTACAAAAAACTGACAATATATAAAATAATTTTCTTTTATATTTTACTTAAAAATACAAAAGCCAACACAAGAAACTGATTAACAATATCTTATACAACTAAAAAGCAAGCAACTATTTGATTTTTAGCTCAATTCGAAAGGTAGTTCCTTTACCAAGTTCTGATTGTTTAACGAAAATTTTCCCGTTATGATAACTCTCAATAATCCGCTTGGCTAACGACAAACCCAAACCCCAACCTCTCTTTTTTGTAGTAAACCCAGGAGAAAACACGGTTTTAAACTTGGTGCGCTCTATACCCTTCCCCGTATCCTGTACATCAATCTGCACAAATGCGTCAGTTACAGATACAAATAAATCGATACGTCCAACACCATCCATTGCATCAATGGCGTTTTTACACAAATTCTCAATCACCCATTCAAAAAGAGGAACATTCATGCTCACAAAAACAGCACTATCACTCGGAAAATGTGTTTGAATAACCACTTTCTGCGACGAACGGCTACTCATATACTGAACAGCACTGGCTAAAGTTTCGTTCAAACTCACTAACTGCAAATCGGGCGATGATCCAATTTTTGAAAATCGCTCCGCAATAATTTGTAAGCGGTTCACATCTTTGGACATTTCGACCAGCAACTTATCATCTGCATAACGCAACCTTAGCATCTCTACCCATGCCAACAAGGATGAAATCGGTGTACCCAATTGATGCGCTGTTTCTTTCGACAATCCCACCCAAACTCTATTTTGCTCGGCATTCTTCGTACTCGAAAAGGCAAAAAAAGATATCAACAAAAAAATTACGATTACTCCAAACTGAATATACGGAAAATAATACAATTGCTTCAACAATAACGAGTCGTCGTAATATATATACTGCTTCATCCCACCCAAATCAACTACAATTGCTTCGTGCTCTAACTTTAGAGCTGTAATTTTATCAGCATAAAACGCATCAATATTCTTTGTAGGCTCCTCAATATTTCTCGCTTGTAATTTTTGATCATTTTCATCAACCACAATTACAGGTATAGTTGTATTATCTTCGATTATCTGGAGATAGAAGTCGATATTTGTGGATTCGTCAGCTAATACAAACTGACGTGTAGCCTCAGCCCATAACTCGATTTTTTTTTGCTCCTCTTTGGATAATGATTTTGCTAAACGATTGGTAAAAAGGGTTGATACAACAATAATAGCCGCTCCAAAAACTATAAAAATCAATTTTAAATGACGCGAAAGCGCTACCATATTATTTAAACCCATATTTTTAACTTTACTTTAAATAAACAGAAGCCAAAAGTAATAAAAAACCTTCAGAAAAAATACAAATTCAATGATATGATGTTTTTGTTGTATCTTTGTAAATATTTTTGATTGCGAAGAATAAAAAAAGGACTTTGCAACCAGACTAAAATTTCAAACAAAAAAGAAAATGCATAAATCAGGCTTTGTAAATATTGTTGGCAATCCAAATGTAGGTAAATCTACCTTAATGAACGCATTGGTAGGTGAACGTATTTCCATTATCACATCAAAAGCACAAACAACTCGTCACCGAATTTTTGGAATAGTGAACGGCGACGACTTTCAAATTGTATACTCAGACACCCCAGGCGTACTAAAACCTAATTACCGCTTACAGGAGTCGATGCTAAACTTTTCGCGTTCAGCACTTAGCGATGCCGATGTATTGTTATACGTTACTGATGTTTTCGATTCATTCGAAAAAAATGCTGACTTTACCGAAAAGGTTAACCTCAACCCAGCACCGCTTATATTAGTTATCAATAAAATTGATCTTATCGACCAAGAAAAACTAATTCTTTTGGTTGAAAAATGGAAAGAATTATTTCCTAGAGCTGAAATATACCCTATTTCGGCCATCGAAAAGTTTAATATTGAACCACTTTTTAAACGCATCAAAGAGCTACTACCCGAATCACCTCCATTTTTCGACAAGGATCAATTAACTGATAAGCCTGCACGATTTTTCGTCACTGAAATTATCCGCGAAAAGATATTAAATAATTACGAAAAAGAAATTCCATATTCGGTAGAAGTAGAAGTGGAGCAATTTTTGGAAGAAGACACCATCATTCGAATGAGTGCAGTTATTTACGCTGAACGTGATTCGCAAAAAGGCATCTTAATTGGGCACGGTGGTAAATCGCTCAAAAAGGTGGGCACTGAGGCACGTAAAGATCTGGAATTGTTTTTTGATAAAAAAGTTTTTCTTGAACTATTTGTAAAAGTTGAAAAAGACTGGCGTAACAAGGACAACAAACTAAAAGGATTTGGCTACAAACTCGATTAATAAATGTTTAGTTCCATAGATCGAAAAAATCTGATTCATTACCTACTACTTTTTTTAGGTGTTTTATGCATTTCGTGGTCGGCCATATTGGTTAAATTAGCGGGAGTTAGTGGACTAGCTTCCGCTTTTTATCGTATGTTTTTTGGCACATTGGGAATTATACCCATTTGGCTATATTATCGAAAACCAATAACCAGTAAAAAAGGGGTAATTTATGCTGCAATTTGCGGAGTGCTATTCGCAACAGACATCGCCCTATGGAACACCTCAATATTGCTTTCTAAAGCATCAGTTTCTACATTGCTAGCTAATTTAGCACCTGTTTGGGTTGGCTTAGGCGCCTTACTTTTTATGAAAGAAAAACCATCTAGAGTATTCTGGCTGGGAACGACAATTTCAATTATAGGTGTAGCAATAATTGTTGGTATAAATGACCTAGCAGAATTAAGCTTAACAACAGGCAATTTACTTGCCATTACCGCAAGTATTTTTTATGGCGCCTACTTATTAACCGTGCGCAAGGGCCGTGCAGGCCTCGATACGTTTAGTTTCACAACAATTTCAATGGTGTCGAGCACACTCACCCTAGCCATTATTTGCCTAATAAGCAACACGCAGCTCACCAACTACCAAACACACTCGTGGGCTTACTTAATTCTGCTCGGACTAATACCTCAAGTAGTTGGATGGCTATCGATAAACCAAGCACTCGGCCACATAAAACCAACAATAGCTTCGGTAAGTTTACTTAGTCAATCAGTCTTCACAGCCCTTTTCGCCTTCCCTATTTTACATGAATCGCTCACTTTAGGCGAAATATCGGGAGCCGCACTAGTACTTATTGGGATCTATTTGGTAAACAAAAAAACGAGCAATTAATCTTATCCAGCCCAACCCTCTCTGTCTAAATTGCGATAATTAATAGCTTCGGCAATATGATTCGATAAGATTGGCTCCGAAGCATCTAAGTCGGCTATGGTACGTGCAACTTTAATTATACGATCGTAAGCACGTGCCGAAAGGTTCAAACGCTGCATTGCATTCTTTAGCAACTCAGCACCTGGCTTATCTATCTGCGCAAATGTACGCATCTGCTTCGATGACATCTGAGCATTACAGTACACGCCATCTATTTCTTTAAAACGGGCCTCCTGCACCAAACGCGCTTCCATAACACGCTCACGAACGCGACTGCTAGGCTCAGCTTCACGCTGCTCCGATAATTTTTCGAACGGAACTGGCACAATTTCAATATGAATATCAATTCGATCGAGTAATGGACCTGAAATACGACTTAAGTACTTTTGCACGACACCAGCACCACAAACACACTCGCGCTCTGGATGATTATAATAGCCACATGGACAAGGATTCATAGAAGCAACTAACATAAAACTTGCAGGATATTCAATCGCAAATTTCGCTCTCGAGATACATATTTTACGATCTTCGAGTGGCTGACGCATCACTTCGAGCACTGTACGTTTAAACTCTGGAAGTTCATCAAGAAAAAGCACCCCGTTATGAGCTAACGAAATTTCACCAGGCTGTGGAAAAGTCCCACCTCCAACGAGTGCAACATCCGAAATTGTATGATGGGGACTACGAAAAGGCCTTTGCGAAATAAGTGAGGTATTGCTATCAATATTACCTGCTACAGAATGTATCTTAGTCGTCTCCAGAGCTTCGTGGAGGGTTAATGGTGGTAAAATTGTTGGTATGCGTTTTGCCAACATTGACTTCCCAGCACCAGGTGGGCCAACCATAATTATGTTGTGACCACCAGCAGCTGCCACTTCCATAGCACGCTTTACACTTTCCTGACCTTTTACATCCGAAAAATCAATTTCTGAAAGATTTATATGATTAAAAAACTCATCACGCGTATTTACAATGGTTGGTTCAAGCGTTTTCACATCATTGAAAAAATCGATAACTTCAGAAATACTTTCGACACCATAAACATCGAGATTATTAACAACAGCAGCTTCACGTGCGTTTTGCTTTGGCAATATAAAACCCTTATATCCTTCTTCACGCGCTTTAATGGCTATAGGCAAAACACCTTTTATAGGCTGCAAACTACCATCGAGCGACAATTCGCCCATGAGCACATACTTATCAAGGTTCTCAGATTTAATTTTTTCGTCACCCGCAAGCATACCTATTGCCAACGCCAAATCGTACGCTGAGCCTTCTTTACGAATATCGGCAGGCGCCATATTAATTACAATCTGCTTTCGAGGAATTTGATAACCAACATATTGCAATGCAGAAGCAATACGTTCGTGACTTTCCTTGACGGCATTATCGGGCAAACCCACCAAAAAATACTTAATTCCCTTACTAACGTTAACTTCGATGGTAACAATAGTTGCACTGATGCCTTGTACGGCCGATCCAAAAGTTTTTACTAACATGCTAATTTACTCACAAACAAAGGTTAAAAGCCCAGTAATACATTGACAATAATTATACTTGTTGGCAAATTTATTAAATAAATTGGAATTATCAAACATTATAAACAAATAAGAATCATATTTAAAGACACTTAGCTAAACATTCAGCAGCCGTTGTTGTTTAAAACAACAAAAACTACCCATTATGAGCAAAATTTTTAAGCCATTACAACTAAAATCTGTTACAATTCCCAACCGAATTGGAATGCCGCCCATGTGTCAATACTCAGCACATAATGGAATGGCTAACCACTGGCATTTAACTCATTATGGATCACGAGCTGTAGGTGGCGTTGGCTTAGTGATTGTTGAAGCAACTGGCGTATCGCCCGAAGGTAGAATTACACCTTACGATTTAGGTATTTGGCACGATACACACATAGAGCCACTTGCAGAAATTGTGCAATTCATTCATGGGAATGGTTCAGTGGCAGCTATCCAACTAGCACATGCTGGACGAAAAGCATCACACGACGCACCAGCAAATGGAGGAAAGCAACTTAGCACTGCTAACGGAGGATGGAAAACAGTTGCACCTTCACCTATTCCGTTCGACCCAAACGAACTTTGCCCCAAAGAATTAACGATTACAGAAATTGAAAAAATAATTTTCGACTTCCGTCAAGCAGCAAAACGATCGCTTAAAGCGGGTTTTAAAATAATTGAAATTCATGCAGCTCACGGCTATTTGATTCACGAATTTCTATCGCCCTTAACCAATAAGCGTACCGATGAATACGGTGGCAGTTTCGAAAACAGATCAAGGCTGTTGATGCAAATCATTGATTCAGTTCAAGATGTATGGCCTACCGAACTACCTTTATTTGTAAGACTGTCGGCGTCCGATTGGAAAGAGAATGGTTGGAACATCGATGAAACCGTTCAGCTTTGCAAACTTCTAAAAAACAGAGGTGTTGATTTAATCGACTGTTCGTCAGGAGGAAATGTAATTGATGCAAAAATGGATGTAAAACCTCTTTATCAGGTTGCATTCTCAGAAACAATACGAAACATAGGTATACCAACAGCAACAGTTGGATTAATTACAACACAAAACCAAATTGAACAAATACTTATCAATGATCAAGCAGACATCGTACTTTTAGGCCGCGAGCTACTACGAAATCCGTATTTTGTTTTGAATCTCAACGATAAGGAGATGCCACAAGGTCCTGTGCAGTATTTGAGAGCTAAATAAAACAGCGTATCTATTCCATTTTAACGAGTAAGAGTTTATCAATTCGATTTCCATCCATATCTACAATTTCGAAACTGTAATTATGTGAGATAAATTTCTCACCTGTACGTGGGATGTGATTAAGTATACTGAGTGCAAAGCCAGCAACCGTACTATATTCAACTTCGGAAAAATCAACTTCGAAAGCATCAATAATTTCAGCCAACACTTCTACTGAGGCATCGCCATTAAGCAATATTGATTGATCTTCACGTATATAAAAGTCGGGCTCTTCTAGATCACCTTCCTCTTTCATTTCGCCAACTAGATTTTCTAAAATATTATGCATTGTAATAACACCCTCGAAACCACCATATTCATTCACAACAAAGCAAACTCTATTTTCCTTTTTACGCAACTCATTTAATACCGATTGCGCATCCATCTTTTCGGGCACAATAAAAGGCTCACGAATGAGTGCATTGATATCAACCGATCGCTTCTGAACCAATGTTCGGTAGTATTCGTTGGCGTATAATACACCCTTGAACTGATCAAGTGTACCATCACAGCAAATTATTTTACTGTATCGCGAAGTATTCACAGCCTTTTTAATTTCAGCAGCACTCAAGTTCACATCTAACCATTCAATATCAGTTCTATGCGTCATAATATGATAGGCCTTTTTATCCGAAAAATAAAAAAGTTTTTCGTGAATTTCATTCTGTTCTTCTTCAATTACACCTTCGTTTGAAGCTGTTTTTATCATCTGTCGAAGTTCCGCCTCAGTAAGTTGCTCTATCTGTTTTTTTACACCCAACATTTTCACCAATACACTCGTAGAAGCAGACAATAGCCATACAAAAGGGAATAATGATTTACTAAAATAATGAACGATAGGTGCAACTGCAATCGCAATTTTTTCAGGCTTGCTCAAAGCTATAGTCTTTGGCACCAATTCACCAATAACAATTGACACATAGGTAATAATTACCACAGCCAAAGTTAAGGCTACCTGCGAAGCGTAAGGGGCCAAAAATGGAACAGATTCAAAATAAGGAACAAAGCCTATGGCAATATTCGTCCCACCATATAAACCAGTAACAATACTAATAAGCGTGATACCTACCTGTATTGCTGACAAAAAACTATCGGACTCTGCCTGTAGTTGAAGCGCAATACGAGCACCCTTACTCCCTTTTGCTTTGTAACCTTCGAGCCGCGAGGCTTTAGACGACACCACGGCAATTTCGGACAAGGCAAAAAAACCATTCAACAGAAACAAAAACGAAAGAACAAAAAGTTCCATAAAGTAGGGAAATTAATCGATATTTATTGTATTAATCAGTAAAATCGCACAAAAAAGAAATCAAAACAACTGAATATGTTTTTACAAAAATACAAACATTATTTCACAAAAAAAAGTTGCAGGCCATTGACCTGCAACTTTTAATAAATTTGTTTATTTAAACAAGCGTTCTATTAAGCTTCTACTTCGCCTTCAGCTTTAGCACTTTTAGCAGCTGTTTTAGCAGCAGCAGCTTCAATCAACTGATCTTTTAAATCAGCTAACGATTGAATATCACCTAAAGTTGTTTTCTCAGAAGCACTTGCAACTGGGGCAACAGTTTCTGTTTTAGCTTTACGTGGAGCAGCTTTTTTAGCTGGAGCAGCATCAGTAGCAACTGGAGTTGATACATCTACTTTTTCGCCAGCAGCCTCAGCTTTAGCAGCGCGTTTAACATCCTCGTGCACACGGCTATGTGATACGATAATACGTTTTGCGTCTTTGTTGAATTCAATTACTTTGAAAGCTAATTTTTCATCAACTTGAGCTTGAGCTCCATCTTCTTTAACTAAGTGTTTTGGAGTTGCAAAACCTTCAACACCATAAGGCAATGAAATTACTGCACCTTTATCCATCATTTCAACAATGATACCATCGTGAATGCTATCAACAGTAAACATTGTTTCAAGAACATCCCATGGATTTTCTTCCAATTGTTTATGTCCTAAGCTTAGGCGACGGTTTGCTTTGTCAATTTCCAACACTTGAACATCGATTTCGGCACCAATTTGAGTAAATTCAGATGGGTGTTTTACTTTTTTAGTCCAAGACAAGTCAGAAATATGAATTAAGCCATCAACGCCTTCTTCGATTTCAACAAATACACCAAAGTTAGTAAAGTTACGAACTTTAGCTACATGTTTACTAGCTACAGCATAACGCTCTTCGATAGCTTCCCATGGATCTGATTTCAATTGTTTAACGCCCAATGACATTTTGCGCTCTTCGCGATCTAATGTAAGAATTACTGTTTCAACTTCTTCGCCTACTTTCAAGAAATCTTGAGCAGAACGTAAGTGTTGTGACCAGCTCATTTCAGAAACGTGAATTAAACCTTCAACACCTGGAGCGATTTCAACAAAAGCACCATAGTCGGCCATAACCACTACTTTACCTTTTACTTTGTCGCCAACTTTAAGTTCAGCACTTAGAGCATCCCATGGGTGAGCATTCAATTGTTTCAAGCCAAGAGCGATACGTTTTTTCTCATCATCAAAATCAAGAATTACAACGTTCAATTTCTGATCTAACGTTACAATTTCTTCAGGATGCGTTACGCGACCCCAAGAAAGATCTGTAATGTGAATCAAACCATCTACGCCACCAAGGTCGATAAACACACCGTATGAAGTGATGTTTTTAACGGTACCTTCAAGTACTTGACCTTTTTGTAATTTGCTAATGATATCTTTTTTCTGACTTTCAAGTTCTGCTTCGATAAGAGCTTTGTGTGATACAACAACGTTTTTAAATTCGTGGTTAATTTTGATAACTTTGAATTCCATTGTTTTATTAACAAACACATCGTAATCGCGAATAGGCTTAACGTCAATTTGTGAACCTGGAAGGAATGCTTCGATACCGAATACATCCACAATCATACCACCTTTCGTACGACATTTAACAAAACCTTTAACAATTTCTTGCGACTCAAGAGCTGCATTAACGCGATCCCATGAACGAGTAGCACGTGCTTGTTTGTGTGACAAAATTAATTGTCCTTTTTTATCTTCTTGGCTTTCGATATAAACTTCAACTTTATCGCCAACTGCTAAATCAGGATTATAACGGAATTCGCTCATTGCAACGATACCGTCCGATTTGTAGCCTACATTTACTACTACTTCGCGTTTATTAATCGAAATTACAGTACCTTCAACTACTTCTTTGTCTTTAATAGCGTTCAAAGTGTTGTCGTATACAACTTTCAAATCTTCTTTTTCCTTTGCAGTAAGTACGTCACCTTTTTCGTAAGCTTCCCAGTCGAAATCGGCTTCAGGATTTACAGATGCAGGAGCAGCAACAACTACTACTTTAGCAGGTGCTTCTTCAATTACTTCAGCTACAGGAGCCTCTTCAACAACAGCAGCAACCTCAGCTACTACTTCTTCAACTACAGTTTGTTCTACAGCAACAACTTCGGCTGCCTGAGTTTCTTCTACGGTAGGAACCACTTCCTGTTGTAGGTCTTTGTTTTCTTCCATTTTTGGAAAATTGTTTTTTTAAGTGCTAATAAATTAGCGGGTTAGACATATTTTTAAATCAATCGAATTTCGGACTGCAAAGATACAATAAATTCCTGAAAAACACAAGTAGATAGAATACTATAACTCAACCACCTAACCATTTAACTATTTGCAATATAAAAAAAAGAGACTAGCTGTACGCCAATCTCTCATTAAAAAAGAAAACATATCCTATTTATAGATATTTATTCATATGAAAATCTCTACTATTTCAATTTAGAAATACAGATTTGCAAGCTATCTTGCCAATAAGGAATTTCAATTCCATAAACTGATTTTATCTTGGCCTTATTAAGCACACTGTAATGAGGACGCGGCGTACGTGTTGGATAATCCTTTGTTTCGATAGGATTTACGCGACAATTTACACCTGCCAATCTATGAATGTTTATTGTAAAATCATACCAACTACACACCCCTTCGTTAGAGTAATGATAAACACCTGGAACAAAATCTTTAGCGCTCAACATTTGTAAAATAGCCTGAGCCAAATCGGCAGCATAAGTAGGTGTACCAACCTGATCAAAAATAACATTCAGCACATCACGCTCACTGCCAAGCTTAATCATAGTTTTTACAAAATTGGCTCCAAACGACGAATAAAGCCACGACGTACGCACAACAACAGCTGTTGGACAAATTGCGAGCAACTCATTTTCCCCTTCTAGTTTCGATTTACCATACACTCCCAAAGCAGCAGTGGGCATATTTTCGGTAACTGGAATACAACTTGTTCCATCAAAAACATAGTCGGTAGACACATGAACCACTTTCAGATTATGCATTACAGCTACTTGAGCTATATTGCGCACAGCATCACGATTAATTCGATAGCACAAATCAACATCATCTTCAGCCTTATCAACAGCTGTATATGCCGCACAATTTACAATTGTGTGAATATCATGCTGCCTAACAAAATCTTCGAGCGCCTGCTTATTACAAATATCCAACTCTGCAACATCTGTAAACAGATAATTGAAAAGATTATAAGCCTCAGAAGCCACTCTGATCTCATTACCTAACTGACCATTACTACCAGTAACTAAAATATTCATTCTATCAGCTTTAATTAATATCAAAAATTAGTTTCTACATCAGCAAGAAAAGGATGCTTTAAGTCCTTTTCAGAAATCACAGCCTTATCTGCAGGTATTTTCCAATCGATATTTAATGACGGATCATTATACATTAACCCACGCTCTAAAGGCAGATTATATAAATCGTCGCATTTATAGGCAAATATAGCCGTTTCGCTTAACACCGAAAAACCATGAGCAAATCCTTTGGGAATAAAAAACTGTGTTTTCTCAACATCATTTAACTCAACACCATACCATTGGCCATAAGTAGGCGAACCTTGGCGCAAATCAACAGCCACATCCCAAACCGTACCCTGAACTACCGACACCAACTTCGACTGGCTGTGAGGTGCAAGCTGATAATGCAAGCCACGAATAACACCATATTGCGATTGCGACATATTATCCTGACAAAATGAAACATCAACACCGGCCTCGCGATAACGAGCTTCATTATACGATTCAATAAAAAAACCGCGTGCATCTGCAAATACACGTGGTTTTATAATTAAGAGCCCTTCGATAGGCGTTTTTATTATCTCCATTAAAAAAATATAAATTAAAAATTTAAACCAGATCTAGCAAAGAATTATCAAATAATTTCCTTGGATATCTTGATAAGATATTCGCCATAATAATTCTTTTTCAATGGCTCGGCAAGTTGAAGCAATTGTTCTTTCGAAATATACCCATTGCGATAAGCAATCTCCTCGATACAAGCCACCTTCAACCCTTGACGATTCTCAATTGTTGAAATAAAGTTTGACGCTTCGAGTAAGCTATCATGAGTACCCGTATCAAGCCAAGCCATACCACGACCCATAATTCGCATATTCAAACGACCTTCTTCAAGATACAACCTATTCAAATCCGTAATTTCCAATTCGCCACGTTTAGATGGTTTTAGGTTCTTCGACTTAGCCACCACATCGTTTCCATAAAAATACAATCCAGTTACAGCATAATTAGATTTCGGCTCCAAAGGCTTCTCTTCTAAACTCAACACTTTACCTTCAGCATCGAACTCAGCAACACCATAACGCTCAGGATCATTAACATAATACCCAAAAACCATGGCACCATCTTTTAGTTCAGCAGCCTCGCGTAATGTACGCGAAAAATCAAAACCATAAAAAATATTATCGCCCAAAACCATGCAAACGCTATCATCGCCAATAAATTCTTCGCCAATAATAAAGGCCTGAGCCAATCCATCGGGCGAAGGTTGTATTGCATACTCAAGTCGTATACCCAAATCTTGCCCATCGCCTAGTAGGTTTTTGTACAAGTGAATATCATGTGGCGTTGAAATTATCAAAATCTCGCGTATGCCTGCTAACATCAGCACCGACAACGGATAATAAATCATTGGCTTATCGTAAACAGGTATAATTTGTTTCGAAATGCTTTTAGTGATTGGATACAAACGAGTGCCTGAGCCCCCAGCTAATACAATTCCTTTCATGTGTATATGTTTGATTATGCCTCTAGTCCATAACAATGAAATAGAGAGGTTTATAAATTTCAATTTACAACTCCTTACCCAATCGCATTTGGAGTACTAGGAGATCAGTCTAACTCTAAATATTCATATCTAAAAAAAGCCAAATATACAAATCGTGTAAAACGAGATACATTCAATTAAGTCACAACAAAAATTTACACAACTATTGACTGCCAAAAATACAATAATTATTTTAAAAAAATACGCATTTTACAAATTACGCTTCTAAATCAAGCTCCCCATCTTTATACAACTGATAGTTTTTAGCTAGCAGTACGAGAAATTTGCTCACCTCAGTTAATGTCTGCGTAGTTTCTGGCTTTATTTCAGCCTTCTTCATACGAAGCATCATAATACCGTACATAAAATTGAAACACAATTCTATATCCGACAAACCAGCTTCCGACTTCATACGAAACTGGCTGATAAAAGGTAATACATGAAAAAATTTGGCATTATATGCCGGAACTTGACCCGATTTAATTACCAATTCATGAAAATCGACCAAATCGATAATCACATTTTTATTCAATTGCAAATGTCCAGTCTCTTGCACATTTTCCAAGCGCATCATTTCAATTAAGCTCTCGTACCATTCATACAGAGATTTACGATCAGCCTCCAATTCAATCGGATAAGATGCAATTATGGATTGATTCAGCTTCTCAAGATCCAAACCGAATGCACGAATCACATCTTCTATCTGCCACATATACAGCAAATACTCACAGATATTTTCCTTTTTTAATTTACTAGCTATAAACATATATTTCTTATATTAAAAAACTGAAAGCAAAACAAATATCACAACACCTTGTCGTCAAAATCCCAGTCACCATCCTCATCCATGAACACAGGTTCAAAAAACTCATCAATATCACGTCGATCTTTTTTGGTAGGTCTACCAGCACCTTTATCCCTACCATTTTGAGCAGCTATACGTGCAATTTCGGCCAATTCAAGTTGATCGGGAGTAGTCACATTATCCATAAAGCCAGGAACTAACTTCGCATTCATTCTGTTTTCAGATAACGCAAGCACTTTAAACGAGAACAACACAGGATTGCGCTTTATTCCAATTACATCGCCAACACGTACATTCCGTGAAGGCTTTGCCTGAACATTTTGAATAAGAACTTTTCCTTTTTTACAGGCCTCAGAAGCAAGCGAACGAGTTTTAAACAACCGAACTGCCCAAAGCCATTTATCTATACGAACTTCTGTTTTCATAGATCACTTACCATTAAACTGCGTCATCGTAAGTTGCATACCTGCTAAACAAAAACTTTTAATAATCTCAGCACACTTTTCGGCACGTTCACCCAGTTTCGCTGACTCTTCATCAGACCACTTCCCGAGTACATACTCCACCTGTCTGCCTTTAGCAAAATTACTGCCTACACCAAAGCGCAAACGAGCATAATCAGAATGCCCTAAGACCTCCTGTATATTTTTAAGACCATTATGCCCAGCATCTGACCCTTTGGGTTTTAAACGAAGAGCACCAAATGGAAGTGCTAGATCGTCAACTACAACCAACACATTTTCGATCGGGATATTTTCTTTTTGCATCCAATAACGAAGCGCATTGCCACTCAAATTCATAAAAGTAGAGGGCTTAAGCAACACAAGTGTGCGCCCTTTTACTTTTACTTCAGCAGTTGCCCCATAACGGTTATCTGCAAAAAAAACATTGGACGCTTCGGCAAAAGCGTCCAATATCTTAAATCCTATATTGTGGCGAGTATTATGGTATTCGTTACCTATATTACCCAATCCCGCAATTAAGTATTTCATATTTTTGTAATTTAAAATTAAAATGCTAGAACTGACTACAGGGTGTAATCTGTTCTAGCAATTAAAATTATTTTTTGCCGGCAGCAGCAGCGGCAGCAGCAGCACCACGAGCAGCTCTAGTCAATTTAACCTGACAAACAACAGCGTTCTTAGCATTTAAAATTTCAAGATTTTCAGCGCGAACAGCAGCTACTTGAACAGTTTTACCAAGACCTAAAGGAGTTACATCAATTACGATATTTTCAGGAATTTGAGTATATAGTCCTTTTACTTTAAGTTTACGCATTTCAAGCGCCAATTTCCCCCCGGCTTTAACACCTTCAGCCAAACCTTCTAACTTAACTGGAATCTCTACAACTACTGGTTTTGTTTCAGTTACCTCCAAAAAGTCGATATGCAAAACTTTGTCAGTTACTGGGTGAAATTGCAAAGCTTTCATTACTGCTTTACATTTTTTGCCATCAACATCAAGATTTACAACAAATACTTCAGGAGAATAAATCAACTTACGCAAGTCGCTGTTTGTAGTTGAAAAATGTACATTATCACCAACACCGTAAAGTACACATGGTACACTATCAACCGCACGTTCGGCTTTAGTAGCCTTTTTTCCTAGGTCTGTTCTCACAGTTCCTTTTAAATCAAATGATTTCATTTTAAATTATTTTTGTGTTACTCAAAATTTAAGCGTTTCGTTATTAAGTGATTAGTCGCTTAATTTCCCATCACACTTTCTTTTACAAAAAAGTGACGCAAAGATACGACATTTTTTGCTAACTAACAATAGCACTACTAATGCATTATAAATAACAAAAAAGGTCGTTGAAATTCTAAATATAGAATCCCAACGACCTTTGTACAATGGATGTATTTAATTTATTTATTTATAAAAACTGATTTATTTAATCGACCTCTCCAAACATCCTTCTGAACAGTTGAAAAAGTATCACGACCACCTACAATATAAATATACTTATTCTCATCAAGAAGCACTGACAAATCTCTTCGTGCTTTAAAATCCTTATAAATCGTATCATGTAGTTGCTCTCTTACCCACATTAATGTATCTGCTCTTTTCCAACTTAAACCATCATCAGCCGATTGTATAAAGTAAGTTGAGTCAACAAGTTGCTTCGCACTTACACCACCAATACTCAACAGCTTACCTTCATAAGCAATTAATGAACTTCCTACTCGTTTACCATAAGTTTTATTTTCGGTTGAGAAATCAACCCAATACTTTCCGTCAACCGAGGACCAAACATTATCAAGCATTACTCCGCTTTTATTATACCCTCCCGACACTAATACACGCGGTTGTTGCGTACGTGAGCTAAAGGTAACTGCAGCAAAATCTGTAACAGGGAAGTTTGAATCTACCACTGCAGACGGGTCGACAACCCAGTCGAAACCGTTAGTCGAATGTGCAAATCTATATTCAGAATCTGATTTCGATTCAACAATTGCCCATAGCATTGATTTGAAATCAAAAAGCAAGTTTTTAAATACGAAGTTTTGCGCTTGATAAGATTTCTTAATCCAAGCTACTCCATCCACACTTTTATAAAGTGAATTATCGTTATTTACTAGATAAATACTATCTTTAAAAACAACCATCGATTGTAGCTTTGCATTATCGGGAAGCGAGGAAACTACCGATGAGCCTGACCATGATACTCCATTAGAAGATTTATTGAGATATGTTTCAGCACTATTGTGTGTAAATAACAATAATTGCTTTTTAAAATAAATTGCTTTTTGAGTATTAGCTTCATGACTATAAATGGATGTATTAAGTTGTTTCCATTGATACAAATCAGGATTTTGGGTATGCACATTCACTTTAACACGATACGTTACTGAAGTTTTACCATCTGAAGCAAAATTTTTAATTTTAAAAACGCGTCTAAAATCGAGTGTATCAGTACCTGTCAAATAAACAGAATCCTTAAAAGCTCCCGTTGAATCGTTTCGGTAAACAATTGTTCCATTCATACTGTAAAACGAAAAGGTAGGAATTACACTATCGATAGCCGTATTATAAGGTAATGAATCGACATTTACAATAAATGAATCGCGCAGAGTGGCATCGTAAACAACTTCAAATTTAGCATTTTTGACAGCAGCATCAGCCGTAACTGCATTAGCAAAAGTCAATGAGCGAAAATGAGCACTCGACGAAACTTCTACTTCACTAGAGTCAAGCCAATTACAAGCTGTAAAGAACACAGCAGCAAATGCTAACAGAACGAGATGATATAATTTAGACTTCATGAATAAAATTACTATTGGTAAAAAAACATACAAAGTTAAAAACAAATCACAGTGCGCTAATCAGTTGGATTAAGATTTATTGTTTTTTAATCTTTAAAAACCGCTGAAAACGAACTATTCAACACGAATAAAAATATCAAGTAAGCTCTATTACAACAGGACAATGATCAGAATGAACAACATCGGCTAAAATAGCAGCCGATACAAGCCGAGACCGTAGCGGTTCGCTAACCCAATGATAATCGATACGCCAACCAGCGTTACGAAAACGAGCACCACCTCTATAACTCCACCAACTATATTTTTCGGCACTTTGATCAAAAACACGAAAAGAATCGAGCATACCACATATCTCGAAACGATCTAACCAATCACGCTCTTCGGGTAAGAATCCTGAGACTCCATTCTGCCTTTCGGGATGATTAATATCAATAGGTTTATGACATATATTATAATCGCCACAAACAATAAGATTTGGCCTCGTTTTGAGTAATTCATTTATAAACGGAAGAAAAGCTTCTAAAAAATCCATTTTAAAGGCCTGGCGTTCATCACCCGACGAACCAGACGGGATATAGACACTAATAATTGATAAGTCGCCAAAATCAGCACGAATAACTCGCCCTTCGGAATCAAAACGCGGATTGTTCATGCCAACAACAACATTATCAGGTGAAGTTTTAGTTAGAATAGCAACACCACTATAACCCTTCTTTTCGGCAGAATGCAAAAACGATGTATAACCCAATTGAGCAAACAACAAAGTATCAACCTGATCAGGCTGTGCTTTTGTTTCTTGCAAACATAAAACATCCGGATTTTCAGCCCTCAACCAACCTTCGAAATCTTTGGTTAGAGCTGCACGTATACCATTAACATTATAAGATATTACTTTCATTACATTAAAAATTTAGCAATGCATAAAAAAGAAAATTTACAAACTATATACCACACCTTTCACCCATTCGGCCCATTTTGTATGCGATTTTGACTTATCAAAAGTTTGCCATGGAATAGGTTTGCCAATTTTAATTACAAATTCCTTATTTTTCTGCTTAAACATTTCGTCAGCCAAATACATCATTTCAATATTGAATTTAATGCCCAGAAATTTTCGCAAGTTAGCAAGATTATAGAAAAACTTCGAATTCTGTCCTTCAAAATACACAGGAACAACATCGCGTTTATATTCAATTGCTTTCGTAATAAAATTCTTTTTCCAAGCTAAATCACATATACGTCCATTCGTTTTACGAGAGCAAACACCGGCAGGATAGGTCACTAGCTGATTGTCTGATTCGTAGAATTGATGCATCATCTCTGCAGCTTGTTTACTTTGAGCTCCAAACTTATTTATAGGAATAAATAGATCTCGCATGGGCGTTAAAAAGGTAACCAAATCATTGGAAAAAAAACGCATTTTACCATTATAATGTTTACCAATAACATACCCTGTAGCCACTCCATCCAACCCACCCAGGGGGTGATTGCTTGCAAAAATATACTTACCATCAATAGGTGGCAAGTTCTCTTCTCCTTCAATTTTCAATGTTATAGCTAAATAATTAAACGCAGCCTCTACAAAATCGAGATTTTTTAAACCTGCATGATCACGAAAGAATTGATTAAATTCATCTTCGTGCGCAATTTTACGCAAATAATTAACAAGAAACTTAGGGACTTTTGTTTTTGATGCACGCGACTTAAGAATAGCCTCTACATCAATCTTTATAATATCATTTGAACTCATATCCTCAACAAATTTAATATAGCATGCAAATGTAACAAAAATGCATTACCTGACAAAAAAAAGCGAAACCCAGATGGATTTCGCTTTTATATAACTTGAAATTACAAATTACTCAGCTACTTTTTCTTCAACAGAAGCTACTGGTTCAGCAACAACAGTTTCAGCTTTTTTAGCAACAGATGAACGACGAGTACGAGCAGCTTTTTTAGTTGCTTTATCTTTCATCATGTTTTCATTATAATCAACTAACTCGATAATACACATTTCGGCGTTATCTCCTAAACGGAAACCTGTACGTAGAATACGTGTATAGCCACCTGGACGATCAGCTATTTTTAATGAAATATTTTGGAATAATTCTGTAATGGCTTCTTTATTTTGAAGGTACGAAAACACAGTACGACGTGAGTGCGTTGTATCATCTTTACCTTTTGTTAAAAGAGGCTCAACATATAATTTAAGTGCTTTTGCTTTAGCTAGTGTTGTAGCAATTCTCTTATGCTGGATAAGAGAGATAGCCATGTTCGCCAACATTGCCTTTCTATGAGCCGTTTTACGACCTAAATGATTGAATTTTTTATTGTGTCTCATTTTTTACTCTTTATCTAATTTATACTTTGAAAGATCCATACCGAAAGATAAATTGAGGCTTTCTAACTTCTCATCTAATTCAGTAAGCGATTTTTTACCAAAATTACGGAATTTCAGTAAATCGTGTTTATGGAAACTAGCTAATTCGCCTAAAGTTTCAACATCAGCAGCTTTCAAACAATTAAGTGCACGCACTGAAAGTTCAAGATCTGTTAATTTTGTTTTAAACAATTGACGCATATGCAATATTTCCTCATCAAACTCATCGCTTTCTTCACCTTCTACTACTTCCAACGAAATTTTCTCGTCGCTGAAAAGCATAAAGTGATGAATAAGAATTTTAGCAGCTTCTTTCAAAGCATCTTTTGGATGTATTGAACCATCGGTAGTGATGTCGATTACAAGTTTTTCGTAATCAGTCACCTGTTCTACACGGTAATTTTCGATACTATATTTTACATTACGTATTGGTGTAAAGATAGCATCAATTGGGATAATTCCGACTTCGGTATTAGCCGATTTGTGTTCTTCAGCAGGTGAATATCCACGACCTTTGCTAATAGCTAAATCAATTTGGAAATTAGCTGCTGCGTCAAGTTCACAAATAACTAACTCAGGATTCAAAACTTCGAAACCTGAAAAATACTTACCGATATCTCCTGCTTTGAATTCAGTTACACCAGAAACATTAATGGTAACTTTTTCGCTATCAACATCTTCAACAATTTGTTTAAAACGAACTTGTTTAAGATTAAGAATGATATTAGTAACATCATCAATTACACCAGGTACTGTAGAATACTCATGATCAACACCAGCTATTTTAATTGAAGTGATAGCATACCCTTCTAACGAAGATAGCAAAATACGGCGCAAAGCATTACCAATGGTAATACCGTAACCCGGTTCAAGAGGACGAAATTCAAACTTACCCTGAAATGCGTCAGCCTCCAACATGATAACCTTTTCAGGTTTTTGAAATGCTAATATAGCCATGGTTTTACTTATTATTTAGAGTACAACTCAACGATTAATTGTTCTTTGATATTTTCAGGAATATCTTCGCGTTCAGGAATGTGAAGATATACACCAGATAAAGAAGCTGCATTGAATTCAATCCAAGGATATTTTGTATGGTTGAAACCATTCAACGAAGCTGCAATAACTTCCATTGATTTATCTTTTTCGCGTACCGCAATAACTTGACCTGCGCGAACATGATAAGAAGCAATGTTAACAACTTTACCATCAACAGTAATATGTTTGTGGCTTACAAGTTGACGAGCTCCAGAACGTGTTGGTGCAAAACCTAAACGATAAACGATATTGTCGAGACGAGACTCTAAAAGTTGCAACAATACCTCACCGGTAACACCTTTAGTACGTTGAGCTTTTTCGTATAAATTACGGAATTGTTTTTCTAAAACACCATATGTGTATTTAGCTTTTTGTTTTTCACGCAACTGAATACCATATTCCGACGTTTTTTTACGACGGTTTTGTCCGTGTTGTCCAGGTGGATAGTTTTTCTTCGCTAATACTTTATCAGGTCCGAAAATAGCTTCACTAAACTTACGGGCAATTCTTGATTTTGGTCCAATATATCTTGCCATTGTTGAAATTTATTTATTATTTATAAAATGGTTGTTTTTACAGGTCAAATCTCCGATACAGCCGCGATTGCTGAGAGGTTAGATACTGCAATCCTAAATCAAATACCTGAAGGTAAAATCAACCGATAAATTTTTGAATCCTCAGAAACTGAGGATTCAAAAATCATGTATTAAACTCTTCTGCGTTTTGGAGGACGACAACCATTGTGTGGTAGTGGTGTAACGTCAACGATTTCTATTACTTCGATACCAGCACCATGTACTGTACGAATAGCAGATTCGCGACCATTACCCGGACCTTTTACGTACGCTTTCACTTTGCGTAATCCCAAGTCAAATGCTACTTTCGAGCAATCCTGAGCAGCCATTTGTGCTGCATAAGGAGTATTTTTCTTTGAGCCACGGAAACCCATTTTACCTGCAGACGACCAAGATATTACTTGTCCAGTACCGTTGGTAAGAGTTACAATGATATTGTTAAACGACGAATGTACGTGTAATTGACCCATACCGTCTACTTTAACAACTCTTTTCTTGGCTGCAACTGTTTTCTTTGCCATATTATTTAAATATTTTTTTTAGCTCTTCTAAAATTCGCTAACAGTTAAACCTTATTTAGTTGCTTTTTTCTTGTTAGCAACTGTTTTCTTTTTACCTTTACGAGTACGAGCATTATTCTTCGTACTTTGTCCTCTCAATGGGAGGCCGATACGGTGACGAACTCCACGGTAGCAACCAATATCCATCAAACGTTTGATGTTTAGTTGTACTTCCGAACGAAGATCACCCTCTACTTTGTATCCGGCGCCAATGATTTCGCGGATTTTAGCTGCCTGGTCGTCAGTCCAATCTTTTACTTTGATGTTGATATCAACACCAGCTTCTTCTAAAATCTTTTTTGCATTACTGCGACCTATTCCGTAGACATAAGTCAATCCAACTTCCCCACGTTTATTCTGAGGTAAATCTACTCCTACAATTCTTATAGCCATAAACTTAATTTATTTTGCTTATAAATTTTAATTATCCCTGACGTTGTTTGTACTTAGGATTCTTTTTGTTAATAACGTATAAGCGACCTTTACGACGTACAATTTTACAATCGTCGGTGCGCTTCTTAACTGATGCTCTAACTTTCATATTATGAAGATGTTTAATTTGTTTTTCTTCTTTTCAATGACCCGCTACAAATAATTATTTGTAACGGAATGATATACGACCTTTTGATAAGTCGTAGGGTGACATTTCAACTTTAACTCTATCGCCAGGTAAAATTTTAATATAATGCATACGCATTTTCCCTGAGATATGTGCTGTTATAACGTGACCGTTTTCCAGTTCTACACGGAACATTGCATTTGACAATGCTTCGATAATAGTTCCATCCTGTTCAATAGCTGCTTGCTTAGCCATATATTAAATTGCTTTGTTTCCTAAAACTTGTTCAATGAATTCAAATGATGATAAAATATCTGCTTTACCTTTACGTATTGCAATAGAATGCTCAAAGTGAGCTGAAATTTTCCGATCAATAGTTCTAGTAGTCCATCCATCTTTATCAAAAGATAATTGACGTTTACCTAAATTTATCATCGGTTCTATAGCTATCGTCATACCTGACTTAAGCATTACACCATTTCCTCTACGACCGTAGTTAGGAACTTCAGGAGATTCATGCAGATTGCGACCTACGCCGTGCCCTATCATTTCGCGAACTACAGAGTAACCTCTTTGCTCACAATGGTTTTGAATTGCAAAACCTACATCTCCTAAACGTTTTCCTTCCTGTGCTTCATCTATACCTTTGTAAAGCGACTCTTTCGTAGTGCGTAATAAATCTAGAATTTCAGGTTTCACATCACCTACACAAAATGTATAGGCTGAATCACCATGAAATCCATTTTTAAATACTCCACAATCTACCGAAACAACGTCACCCTCTTGAAGTACGATTTTACTCGAAGGAATTCCATGAACTACTTCATCATTAACCGAAGTACAAATTGACTTCGGATAATTATGATAGCCTAAAAAACCTGGGACACCTCCATTATCACGAATAAATGTGTCAGCAAGCTTATTTAAGTCTTCGGTAGTAACACCAGGTGCAACTATTTTAGCGATTTCAGCTAACGTTTTAGCAACTATCTGATTACTGATACGAAGCAATTCGATTTCTTCATCAGATTTCAAATATATCATTTCTTTCAATTTTAGTAAGCTGAAACACCACCGGTGCGACCTTTGATACGACCAGTTTTCATTAAACCATCGTAATGACGCATTAGTAGATGACTTTCAATTTGCTGCAATGTATCTAATACTACACCAACAAGAATCAATAGCGAAGTTCCACCAAAGAACTGTGCGAACTCTTGATTGATACCAAGTAATGATGCAAATGCAGGCATAATAGCAACTATAGCCAAGAAAATAGAACCTGGCAAAGTAATACGTGACATAATATCGTCGAGATATTCAGCAGTACGTTTGCCTGGTTTAATTCCAGGAATAAAACCATTATTACGTTTCATTTCTTCGGCCATTTGCGTTGGATTAATTGTAATTGCTGTATAAAAATACGTAAATGCAATAATCATTAAACCAAATACAAAATTGTACCAGAAACCATTATTATTCATGAATGCTCCCACAAAGCTATTAACAGCTTCAGAGTGTGTAAATCCAGCTAAGGTTACAGGAATAAACATAATGGCTTGAGCGAAAATAATTGGCATTACACCAGCAGCATTCACTTTTAAAGGAATATACTGACGTACACCACCATATTGTTTGTTACCAACTACACGTTTTGCATATTGTACAGGAATCTTACGAGTACCTTGAACAAGAAGTATTGACGCAGCAATAACTAACAATAAGAAAATAATTTCGAGCAAGAACATTACCAAACCACCACCAGCATCATTTAAGCGTGAAGCAAATTCTTTGATAACAGCACCTGGGAAACGCGAAATAATACCAACAAGAATAATAAATGAAATACCATTTCCAATTCCTTTGTCGGTAATACGCTCACCAAGCCACATAACAAACATACTACCACCAGCTAAAATTAACGTAGATGAAATAGTAAACCAAATTGATTCGGGCATTGAAGCACCTGCTTGAGCCATTTGTACACTCAAGTTAATCAAGTACGATGGTCCTTGCAGTAGCAAAATAGCTACTGTAAGGTATCGTGTATACTGATTCATTTTACGACGACCACTTTCGCCTTCACGTTGCATTTTTTGAAAATGCGGAACAGCGATTCCTAGTAGCTGAATAACAATAGATGCCGAAATATATGGCATAATACCCAAAGCAAACACCGAAGCATTTGCAAAGGCACCACCTGAGAACATATCCAACAATGCTAATAAACCACCACTGGTTTGAGCTTTTAACGCTGTTAAAGCGGTTGGGTCAATACCTGGAAGTACAACATACGAACCAAAACGATAAACCAAAACAAACAAAATAGTTGTTAGAAGGCGACTACGAAGATCCTCAATTTTCCAGATATTTTTTAGTGTCTCGATGAATTTCATGTTATTATAATTTTACTACGGTTCCACCTGCAGCCACGATTGCATCCTCGGCTGATTTAGAGAAAGCATTAGCTTCCACTTCAATTTTCACAGAAAGCGCTCCTTTGCCAAGTATTTTTACTAAAGCAGTTTTTGAAATAAATCCCGCAGTGCGCAATTCACTTAAACCAATTTTAGTTAAACCTTGAGCTGTAGCTATCAATTCTAAAGTTTCAATATTGATAGCTTTATAATCAACGCGATTGATGTTTTTAAAACCAAATTTTGGTAAACGGCGTTGAATAGGCATTTGACCACCTTCGAATCCAATTTTCTTTGAATATCCTGAACGTGATTTTTGACCTTTGTGCCCTTTAGTAGAAGTTCCGCCTAAACCAGAACCGGTACCACGACCGATACGTTTGCGAGTCTTAACAGAACCAACTGCAGGGGTTAAATTACTTAAATTCATATCTTTTATTTTAAAAAGTCTAAAGAATAATAATTACTTAATTACTTCTACCAAGTGTTTCACTTTAGCCACCATTCCTAAAATACAAGGATTAGCTTCGTGTTCAACTACGGCATTCATTTTTTTCAAACCTAACGCTTCAAGAGTCAATTTTTGAACTTGAGGACATTTGATTTTACTACGAACTTGTTTTATTTTAATTGTTGCCATGTTTCTTAATAAATTAACCGTTAAACACTTTACTTAGCGAGATACCACGGTTTTGAGCTACGGTATGTGCGTCACGCAATTCACCTAATGCCACAATTGTAGCTTTAACAAGGTTATGCGGATTTGACGAACCTTTTGATTTAGCCAAAACGTCGGTAACACCAACACTTTCTAATACTGCACGCATCGCACCACCAGCTTTAACTCCAGTACCATGTGAAGCAGGTTGAATATAAACCTGTGCACCACCGAATTTTGAAAGTTGCTCGTGAGGAATTGTTCCATTTAACACAGGCACTTTAATCAGATTCTTTTTGGCAGCTTCAGTTCCTTTAGCAATTGCAGCTGTTACTTCACCTGCTTTACCAAGTCCCCATCCTACTATACCATCTTCGTTACCTACAACAACAATAGCCGAAAAACTGAACGTACGTCCACCTTTTGTTACTTTTGTAACACGGTTAACGGCTACTAATCTGTCTTTTAATTCCAGATCGTTGGTTGATTTTACTTTATTCATATATTTGTTGCCTTACCTGATTAAAATTTAAGACCTGCTTCGCGTGCTGCGTCGGCCAATTGTTTAACTCTACCGTGATATAAATAACCATTACGATCAAAAACCACTTGTGTAATACCAGCTTCCTGAGCAACTTTTGCAACTAGTGCACCGACTTTAGCAGCTTGCTCGGTTTTTGATATTTTTTCTTTTAAACCTAATGATGATGCAGATGCTAATGTAACACCTTGTACATCGTCGATAACTTGAGCGTAAATTTGTGCATTGCTGCGGAATACGGTCAAACGAGGCTTTTGAGCTGTCCCCGACACTTTGTGACGGATATGTGCTTTTATTCTTATTCTTCTATTTGCTTTTACTGACATACTTTCACTTATTTACGTTAGTTATTTTTTACCAGCCGATTTACCAGCTTTACGACGTACAACTTCACCTTGGAAGCGAACTCCCTTGCCTTTATAAGGCTCTGGTTTGCGAAACGAACGAATTTTAGCACACACCTGACCAATAAGTTGTTTATCAGCACTTTCTAAAATAATCAAAGGGTTTTGATTACGTTCAGTTTTAGTTTCAACTTTAATTTCGGCAGGTAAACCTAAAAATATATTGTGTGTATATCCAAGAGCAAGCTCTAAAACTTGACCTTGATTAGAAACACGATAACCAACACCAATAAGTTCAAGTGTTTTTTTGTATCCTTCAGAAACACCTACAACCATATTTTGTATTAACGCACGGTACAAACCATGGTTAGCACGATTCTGTTTTTCGTCATCAGGACGTGATACTGTTAAAACAGCATCTTCAACAGCGATTGAAATGTTTTCTGCAATATCTTGTGTTAGTGTGCCTTTAGGACCTTTTACAGTCACAACACTATCCTGTACAGTTACAGTTACTCCAGCAGGAATATTAATGGGCAATTTTCCAATTCTTGACATTCTTCTTTCCTCCCTTTATTAATAAACGTAACATATAACCTCACCACCAACCTTAAGGTCAGAAGCTTCTTTATTGGTAATCACACCTTTCGAAGTAGAAAGGATAGCGATACCTAAACCATTTAAAACGCGTGGCATTTCTTTGTAGCCAACATACTGACGTAAACCTGGAGTAGAAATTCGAATGAGTTTCTTGATAGAGTTTACTTTGTTTACAGGATCATACTTCAGGGCTATTTTAATAGTCCCCTGAGGTCCTTCCTCAACAAATTTGTAGTTAAGGATATACCCTTTTTCGTGAAGAATACGGGTCAGTTCCTTTTTTAAGTTCGATGCAGGAACTTCCACCACACGGTGGTTCGCTTTGATAGCGTTCCTCAATCGGGTTAAATAATCTGCGATTGGATCTGTCATAAAAATTGTTTTTAAATTGATCCCGGCCTTCGGGACAATATTTAATTAATAATAAATCTACCTTTTTAGACCAAAAGGGCTGCAAAGATAGTATATTTTATTGAAATACTAAAACCCATAAGTTGACCTTTCGGTCACTTTATGGGATTTTGTATATTACCAGCTTGCTTTTTTCACTCCGGGGATAAGACCTTTCGAAGCCATTTCGCGGAACTGAATACGTGATAATCCGAATTGACGCATATAACCTTTTGGACGACCGGTGATACTACAACGGTTGTGTTGGCGTATAGGCGACGAATTACGTGGTAAAGCTTGGAGAGCATCATAGTTGCCATCAGCTAAAATTTGTTCACGTTTTGCAGCATATTTAGCTATCAGCTTGGCTCTTTTCACCTCGCGGGCTTTCATTGATTCTTTTGCCATATCTTCTTATTAATTTTTCTTAAATGGTAATCCGAATTCTTTCAATAAAGCAAAACCTTCTTCGTCAGTTTGAGCAGTAGTAACAAAAGTAATGTTCATACCTAACAAACGACTGATGTTGTCGATATTGATTTCAGGGAAAATAATTTGCTCAGTAATACCAAGTGTGTAATTTCCACGTCCATCCAATTTATTTTCGATACCTTTAAAGTCACGTACACGAGGCAAAGCCACACGTACAAGTCTTTCAAGAAACTCATACATTTTGTCGCCACGTAAAGTAACACGAACACCGATAGGCATTTTTTTACGCAATTTAAAGTTCGAAATATCTTTTTTCGACATTGTCGATACAGCTTTTTGACCTGAGATAGTAGTCATCTCATTGATAGCTACTTCGATAATTTTTTTATCTGCAACAGCTATACCAAGTCCTTGATTCAATACGATTTTCTCAAGTTTTGGAGCTTGCATAACTGAACTATAGCCAAATTCTGTCATTAACGCAGGAACGATACGTTCCTTATAGTCTTGTTTTAAACTTGCTGTATTCATCTTAAATTTCCTCTCCTGATTTTTTTGAAATACGTACTAATTTGCCAGCCTCATTCAATTTACGTCCAACGCGTACTGGTTTTCCTTTTTCAACCGGGTTGAGGTTCGAAATATGAATAGCAGCTTCTTGTTTAACAATACCACCCTGAGGACTTTTTGCATTAGGCTTAGTGCTTTTCGACACTAAATTTATACCTTCTACGATTGCTCGTTGTTTTTCAACGATAACTTCGAGCACGCGACCAGTCTTGCCTTTGTCAACACCAGTATTAACGTAAACAGTATCACCTTTTTTGATATGTAATTTACTCATCTTTAATTTATTTTTCGAAGATTAGAGCACTTCAGGTGCAAGTGATATGATTTTCATGTTCGTTGCACGTAATTCACGAGCAACGGGGCCGAAGATACGGCTACCACGGATTTCACCAGAATTGTTCAACAAAACGCAGGCATTATCATCAAAACGGATATATGATCCATCTGGACGACGCACTTCTTTTTTTGTACGAACTACTACTGCTTTTGACACGATACCTTTTTTGATGTCAGAAGAAGGAATTACACTTTTAACTGTCACCACAATGATATCGCCTAAAGTAGCGTAACGTTTGCTGGTTCCTCCTAATACACGGATACAAAGTACTTCTTTAGCACCACTGTTGTCCGCAACTATGAGTCTTGATTCTTGTTGTATCATAATTACTTAACTCTTTCGATAATTTCAGTTAATCTCCATCTTTTTAGTTTACTCAGCGGGCGAGTTTCCATTATACGTACTGTATCACCAATGTTACAGTCGTTTTTCTCGTCATGAGCATGATATTTTTTTGTCTTATTTACGAATTTACCGTAAATAGGGTGTTTTTCTTTCCATTTTACAGCCACAGTAATAGTTTTATCCATTTTGTTGCTGAAAACGACACCCGTTCTCTCTTTTCTTAAATTTCTATTTTCCATCAGAGTCTGATTTTATTGATTAATTTCACGCTGACGTAATTCAGTTGCAAGACGAGCGATTGTACGACGTACCACTTTGATCTGCGATGGATTGTCAAGCGGAGAAATACTATGATTCAATTTCAAACGAGTTAATTGTTGATTTTCAATTTCAAAACGTTCTTGAATCTCCTTAGTGTTTAATTCTTTAATTTCTCTTGTTTTCATAATTCATTACACATTTACAGAGGTGAAATCATAATCGCGTCTTACTACGAATTTAGTAGTCACGGGTAATTTTTGAGCGGCCAAACGCAATGCTTCTTTAGCAATTTCGAATGATACGCCTTCTACTTCAAACAACATACGTCCTGGGGTAATAGGAGCAACGAATCCTTCTGGAGCACCTTTACCCTTACCCATACGAACTTCGGCAGGTTTTTTAGTAATCGGTTTATCAGGGAAAACGCGGATCCAAATCTGACCCTGACGTTGCATATAACGAGTTACAGCAATACGTGCAGCTTCAATTTGACGGCCGGTTAACCATTTAGATTCCAATGATTTAATTCCAAAAGATCCGAACGCCAGCTGGTTGCCTCTTTGGGCTTCACCTTTCATGCGCCCTTTTTGCTGTCTCCTGAATTTTGTTTTTTTAGGTTGTAACATAATATCCTTAGTTCAAATTCATTAATAACAGTTTATTTCTTTTTCTTTTTAAAGCCCTTACCACCACGATCGTTGTTGTTACGGTCGAAGCGATCATTTTTAGGCGCTGAATCTTTTGTTGCTGCAAAGTTTGGAGTTAAATCTCTTTTACCATAAACTTCACCACGACAAATCCAAACTTTGATACCAATGATACCAACTTTTGTTAAAGCCTCTGCATGAGCATAATCAATGTCAGCTCTAAACGTATGAAGAGGAGTACGTCCTTCTTTATACATTTCAGAACGTGCCATTTCAGCACCATTCAAACGACCAGAACACATAATTTTGATACCTTCAGCTCCCATACGCATTGTAGAGGCGATAGCCATTTTTACAGCACGACGGTATGCAATTTTACCTTCAACTTGACGAGCTACGTTATTAGCAACGATAACAGCATCTAATTCAGGGCGTTTAACTTCAAAGATATTAATTTGTATATCTTTATCGGTAACTTTTTTAAGCTCCTCTTTTAATTTGTCAACTTCCTGACCACCTTTACCAATAATAATACCTGGACGTGCAGTGAAAACAGTAATAGTAACAAACTTTAATGTACGCTCGATAACGATACGTGAAATACTAGCTTTTGCAAGACGAGCATTTAGATAGGTTCTAATTTTATGATCTTCAAGAATGGATTCACCATAATTGTTTCCACCATACCAGTTCGAATCCCATCCACGGATAATTCCTAAGCGGTTACTTATT
>Ga0209398_1000044_pt1 | contig 106713 bp, 116 predicted proteins | sample AshMeaBigSpring_FD_184125 | JGI IMG/M metagenome (GOLD analysis project Ga0209398, IMG submission 184125) | Groundwater microbial communities from Big Spring, Nevada to study Microbial Dark Matter (Phase II) - Ash Meadows Big Spring (SPAdes)... | ecosystem: Environmental > Aquatic > Deep...
CATTTTAGGTGGAATACACAAGTATTATTAAGCAATAAATCAGGAAAAATTCAATTTATTTTCCTGATTTATTGCTTGAATTATTTTAAGAAGAAATTGGAGGTTTTTGCGCAGTCTGACGACCGAGACTAAGCGCAGTAGCCGAATGGCGGGCTACTGCACTTTCGCACTACGATGAAGGTAATGCGGGTGATGAAACTCCAAAATCGCACGAATTCGGCTATTGTCGCTTAGACGTGTGTTAGGCACTGGCAGTTCGTTTTATGTAAGCTTTTCGTTGATTTTCTAAATATTCTATTATGATGTTTGGTTTACTTGTTTTGCATTTTAAAGTGTTTTCCAGTGTCGTTTTGTAAAGTTAATTGAATTGAGAAATAAAAGTACAAAAAAAAATCACAAGAATTGTGAGATTAAAAAAAAATGAGTATTTTTGCATACTATAATTAGCTTTTAAAATTAAATAAATGGGGCGGTCTGAGAAAATATTATTAAATCATAATGGGGTTGATGTCAGAGATTCAGGTTATTATTCAACACCAAAATTTATTGCTGATTTCATAACAGATGAATTGTTGCTTTTGAATCCTGATGGAAAAAGAGTTTTAGATCCAGCTGTTGGAAATGAGGAATTACTTGAAATGTTTTTTAACAAAGGGAAGCTTATAGATAGTTTTGATATATATGCTTATGAATCAATTAAATATTCGAATTTTACAAAACAAGATTTCATAGAATTTTATAAAAACCAGAAATCAAATCTTTTCTTTACTAATAGTATTGACTTACAGTATGATTATTATATAGCTAATCCACCATATAATTGCCATGAAATTGATTATATTAGAGCAAACAAAGATTCACTGAATAAGCTCTTCGATGGTGTTGGCACACATAATATGTATTCAATGTTTTTGTCAGCAATTATTGATTGTGCAAAAGAAGGGGCTTTGATTGGGCTGATTATTTCGGATTCATTTCTAACTGCAACGATGCATTCTGGGTTAAGACAAAAAATACTTGAGACATGCTCAATTCATGAACTTATTTTGTGCCCAAATGATTTATTTTGGTCTCAGAAAGCAGATGTAAGAACTTGTATTATTATTATTCAAAAAGGAAAACAATTTCAGAAAAAAGTTAAGTTGTCAAATAGACCCAATAATACGGCTCAATTAAAAGAAATATTAGTCGAAAAAAGATTCTTAGAGGTTGATTTGGATGATTTGGTATTGAGTCATAAAAAGAGTTCTAATCAATTTGTAATTGACGTTGAACCAGAAATTCTTTCGTTGTTTAAAAATAATAGGATTGGAGATTTATTTGATTGTATAACTGGAATATCAACAGGTAATGACAAAAAATATCTATCGAAGGAAAAGAAAGACGGGTTTGAGATACCTTTTTATAAGAATCCTGGTTCAAGAAAGTTTATAACAGAACCAGATGCTTATATTATTAATGACTTTATTGAAGAATCAAAAACAATAAAGGATCTTATGGTTAGAAATAAATCTTTTCTATTTAAAGAGGGTATAACTTGTTCATCAATGGGGTTGCCATTTGGAGCTAGCTACTTACCTCCAAATTCAACATTTGGAGTTAATGCAAATATTTTTACAGAGAAAGAAGATTTATTTTGGCTACTTGCTTATTTAAATAGCTATTTAGTAACTTATTTAGTAAGAGGAGTGCTTATTCGTTCTAATATGGTTACATCTGGTTATATATCTCAAATACCTGTAATTCCATTTTCAGAACAAGAAAAAAATAAACTTTCTACATTGTCAAAAAACGTGTTGGAAAAAAAGATAGAAATCAACATAGCAATAGAACAAGTAAATAATGTAATATATGAAAAGTTGAGTTATTCAAAAGAAGTAATTCTTAAATTAGAAGATTTTGCACTTAATTTGAATAAAAGAGTTTAGTTAATTGTTTGCTTTGTCTCTTTTCTTTTGATGAGCAGTTTCTAAAGCATCTAAAAAAAGTGGATGAAACTCAGCATTACTTCTCCTTTCAGCATCTTCTATTTTTTTATATTTTGAAGATTGTAAGTTTCCATTATTACTGGGGTTAACATATATATCAGGTATCCAGGCTATTGGAAATACAACGGCCTTAACTATTTCAATGGTCATATCTTCATTAAAACGAAGGAAGAATGTACCAACAAAAAAGTTTTTATTAATGTCTTCATCATAGAATTCTTTTAATCCTACTCCTTTTGAGATGTCGTCTTTATTTGTACGACCACCTAAAACCGCTGATTTAATATTGATAAAAATTGAAGTGTCATTACCTACAATTTTACATTCAAAATCAAAAACAGAAACTTCAGATTCAGATGGTGTAATAGATTGTAACTTAAATTCATGATGATATTGTTCTAAGTTTTGAGTAATCAGTTCCTCAAGAATTCGCCAAACTGTTCTACCTTTTGCCGCTTTTCTCCATCCAAATGGGAATTGTTCTTTTGTTCCAATTTGAATCTTGTTAATTTTTGCTACTAATAAGTCAAAACTCTCTTGTAATCCTGCTCTTAAATTTTCAATTTGATTGATTGTCATATAAATAACTCTTTTAACTCAACATTTAATGCTTTTGCAATTTTCTCAATGTTTACTAGAGTTATGTTTTTTTCTGCTCTTTCAATCATACCAATGTAAGTTCTGTGTAAGTTAGCTCTAAAAGAAAGTTCCTCTTGTGAAAGATTCTTTTCCTTTCTTAACTGCCTTACACGGTCACCAAATCTTATTAGTATTTCTTTATTTTCCATCGAGTTAAATTCAAACGACAAAGCTAATTATAGTATGCAGTTGGTACAACATACTATTGTTAGCATTCTGGAGTTTTTCGAGATTTTAATCAACGGAAAGTTGCTTTTTAGGGGTGGGTAATATATTTTTTTCTACATTAAATGCGACAACTTTGCTTTCGTCTTTTTTTCTTCTGCTGTTGCCTAACACCGAAATATGTACTATATTGCCCATACATCAGCATTAGTTTATCCGCTATATTGCTCATACTGGCCATATTTACCAATATGTGCAGTAGTGTGTTTTTTCGCTCCGCAAATATAAACTTTTATTTTCACAGTTTTAAAGAAATTGATAGTTTTTTTTATTGAATGGTTGATGTTATTGGGTAAATGTGCTTAGTGCATGGTGGCTTTATAAAAACAGCCGAATTCCTATCTTTTGCTGGTTTAAACCACTGCTCATATAGCTAAAATCGAATAGTTGAGAATATACATATTTCTTTTGCGGTGAAAAAACTGATTAAACACCGCAAATTTGCGGTAAATAAGTTGTATATTTGCCGCAAAATTGATTTGAAGCCATGGGAAAATACATTTACGAATATAAAAACTGGACTGATTTTAAGTGGGATGACAAAGTTATCAATGCGCTTTTTGGCGAAGTTCGGTTGATGCAGGGTAAAATTATTGGGCACATGAATGCTCTTGGATTTTCGGCCAAAGAAGAAGCGACGCTTACTGCTCTAACCTTAGACGTGGTAAAATCGTCGGAAATAGAAGGCGAATTGCTGAACTTCGAACAGGTACGATCTTCGATTGCACGTCGATTGGGAATAAATACAGCAGGCCTTGTGCCCAGCAGCCGACACATAGAGGGCATTGTGGAAATGATGCTTGATGCCACACAGCGTTACGATTTGCCATTGACTGAAAAACGATTGTTTGGTTGGCATGCAGCACTTTTTCCTACCGGATATAGCGGACCTTACGAAATTGAAGTTGGCAACTACCGAACGGGAGAAATGCAAGTGGTTTCGGGTGTAATGGGTAAAGAAAAAGTACATTTTGAGGCTGTTAAAGCTGAAAATGTTAAAGCTGAAATGGATCGGTTTTTAGATTGGTTCAATAGTGAAACGATGCTTGATGCTGTAATAAAGGCTGCCATTGCACATTTTTGGTTTATTATCATTCATCCTTTTGATGATGGAAATGGTCGAATTGGTCGCGCTTTAACGGATATGTTGCTTGCCCGTGCCGAAAATAGTGGTGAGCGTTTCTATAGTATGTCGGGGCAAATTTTAAATGAACGAAAACGGTATTACGAAGTGTTGCAAAGCGTTCAACATAGCACAGGCGACATTACCGAATGGCTCGAATGGTTTTTGCAATGTCTGAAAAATGCATTGCTTGCTACCGAAAACACAACACAAAAAGTATTACAAAAGGCTGAATTTTGGAAACAGCATGAGCAAACTTCTATCAACGAACGACAACGCTTGATGCTTAATAAAATGTTGGACGGATTTGAAGGGAAATTACAAACTTCGAAATGGGCTAAAATAACCAAATCTTCGACTGATACTGCCTTGCGTGATATTAAAGATTTGATTGAAAAAGGTATTTTAAAACAAACAGCTGATGGAGGTCGAAGTGCCAATTATGAATTAAACTAAGTTTTAGCTGCTTTGAAGGTATAAAAAAACACCATCGTATGAATTTAATTTCTACGATGGTTTTTTTGTGTCATTATTTTCCTACATTTTCTACATTTTCCGCCTTTTTTCCTACCAAAATGTATTGTTTTTGGATTTTGTAACTGAATGAATTTACATGATAAAACCGATGCTGTATAAAAATATAATTTGTAAGTATCAGTATATCAGTTGCGTTGTTTTGTGACTTGCAAAAAATATGTTATAAAACATGTAATGGCACGATAAATGAATACTGCCTCCCTGAATTAGGTAAAAATAGGAGGAGTTATGGCACACATATTAGACGAAAGACAATTGCAAGTTTCGGTGGCTGGGGCAAATGAGCGAACGATAGATTGCAATAAAGCCAGTTTGGCGGGAAGTGTGAGCCAACGTGCCTGTGTGTTTTGTGGTTCGCGGGTGGTTCTATACCCAATTTCGGATGCGTTGCACCTGATTCACGGACCCATTGGCTGTGCTGCATACACTTGGGATATTCGCGGTTCGCTATCATCAGGGCCGGAACTTCACCGACTGAGTTTTAGTACCGATTTGCAAGAGCGTGATGTGATTTTTGGAGGCGAAACAAAACTTTATAATGCTGCACTCGAATTAATTGAAGCTCATAAGCCAAAAGCTGCATTTATATATTCCACCTGTATTGTAGGCGTTATTGGCGATGATGTGGAGCGTGCCTGCCGTATGCTCGAAGAAAAAACTGGTATACCTGTTATTGCTGTACAAGCTCCAGGATTTCAGGGTTCGAAAAAAGACGGCTACAAAGTGGCGTGTGAGTCAATTTTTAAATTGGTGGGGCGTATAAACAAGCCTATTGCTGCCAAAAGCATAAATATTTTAGGTGACTTTAATCTGGCTGGTGAGCTTTGGATTTTACTGGAATATTATAAAAAAATGGGGGTTCATGTAAACGCTACTATTACCGGCGACGGACGTGTGGAAGATATTTGCAATGCACACAATGCTGCGCTTAATGTAGTTCAGTGTTCCGGCTCCATGAATTATTTAGCCAAATTAATGAAAGATGAATACAACATTCCTTCCATGCGGGTTTCGTATTTTGGAATTGAAGATATGAGTGATGCGCTATATGATGTAGCCCGCTTTTTTAAGGATGATAACATGATGGACAAAGCCCGTGAACTGGTTAGGGATGAAATATCGCGAATGATGCCTGCTTTAGCCTGGTACAAAGAACGACTAACCGGTAAAAAGGCTGCCATATATGTGGGTGGTGCATTTAAAGCCATTTCGTTGGTAAAAGCATTGCGCCTGATAGGTGTACAGTCAGTTATTGTGGGTTCGCAGACCGGAACGCCCGAAGATTATGAGTTGATAAAGAAGCTTTGCGACGAAGGTACTATCATTGTGGATGATTCCAATCCGGTAGAACTTTCGCATTTCGTGAAAGAAAAGCAGGCAGATATTTTTATCGGCGGTGTAAAGGAACGTCCTATTGCACATAAAATCGGGCTCGGTTTCTGCGATCACAACCATGAACGTAAAGAACCATTGGCAGGATACGAAGGCATGATCAATTTTGCAAAAGAAATATATGCCACGGCTATGAGCCCGGTGTGGAGGTTTACCTCTCCCCAACCCTCTCCAAAGGAGAGAGAGACTGGGGAAAATGTAATTTTTTGAGACTAAATAAGATTTGCAAAGAAACACAATTTAATGAGAAACATAATGTTACGCACAAAAAATATTATAAGCTCGGCTCCCTCTCCTCTGGAGAGGGCTGGGGAGAGGTATGTCTCCACCCGCAACTCCTGTAAACTTTGTGCTCCGCTGGGTGCTTCGTTGGTTTTCAAGGGAATAGAAGGATGTGTGCCATTGATTCATGGCAGTCAGGGTTGTGCCACTTACATTCGTCGCTACATGATAAGTCATTATAAAGAGCCTGTTGATATTGCTTCGAGTAACTTTAGCGAGGAAGCTACTATTTATGGTGGTAGTCGAAATTTTATTACAGGAATCAATAACATTATTAAGCAATATAAACCCAGTGTAATCGGAATAGCTTCCACCTGTTTGTCGGAAACTATTGGAGAGGATATTCCGGGACATATTTTCAATTATAAAGAAGCAAACGAAAAAACAGGAGCGAAACTACCCACTTTTATACATGCATCTACACCAAGTTATTGTGGTAGTCATGCCGAAGGGTTTCACAATACAGTATTGGCAACCGTAAAATCGTTGGCAGAGTTCGAAAATGTACGCAACAAAATCACTATTCTTCCGGGCATGGTTTCGCCGGCTGACATTCGGTACTTGAAGGAATTGTTGGACGATTTTGAAATAAATTTTACGCTTTTCCCGGATTACAGTGAAACGCTGGATAATGAATATACTGCTGAATATCAGTTAATACCTACCGGTGGAACAACTGTTCATGATATTCAACGCATGGGTAATTCCAAGGCAACCATTGAGTTTGGTGCAAGTTTCAACAAAAGTTTTTCACGCTTGAAAGATAAATCGTCGGTTCAAACTGCAGGCGAATGGCTCGAATCTTCATATTATATCAAAAACTACCAAATGCCATTGCCAATTGGTATCGAAGCAACAGATAAGTTTGTGGATGTGCTTAAAACGGTTTCGGGCAAAGAATTACCAGAGTATCATCGCAAAGAACGAGGGCGATTGGTAGATGCATACATCGATGCTCACAAATATGTATTTGGTAAAAAGGCTTTATTGTACGGCGAAGAAGATTTTGTAACCGCCATGGCCGATTGGTGTAGGGAAATAGGCGTTGAACCATATTTTGTTAAAGGAGTTGATTTTGAAACTTTACGTGAAAAAGCCGACGAATTTCAACCCGATTTTCTGCTCGGAAACAGCAAAGGTTACTACATAGCACGTGAACGAAAAATTCCGTTGGTACGTGTCGGGTTTCCCATTCACGACCGATTTGGAGCAAACAGAATGTTGCATTTAGGGTATCGTGGCACACAAGAATTATTCGACCGCGTAGTAAATGCATTAATTGAATATAAACAAGAAAACTCACCCATTGGGTATAAATATTTGTAACCTCTCCCCAGCCCTCTCCAGAGGAGAGGGAGAGTGCAAAAAAATAAGATTTTGCTAAAATTGAAGTTTATTGAAACATACTAATTCAAGGCATAATGATACAACTAAACGAAATTAAAAGCTCAACTCCCTCTCCCTTGGAGAGGGTCGGGGAGAGGTCCCATCCTTGCTTCGATAAAGAAGCCAAACACACCAATGCCCGCGTGCATTTACCGGTAGCTCCAAAGTGTAATATCCAATGTGGGTACTGTAATCGCAAGTTCGATTGTGTAAACGAAAGTCGCCCCGGTGTTACATCATCTGTGTTGAAACCATTTCAGGCAGTTGAATACTTAAAGGAATTAAACAAGCGTTTGGATAATCTGGTTGTTATTGGTATTGCCGGCCCGGGCGACCCATTTGCCAATCCGCAGGAAACACTCGATACTATGCGTCGAGCCAAAACTGAATTTCCTGAAAAAATATTTTGTTTATCAACAAATGGCCTTGACTTAGAACCATATATAGATGAAATAGCTGAACTCGGCGTTACTCACGTAACCATCACCATTAATGCAGTTGACCCAACCATTACCGCAAAGGTTTATAAATGGGTGCGTTACAATAAAAAAGTGTATCGCGGACTCGAAGGTGCAACTATACTTATGGAGCGTCAGTTGGCTTGTATTCCAAAACTGAAAGCGGCGGGCATTACTGTAAAAATCAATTCCATTGTTATTCCGGGTGTTAACGAAGATCATATTCCTGAAGTGGCAAAAAAATGTGCTGAATTGGGTGCAGATGTAATTAATTGCATTCCGTTGATTCCGACTGCCGATACTGATTTTGCAAATCTGATTGAACCTGATGCGAAAATGGTGTTCAAAGTGCGCACGCTGGCTTCCGAACATTTACCCATTATGAGTCATTGCGCTCGTTGCAGAGCCGATGCAGCCGGATTGTTGGGTAAAGACTTATCAGATACACATGTCTTGCTCAAAGAATATTCCTCTCGTCACGAAATTGACACCGACCGTCCTTATGTAGCTGTTGCCACCAACGAAGGTTTATTGGTCAATCAGCATTTGGGCGAAGCGAGTCAGTTGCATATTTTCCGTCAGACTCCAAATGGGTTTAAGTTTGTAGAAATTCGTGAAACACCTCCAACGGGTGGTGGCGATCGTCGTTGGTTGGATTTAGCCCGCATGTTGGCGGATTGTCGGGCCATTTTGGTTAGTGGCGTTGGCGAAAATCCAAAAACAATGCTAAACTCATGCAAAGTGCATGTAGTGGAAATGACCGGATTGATTGATGAAGGATTGGAAGGAGTATACAATAATAAAGTAATTCGTTCGATGGCCAAACCCGATGCTTTTAAATGCGGCAGCGGATGCAAAGGAAATGCACAGGGATGCGGATAAGAACATTGACAATTCAAAACATTTACAATTAGACCATTTACTATTTACCATTTTAAGAATTGGTACTTTTAAATAGTAAATGGTAAATGAATAAATGGTAAATAATACAATAAATAATATTTAACTCGAAAAAAAGATGAAAACACCTCAGTACATGATTTTGGTATGTAACTCGTACCGCGTAGCTGGCGATGCTCAGGGAGCATGCAACAAAAAAGGAGCAACTGCAATGTTGCAATATATTGCAGAAGAAGCATCCGACCGTGGATTGGATGTTGTGGTAACTACCACAGCTTGTTTAAATGTTTGTTCGCAAGGGCCTGTGATGGTTATTCAGCCCTGTAATTATTGGTATGGCGGCGTAACAGGCGAAGATGTAATTGACGAGATTCTCGACGCACTCGAAGAAGGCGAATTGTGCGAGAAATATTCGATAGCAGACTAAAAGCATTTACAAATAGACCATTTACAATTAACCATTTAAATTAATTTAAGTGATTAATTGTAAATAGTAAATGAAAAAATAGTAAATAATATGAATCCATACTTTATCGATACCACATTGCGCGACGGCGAACAAGCTCCGGGCGTTGTTTTCGGGTTGAATGAGAAAATTCGCATAGCCGAATTGCTCGACGATATTGGCGTACCTGAAATTGAAATTGGTACACCAGCCATGGGAGCGAAGGAAATCAGCGATATTCGTACTATTTGTAAAATTGGATTTGATTTCAAAACTTTAGCATGGTGCAGGGCTTCAAAAGCCGATATTCAGAGCGCTATTAAAGCCGGAACAAATGGAATTCATCTTTCGTTTCCGGTGTCAACAGTTTTGATGCAGGTTATGGATAAAAGTCCGGAATGGGTAATGGCACATTTGCGCGAAATGATAGATTATGCTTCGGCAAGTTTCGACTATGTAACCATTGGTGCTCAGGATGCTTCAAGGGCTGAAATGTCATTTTTGAAGGAATTTGTTTCGGCAGCAACATTTTACGGTGCAGCACGTGTTAGGTTGGCCGATACGGTTGGATTGCTTAATCCGATTACAACTTTCGATTTAATAAGTGCTATTCGAAATGTTGAAAATGATATTCTGCTCGAGATTCATGCTCATAACGATTTAGGTATGGCAACAGCTAACACATTAGCAGCTTACATGGCGGGAGCAAATTGCCTGAGCACTACTGTAAACGGATTGGGCGAACGAGCTGGAAATGCACCTATGGAAGAAGTGGCTATGGCGTTGGAAATGAGCGTAAAAGTGAATTGTGGTTTGCAAACAATGAAATTTCAGGAAATAAGTAACTATGTAGCTTCTGTTTCGAATAGACTTGTTGGCGATAGCAAACCTGTTACCGGTAAATTAGTTTTTACGCACGAAAGCGGCATACATACCAATAGTTTAATGAAAAACCGGAGCAGTTATCAGCTTATTGATGCATCAAAAGTTGGTAGAAAGGAAGAATCTTTTGTGATTGGAAAACACAGCGGAAAATCAACATTAGAATTTTTTATGCGCGAAGCCGGGCTTTTGTTCGATGATGCTTTTACCATGCGAATGCTTGCTTTAGTCAAAAAAATGTCTGAAAAATTAAGAAGAACAATCTCGAAAAATGAGTTTTTCGAACTTTACACTCAAGAATATACACGAACGATAGATCAGGAATTATCTATCATTAAATATTAAAAAAATATGTCGACTGCTACACTTGCACCTGATAAGGAAATGGTTGAACTTGCTAAGTCGAGTTTAACGTATGCCAATAGCTATTTTACAACATTTTCGAATAGCTTAAATACAAAACAATCGCGTTTCGACAACGACTTGTTGTATCAAATGGCTATACTTTGTCTCGAAAAATATTTCATAGCATTACTTGCACGATACGATTGGACTGCAACGCATCATACGCCGCTGGCCATGTACAAAGAAGCGCAGGATTTTGAAACTGAACTTACACCTGAAATGAAAGATACAGTCATATATGTTGGCAAATTCGAAGGGATTTGCTCCATTGATGGCTTTGGGTATCGCACACCTAGTAAAGACGATTTGTTGGTTATGAAAAATGGAATTGAAGAAATAAAAATTTTAATTGAAAAAAGATTGAACGAGATTTAAAAATGGAACAAACACTCATAATTATAAAACCATGCGCTATTCGTCGCGATTTAATTGGCGAAATTATTCACCGTTTCGAAATGAAAGGCATGCAAATGTGTGCTATTAAAATGATGCAGCTCGACGATCAGATACTCGATGAGCATTACGCACATTTAATAGAGAGGCCTTATTTTCAGCGGATTAAAAATTCGATGATGAAAACTCCGGTAGTAATAAGTGTTTGGAAAGGTGTGGATATTGTGGAAATTGCCCATCACATGGCAGGTGCAACTAATGGGAGGGAGGCGGCTCCGGGTACTATTCGTGGCGATTATAGTGTAAGCATTCAGGAGAATATTGTACACACATCCGATACGGTTGAAAATGCAAAATCAGAAATTGCTCGATTTTTTAAGGACGACGAAATATTTGATTTTAATCAGTTAAGTAACTCGGTGCTTTATGCCGAAAATGAAGTATAAATGATGAACAAAGGATTTAATACCGAATTGTACGAGCTGGAGAAAATCCGGTTTATAATAAAAGATGCGTGTGGAATTGATATAGGCTATGCTTACGACGATTTGGTTTTTGCCGAACACGGACTTTTTTTAATTCAGTTTGTAGATAAAGCAGGAACGCAATTTGCCTGTTGGTTTAATAGCGAAATGCCCGAAATGCAGGAAATTAAAATGTACGATTCGCTAACAAAAACAGCTTCGTTAAATAACGCTGTGATTACTTATAAAGGACGATTTTTGATGAAGCAAAAAGTAGGAAGCGACGAAATTGAGATTGAATTTGTGGATATTTAATTGGTGTTATTCTGCTAATAACGAAGCAGGGATTACCCTATGAATAAGTACAATGTCTTCGTGGATGGTGTAAATAATTGCCATCTTTTTATAGTTGATTCTTCGGGCATTGTGTCCGTATTTTAAAACAGATTTGAGTTCGGAAACAGGAAGGCTTTCGGCAGAAATTGATAATTTTAAGATTTCCGAATAAATACCTTTGATATATTGTTTAGATGTAAAGGGTGATTGGCACGTTTCAAATATATAAAAATGAAGATTCTCTATGTCAAAATCAGCCTGAGAAGATGTTCTGATATTAAAACGCTTTATATTTTTCTAATGTCAAAACCATAATGTTCTTCCATCTTCAACCATAATTTTTCAAACGACTCATCTACCGAATAGGTCTTAATTGGCAAACCATCTTCACCAAGGGGTAACGGATTGTCAATTTTTACAATCTTTCTATGTTTTTCGAGTTCTTGGATGATTTTTCTTCCCTTTGCCGTGCTAACATCAATATGAGCTGTAACTGTCATAATTGGTTTGTTTTTTGTTGATGCAAATATACAATGTTTTTCTTAAAAAACACTTCTTCCTAATCAAAAGTTCAGAACAACTTTACTTAGCGAAACAATCTATACCACGCTTTTACTTCTTTAACTCGTCCTGCTTGCTCGTAAGTTTGGCACTTGATTTCCAGTACATTAAAAGCGTCTTCTATTTCGTCGTGCGTAAATCCCAATTGTTGCGCAGTCATTCCTTGGAGTAATTCTTCCTGAGTCTTAAATACGTAACACGATTTTCGGAAATCATTGTCCGAATCTACTTTTGATATAAAACTGATAGCGTTTTGTAAGCTCATAATGATTGATGTGATAATGTGTTGATGTGATAATATGGTGATGTGATAATGTGATGATGAGATGATGTTTTACATTCTTTAATTAACCAATCACCACATTAACACATCATCACATCATTTTCTTTTCTTCGTCGCAAACATCTGTTTCGCAGGTTGTACATTCGCCACCACAAACGGTTGCCAACTCCATAGCAGCATCATGACTGAATAATTCTAACATATTGTTCGAATAATAATCTATATTCTCTGTCAAGTTGTTTCCAACTGCTTTATATACCTCAAAGCCTTTATTTACAAGTATTTTCAATGCCATAGGGTGAATTTGACGGGTAATAATTACCGAAATTGCTAATGCTTCGAGTGCTGGTAAAAGTTCACCCATATTGGGAGCTAAATCGGTGGTTTTTATCCAACTGCCCGATTTTGAATCTATGTCGTACAAACAAATACTACCGTTTACATTTAAACCCGAAGCAATGGTGTTTTTATTTGTATTTATATCTTGTGTTGGAATTGCTATGCTCATATATGTTCCTGAAAAAACGTAAGATGTAAATTATTTGCGATTTTCCCCTCCTTTGGAGGGGATTAAGGGGAGGTTCCAGTATAGCATCTTCGGTTCACATTCCTCAAAACCAAGACTTTTGTAAAGTTGCTGAGCAACCACATTATCTTCTCTCACTTCAAGCGTTATTTTACAATATTTTCGTTCTTCCGAAATTTCTATCAATTTCTGCATCAATGCTTTTCCTATACCTTTTCCGCGAAATTCACTGAGCACAACTATGTCGTGAATATACAAATATGGCTTAACTTTAAAAGTAGAAAAATTTACAAAACAAGTGGCAAGCCCAATAACTTTGCAATCCAAAATTGCAAAAAGCACTTCGGCTGTAGGATGATTTGCCAACCCATCCACCAATCGCAGTTGCTGCAATTTATTCAATGGCTCTGCATCTCCCATTGGGTCAGCTATATACTGATTTGTCAGTTCGGCCAGTGCTTTTAAATGCTCCGGATTTTCAAAATCGCAGAATTCAAATTCTATCATTGTCTTTACTCTTTATTCCGTTATCTGTTGTCTGTCGTCTGTCGTCTGTTGTCATACCTTATACCTTTTCGGGTCAATGTCGTATTTCTTAGTACGTATTCCCATCATTCGTTCAGTAATGCCCAATTGCTCGGCAGCTTTGGCGCTGTTGCCTTTGGTAGCTGTAAGTGCATCAATAATAATTTGTTTTTCCATTTTACCAATAATAATATCCAAAGTGCCACTCTGCATAGTTTTGGAGCTTTCGGCAGTTTGTAGTGATGCTGGTAAATTGGTGGTTCGTAACACATTATCGTTACTTAAAATACAAGCTCTTTCAATGCAATTTTCGAGCTCTCGAATATTTCCCGGCCAATGATAAACCATTAATGTGTCGATTGCCGAAGTTGTAATTCGTTTGATGTTTTTATTGTGTTTTTTATTAAATTTATCAATAAAAAAATCGGTCAAAACAGGTATGTCGTTAATACGTTCACGTAGAGCCGGAATATAAATCGGAAATACATTAATACGATAATACAAATCTTCGCGGAATTTGTCATTTGAAATTAACTCCTCGAGATTTCGGTTTGTAGCGCAAATTATTCGTACATCAACTCTGATTGGTTTCGTACTACCTACCCGTTCAATTTCGCGTTCCTGCAAAACCCGCAGAAGTTTAACTTGTGTTGAGGCCGGAATGTCGCCAAATTCGTCTAAGAAAATTGTACCACCGTTAGCGGCTTCAAATCGACCAATACGCGTATTGGATGCACCTGTAAAAGCTCCTTTTTCGTGACCAAAAAGCTCACTCTCAATCAAACTATCAGGTAAAGCAGCACAGTTTACTTTAACGAACGGCTTATTTTTGCGTAAACTATTGAAATGGATAGCGTCGGCAATTAATTCCTTACCTACACCACTTTCGCCACGAATAAGTACAGTTGCATCGGTTGAGGCAACGCTATCGATAAGTCGGAAAACTTCATTCATTTTTCCTGAATTTCCCTTTATTTTTTCAGGTAAAATGCGGTTGTGTAACTCGCCTCTCAGGCTTTGGTTTTCGGCTCTGAGTTGCTCCATTTCTTCAGCATATTCCTGACGGCGACGCATTGTACGCCCAATCATCGAACCTACAATTTTTAGCAGTCGAATATCATTGTCAAAATTTTTTGGGGTATTGTATATTTTATGAACGCTTAAAGTGCCTATAATCTGATCTTTATAGCGTACCGGAGTACATAAGAATGAAACATCGGAACCATTGATTTGTGTTGGTGCCTTAGTGAGGTTAAGAAATTCCTTCGAATCGGCAATTTTTGGCAATACTATGGTTTCTCCTTTTTCAATTGTTCGCCCGATTATACCTTTACCTGTTTTATAAACGGCTTTCAGTATATCATTTTCTGAAACGCCAAAAGTAGCTTCAATAGAAATAGTTGAAGTTTCGCGATTCAAAACCGTTAATATAATACGCTCCGCTAATATATGACCGGCAAGTAAAGTTACTACCTCATATAAATCTACCTCTTTGTTGCCCATAATCGAACTGAGTTCGAGCAATAACTCAAGTTCCTTTGCGCCATAGCACATAGGGTCATTAAATTTACAAATGCTATTCATAATAAAACAATTGTAATCAAAATAATACAGAATACCTTAAAAAACTAATATAATGCTGCAAATGTAGCTAATATAATTTCTAAATGATAATAATTATGCTTTAAATAAAACTTATTTTTATCGTACTGTCAAATTGATACTAATTTGTGTAAATTATGTGTATTTATGCCGAAAAATGGTATTGTTTCTTTCAATTTGAAGTGTGAGTTCAATTAAACCAACTTCCTACATTTATGTAGTATAAGCATAATTATTCAACATTAATGTATGTGATTTTTTGATATAAAATTTAAAATATATTATATATTGCTGATTTATAGTGGTTTGTGTTGTTGGCACGTTGTTTGGTTAAGAGAATAACGGTTTTTTGAAAGTGCGCACTTCATATAAACAAAATTAAACAGTTATGAGTCAACAACAATCTTTTTATCTCGATGGCACTTTGACCATCTGTCGCGATGGAGAAGTTTTTCTGGCTGCAACGCAGATAAAACTGCTAAAGCAGGTTGTAAAAGATGGTTCGATACATGCAGCTACCAAAAATCTGAAAATGTCGTACCAACATGCATGGCATTTATTGGATAAGGTAAATCAACTGTCGCCACTGCCGGTATTAATCCGGCAAAAGGGTGGGAGAGATGGTGGTGGATGTGTTGTAAGCAATTACGGTTTGAAATTAATCCGAACATTCGAAGCCAAAGAGTTGGCCCTGAAGGAGTTTCTGATTAATAACAACGCTGATTTCGACGGCTGTTTTTTTTGACTTTCGTTGTTCTTTGAATAGTATATCGTTTTTTTTATGTGGCGTTATACTTTGAAAGTTATATCGGTAAAGAGATTTACTATTTATTCATTTACAATTTACCATTTATTGGTTATTGAATTAGAAAATTAAGGTATGAAAAGGAGTTTATTAATATTTACAGTTGTTTGGTTTTCAGTGCTTTATAGTAAAGCACAAACCATTATTATCGATGGCGAAATTCGTCCGCGCACCGAGTTTCAGGATGGTTATTCAAAACCTATCGGTACTGCAAACGACCCTGGAGTTTTCACCACTCAGCGCACGCGTTTAAATTTTGCGTATAGCAACGCATTAATAAGCACAATGGTTTCGTTGCAGGATGCACGTGTTTTCGGACAGGAGGCGCAAACTTCGAGTACTGCTACTGTAGGGATTTATCAAGCTTGGGCTGAAGTGTTATTTTTTCAAGGACTTACTTTAAAAATTGGCAGACAAGCTGTTTGCTTCGATGATAACCGCTTATTTTCGTCGCCACAATGGAGTAATACGGGCACTGCACACGATATGGGCTTAATGAAATACAGTATTGACAACTGGCAATTCCAGTTGGCAGCAGCATTTAATAACAACTCGGCCAACGCTTCCGAAACGTTTTACACGCAGGGAGCAAATTACAGGTCGATGAATGTTTTACATATTACAAAACCGCTGTCCGATGGACTCTCGATTAGCGCAATTGCTGTTGACGAAGGCGTACAGGATACAGTTGGCATTGGAACAGCTTATACTAAAATGGACATGAACCATTGCTATACATTCGGTGGCAATCTGAAATTTCAGAACATAAAAATTCCTGTTTCGGCTAAGGCAACAGCTTATTTTCAGGCGGGAAAAAGTGCAACCGGAAAAATGATGAACGGAAAATTGTTGGCAATAAAAGCTGATTTTAAATTTTCGAATACTATCACAGCAAACATTGGAACCGATTATTTGAGTGGTGATGCTAATGGAACAAGCGATGGCATTCTGAGTAATTTCAAAAAATTGTACGGCGCCGATCATACTTTTAATGGGTATATGGATTATTGGAACACGCCACCAACTAAAGGTTTACTCGATTACTATGCATCAGGAGCGGCTAAATTAGGAAAAAATCTCTGTTTCGAACTTGGTTATCATTTATTCAATACCGATAAACCATTGAAAAACAGCGGTGTAGAAGTTGGAAAAGACTTGGGTTCGGAAATGGACTTTTTAGTAACCTACAAAATAAACAATTGGTCAACAGTCCAGAGTGGTTATTGCCGGTATTTTGATACTTCCAATACCTTAATTGCTAAAAGTATGGCTACGAACACTGTTATTCGCAGCCCACAATGGGCATACTTGATGTTTACGTTTAAAATAAAACCCCCAACCCCTAAAGGGGAGCAAGAATTAGAACGCAAATAACGCAAATTCACACAAATTAATTTATTACAATCATGAAGCGATTATTATCATTAGTCATTGTGTTGGCAACAATTTCAGTATCAGCTCAAAAAGTAAATGTGTCGGCAGCAGCCAATCTTCGATATGTATTGGAAGATATTAAAATTGCCTATTTAAAGCAAAATCCCAAGGCAAAAGTAAACCTTACATTTGGTGCTTCGGGTATGTTGGTACAACAAATTGCAAATGGAGCTTCGTTCGATTTATTTATGGCTGCCGACAACGAATTTCCACTAAAATTGAAAGAAAAAGGGCTTACAACGGGGTCTATGACGACTTATGCTTTTGGCAAATTGGTTTTATATAGCAGTACGTTGGAAGTAGATAAAAAAGGGTTGGCGATACTGAAAGACCCTTCGGTAAGGAAAATTGCCATTGCAAATCCCGAAACGGCTACGTATGGAACACGTACAGTAGAACTCCTTAAAAGCATGAAACTGTACGACCAACTAAAATCGAAAATTGTAATTGGCGAAAACATTACGCAGGCAGCGCAATTTGCCTACACAGGAAATGCCGAAATAGGATTTATAGCACTTTCGTTAGTACTTGCTCCCGATATGGAAGGCCGCGGAAGCTATTATATTATTTCACCTACGCTTTATAAACCAATTGAGCAGGCTTGTATATTAATAAAAAAACCGGTGGTAAATACCGAAGCTGCAAAATTTAAGAAGTTCATTCTTTCGCCTGCAACAAAGGGAATTTGGGAGAAATATGGATATACCCCTAGCCCCTCCCGATAAATCGGGATAAATGGCGGGGAGTAAGAAATATTAGTATTGATAATTTTGGAATAAAATTTAATTGAAAATAATTAACATAAATAGCTTTAACTCCCCCTTTAGGGGGTTGAGGGGCAGACATCTATATGAATTCTGATTTTATAAACACGCTACTTCTAACAGGCAAATTAGCCGGTTGGACAACGCTGATACTTTTTGTAATTGGAATGCCAATTGCTTACGTGTTGGCTTATAAACGTTTCTGGTTCAAATCCTTGATAGAAGCATTAATAAGTATGCCAATGGTATTACCGCCTACGGTGCTTGGCTTTTATATGCTCGTGGCTTACAGTCCGCAAAATGCGTTTGGTGGTTTTATTGAAAAATACTTCAACACACGTTTGGCTTTTAGTTTCGAAGGTGTGTTGCTGGCAAGTGTGGTTTTTAGTTTGCCGTTTATGATTCAGCCTTTGCAAAACGGCTTAACCGCCATTCCTGCAACTTTTCGCGAAGCTGCCTATACGCTTGGTAAATCGAAAACAGAAACGTTTTTCAAAGTATTGATACCCAATATGATTCCGAGCATTGTAACTGCCTTAGCCATGACGTTTGCACATTGTATTGGCGAGTTTGGAGTGGTAATTATGGTGGGCGGAAATATGCCGGGCGAAACACGGGTAGCGAGTATTGCCATTTACGACGAAGTGCAGGCTATGAATTTTGATGTAGCTAATCAGTATTCGCTGGTATTGTTTGTTATTTCGTTGGTGATACTTACGGTGATTTACAGTATGAATAGGAAAAAGAAAATGTTATTTTGATTTATCAACCACATAGACACATAGTCATCATTAGCTTTTATGTGTTCTATGTGCCTATGTGGTTCAAAAAGAATATTATGCTAAAAATAAATATCGAACGCTCCATGCTCACTTCGGAAGGAAAAAGCCTACTGAAAGTAGATTTGGAAATTGCCGACAATGAATTGTTTTGTTTGTTTGGGCATTCGGGAGCAGGCAAAACAACACTTTTGCGAATATTGGCGGGCTTATTCAAACCCGACCGTGGATGTATTTCGTACAATGGTGAGGTGTGGTTTGATTCGGATAAAAAGATAAACTTGTCGCCGCAGCAACGTAATGTAGGCTATATGTTTCAGGATTATGCGCTTTTCCCAAATATGACTGTCCGACGAAATATTGAATTTGCACAGAAAATAAAAACCCCGGAAGAAGTAGAGAAGCTCCTCAATCACTTTGGGTTAGAGGCCTTGCAAAAGCAATATCCGACAAAACTTTCGGGCGGACAGAAGCAACGTGTGGCATTGGCGCGAGCTTTGGCAGCCAAACCCAATTTGTTGCTGCTCGACGAACCACTTTCGGCGCTCGATGAAGAAATGCGCCTGAGCCTGCAAGATGAAATTCTGAAAGCGCACGAGATGCTTAATTCCGTCACTTTATTAGTAAGCCACGATAAAGAAGAAGTACGAAAAATGGCTTCAAGGGTTATTGTATTGCGTAATGGTTCTGTTGTAAATCAGGGCAAACCGGAAGAAGTATTTTTATAATGTTTTTTAAAAATGTGTTTTAAAAGTAAAATAAACAAACAAAATGGATCAAATTATTCTCAATCCCATAGGCATAATCCGTACACCACATACTGATATTAAAAATATGCCCATACAACCTATTGCTGCCGAAGGAATTAAAGGTTATATCAAACTAAAACCGGATTATGTAGCTGGCTTAAAAGATTTAATTGGTTTTTCGCACATTACGCTTATTTACCATTTTCACAAAATAAATGGTTATGAGCTTGAATTAGTTCCATTTATGGATACAATATCTCATGGAATTTTTGCGACAAAATCGCCTAAACGTCCAAATGCGATTGGTACTTCCACTGTAAAACTAATTGGAATTGAAGGAGATACAATTCACATCGAACAAGTAGATATGCTCGATGGCACTCCGCTAATCGATATAAAACCTTTTTATCCACGTTACGACAATCGCGAAAACGTAAAAATTGGTTGGTTGGAGAAAAACAAAGATATGCCGCTGGAAAAACTGCGGTCGGACGAACGATTTAGATAAAATCAACTATCTCAAGCCATTCCATTCTGCATAAAACTCATCTAAAAATAGTACCATAAATTGGTGGCGATTTTCGGCTATTTGTTTACCTGTCGCGGTATTCATTCGGTCTTTGAGCAACAATAGTTTTTCGTAAAAATGGTTTATAGTGGGTGCAGTGCTGTTTCGGTACTCTTCTTTGGTCATATTCAGGTTTGGGGCAATTTCAGGATTGTACATTTCACGGTTTTTGAAACCACCGTAGTTAAACGTTCGTGCAATGCCAATAGCACCCAGCGCATCCAACCGGTCGGCATCCTGAACCACATCTATTTCCAACGATTTGAAAACCTGATTATGATTACCTCCGCCAAACGAAATATTGTTGATAATACTTACAACATGCTCAATATGTTGCTGATTAACACCTTGTGATAGCAAAAATTCCTGAGCCAGCTTTGGCCCCACACTTTCGTCGCCATCATGAAATTTTGCATCAGCATTATCGTGAAGCAATGCGCCAAGCTCCACCACCAATATATCAACTTTTTCTGTTGCAGCAATTTGTTTTGCCAATTGCCACACACGGTAAATATGCCACCAATCGTGTCCTCCTTCGGCATTTTTAAGTGTTTCTTTTACAAACCTCACTGTTTCGGCTATCAGTTTATCGTGTTCCATTTTTCAATTTTCTATTCTATTGTAATGGCAAAATAATAAATCGCCATTATCGTCGTGCAGGTGCATTCCGTTGCCTTCGCAGTACCTGAACATGCTGCAATCGGCACATTCTCCTTTGCGTGCCCATTCGCGATTGCGAAATGGTTCGAAACGATTATTCCAAACTTCCATAAAATCGTCTTTGTAAATGTTGCCTTGATGAAAGTTAGAACGAATACTCGGACAGGCCGAAATAGCGCCATCGGCAAGCACCGATGCTACATTTATACCGGCATGACAGGTGTAAAAATTGTCGCGTACTTCTTGTTCGTAATTTCCCAAAAAACCTTCGCAACCATAATTCAAACGTATGCGATTTTCGATGCGTGTATCGCGAATAAAATTAAGTACGGCCGTAAATTCTTCGTTCGATAGTTGCAATTCTGGTAGTTCGGCTGCCCGCCCAACCGGAAAAATAGTGAAAATGCGCCAGTTTTTTACGCCAGTTTTTATCAAATGCTCTTTAAACTCGGGCAAACTTGCGATATTTCTTTTGTTAACGCAAGTTACTATATCCCAGGCAATATCAGTTACACCTGTCAATAATTTTACAGCATGAAAGGCATTTGTATAACTTTTTGGGTGATTACGCAACCAATTGTGCTCCTCTTCAAAACCATCGAGGCTTATAGTAATGGAATGCATTCCTGCAGCTAATAGTGATTTAAGTCGTTGAGGAGTAAGCATCATTCCGTTGGACACAATTCCCCACGGAAACCCCCGGCGATAAAGTTCAATACCACATTCTTCAATATCCTTTCGGAGGAGTGCTTCGCCACCCGTAAAAATAATCATGGTGCGATTTGGATTGACATGCGGAGTGATTTGGTCAATCACTTTCAGGAAATCGGCAACAGGCATGTCGGGCTGATTGGACTGCGAACGACAATCGCTTCCACAATGCTTGCAGGATAGATTACAACGCAAAGTGCATTCCCAAAAAAGTGTTTTCAGTTCGTGAAGACGGGCGTTGTTATGCCGCATTTTACGAAAAATTTCCAGACCTATACGCTTGCGGAAGGACAGTTTTTTGTTCATTTGACTTACTTCTTTTTTGTAAGTTCCACTTTTACATCAAGCGTATATTCGCCATTGTACCAATTAGTTGTTTTTCCGGTATGTTTTGCCTTTTCAAAATCAACATTCAAGATTGTGTCGTTGTAAAGCCCGTTTTCGTCGCCGTCAATATCCTGAATGTATAGGGGAAGATCAGTTTCGGGTAATTCGCCTACCGTAAAATTATCGGATAAATTGTATTCGCCTTTTATATCCGTTGTGTCGGCTAAATAGTTTCGGTAAGGCTGCGGCATTACGCCATACATCAAAATTGGTTCGGGGTAACTTCGCGCTAATCCGATTCGGATTCCTTTGATTGGTTTTGCATCGGCTTTGTCAACTACAATTCCTTTAACGGTATAGTCGGCATTGGGCACTCCATATTCCACTTCGGGCTCGGTACATTTACTAAAGCCAAGCATTGTAAGCAATGCAGCCAAAACTAAATTTATTCCACGGATAAATGATTTTTTGATAGCCATAAACTGATAAAAATATTGTTTACTTTGAAGTAATAGATGATATTGAATTAGGAAACGTTGCAAAGATAGTAAGAAAAATATTAAAATGCGATACCCGTCGTGTTGCGATGCGTGAGGGATAGAGTGAATGCCACGCGGCGTAGCAAGCGGGGCAGCAACGAAAGCCCGACCCGTAGGGGCACGCCCAAAACATATTTATTTTGTTGATGAAGTGAAGACCTACAAATTAGTAGAAATACATGTTTTATAGCATGTTTTCCTACTTTTTTGTAGGTTTTTTTATGTCGTTTCTGAATGTTAAATTGAAGAAAGAATGGAAGCGGAATAAAAAAATGAAGTTTTTAGTATAAAGATATTCAGGTATTTAAATAGTAAATTGTAAATATGTAAATTGTAAATAATAGTTAATGGCACGGTTAATGAATAATGCAGGTCAGGATATTTAAAATTTAATGTCATAAACAGATTATTCATTTTAAAGTATAAAAAGATGAGAAAGATTGCAATTTATGGAAAAGGTGGAATCGGAAAATCGACCACCACTCAAAACACAGTAGCCGGTTTGGCTGAAATGGGAAAAAAAGTAATGGTGGTGGGCTGCGACCCTAAAGCCGATTCAACTCGTTTGCTTTTGCACGGTTTGGCTCAGAAAACAGTGTTGGATACACTTCGCGACGAGGGTGAAGACATTGACTTAGACGATGTAATGAAAACGGGATTTAAAGAAACCAGCTGTGTGGAATCGGGCGGTCCGGAACCGGGTGTTGGTTGTGCCGGTCGTGGTATTATCACTTCTATCAACTTGTTGGAGCAGCTGGGTGCTTACGACGATGACAAAAAATTAGACTACGTATTTTACGATGTATTGGGCGACGTGGTTTGTGGTGGTTTCGCCATGCCAATCCGCGATGGTAAAGCCGAAGAGGTGTACATTGTTTGTTCGGGCGAAATGATGGCTATGTATGCTGCCAACAATATCTGCAAATCTATTTCGAAATTTGGTAAAGTTGGTACTGTACGTTTGGGTGGACTTATTTGTAACTCGCGCAAAGTAGACAACGAGGCTAATATGATTGCTGAGTTTGCTAAAAAATTAGGTACGCAAATGATTCACTTCGTGCCACGCGATAACATGGTTCAACATGCCGAAATTAACCGTATGACGGTAATTGATTACGCTCCAGAACATAATCAGGCTGACGAATACCGTGCATTGGCCAAAAAAATTAACGACAACACTATGCACGTAATCCCTACACCACTTGCTATGCAGGAACTGGAAGATTTGTTGGTAGGATTCGGTATTTTGAATTAAACCTCACCCCAGCCCTTTCCAAAAGGAGAGGGAGTGTGCAAATAATTAACTTCAACGAAGTTTGAAGAACAAATAAACCACTTTAAAATAACAACCCCCTGAATATATCTCTGTCTCCCTCTCCTCATGGAGAGGATTGGGGAGAGGTGGGGCTAAAATTTATAATCAATATGTATTTATTAAGAGCAATAGTTCGTCCGGAAAAATCGACCGTAGTTATGAAAGCATTATTCGATGCAGGTTTTCCGGCAATCACCAAATTAGCAGTTTTCGGTCGTGGTAAACAGCGTGGTATCAAAGTAGGAAATGTAACTTACGATGAACTTCCAAAAGATTTATTAATGATGGTAATTCCTGAAAAAGATAAAGATTTTGTAATCGAAACCATTATGCTGGCTGCCCGCTCAGGCGAAAAAGGTCAGTTTGGCGATGGTAAAATCTTCGTTACTCCGGTAGAAGAGAGTTATACAATTTCGAGTGGAAAGAAAGACTAAAAAGCTGAAGGTATGAAATTAATATTAGCAATGATACGCATCGACAAGATGGCTGCTACTAAGCTTGCGCTTTCGGATGCCGGTCTGCCTTCGTTTACCGCAATGCCTGTATTAGGTCGCGGAAAAGGAAAAGGCGGATTCGAAAAAGCTACCGGATTGGACGAGGATCAGAAAGAGCTCATTATTGAGATGCCGCGTTTGAAATCGAAACGCATGATAACGTTGGTGGTAACCGACGATAAAAAAGAATTAGCCGTGGATACAATTATCAAAACCAATCAAACAGGTAAAAGTGGTGATGGTAAAGTATTTGTAATTCCTGCAATCGACTCAGTACGTGTTCGCACAGGCGAAACGGGTGATATTACACTTGACTAATTCATAATTCACAATTCATAATACATAATTAAATATGAATTATGAATTCAGGAAAATGAATTAAATAGCAAAATTATGAATTGTGCATTATGCATTATAAATTAAATTAAAATGGGAAAGACATTAATAGAAGAACTTGAATTGAGTAAGTTTACCGATGAGGTAATTAAGGCTTATCCAAAGAAAGTTGCAAAGAAAAGAGCGAAATCAATAGTGGTGAACGACCCTGATTCGATTCCGCAAATACAAGCCAATGTGCGCACCATTCCGGGTATAATTACTCAACGTGGATGTACATACGCCGGTTGTAAAGGGGTAGTTCTGGGGCCAACACGCGATATTATCAATATAACGCATGGCCCAATTGGATGTGGTTTTTACTCGTGGCTTACACGCCGTAACCAAACCCGTGCCGATAAACCCGAAATGGAAAACTTTATTCCATATTCATTTTCGACCGATATGCAGGATTCAAACATTGTGTTTGGTGGAGAAGAAAAACTGAAAGTAGCCATTCGTGAAGCGATAGAATTATTCAACCCCAAAGGGATTGCCATTTTTTCCACTTGTCCGGTAGGTTTGATTGGTGACGACGTGCACCGTGTTGCCCGCCAAATGAAAGAAGAATTTCCGGGTGTAAACATCTTTGGATTCTCTTGCGAAGGCTATCGCGGCGTATCCCAGTCGGCCGGTCACCACATTGCTAACAATGGTTTGTACAAAAACTTAATTGGAAATAACGACAACTACGTGCGTAAAAACAAATATGCTGTAAACGTATTGGGCGAATATAATATTGGTGGTGATGCTTTTGTAATCGACGAATTATTCGAAAAAATTGGTGTCGATATTATTGCTACCATGTCGGGTAACTCTACATTGGAACAATTCGAAACTGCGCACACAGCCGATTTTAGTTTGGTAATGTGTCACCGTTCTATCAACTACGTGGCCGAAATGCTCGAAACTTCGTTTGGTATTCCGTGGGCAAAAGCTAACTTTATTGGTGCTGAGGCTACAGCCAAAACATTGCGCAAAGTGGGTCAGTATTTTGGCGATCAGGAACTGATTGACCGCATTGAAGTGGTAATAGCCGAAGAAATGGAGGCCGTTAATGCAGCCATTGCAAAGGCTAAAACTAAAACTGAAGGTAAAACAGCTATGTTGTTCGTTGGAGGCTCACGTGCACACCACTATCAGGAATTATTCAGCGAATTAGGAATGGAAACACTTACTGCCGGTTATGAATTCGGTCACCGCGACGATTACGAAGGACGACGTGTAATTCCAACTATTCAGATTGATGCCGATAGTCGTAACATTGAGGAAATAACTGTATATCCCGATGCTACCCGCTTCAATCCTCGAAAATCCGAAGAAGAATTAGCGAAACTCAAAGAAGCGTTCGACATAGAATTCAACGAATACAAAGGTTTGATGACCGATATGAAAAAAGGTACATTGGTTATTGATGATTTAAGCCATTTTGAAATGGAAAAACTCATTGAACTTTACAAACCTGATGTATTCTGCGCCGGAATCAAAGAAAAATACGTGGTTCAGAAAATGGGAATCCCCATGAAACAGCTCCACAACTACGATAATGGTGGCCCTTATGCCGGTTTTGCCGGAGCTATAAATTTCTACAAAGATATCGAGATGATTGCCTGCAGCACCATTTTTAAACAAATGAAAGCTCCATGGGAATCGGAAGAATTGGTAGAAGCAGAATACGTGTTCAATTGACCCCCTGCCCCCAAATGGGGATTCAAGACGCAGTATCTTTAAAAATTATAAACTTGGTCTTTAGGCCCCCATTTGGGGGTTTGGGGGTCATAATTCAAGAATTAATATGCTTTTAAGACATACCACAGCAAAAGAAATTAACAGGAAGGCGTTGACAATTAACCCCGCCAAAACCTGTCAACCGATAGGCGCAATGTATGCTGCATTGGGTATCCACGGATGCTTGCCTCACAGTCATGGTTCGCAAGGTTGTTGCTCGTACCACCGTAGTGCGCTGTCGCGTCACTTTCGTGAGCCGATTATGGCCGGAACCAGTTCGTTTTCAGAAGGTTCGTCCGTGTTTGGCGGTTCGGCCAACCTCGTACAGGCTATCGACACTATGTTTACGGTTTACAAACCCGAAGTAATTGCCGTACACACCACTTGTTTGTCCGAAACTATTGGCGACGACTTAACTCAAATTGTTTCCAAAGCAGCCGACGATGGATGCGTTCCTGAAGGTAAACAGGTTATTTACTGTAACACACCAAGTTATGTAGGCACGCACGTTACCGGATATTCCAATCAGTTGGCAGCTTTTATAAAATTCTTTTCCACAGCTACACCTCGTAAACGCAATGTGATAAACATAGCAGCTGGTTGGATGGAACCTTCGGATATGCGCGAAATTAAACGCCTGACTCAGGTGATGGAAGCCAGAACTATTATGTTTCCGGATATGACCGATGTATTGGACGCACCACTCGATGGACATTACAAAATGTATCCAAACGGTGGAACAAAAATTTCGGACATGAAACTTACCGGTGATAGCAAATTTACACTCGGTCTTGGGCCAATGAGCACCGAAGATGCTTGTGTTAAGCTCGAGAATAAGTGTAAAGTTAAATTCGAGGTTCTCGACATTCCCATTGGTTTCAAAGCTACCGATCGCTTCCTGATGTCGCTTAGCCGCCATGCCAATTTGCCCATACCTCAGAGTTTGAGTGATGAACGCGGACGATTAATCGATTTGATTTCGGATAGTGCCAAATACCTGTATGGCAAACGTGTAGCACTTTGGGGCGATCCGGATACCTTGGTTCCACTCACCGAATTTTTGGTAAGTATGGACATGAAACCTGTTTATATCGTTACAGGTACACCAAGTAAATATTTCGATGCTCGTATGCCCGAAATTCTGAAAGATATACCCGAAGCTAAATTCAAGAGTGGTGAATTAGCCGATATGTTCCAAATGCATCAATGGATTAAGCAGGAAGGCGTTGATTTGTTGATTGGTAACACGTATGGTAAATACATTGCCCGCGACGAAAATACACCATTTGTTCGCTTCGGATTCCCCATTGCCGACCGCCCGGGACATAACTATTTTGCAAAAACAGGTTATGATGGTGGTGCCAATTTGGTGAAACAAATTATGGACGCTTTTCTGGATCATTTCGACCGTGAATGTCCGGAAGAAAAAGTGGAATGGCAACTTTAGACCTCACCCCTAACCCTTCTCCATCAGGAGAGGGGAATAAGACTGCTGTTTAGTAGCACCCGCAAAGTATTGTTTTTTAATTGCTGCTTCAATTTTGACAATGCTTTGCGGTTTTTCGTGCAGTGCCGGGTTCACCGAGTTTATATTTTATTTGCTCATAATCGGATAAAATTTGAGCCCTGTGTTCCTCATTATTAAGTATTTGTTCAATTTCCGCTTTTACATTTTCAACTGTAAACTTATGTGCAATTAGTTCTTTAACTGTTTCTCGATCCGAAATCAGGTTTACGAGTGATATGTATTTAATTTTCAGTACTAAATTTTTAACCCAATAAGCCAACCTGCCAAACATTACATAATAAACTACCACTTGCGGAGTCCCAATGAGCGCTGTTTCGAGTGTTGCGGTTCCTGAATTGACAACAGCTACGGTTGCATGCTGCACTAATTCGTAAGTTTGGCCAAAAACAATAGGTAATTTTTTTAATTTTAGAATTTTAGCATAAAAATCCTTGTCAATTCCGGGTGCTCCTGCAATAACAATTTGATAATCTGTAAATTGCTCAGCAGCTTTTATCATTCGTGGCAAACAAGCTGCAATTTCCTGTTTGCGACTTCCTGCCAATAAGGCTATTACCGGCTTGGGGGTCAGTAAATTTTTGGTACAAAAAGCCTCAAAAGACTGATTTTGAAGTGGACGATTGGCAATTGAATCTACCGTTGGATTGCCCACATAATCAACTTTGTAATTATGCCGGTTGTAAAACTCGGTTTCGAATGGGAAAATGGTAAAAACCTGATCGATGTATTTTTTAATATCCTTAATCCGGTATTCTTTCCATGCCCATATTTTTGGTGGAATGTAATAATAGATGGGTATGTTCGAAGTTTCTTTTACGTGCTTCGCAATGCGCAGATTAAAACCCGGATAATCAATCAGAATAAGCTTATCTGGTTTAAAATCATCAATCGCTGTTTTACAGGCTTCAATATTAGCAAAAATGGTTTTCAGGTTTTTAATAACAGCCCAAAATCCCATAAAAGCCATGTCACGGTAATGTTTTACCATTGTTCCGCCCACAGCTTGCATCAAATCGCCACCCAGAAAACAGAATTTTGCTTTGTGGTCGAGTTTCAAAATTTCCCGCATCAGATTCGAGGCATGTAAGTCGCCCGAAGCTTCGCCGGCTATCAGAAAATAACGCATTCTTTTTTTAGTTTATAAAGTTTATAAAGTTCATAAGGTTAATACCAATCACTTTTTGCAAAACCATATTTATTTGTAAAAATTATGGGCATAAAAACAAGTGGGACAAGTGCTACAGCACCAATAAACACAAGTGGCGAAACCTGATGTAAATAGTTGCAAATACTTGCAAAAAGTCCATAGTAAAAACCTAAAAGCAGAGTTAATGAAGTGCCCAATGCAGCCATTAACAATACAATCCATTGTCTGTCAGTGGTTTCGGGTAATTGGTTTATTACTCTCCGGCTAAAGCCATTATCTTCGATTTCGCGTTTATTTTCGGCTAAAAATGCCGAAACCATATCTTTATTTTCCATATCCTGCATTTGATAAATAGACATTCATTTTTTCTTTTCCTTTTAAAATATAGGTTTTTACAGTACCCAGCGGACAATTCATAATTTTTGCTATCTCTGGATGTGTTTTGTCTTCCATATAAAAAAGCAAAATAGCCGTTTGTTCTTCTTTCCGTAGTTGCGCCAGCGCCGTATATATATCTGCCTTTTCGGGCGAATAATCATTTTGAGACTGATGTATACGGTCAATTTCAGATGTATCAATGTCGGAATAGGTTTTCCGCGAACGTACAGCATCGTAATACACATTGTAAGCAATACGGTACAACCAGGTGGAAAAACCAGCTAAACCTTTGAACGAGGCAATATTCAACCACGCTTTAATAAATGTTTCCTGCGCCAGGTCGTCGCTCAACTGGCTATCGCCCATAGTCAGGTTCAGAAAAAACCTGCGTATGGACGATTGATACTTGCAGGTAAGCTTGTCGAAAGCCGATTTGTCGCCAAATAGCGCTACCTGCGTTGCCCAGCGGAGATCATCCGTTTTGCTCATTATTTTTTGGTTTATCTAAATAATGAACCAGCAAATAACCAAGCCCCACAAAAGTAGGAATAATTCCGGCAATTAGCGCAAATTTATTGTGATATACTAAAAAAAACACCAATATTGCCAATCCAACAGCCGACCACAAAACACCTTTTTTCAAATTGCTCGATGTTGATTGTCTGGGTTTTTCAAAGAAATTTTCAGGCAAAGTTTGTCCCATTTCCAGCGATTTCAGATACAAATCGTGCTTGCGAATAGATTCTTTGCTTCGCTCGCGACCCAGAATCCACATTAAAAGCAATACAAATAAAAATGGCATAATCACAATTATTACAATGCCTAAACCATTTAGTGGCATATCTTCGCGACTATTGGCATCTATTCGTTCGCGTTCGATAAGCGCTTCCTGATGTTTAAGTTCCATCAATTGCTCAGCCGAAAGTTTCGAATACAAAATGGAATCTTTCTGAGCCTGACTTTCACCGGTTTTAATAATTTTTATTTCCTTATTAACCACCGAGTCTGTTTTAACATGTGGAGCAGCGGTTAAGGCTGCCAATGTTGCTACTATGGTTGCAACTACCAATAATACAATACGTTTCATACGATTTTAATTTTTTTGGAATGAATAATTTTTTAGTTGTTTACTGATTAGACGCAACAACTTTGGCATTTGGATTTATAAAATTCAAAAAAAGATGAAAAAAATTTGTGAATACCTTTGATGCAAAGTTATACATTTTTTCTTTTATAAATTTTTAAATGCAACTACTATTTTGTAAATCACAGAAAGTTTGTATATTTGCACGCAATAATTTTGAAAGACGTAAAAGTTATTTCTCACTGAAATTCAATCATTTAAAATAGAAATTCTATGTCATTTATTGCAGAAAGAGTTCAACTCGAAGGCTTAACTTTCGATGATGTACTGCTAATTCCCGCCTATTCGGAAGTACTTCCAAACAATGTGCAACTTACAACCCGTTTTTCGCGACGCATCGAATTGAAAATTCCGGTAGTTTCGGCTGCTATGGATACAGTTACCGAGGCAAAATTAGCCATTGCTATTGCCCGTGAAGGTGGAATTGGTGTTATCCATAAAAACATGAGCATTGCCGAACAAGCAAAACAAGTTAGCATTGTTAAACGTGCCGAAAACGGAATGATTTCAAACCCCGTTACAATTCGACCAACAGCAACTGTAGGTGATGCGCTGGCAATGATGGCCGAATATAAAATTGGTGGAATTCCGGTAGTAGATGAAAAATTTTACTTAGTAGGAATTGTTACCAACCGCGATTTACGCTTCCAACGCAATATGGCAACAAAAATTGAAAGTGTAATGACGAAGGAAAACCTTATTACAACCAGTCGGTCGACCGATTTGGAAGCTGCTGCCGATATTCTACAACAATATAAAATTGAAAAATTACCGGTTGTTGATAAAGATAATAAATTAGTAGGGCTGCTTACTTATAAGGATATAACCAAAGCAAAGGATAAACCAATGGCGTCGAAAGATGCGCAGGGACGCTTACGTGTGGCTGCCGGCGTAGGCGTAACGGCTGATGTGTTCGAACGTGTGGAAGCGCTGGTGGAAGCAGGAGTGGATGCCATTGTAATTGATACAGCTCACGGACATTCGAAAGGGGTACTGGATGTACTAAGCGAAGCTAAAAAACGATACCCGAACATTGACGTAATTGTGGGAAACATTGCCACAGGCGAAGCTGCAAAAATGTTGGTTGATGCCGGTGCTGATGCCGTAAAAGTAGGAATCGGGCCAGGCTCAATTTGTACTACTCGTGTTATTGCCGGTGTGGGTGTTCCGCAACTTTCGGCTATATACGAAGTGGCAAAAGCGTTGCAGGGAACTGATGTACCCATTATTGCCGATGGTGGTATTCGCTACTCAGGCGATATTGTAAAAGCTTTGGCTGCAGGTGCTTATACCATTATGGCGGGTTCGTTGCTGGCAGGTGTGGAAGAATCGCCGGGTGAAACCATTATTTTCAATGGTCGTAAATTCAAATCATATCGTGGTATGGGTTCGCTCGAAGCAATGGAAAAAGGTTCGAAAGACCGCTATTTCCAGGATGGCGAAGCCGACATGAAAAAACTTGTTCCCGAAGGAATTGCTGCCCGTGTGCCTTTTAAAGGAACGCTTTATGAAGTGGTTTTCCAATTAATTGGTGGCTTACGTGCCGGTATGGGTTACTGCGGAGCTGCAACAATTTTCGATTTACACAAAGCGCGCTTTACACGAATTACGAATGCAGGTGTGGCCGAAAGCCATCCGCACGATGTGTCGATTACCAGCGAAGCTCCTAATTATAGCAGAGGAGAATAAAAAAACCTTAAAATTATTGCTGAATATTCGGCGAAATATAACATAATTGTACTTTTGAACGTTACTTATTTTCGGTGTGATTTTTTTATCGTTTTACAAATTTTAAATACGTATGAGACAAATCTTTTTTTCTATTGCATTTTTACTTGCGGGCGTTAGTGCTACTTTTGCTAACGACCCTGTGTTGATGAAGATTAACGGTAAGCCCGTTTTAAAATCGGAGTTTGAATACATTTATAACAAAAACAATTCGAACAATTCGCTCGACAAAAAAACGCTGAACGAATATGTGGATTTGTTTGTAAATTTCAAACTCAAAGTAGAAGAGGCCAAAGCAAAAGGCATTGATACAACAAAATCGTTCATTAACGAACTTTCAGGCTATCGCTCGCAATTGACAAAACCCTATTTGACTGATGCTAAAGTAGACGAGTCGGTATTGCAGGAAGCGTATAATCGTATGAAAGAGGATGTGGAAGTAAGTCATATACTTATTCGCGTACAGCAAAATGCAAGTCCTGCCGACACATTAGCAGCATGGAAAAAAATCAATGCCATCGCTAAACGGCTCGAAAAAGAAGATTTTTCGAAAGTTGCCAAAGAAGTTTCGGAAGACGAATCGGTAAAAGATAATGGTGGAAATATAGGCTGGATTACAGCATTTCGCACCGTTTATCCGTTCGAAACAATGGCGTACAACACCAAACCCGGAACCATTTCGAAACCGGTTCGTACAGCTTTTGGCTATCACATTGTAAAAGTACACAACCGTCGCGAAACGCAGGGTGAAATACTTGTAGCTCATATTATGCGTTTTACGGAGCAAGGAAATGAGGATAAAAATAAAGCTGCAAAAGTTTCTATTGATTCCATTTACGACCGCATAAAAGCAGGTGATGATTTTGGTAAATTAGCCAATGACAAATCGGATGACCGTGGTTCGGCTACTAAAAACGGAGAATTGCCCTGGTTTGGTTCGGGACGTATGATTCCGGAGTTCGAAAATGCTGCTTTTGCATTGAAAAATGTGGGCGATATTAGCCAACCAATGAAATCGGCTTTTGGATGGCATATTATTAAATTGCTTGATAGGAGAGGGTTAGCAAGTTTTGAAAGTATGAAAGAAGACCTTCATAACAAAGTAAAACGTGATGAGCGCGCCAATTTAGGTCAAAAATCATTTGTGGCAAAATTAAAATCTGACTATAATTATTCTGTTATAGATGCTTCGGTTAAAGAATTTGCCGATTTGCTTGCAAATAAAACGCTTACTGATTCTGTTTTCCAATTGGAATCGGCAAAATTGGCTAAACCTATTATTAGTTTTGCAGGTAAAACACTATCTCAAACTGATTTTGCTAAGTTCCTGAAAGCAAATACGTATACCGAAAAAGTAACGGCATCGGATATTATTGAAGAAAAGCTGAATGCTTTTGCCGAAAAAGAATTATTAGCTTATGAGGACAGTCAGCTGGAAAATAAATACGAAGATTTCCGCTTCCTGATGCAAGAATACCACGATGGCATTTTGCTTTTCGAAGTAAGCAACAACGAGGTTTGGGAAAAGGCTTCGAAAGATACCGAAGGATTGGCGAAATACTTCAATGATCATAAAGCCGATTACAAATGGGAAAAACCGCATTACAAAGGTCGTGTAATTTATTGTAAAGATAAAAATTCCTTGAAAATGGCGAAAGCAATTGTAAAAAAATCGCATAACGATTCGATTGACAAATACCTGCGTACCCGATTGAACGACAGTATTCAATACGTAAAAGTTGAGAAAAATCTTTTTATACAAGGCGATAACAAACAAGTGGATAAGTTGGTATTCAAATCGAAAGCCGTAGTTGAACCCGATAAAGATTATCCTTTTGTATTTGTTTCAGGCAAATTATTGAAAACATTACCCGAAGATTATACCGACGTTCGTGGTTTGGTAACTGCCGATTATCAGGAATATCTCGAAAAAGAATGGATTGCTGCACTTCGTCAGAAATATCCGGTAGAAATTGATAAGAAAGTGTTGGATACGGTAAAACAGAATTGATGTGGTGATGATGAAATTCAAAAAAGATTAAGAGAATAGCCTTTCGAAAGATTGGCTATTTTTGTTTATATTTGCAGTGTAACTTCAAATCAATAGCCGGCATTTACATACTTATTCCGTTTTGTTCGCAGCGTTGTTCGTATTGCGATTTTTATAAGCGTGTGGCGCCGCGCCAAATCGATGACACGGTGAATGCCATTGTGCACGAAATAGAACTCAGAGCTGATTATTTAAAGGGCGAACCCATTCAAACCATATATTTTGGTGGTGGTACGCCGAGCTTACTTACTGCGAAGCAGTTTCAACGCATTTTCGACAGTCTTTACTCACTTTTTGAGGTAAATGCCGAAGTTGAAATTACCTTCGAAGCAAACCCCGACGATTTAACGCCTGCTTTTTTTGAATCGATAAAACACCTGCCTTTTAATCGGATAAGCATTGGTATTCAGAGTTTTGATGATGAACAATTGAAAAAAATCAACCGCCGACACAGTGGCGACGAGGCAATTGCTGCATTTACAAATGCCCGAAATGCAGGTTTAAATAATATTAGCATCGATCTTATTTACGGTTTGCCGCTCCAAACCAAACAAAGTTGGGAAATGCAACTCGACAAAGCGCTATCACTGATAAAACGCAAACTAAGCCTACTAAATTTTACAACTCCACAAACTCTATATTAACCCCTTCTCGCTCCAACAAAGCAATAGATTTAGAACAGATATTTCGGGTACAAATAAGCGTAACTTCCAATTTGGGAGCTACGCTTTTTAGTTGGTTGGCAGTGGCAACAATTTTGGCTGCATCTTTTTGTATAATGCGGCTTTTAATCACTTTGTAAATGCCAATGTGGTTGTTGGCGAGTTCTTTGAGTTGAACTTTCGAGGGTAATCCGTAATGTAGTGGGTTGATTTCCATAATTTTATAGTAAAAAAGAAGAGACCTTGGGTTTGGTCTCTTCTTTATTGCGGAAAGTCAGGGATTCGAACCCTGGGTACCCTTGCGAGTACATCGGTTTTCGAGACCGACCCGATCGACCACTCTGGCAACTTTCCTCATTTATTCGGGCCTGCAAAAATAATTATTTTTTTTGATTTACAACTTTTGAATTACATAAAAAACAAACTTACTCCAATAATACTAATAATAGCACCTATAATTTGTTGAATTTTAATTTTTTCGCCAAACATAACTGCTGAAGGCCATATAATAAATATAGGAACCAGAGCCATTAAAGTGGATGCTATACCTGTATTGGTATGTTGAATGGCAAACAACGCCAATGCAACACCTATAAACGGACCAAAAATGGATCCTATCGTAACCGCCTTCATTCCGGGCTTGTCTTTCATGGCTTGCAGTATTCTGGGCCAACGCTGCATTATTGTAATCATTATGGCAAAACTGGCTAATCCGAACAATGCTCTGATTTGTGTTGCTGCTAAAGCATCGTAATCACCAATACCTTTTTTGCTCAGTATAATTCCTACCGACTGCCCTAAAGCGCCTCCCAGTGCCAATAAAAGCCCTTTGGCGGGAATATTCAACTTCATTTTGCGATTCGAAATGGCTGTGACAATACCAGCAATACTTACAACAATGGCAATAATTTCAAGGACTGTTAATTTTTCTTTCAAAAAGAACCAACCTATTATAGCAGTTAGCATAGGCGAAAAACTCATGATAAGTGCTGCTGTTCGCGAACCAATTACCAAATATGATTTAAACAAAACTAAATCACCAAGATAAAACCCAATTACTCCCGACAAACCCAACCAAATCCATTGATAAGGGGTGGCATCAGTAGGAAAAAACAATCCCTTCGTAACCAGAGTTGAAAGTCCTAAAAAGGCTATTGCCAAAAATAATCGAATGAAATTGACTGATAATGAGCCGATTCGTGTGCCAGCTTTTTCGAAAAACAAAGCACTCAATGTCCAACACAACGATACACCCAAACCTGCAATTTCTCCAATATGTGATACTGCCATTTTGTTTTATTTTTGTGCAAAGTTAATTTAAAAATCAGGTTTGAGCTAACAGCAATATATCTTTTCAGATTGATACTTCCTGAATTTAAAAAGTAGAATTAATAATTTCAAATAAATTACAAAACAATTTAATATAATGTATTTTACTTCGGATTTGATATAAAACAAAAAGGAGAATGCGCTACACATTCCCCTTTGTATTATAAGAAGCTTGATTAAAATTACTATTTTACTATTTTTTCAAGCTCTGAAATATTATTGGCAATATCTTCGTCTGTAAGTGAGTAATTTACAAGATCGCCTGCTAAATATTGATCATACGCTGTCATATCAACCAATCCATGACCGGACAAGTTGAACAGAATTGTTTTTTTAGTTCCTTCTTCCTTAGCCTTAAGAGCTTCGTTTATAGCTGCCGCAATGGCGTGTGCCGATTCGGGTGCTGGTACAATTCCTTCGGTTTGAGCAAACAAAACACCTGCTTTAAACGAATCAAGTTGTTTAATATCAACTGCTTCCATTAAGTTGTCTTTCATCAACTGACTTACAATTGTACCCGCTCCGTGGTAACGCAGTCCACCTGCATGTATGTGAGCAGGAGCGAAGTTATGTCCCAGTGTGTACATTGGAATTAACGGTGTATAACCTGCTTCGTCACCAAAATCATATTGGAACACACCACGGGTCAATTTAGGACATGATGCTGGTTCGGCTGAAATAAAGCGTGTTTTTTTGCCATCCTTAATATTGTGGCGTAAAAATGGGAAAGAAATTCCCGAGAAGTTCGAACCACCACCAAAACAACCGATAACCACATCAGGATATTCACCGGCCATTTCCATTTGCTTTTCAGCCTCTAACCCAATTATAGTTTGATGTAATGAAACATGATTCAAAACACTTCCTAATGTATATTTACAATTTGGTGTACTCATTGCTAGCTCAATGGCTTCAGAAATTGCGGTTCCCAGACTTCCCTGATAATTAGGATGTTCGGTAATAATTTTACGACCTGCTTTTGTCGACATACTAGGCGAAGGAATAACCTGTGCTCCCCATGTTTGCATCAACGAGCGACGATAGGGTTTTTGTTCATAGCTGATTTTTACCATATAAACTGCCAACTCCAAGCCGAAAGCCTTTGATGCGAATGACATGGCAGTTCCCCATTGTCCGGCACCCGTCTCAGTGGTTACATTTGTCACGCCGGCTTCTTTACAATAATAAGCTTGTGCCAATGCCGAATTCAGTTTGTGCGAACCGACAGGACTTACACTTTCATTTTTGAAATAAATATGTGCTGGTGTATCAAGCGCTTTTTCAAGATTATACGCACGTACAAGTGGAGTAGGGCGATAAATTTTATATTTTTCACGAACTTCTTCCGGAATTTCAATCCAGGCATCGCTATCGTTCATCTCCTGATCTGCTAATCCTTTGGCAAACAATGGATAAAGGTCTTCTGCAGTTATTGGTTGACGGGTTCCAGGATGCAACATGGGCATTGGTTTGGTTGGCATATCTGCCATAATGTTGTACCATTTGGTTGGTAATTCATTTTCGGGTAAAAGAAATTTCTTCGTTTTTTCCATGATTATATAAATTTATTATGTAAGTCAACTCTGTATTTATCAATGTAGTAATATTGTAAAACTTTGAATTTAACGCAAAGATAAACTCTTTTTTTAATAAATCAATAGTAAATTGACTGATTTTTGTCTGATATAAAAGCTTTTTACTATAACATTGAAAAGTTTGTTTTGTAATGATTGAATTAATTATGTTTGAAATAAAAATACTACTTTTGTAACCAAAATAATACAATAAAATATGGTACAATCAATGACAGGCTTTGGTAAAGCCACATGTGAATATGGAAATAAAAAAATTGTTGTTGAAATAAAATCGCTCAACAGTAAGCAGTTAGACCTTTCAACCCGCATTTCGGGGCTATATCGCGAAAAAGACATTGAGATTCGTACCGAACTGTCGCAACAACTCGAACGTGGTAAAATTGACTTTGCACTTTATGTGGATAATTCGGGCAAAGAGTCGGTTTCTCAAATCAATCAATCGGTTTTAATGGCTTATTATGAGCAAATTAAGCTAATCTCGGATAATTTGAAAATTGAAGTTCCTGCCAACTGGTTTGATGTGCTACTTCGTTTACCCGATGCACTCAAAACAGATACTGTTGAAATGGACGAAAATGAATGGGTGGAGATAAAAAAAGCTGTAAATCAAGCAATTGAACAGCTAAAAGAATTTCGAATTAAGGAAGGAAAATCGCTTGAAAATGTGTTTATAACTAAAATTAATCGTATTGCTGAACTGCTCAATCAGGTTACACCATTCGAAAATGAGCGCATAGAAAAAATTAAAGTAAAACTTGAAGAAAATCTCCAAACTATTTCTGATAAAATAAGTTACGACAAAAACCGGTTGGAACAGGAATTGATTTTTTATATCGAAAAATTAGATGTAAATGAAGAAAAAGTTCGTTTGAAAACACACCTCGACTACTTTATAGAAACTATGAATCACGAAAAGTCACCGGGTAAAAAGCTCGGTTTCATCGCACAGGAAATTGGTCGTGAGGTAAATACGCTCGGTTCAAAATCAAATCACAGCGAAATGCAAAAAATAGTTGTTCTGATGAAAGACGAATTAGAGCAAATTAAAGAACAGGTTTTGAATGTTCTTTAATCTTCACCTTAAAAACTTTATAAACTTAATTCTATGGCAGGCAAACTTATAATATTTTCAGCGCCTTCGGGAGCGGGCAAAAGTACCATAGTTCATTACTTACTCACCAAAAATTTGGGCATCGAATTTTCTGTTTCGGCCACAAGTCGACAGCCTCGCGGTGTTGAAAAACATGGAGTTGATTATTATTTTTTGTCAGCCGAAGAATTTCGTAAACGTATTGATAATAAAGAATTTATAGAGTTCGAAGAAGTATATAATGATTTGTACTACGGAACTCTTCGCAGTGAAATAAATCGCATTTCTGAAAAGGGAAATAACATCATTTTTGATGTGGATGTTGTAGGAGGTTTGAACATAAAAAAGCAATTTGGCAAGGATGCTCTCGCAATTTTTATAGCTCCTCCAAGTGTTGAAGAACTGCTAAAAAGACTCAATAAAAGAGGTACCGATACACCGGAAATGATTGCGCAACGGGTTGCAAAAGCGGAACTCGAAATGAGTTTTGCACCTCAGTTTGATGTGATTGTTGTGAACGATGATCTGCAAAAGGCTCAAAATGAAGCAGAAGCTATTATTCGTGAATTTTTGAACAAATAATAACAAAATCAGTCGAACAAATCGATTATTTATGAACATTGGCCTTTTCTTTGGTTCATTTAATCCGTTTCACCTTGGTCATTTGTATCTTGGCGAGTATCTTATTGCTAATAAGCTGTTTGATGAAGTTTGGTATGTGGTTTCACCATGCAATCCACTCAAAAATCAGCTTGATTTAATCGATGAAAATCTTCGTCTGGAGATGCTTATTGGTGCAATTAAGCATAATTCTCAGCTGAAAGCCTCTGATATTGAGTTTACAATGCCAATTCCTTCGTATACAATTGATACGCTTAAAGTTCTTGAAGCTGAATTTCCCACTAAGAAATTTACATTGATAATTGGAAGCGACAACGCTTTGGTATTTGACAAATGGAAGAATTACAATGAGTTACTCACGGAATTCAATATTGCAGTTTATCCACGTCCGGGTTACAATTTCGACGAAGTTTCTGCTGTTTATCCTCAAATGAAACTTCTGAATACACCTATTTACGACATATCTTCCACCCAAATTCGCAAATTCATCAAACAAAAAAAGGATATAACCACATTGGTACATCCTTTTGTAAATCAGTTTATTATAGAAAATAATCTGTATAAATAACCACTAATTAACTACCTAATAACCATCTTTACTCTTTGCTTTTTGTTCTTGGTTCTACAAATACGGATTATTTACTTTTTCTTCGCCAATAGTTGTTGTTGGCCCATGACCACAATAAACCACTGTAGAATCGGGTAGGGGAAGTAACTTGTTTTGAATAGAGCGAATTAGCGTAGCATAATCACCTTTCGGTAAATCAGTTCTGCCTATAGAGCCTTTAAATAACACATCTCCTACAAATACTGCATTTTCTTTTTCAAAATAAAGAGCGACACTTCCCGGCGAATGTCCCGGAACATGCAGTGCTACAAATGAAGTTAAACCAAATCTAAATTTTTGATTATCTTCAATATAGCCACATAATGGTTGTGCTTCCTCTTTTAGAGGAATACCAAACATAGCTCCCTGCGATTTCACATTTTCGAGTAAAAATTCATCTTCTTTGTGTGCAATAGGAGCAATATTGTAAGTTTCGAAAAGAAATTTATTCCCAAATTGATGATCCAAATGCAAATGTGTATTGAAAACTTTCACAATATTTAGTTCATTATCAGCTATATATTGCTTAAAAGCCATTTTCTCATAATCAAGAATACAACCACAATCAATAACTATGGCTTCTTTGGTTTCATCGTATAGTAAATATGTATTTTCCTGAAAAGGATTGAATGTAAATGTTTTAACTGTCATTATTTCTTGTCTTTATTCTTTGTTCTTGATTCTTTGATCTACAAAGGTACATAAACCACTTTTTTCGTTTTAAAAAACTCTTCCTTAAAATAATCACTCACTTCATACGAATCGGCAATGTTCTTATAAGGTAAAATCTCATGCTGCAATTCACCGCCTTTCAGGCAAATGAGTCCGTTAGGAATGGCATTTTTTCCTTCTTTTTTAATATTCTTTTTCACAAGCTTTACCAAATCGTCTAATGGCATAACAGCGCGGCTTACTACAAAATCAAACTTTCCCTTTTCTTCCTGTACGCGTAAGTGTTTTAAAACTATATTTTTAAGGCCGATAGCATTCGACACTTCAGTACCAACTTTAATTTTTTTACCTATCGAATCAATTAATGTGAATTGTACTTCGGGAAAAAAAATGGCAAGTGGTACTCCCGGAAAACCACCACCGGTACCTACATCAAGAATAGTTGTACCTGACTTAAAATGAACGACTTGTGTAATTGAAAGCGAATGTAGCACATGATGCAGATATAAATTTTCTATATCTTTTCTTGATATAACATTTATTTTTGAGTTCCAATCAAAATACAAATCGTAAAGTTGCTCAAATTGAAGCAATTGAGTAGGAGTGAGGTTTGGAAAATATTTTCGAATTAAATCCATTTTAGTGTTTTTATTTTGATTGCAAAGTTAATCCAATATTTTTAAATTGAAAATTTGAATATATTAAAGTTTATGTTCTTGAATAGTAGTAGATTAACTAACTGGAATTTTCTAATTTTTGTTTATGATATAATTGTTTTATCTTTGCACCCGTTTTGTAAGCATAATTTGCCCCCGTTAAAAGGCGGGGATTATAAATAATATAATAAAGTATGAGAGCTTATGTATTTCCCGGTCAGGGAGCACAATTTTCAGGAATGGGCAAAGATTTGTACGAACAATCTGCCCTTGCAAAAGAATATTTCGAAAAAGCGAATGAAATTCTTGGTTTTCGCATAACCGATTTAATGTTCGAAGGCACTGCCGAAGATCTGAAACAAACAAAAGTGACCCAGCCGGCAGTATTTTTACATTCAGTAATTTCTGCCATTGTTTTAGGCGACGATTTTAAACCGGAAATGGTTGCTGGTCACTCACTTGGCGAATTTTCGGCATTAGTAGCAGCAAAAGCACTTTCATTCGAAGATGGTCTACGTTTGGTTTCGGCACGTGCATTAGCAATGCAAAAAGCCTGCGAAATTGAACCTTCAACAATGGCTGCTGTTCTTGGTCTTAGCGACGAAGCAGTGGAAGAAGCATGTGACTCAATTAAGGATTTGGTGGTGGTACCTGCAAACTACAACTGCCCTGGTCAGCTTGTTATTTCCGGCTCAATCGAAGGTATCGACAAAGCATGCGAAGTGTTGAAAGAAAAAGGAGCAAAACGTGCGTTGAAATTACCGGTAGGAGGGGCATTTCACTCACCTCTCATGCAACCTGCCAGCGAAGAGTTGCAGGCTGCTATAAATGCAACTGCATTCTCAACTCCTGTTTGTCCTGTATATCAGAATGTTAATGCTTATCCGCAAACCAATCCCGTTGCAATTAAAGAAAACCTGATTGCACAGCTGACAGCACCTGTTCGCTGGACTCAAACAGTTAAAAATATGGTAACTGATGGTGCAGTTGAGTTTTTCGAACTCGGTCCCGGCGATGTATTAAAAGGTTTGGTTAAAAAAATTGCTCCTGAAGTAGCTGTTGGTTAATCAAAAAATAATCTTATTCTGAAGGTGCGAATGTAAATTTGCACCTTTTTTAATTTTTATACAAAAATCCATTAAGCATTAATTGATAGCTTCATTTATTTTTTGTATTTTTGCTTGATAATAATTCATTGAAAATTTTAGAATTAGAAATTATCTAATTATGTACAGAACACAAACTTGCGGCGACCTTCGCCTTACTCATGTAGGACAACAAACAACTTTATCGGGCTGGGTACATCGTACCCGCAAAATGGGCGGAATGACTTTTGTGGATATTCGCGACCGTTATGGCGTTACTCAATTGGTTTTCAATAACGAGATTGATGCTGAACTCTGCGATAAAGCAAATAAGCTCGGACGGGAGTTTGTTATTCAGGTTTCGGGAGTTGTAGCCGAACGTAGTAATAAAAATACAAATTTACCAACCGGTGAAATTGAAATACTGGTTGAAAAACTGAATATATTAAACGAGGCTGAGACCCCGCCATTTACGATTGAAGATAATACAGATGGTGGCGATGATATTCGCATGAAATATCGCTATTTGGATTTGCGCCGCAATTCAGTGCGATCAAATCTGATTTTGCGTCATCAAATGGCATTTGAAACCCGTCGTTATCTGGATCAATTGGGATTTCTCGAAGTTGAAACTCCGATTTTGATTGGTTCAACTCCCGAAGGCGCGCGCGATTTTGTGGTGCCTTCGCGTATGAATGCCGGTGAGTTTTATGCTTTGCCACAGTCGCCACAGCTATTTAAACAGCTTTTAATGGTGTCAGGGTTTGATCGTTACTTCCAGATAGCCAAATGTTTCCGCGATGAGGATTTACGTGCCGACCGTCAACCTGAATTTACGCAAATCGACTGCGAAATGTCGTTTGTAGAGCAGGAAGATGTTTTGCAAATTTTCGAAGGTATGGTTAAACATCTCTTCAAATTCGTCAAAAACATTGATTTTACAGAAGATTTTCCGCGTATGACATGGCACGATGCCATGAAATACTATGGTTCTGATAAGCCGGATATTCGTTTCGATATGAAGTTTGTTGAGTTGAAAGATGCTGTTTCAGGTCACGATTTTATAGTTTTTGATAGTTCTGATTATGTTGCTGGTATTTGTGCCACTGGTTGTGCATCTTACACCCGTAAACAAATTGACGAACTGACTGATTTTGTAAAACGTCCACAAATAGGAGCGAAGGGATTAGTTTATATTCGTTGCGAAATTGATGGTTCATTCAAATCATCGGTTGATAAATTTTACTCAAACGACGACTTAAAAACCATTTCAGCTAAATTCAATGCCCAGCCAGGTGATTTGATTTTGATACTTGCCGGTGCAAAAACAAAAACACAAAAAGCACTCTGCGAACTACGACTTGAAGTAGGAGCAAGGCTTGGTCTTCGCAATAAGGAAGTATTTAAACCATTGTGGGTTATTGACTTTCCTTTATTTGAATGGGACGAAGAATCACAACGCTATTATGCTATGCACCACCCATTTACGTCACCAAAACCTGAAGATATTGCGTATCTGGATACTGATCCGGGTAAGGTCAGAGCTAATGCTTACGACATGGTTGTAAACGGAGTTGAGTTGGGTGGGGGATCTATCCGTATTCACGATAGCAAACTCCAAAATCGCATGTTTGAACTGCTTGGTTTTACACCTGAAAAGGCAGAAGCACAGTTTGGATTCCTTATGAGTGCATTTCGTTATGGAGCACCACCTCATGGAGGTTTGGCATTCGGATTGGATCGTTTTGTATCACTATTTGCCGGATTGGATAGTATTCGTGATTGTATAGCTTTCCCAAAAAATAATTCCGGACGCGACGTGATGATTGATGCGCCATCAATTATCGATCAGGTTCAACTCGATGAACTTAATTTAATTATTGACAGGCAAAAAATTGAATCAAAGAAGTTATAAACCTTCAAATTTTAACAAATTATGACTGAAAAGGAAATTAAAGACAAGGCAGAACAAATTGTTGAAGCTTTAACAGCGTTGAGTTTAGGTAAAGAACCAAATATGCTGTCGGGGGAGGTATTTAAAAAATTAGCCAATCATCCCAATTTTAATCAGATAAAATCAGCATATATTACTTATTTACAACAATTTGATGGAAATATTGATACGCCGGAAGATATTAAAAGGATGTTTGATTTTCGCTTAGAAATTGTTGGTTTATTTGATGTAATATAACTCAATTTGCTTATTTGAATTTTAAATGGCTGTATATTTAATTATGCAGCCATTTTTTATGATCATTTATATTGAATCCTGTGGATTGGAGGCGTGTTTAATTTAGTAATTTGACATAATATAAATTATAAGAAATATATTAAGCAATTTATTTTAAAATAATAAAGCGCTGATTATATTAATAATCAACGCTTTATATAATTTTATCAAAAAATTAATTTTCTGATTCTAATTCAATCATAATAGTATCTTTTGGAATTTTGTTTCCAATACTAACATTAATTTTTTTAATTTTTGCAGTAAATGGCATTTCAATTCTGTTTTGCATTTTCATAGCCTCCAGAATTAAAAGCGGTTCACCTTCCTTTACAAGATCACCTTCTTTCACCGAAATCTGAATAATTGTACCTGGTATAAAAGATTGAATTTCGAAAGGATTTGGTTCAATCCAAACCTTACGGTTTTTAAATTTTTTAGTAAGCTGCGTTTTGTATTTTCGTGCAGTTACCGCAAAATCAACCAATTCAGGAGTTTCTATCTTATTTTCTGACATTTTTTGTAATATTTAAATGATTATAAAATGATTTAACTGGCTAATATAAAGCCACTTAACGAAAATCAGAATGGTGGAACTCCGTGTTTTTTGTAAGGACGGTGATCGTCTTTGTTTTTAGATACTTCCAACGCATGAAGCAATAATCCACGTGTTTCGAGTGGTTCAATAACCGCGTCGATGTATCCTTTAGAAGCAGCTACAAATGGATTTGCAAATTTTTCAATATATTCCTGCACTTTTTGTTGACGCATTGCATCCTCATCTTCTGCTTCCATTATTTCTTTACGGAAAATAATGTTTGCAGCACCTTCAGGACCCATAACCGCAATTTCAGCTCCTGGCCATGCAAACATAAAGTCAGCACCAAGGTGACGAGAGTTCATGGCTATGTATCCACCACCATACGCTTTACGCAAAATAACAGTCACTTTTGGAACAGTTGCTTCTGAGTAAGCATACAACATTTTTGCACCGTGACGAATTACACCTGCATGCTCCTGATCTACACCTGGTAAATAGCCTGGCATATCTTCGAGTGTAATAATTGGAATATTAAATGCATCGCAGAATCGAATAAAACGAGCTGCTTTATCAGAAGCGTCGCAATCCAATACACCTGCCAAATACATGGGTTGATTTGCAACAAAACCAACTGTTTCTCCGTCCATACGACCAAAGCCGATAACAATATTAGGAGCCCAAAGTTCCTGAACCTCAAGGAATTTTGATTCATCGGTTAAAGCAAAAATAATTTCGCGAACATCATAAGGCTGTTTTGGATCTGCCGGAATGATGTTTTCAATATTCTTTTTATATGTTGGTTTTCTTGGTTCGACTTTGGTTGCTTTCTGTTGATTACTGTGAGGTATTAGCGAAACAAGTTCTTTAATTTGATCCAGACACTCCAATTCACTCATGGCATAAAAATGTGCATTTCCGGTAATTTCGGCATGTACTCGTGCTCCTCCAAGGTCTTCCTGTGATATTTTCTCTCCCAAAACGGTTTCAATTACGTTAGGGCCTGTAATGAACATCTTTGAAATGTTTTCAACTACAAAAACAAAATCAGTTAATGCCGGTGAATAAACTGCACCACCTGCACACGGACCAAGAATTACGGATATTTGTGGAATAACACCCGATGCCATAGTATTACGGTAGAAAATTTCACCATAACCAGCCAATGCACCAATCCCTTCCTGGATACGTGCACCTCCTGAGTCGTTAATTCCAATACAAGGAACTTTCATTTTCAATGCATGATCCATAATTTTTGTAATCTTACGAGCATGTTTTAAACCCAATGAACCTCCCATTACGGTAAAATCCTGAGCATAAATACAAATTGGCGCACCGTTAATGGTACCTGTACCGGTAATTACACCGTCTCCGGCAAGTACTTTGTCGTCCATCCCAAAGTTACGCTCTTCGTGTTCAACAAAAAGGTCGTACTCATGAAAAGAATTGGGATCTAAAAGCGTAAGGATACGTTCGCGGGCAGTTAGTTTTCCCATTGCTGCCTGTTTTTCAATAGCTTTGTCGCCACCTCCTTTTTCAACAATGGCTTTCTTTTGACGTAATGCCAGAATGTTTTTCTTTAAAGACATAATTGTTTGTTTTTATTAAACTTAAGAATAATTGGTCGTGATAATTCCGACTTTTTTTCAAAATTGCCTACAAAAGTAACACTTTTATTCCAAAAGTGTGCAATTTTGTATTTTTACTTATAAACATTTTTTGATAAGAGATTCTTATTCAGCTCTTTAATGGCATTTCGTCGGCACGAAATCATTCCGGGTGACAACACAACTGAATTGTCATTTTCTAAAAAGGCTATGAGTTCCGGTTTTAAATCAGGCTCAAGCTTGCAAAACTTCACTAATAATTTTAATGAAAGTGCCTGAACTGCAATAGGTTGCTTGTCTGAGTTTAACCAATCAAAGCAAGAATTGATTAACTCAACATTCAAATTTAAAGTTAAAGAGTGAAGAATTGATAACGACAATCGCCTTAATCCTTCATGATTTGTTGAAAGTACGAGCTCAATAATTTGCTTTTCCTTTTCAAAGTCTATAATCTCGGGATATTTATGAATGATTTTTTCACAAGCCCATGCGGCTCTCCAGGCAACTTTAGTATCATTATCAAAAATTAAATCGAAAATTGTCTGGAAGTTAGATAAATTATCATAAACACTATCGGCAATTTGATCAATAATTTGTCGGGATAAATTGTTTTTTAAAACATCTCTGTAATCCATAAATTATTATAAATAAAGTATTTATCTAAAAATAATTTCCTTTATTACCTCCACTCCTACTTCACTATTTAGTGAATTTTTGATTTCAGTTCTGCTTATAAATAAATCGTGCCTCAGAACAGAAGAAGTTAATGTTACGTACAGTATTTTATTTTTTATTGTCAAATCAGAAGTGTATTGCTTTATATTTTCTCCTAGAATTTTTGGCCAAGCATCCAATATATGCTTTTCGTATAATTTCTTATCTAAATGATTGTTTTTAAGTACCTGCCCGATAATATCACGTAGCAGTTCAGTATTCCTTTTTCTCATTTATCGAAGTTTTAAAACCTTACCAATACGAGCCGCTTCATTATAGTTCATATTATTCAAATCATACAGTTTCTGTATGCGAATGGCATAGTTTTGTGAAATTGAATACATGGTTTCGCCTTGTTTAATTACGTGTAAATCATAGCCTTTAGCCGATTTTGATTTTTTACGTTGAATGTAAACCTGAGTTCCGGGTTTTAAAGTGGTATTATTTTCCACTTCGTTGTATTCTCTGATCCTTTTTTCGCTGATACCAGTTTCATCTGCTATACTACCATAAGTATCACCATGCTCCGATACAATAAACCGAACCCTGTTGATTTTATATACAATGTGATTACCCTCTGCCGAAATGTTTCCTATAGGTCGATAATCAGTTTCCTCAGATTTATTCTTAATTTCAGAATTATTTCGACCTATGTGACCTTTCTGTAAATCGAATTTATGCAATTCGTAGTTTTCAATTATTGATATCAACTTATATGCATACGAAGGGTCAGTGGCATAACCAGCCTTTTTTAATCCATGAGCCCAAGCTTCATAATCCGTTGGTTTATAATCAAATAAAAAAGAATACCGTGGTTTATTTTTTAAAAATAATGAATGGTCGCGATATGAGTCAATTACATTATTGTATTTTCTGAAACATTCTCCTTTTTCGTCATCATCGTGATAAACTTTTTCTCCTGTCCAGTCATGACATTTTATTCCGAAATGATTGTTTGAATTTCGAACAAATACACTTTGTCCGGCACCAGACTCCAACAAGCCTTGTGCTAATGTAATACTTGCCGGAATTCCATATTCTTTCTGTTGAATTACAGCAAGTTGTGAGTAATTTTCAATGTAATTTAAGTATGCTTGGTTTTTGTTTTGTGAAGTGACAAATAGAGTAAATACCAATAAGATTATGCTAAAAATGTATTTGGTTTTGTTCATAAAGTGGTTGTATTTGGTGGATACTGCTTATTATCAGCAGTTTAATGCACCAATAATATCATTTACTGAATTTAATTTATGTCTAACTAAATAGTCCTCAATACCTTCGAGAACCTTTATTGATACAGTTGGATCAATAAAATTTGCAGTTCCAATTTGTATTGCCGTTGCTCCTGCCAAAAGAAATTCGATGGCATCAGTTGCATTCATTATGCCGCCCATACCTACAACAGGTACTTTTACTGCCTTTGCTACCTGCCAAACCATGCGTAATGCAACCGGCTTTACAGCAGGACCCGAAAGCCCACCAGTAACTGTTGAAAGAATCGGAATACGCTTTTCGGCATTTATTGCCATACCAAGCAGGGTATTTATTAAAGAAATAGAATCAGCTCCTTCGGCTTCAACTGCCATAGCAATTTCTGCAATATCCGTAACATTTGGCGAAAGTTTCACCATTAGTTCCTTTTTATAAACTTTTCGCACTGCTTTAACAACCTGAGTTGCAGAAAGGCAACTTGTACCAAAAGCCATCCCACCTTCTTTTACATTAGGACACGAAATATTTAGTTCAATTCCGGGAATTTTATCCAGGTCATTAAGCATTTCGGACGTGGTAATATAGTCTTCGATAGTACTACCTGAAACATTTACAAAAATTTCAGTTTGAAAATCTTTTATTTCAGGATAAATGTTTTTTATAAAATATTCTACACCCTTATTTTGCAGTCCCACAGCATTTAACATGCCCGATGGTGTTTCGGCCATACGAGGATAAGCATTTCCCTGTCTGTCGCGAAGCGTCGTCCCCTTAACTACAATTCCCCCTATTCGCGATAAATCAATAAAATCCTGATATTCGGTTCCATAACCAAAAGTACCGGATGCTGTCATAACCGGATTTTTTAACTCCATCCGGCCCAATTTTACTTTCAAATCTACCATTTCAACTTCAATATATTAAAAACAGGACCTTCGGTACATACACAAACATGCCCTTCGGTACTATCGGTTACACAACATAAACAAGCTCCAAACCCACAAGCCATCGTGTTTTCCAACGAAACTTCGCACACTGTGTTTGTAGTTTGAGCATAAGCAGCTACAGCCTTCATCATTGGGGTTGGGCCACAGCTATAAATAAGGTCGTATTTATTTTTGGTAAGAATAGAATGATTTGTAACAAAACCTTTTTCGCCATAGGTGGCATCTTCAGTTGTAGTATACACATTTCCGTAAGCCGCAAAATCATCTAACTGCAATAAATTTTCCATTGAACGACCACCCAATAAAAAATCGCAGGTAATGCCTTTTTCTTTCAGTTTTGAGCCAAGATATAAGAGGGGAGCTATACCAACTCCACCACCAACTAAAAGAAGCTTAGCGTCGGCATTTTCGGGTATTGTGAACGAATTACCAAGCGGAAGAAGAAGATTCAGAATATCACCCTTCTTGCAAGTGGAAAGTTTTCGGGTACCTTCACCTACAATCTGAATCAACAACCACAATTCATTTTGCTGATAATCAACATAATTAATTGAAATTGGACGACGAAGGAATGTTTCAGCAGAGTTGTCAACCCGAACTTCAACAAATTGACCCGGAAGCATTTCGGGTAATTTTTCATCAGCTCCCAAAATAAGTAAAAAGTACTGATCGTTAAGTTGCTTGTTTTCATTAACAATCAGGTCAAGCATTTGTTTTTTCATCTATTACAGTCTGAAAATCAACATTATAATTAAATATATTGCTGATTAAATTAACATTATTACTAACTGCAAAAATACAAATTTATACTTGAACTGGCAAATACAATAATCAGGAAAGACTGCCGGAGCTAAACTCTTCAAAAGTATTATCATCAAAGTAAATAATAATACGTGAAATTCGTTTATGCTTATATTCTATTTGAGGTACATAAACTTTCTCAATAATTTTTTCAATAGATTTATCATCTTGAGAAATATTGTTACCAGGTGTAGAACTCTTTTGAACCTGATCAATCTCATTTTTTTTGACTGAAATTGGTGAATCATTTATTTCAGGCAATTTATTAGAGTAAGAGTCTGATTTACTATCATTTATATCTATAGTATCGAACAATGTAGGCTCTTGAGAATTTAATACAGGCCTGAACATCTTCCCATTGTCCAGAATAAGCCACTCAGGATTAATCTGCTGAAACCTCCCAAGTATTTTTTTCAATACATCGAGGCTTGGTTTATTTCTATCGTTAAGTATGTGGGATAGGGTAGAATTTTTTATCCCAACCTCTTCAGCAAATTGTGCAGAATTATAATTTAATTCCCGCATTATTAATTCAATTTTCGATTTTTCGTCCATGAGACAGCAAATAATAAGAATTATATAATTGTAAAATCAGTGTACAAATATAATTCTATTTATTTAGATATACAAATATATTTATCGTTATTAGTTTACATATATACATTTACAAATGTAATTGGTGTTTGGATTTACAAAAGTACTTCAAATACATGTAACACATAAGTAAACAAGCATTTGTAAGCAATATTTAATCTATATTATATTTAGAGTATATATTTAAATCTACATGCATAAATGTATTGATAATTAAGTATTTAAATATAGATATATGAAGTTTGTCGATACAATATACAAATGTAGTGTTTATTATTTATTTAAAACTTTATATTTATTGTATAAATAACTGATATATAATTATTTATATGTATTAAATATATTGTTGTACTATGTGAAAAAATATGTAATTAACAATTGTGAAGCAACTAAATTTATAATTAATTAGATAAGGTATTTCGAGTATAATGTATGATTGTAAATTTAATTTTATAGAATATGTGAAAGTATAATTGTATATTTTGCAGATGTCAAGTTAAATATTTACATATATATAATTGAATTATACATTTATACAACTCTAATCTAATTGTATTTTTTACAAATACTATTCAAAAGAACACATTTAAAAAAATTGTACATAAATGTTGACAATACTGTCAAAAAATCTAATTCAGGAATTAAAAAAGATGGACAAAATACTGTTAATATACTTATTATCAAAACTTTATGTGGAATATTGGGCTATGAGAATTTGCTATTTACTTTACTATGTATTATTGTTTGAATTTTCTTTAAGTATGGAGGGCATATATTGACAAAAAAAAGGAGCCCGATTTAAATTCGGACTCCTTTATATTTTTATGAAAAATAATTCTATTCAGCAGATTCAGTTTGTATGTTCACTCCTGCCAGTTCCTGGTCAACTAAAATACGACCACAATATTCGCATACAATAATTTTTTTACGAAGACGAATATCTAACTGACGCTGTGCCGGAATTTTATTAAAACAACCGCCACACGAATCGCGTTGTACATAAACAACTGCTAAACCATTGCGGGCATTTTTGCGAATACGTTTAAAAGCAGTAAGTAAACGCGGTTCAATTAGCAATTCAATTTCTTTTGCTTGTTCACGTAAGCGCTCTTCCTCTTGTTTCGTTTCAGCTACAATTTCGTTGAGTTCACCTTTTTTTTGTTGTAAATCAAGTTTGCGCTCTGCTAATCTTTCGGTAGTAATTTTTTGTTCTGCCGATTTTGACTCTTTTTGTGCCGTGTATTCACGAATACGCTTTTCGCATAATTCAATTTCAAGTGATTGATATTCAATCTCCTTAGAAAGGTTATCGTATTCACGATTATTTCTAACGTTTTCCTGTTGTTCTTTATAACGTTCGATTTTTACCTTTGCCTCATCGATTTCAATTTTTTTACTTGCTATATTTGCCTGAATATCTTTTATTTCAGCATCAATATGATCCAATCGGGTAGAAAGACCAACAATTTCGTCTTCTAAATCTTGAACTTCGAGTGGTAATTCTCCACGTAAAATTTTAATTTCATCTATTTTTGAAACTACTTTCTGAAGGTCATATAATGCAAATAGTTTATCTTCAACGGTAATTTCTTTTTCTGTTTTGGTTTCTGTAGCCATACTGATTACAAATAATTTATTGGATTTGTTTTAGTTTCTGAAATTCGGACTGCAAATGTAGGCATTTTTTTTGTAATTATCTCATAAAAAATGTGTTTTGTGTATTGTTCGGTCTCAAAATGTCCTAAATCGGCTACCAATATACGATTTTCAGCTTCGAAAAATTCATGATATTTGAAATCGCCTGAAATGAAAACATCGGCTCCTGAAGCAATGGCATTTGGAAGTAAAAAACTTCCTGATCCACCACACAATGCGACACGCTTAATATTTTTAGATAATAATCCGGTATATTTTATTTGATTACAATTAAAAAGTACTTTTAGATTATTCAGAAATTTAATTTCGTCAACAGGTTCAGTTAAATCACCAACCATCCCAGCTCCCAGCCTATTCGAATAATTTTGTAACTGAATTATATCAAATGCCGGCTCTTCATAGGGATGTGATTTTAAAAGAGCCTGAATTACTTTTGTTTTATTATGTTTTGGTAGAATTACTTCTAATCTTATTTCGGGTTCAGAATGTAATTTATCGATTTCACCCACAAAAGGCTGTGCATCAGCATTAGCTCTGAATGTTCCAAAACCCTCAGAAGTAAAACTGCAAGAGTCATAATTACCAATATGTCCGGCTCCCGCATTGAAAAGTGCATCGCGTACCATTACAAGTTGTAGTTTGGGTACGTAAGTAACCAACTTTAACAATGTTTCAGGCATTGGTAACAGAACTTCCCTGTTCGTAAGCTTTAGTTTATCCGCAATTTTTGCATTTACACCATCAATTACATTGTCAAAATTAGTGTGAGCGGCATAAAGAACAATATCATTTTTGATAAGCATTGCAATGCATCGCTGCATTTCGTTTTCGTAAGTAATACGCTTTAAAGACTTAAAAATGAGTGGATGATGTGCAATAATTAAATTGCAATTATGTTCAATTGCTTCATTTATAACATTTTCGGTAACATCAATGGTAAGTAATGCACCTGTAACCTCTATGTATTTGTTACCTACAAGCAGGCCCGAATTATCATAATTTTCCTGTAAACTCAGCGGAGCGTACGTTTCAAACTCTTGTATAATATCATTTACCTGCATACGAATAGGGATTATTACTTTGTTTCGAGTTCTTCTTTTTCCGAGAAATCAGTTATATTGCATTTTACCAACGAATTATACCAGGTTATTAATTTTCGGATATCACTTGGATATACTCTTTCTTTGTCATATTCGGGTAAAATTTCGCTCATAAACGAACGTAATTTATCATTATCGGCTTTTACGTCAACAGAGCACTCGGAGCCATTTTCTTTTGTTTTAATTGCCTCTAATACAATTCCTAATTTCACATCGGCAGTTTCGGTAAATATGGAAATATCACCAAGAGAAACCACTTTGTCTTTTGCATAAGCCGGAACTCGTTTTCCATCGGTTAACGATTCAACTATCAGCATATTTTTGCCTTGCGAAACCAACTTAAATAAGCCCGGTTTTCCTGATATTGATAAAATTTCTTTCAACATAGAATTCTAATTAATTGGATTTTATAAATTTATTTTAAATGTTTAATATACAAATATTTATATATTGAGAATAATACATGCTAATTGAATATATATATATGTATTCGCAGTTTTAGATCAAATCAAAAATGGTTTTAATTCAGATAATTTAATGCGACCTTCGTAAATTGCTTTTCCAGTAATTACCGCTGGAATATTTGCCTCATTGAGTTGCTCAATATCCGAAACGGAGCTTACACCACCGCTTGCAATAAGGTACATTTCGGGTTGTGCTTCGAGCATTTTTTTGTATAAATCGAGTGAAGGTCCTTTGAGCATACCATCTTTACTGATATCAGTACAAATTACCTTATTTATCCCTCTTTTCAAGTAGTTAGAAACAAATGGTAGTAGCTCAATTTCAGTAGTTTCCATCCACCCTCCAACTGCTAATTTTTCGTTTTTAACATCAGCGCCAAGAATAATTTTGTCACCACCAAATTTTTCAATCCATGAAATAAACACATCCTGATTCCGAACAGCAATGCTCCCACCTGTAATCATTTTTGCACCACATTCGAAAGCTATTCGTAAATCATCATCAGTTTTAAGTCCTCCACCAAAATCGATAATGAGATTTGTAGAAGATGCAATTTTTTCTAAAACTTTATGATTTACAATATGATGTGCCCTGGCTCCATCCAAATCAACTAAGTGCAAGCGACTGATTCCGGCATCTTCAAACATTTTTGCTACTTCGAGCGGGTTTTCATTATAGGTAGTTTTTTGATTATAATCGCCCTGCGATAACCTTACACATTTTCCATCAATAATATCGATGGCCGGAATAATTTCAATCACTTCTTTTTATTTAATAATTAATAGTACACAAAAATACGAAAATTGACAGAATAAATGCCTTTAATGGCTGCATAAATTCATTAAAATATCTTTATGATTGAGCTAGTTCAAAAAGAATACTTCCTACGAACATTTTTGCTTTAATGCGAATAATATTCTGTTTTTCATCGTTCGACAACCATACTTCGATAGAATTTTGCCCATCGAAAATTGAATTTTTAGGAACTATTGGTTTGATTTTGTGGCACTTAATGGACTTATTGTTTACCTTAATAATTTCAATTCCATGATAAACAACATCGATTTTATAACCTTCATCTTCGTAAAACCCATTAATTGTAAAAACTGAACCTTTTTTAGTTCTATCCAATTCAATCATTCGAACAACCATAAATCCGGCTACAATATCCCGTATATTTTCGGGTGTATCGTATATTTTCTTTATTTGGAATTGCTTTTTGGTTTTATCAAATACTTTTACAGTTGCTTTTTTGTTATCGTGATCAAATTCAACCATTTCGTCAAGTGTAAAACGTCCCTCACGAATGCTGCGAGAAGATTTGTGGGTGAGAATATTCGATGAATCAACATAAGCAGTCCATTTATCGCGCACATAAAACATTTTTGCTAAACCGTTTGTACGTCCCTCAACATCAATTTTATAGCAGATTGTTGAGCCAATTTTATATAGTTTATTATCAACAATAGTGCTTGCAGAACCAATATTCAGAAAACCCCAATGTGCAGTATAAAATAATTTTTCGCCGGGTTTTATTCTGGAATAATTCAGTTCGTATTTTGTATTTGAGGGCGATACCGAAATAGTAAAACCTAAAACAAGCAATGATAAGAGGTGTATTTTAAGCATAAAAGTATTTTTTCGCACTAAGACAAAAAGTATGCCTTTGTGAAATTATTATGATAAATCGCTGAATGTTAAATATTTAAAATTAAAGTTCGATTTTGAATACCATATATATGGTATATAAAATACTGTTTGAAAGGTATTTCGGAAAAATGTTTTCAGCCGTATTTTTGCATCAGTAATCAACAAAAAACAAATCATTATGAACACAAATGCAATTTGCCCCATATCAAATAAAAAAATTGATGAAAATGTAGCCCGATTAAACGGTGCTATTACAGTAGTATTGCTCGCAATTTTCTTATTAACTCAAAATATTTTTCCAATATTATTTCTTATAATTGATTTTTTTCTTCGGAGTGCTGAATTATCAGCATATAGTCCGTTAGCAAATCTATCAAAGTTTGTAATTAATGCTTTCGGAATAAAAAAGAATCCGATAAATGCCGGTCCTAAAATTTTTGCTGCGCGAATAGGTACATTTTTCAGCGCTTTGATACTAATTAGCATATTAATAGGTTCTGATACTGCATCTTACGTTTTTACAGCTGTTTTTGCATTTTGTGCATTTTTGGAATCCGCCTTTGGATATTGCGTGGCTTGCCAAATTTATCCAATCGTTTTCAGATTAACTTATAAGGCAAAAAATGCACTATAAATCATTATTCATTTTTAGGTAAAGCAAACAGAGAACTATTTTTGTTTGCTTTTTTTTATGGCTGTAATGGCCTCACCCACAACAAAATTACTACCAAATATTAGTACAAAATCATTTTTTACAGCATTTGATAAAGCTGCATTTACAGCTTCTTCTACCTTGTTGTAATCACTTCCATGCAATCCACAGGTGGTTGCTTGCAGTTTTAATTCGCAGGCCGGAAGAGCTCTTGCAATTGCTGCATTTGTAAAATAATACTTTGCATTTCGAGGTAAAATCTGAAGTATTTTTGAAATATCTTTATCATTTACCATACCAAATATAAGGTGCAAGTCATTAAATTTCAATGCATTAATATGATTTACCAGTTCGCTGATACCCGCAAAGTTATGAGCTGTATCCACAACTAATGGTGGCTCAATTCCAAAACATTGCCAGCGACCCATAAATCCGGTTAAATCAATAACGTTTTTCAAACCTGTTGAAATATTATTTTCAGAAATTTTAAATCCTGATTTTTGAAGTATTTCAACTGATTTTAAAACTGTAGCTGTATTTTTAAGCTGATACATTCCCGTTAAGCCCAACGAATATTTTATTTTATCATTTACCAAAATGTTCATATTAAGATAACTACTTTCAATGCATTTGATAGTTATATCGTTTTCAGCAAAATAAATTACAGCATTATTTTGTTCAGCAACCGAGCAAAAAACAGTCTTTGTTTCGGGAGATGCTTCACCAATAACTACAGGAATATTCTTTTTAATAATGCCAGCCTTTTCAGTTGCAATTTGTTCAATTGTATTTCCTAAAAATTCAACATGATCAAAACTGATATTCGTAATGATGGAAAGTACAGGAGTTATAATATTAGTGCTATCCAACCTGCCGCCAAGACCAACTTCAATTACCGCAACATCTACTTCATTATCAGCAAAATAGTTAAATGCCATAGCCATCGTTGTTTCGAAAAATGATGGTTGTATTATATCGAAATCAGATTTATAATTTTGTACAAAATTTATAACATATTCTTTGTCGATAGTTTGTCCGTTTATGCGGATACGTTCACCAAAATCGACCAAATGAGGCGAAGTGTATAAACCAACTTTGTAACCGGCAGCCTGAAGTATAGCAGAGAGAAAATGTGAGACCGAACCTTTACCGTTTGTGCCGGCCACGTGAATGGTTTTGTATTTGCAGTAAGGATGATGTAGCACATTCATTAATCGGTTTGTATTTACAAGTCCCGGTTTGTAGGCATTTGCACCCGAAAAATGAAAAACGGGGAGGCTACTATAAAGATATTGAAGTGTTTGATCGTAATTCATATTCATTATTTAGGCTACAAAATTAAAAAAAAAGCCTGAATCGTACGAATCAGGCTTTCATAAAATAATATGAGTATCAATTTAAAAATAAATTTGTATCAGCATTTGAAATTGTTTTTTGATTTCTGAATAAAGATTCGAGAAATGAGTTCATTACGGCAGAAGCTATCAGACGTAAAATATCATTTTTAATGTCAGCGATATAATCGTTATCCATTCCTGAGTCAGTTAAAAAATTGAGATTGATGTTATCACGTTTTGTTGATAAAAAGTCCTCAATATCGTAACACGCAATTGCTCTTGATTTTAGCTTTGTGATTAATTCCGAAATTTCGGGTTTAATAGCATCTACAAATCTATTTGCCTCTTGTTTAATGTCATTATTGAAACCGCTGGCCATTGAATGACTGTAATTTTGAATATTTATCTGAATATTCAAATGGATTTGATTAAAGTCCTGATTGTTCATAATATTTGAATTAAATTAACTCTATCGTGTGTTTTACATAAACAAAATATCATATTGAAATGTTTGTGGAAAATTATATAAATTAATAATTTAACTTATTTATATTCAGTAATTTATGTGTTTAATATAATAGTGTAATAATTTCAAATAAATTTAAAGAGTAATTTGAGAAAATTTTAAGACAGGTAGATAGTAAATTAGAACTAAAAATGTGAATAGTTTGAGCTTTTAATGAAAAATTGTACTTTTGAGGATTATAATTATCAATAAATTTAATAATTCAATTATGAACAACATTCAAACAGAAAAATTTATTAATGATAATCTGGATAATGATTTAAAGAAATTATTGTTGATAAAACGATCGAACAAAGCCATTGACTATGAGTTTGCTTATCGACAAATAGCTGGATTTCAGCGTATAAAAAATAAAATTCCTGTTTTATACTCGACAAAAAGCATCCTATTTCCTCCACAATTGAATTTAGAGCAAAGTTCCTCTGAATCAACAGCTTTGTATAAAAAATCGCTTTGCGAAGGCAATACATTGATTGATATTACAGGCGGGTTCGGTATTGATTTATACTTCATTTCAAAGCATTTTGAAAATGCAATTTATGTAGAACGAAATGAAGAATTGTGTAAGATAGTAGCTCATAATTTTAGAATCCTTGGAGTAACAAATGTTTCGATAATTCATGCTGATGCAGAAGAGTTTATCGAAAGTATGCCAGCTTCAAATTGTGTTTTTGTTGACCCATCACGACGAGATAAAACAGGTGGGAAGACTGTATTTTTAGAAGATTGTGAACCAAATATATGTCAACTTAACGAGAAAATTTTAGAAAAAACAAAATTATTAATGGTGAAATTATCTCCAATGCTCGATATTACTGCTGCTATAAATGCATTGTCGAATGTGCATGAGGTTCATATTATATCAGTTGAGAATGAATGTAAAGAAGTATTGTTGTTATTAAAACCAACAAAAGCAACTGAAATTAAATACAAAGCAATCAATATATTAAAGGATAATCGTTTAGAGAAGTTTGAATTTATTAAAGAGGCTGAACAAGATGTAGTTCTCAATTTTTCAGCTAAAATTGAAAATTATTTATATGAACCAAATAGCTCTATTTTGAAAGCCGGAGCGTTTAAAAGCATAGCAAATAAATTTTTTCTAAATAAATTAAATAAAAATACGCATTTATATACTTCCGAAAATTATGTATCTGAGTTTCCCGGACGATGTTTTAAAGTAGTAAAGGTTTGGGGAGTGAACAAAAAAGAATTAACTGAACTTAAAAAGCAGGTTCCAAAAGCCAATATTTCGACCCGCAATTTCCCACTAAAACCAGATGAGCTCAAAAAGAAAACAGGCATTTCCGATGGAGGAAATACCTATTTGTTTGGATGTACGCTTGCCGACGAAACTAAGGTAATAGTTCAATGTGAGAAAATTACTTCAGAAGCTTGAGCTGAACGCGTTTTCGAACAATATCCACTTCGAGTATCTGAACTTTAACATGTTGATGAACCGAAACAACTTCAGCCGGATTAGAAATAAATTTATCGGACATATTCGAAATATGTATTAGTCCGTTCTCTTTTATTCCAACATCAACAAATGCTCCGAAATTAGTGATATTAGTTACTATTCCGGGCAATTCCATGCCTATTCGCAAATCATTAATTGTTTTAATTGAGGCGTCAAATTCAAAAACTTTAACTGATTCGCGTGGGTCACGACCGGGTTTTTCGAGTTCAACAAGAATATCTGTAAGTGTTGGGAGTCCTATTTTATCTGTTATATATTTCTGTTTATCAATAGATTGTATTAATAGTTTATTTTGAATTAACTCATTCAACTGAACTTTTAAATCCTTTGCCATTCGTTCAACTACAGGGTAACTTTCAGGGTGAACAGCTGAATTATCAAGCGGGTTATCGCCATTTTGAATTCGGAGGAAACCGGCACATTGTTCAAAAGTTTTGGCTCCCATTTTTGGTACTTTCATCAACTCCTTTCTGCTTTTAAAAGCACCATTTTCGGTACGAAAGTCCACAATGTTTTGTGCCAATTGCGGTCCAAGACCTGAGATATATGTCAGCAAATGCTTGCTCGCCGTATTGAGGTTCACTCCCACCCGATTAACAGCATTTTCAACTGTTTGGTCTAATGACTTTTTGAGTAATGATTGATCTACATCGTGCTGATATTGACCAACTCCGATAGATTTTGGGTCAATTTTCACTAATTCAGCTAATGGGTCCATCAATCGGCGACCAATTGAAACAGCACCTCGAACAGTAACATCGTAATCAGGAAACTCCTCACGGGCAATTTTGGAAGCCGAATAAATAGATGCTCCGTTTTCGCTCACCACAAAAACCTGCACTTCGCGGTCGTAGCGAATATTCTGAATAAAATGTTCGGTTTCACGTCCGGCAGTACCATTTCCAATGGCAATAGCCTGGATATTATATGCTTCCACCATTTTTTGAATTTTTCGTGTGGCTTGAGCGTATTCATTTTGAGGCTGATGCGGATAAATCGTTTCGTTATGAAGCAAAGCACCCTGTGCATCGAGACAAACCACTTTACAGCCTGTACGGAAGCCCGGGTCAATTCCCATAACACGCTTTTGACCCAATGGAGATGCCAATAAAAGCTGACGAAGATTCTCAGCAAATACCCGAATAGCCTCAATATCAGCTTTCTGTTTACTTTCAGAAGCAAACTCAGTCTCAATTGCAGGTTTCAATAATCGTTTATAACTGTCTTTAACAGCCTCATAAACAACATCACCCGATTCGTTATCACTTTTTACAAAAATCCGTTCTAATTTTTCCAAACATTTATCGTCATCAGGACTGATTGAAACTCGTAAAAAACCTTCGGTTTCACCACGACGCATTGCAAGCAAACGATGCGAAGAACATCTGCTTAGTTTTTCGGACATATCAAAATAATCGCGGTATTTTTGCGCCTCTTCTTCTTTTCCTTTTATCAGTTTTGAACTGATAATGCCGTCGTATGAAAAGCTTTTTCGAACCGTATTTCGGGCTGCTTCACTTTCGTTTATCCATTCGGCTATAATATCCTGAGCACCCGCAATTGCTTCATTGGTGTCTTTTACATTTTTGGTTACAAAAGATGTTGACATACGCTGTACATCTCCTGAGTTTTGCTTCATTATCATGCGTGCAAGCGGTTCGAGACCTTTCTCACGAGCTATTTCGGCACGAGTACGACGTTTCGGTTTGTATGGTAGGTATATATCCTCTAATTCGTTCGAAATCCAACAGTTATCAATGCGAATGCGCAATTCATCAGTCAATTTACCTTGCTCTTCGATAGTTGAAATAATGGTTTCTTTGCGTTTTTCCAATTCACAAAGCTTATCAAAATATTCCTTGATAGCAGCAATTTGAACTTCATCCAATCCGTCTGTCATTTCTTTGCGATAGCGACTAATAAAGGGAATTGTTGCGCCTTCGTTGAGCAAATTAATGGTATTGCGAATTTGTTTTTCGGAAAGTTGTAACGAAAAAATAATCAGCTTTATAAATTGAGGATTAATCAATGCCATGATATATGTGGAAATACGTATTTATTTGGTTTGTTCGTACCATTTTTTAACGGCTAATGCAGCATTTTCGCCATCGATAGCCGAAGATGTTATTCCGCCAGAATAGCCAGAACCTTCACCAGCCGGAAAAAGTCCGGCAATTTGAGGATGACAACCGGTTTCAGGGTCACGTGGAATGCGTACTGCTGCTGAAGAGCGTGTCTCCACTCCTACTACAACAGCATCGTTGGTCAAATAACCATGCATTTTACGATCAAATTTTTTAAACGCTTCGCGCAAACGGGAAGAAATAAATTCGGGCAACCAGAAATGCAATGGCGATGAAATCAACCCCGGCATATACGAACATTCGGGTAAATCAGCTGAAACTTTACCCTTTACAAAATCTATCAATCGTTGTGCAGGAGCTGTTTGTCCCTTGCCTCCATTATTTTTATAAGCCAGATTTTCAATGTATTGCTGATATTTAAGACCTGCTATAGGTCCGTATTCTTTAAATTCTTCAGGGATATCCTCGGGGCGAATTTCAACTACAATTCCGGAATTTGCAAACGGAGAATTTCGTTTCGAAGCCGACATACCATTTACCACAATCTCTTCTTTTCCACTTCCGGCGGGAACAATTCGTCCACCCGGACACATGCAAAACGAGTAAACACCCCGGTCGTTGACTTGCTCTACCAAACTATAACTGGCAGCTGGCAGGTATTCGTTCTTTATTTTAGAGTGATATTGAATGCTATCAATAAGAGCCTGGGGGTGCTCAACACGCACGCCCATAGCAAAACCTTTCGGTTCGAGTTGAATATTTTGTTTGTACAAGAGTTCATAAATATCATGTGCCGAATGGCCTGTTGCGAGAATTAGTGCTTTCGCATTAAAAATCTTTCCAGATTCTGTTTTACAACCAGTTACGGAATTATTCTCAATTAATAATTCAACTACTTTTTCTTCGAAGTGAAGTTCACCACCACACAACCGAATGGTATTGCTAATAGTACCTACAACCATTGGCAATTTATCGGAACCAATGTGTGGATGTGCGTCGTAGAGAATTTCTTCTGAAGCACCATGAACATGAAAAATTTCAAAAATTCGTTGTGCATTACCCTTCTTTTTAGAGCGTGTATATAGCTTACCATCTGAAAAAGTACCCGCACCACCTTCACCAAAACAATAATTTGATTCAGGATCGAAATTTTTCCCCAGATTTAGATGAGCAATATCAATTTTGCGTTTATCAGCTTGCCTTCCACGTTCAATAATGATAGGACGAAGTCCGTTTTCAATTAGTTTAAGAGCTGCAAAAAGTCCTGCAGGTCCTGCACCAATTACCAAAACCGGTTCTTTATCAGCCACATCACCATAATTAAATGGTTCAATATTATTTGAACCAGGTACTTCATCAATATAAACCTCGAGCGTTAAATTTACCTTTGGAAAAGCCGAACGGGCATCTATTGACTTTTTCAATGTCCGTATTTTTGTAATTTTATCTGCCGAAACATTACAATGTTTAGCAACCTGATTTAACAATAGATCTTGTTTTTCAGCTTGTTCGGGACTTAAAAATAATTGAATTTGAGATTGCATAATCTGTTTTAGATATTTTATTAATGCAAATATACGACTTATATGTCAAATAATTTACGTGATTTATTTTCCGTGTAAAAGTTAAATCAAATAAAAATACAATTGAATAACATTATTTCTATGAAATTGTACGTATATTTGTACTTTAATTCGTACAAAACAAAATAATTATGCTTGCAACTTCAATTTCTGATTTTAGAAAAGACATAAAATCATATTTAGATAAAGTTTCGAACAATTTTGAAACTTTAATTATAAACCGAGGTAACAACAATAATGTTGTTGTAATTTCATTAGACGAATACAATTCATTGAATGCAACTCAGCATGAATTATCGTCGAAAGTTAATGAAAAACGACTTGATTCTGCTATTGAAAAATTAAAAATTGGTGTCTCATTTACAAAAGAACTGATTGATTAATGAAGTATATTTTTGTAGACGAATCCTGGGAAGACTACTTATATTGGCAATCGGTAGATAAAAAAATGCTGAAGCGAATAAATGATTTGTTGAAAGATATTTCGAGGCATCCATTTAATGGAATTGGCAAACCCGAACCTTTAAAGTTCAAATATAAAGGCTTTTGGTCCAGAAGAATAAATGATGAGCATCGCTTAATTTATCAGGTAACCGATGATGCCATTTTAATTGCAAAATGCAGGTTTCATTACGACTAATAAATGATTATTTGCTTTTTTTATTCCGATTTTCTCACTATCTTTGTACCCGAAAAATATGACAAAAATCAATTCAAAATATTTTTTCGATCAGTGCAACTTTCAGCCAATTAGTTGCTTAATCAAAATGCCTATAATTTTACGTAAACCAATATAAATCAATAAGATTTGTGTTGGTTTTTTTTTGAAAATACCATGAGTAAAAACAGTTTAGTATCTATTTCGGATTACAGCAAAGACGAAATTTTATCCATTCTCGATTCGGCCGCAAATTTCGAAGCCAATCCTAATCGAAAAACCTTGGATGGCAAAGTAATAGCCACTTTGTTTTTCGAACCATCTACTCGTACCAGATTGAGTTTTGAAACTGCAGTAATAAGATTAGGTGGCTCAATTATAGGTTTTTCGGATGCTGCTACCAGTAGTTCGTCGAAGGGAGAAACGCTGAATGACACGATACACATGGTCAGTTCGTATGCCGATGCCATTGTAATGCGTCATCCGCTTGAAGGTGCAGCCAGATATGCAGCAGAGATATCTCCTGTGCCGATAATTAATGCCGGCGATGGAGCTAATCAACACCCTTCGCAAACATTACTTGACTTATACTCGATACTTAAAACGCAGGGAACGCTCGAGAATTTGAATATTTGCCTTGTTGGGGATTTGAAATATGGCAGAACCGTACATTCGTTGTTAATGGCCATGTCACATTTCAATCCTACATTTAAATTTATTGCACCGGACGAACTTAAAATGCCGGACGAATACAAGGTTTTCTGTAAAAAACATGGCATTAACTATACAGAATCAACAGAGTTGAACGATAATTTTAACGATGCAGATATTTTGTATATGACGCGTGTTCAAAAAGAACGTTTTCAGGATTTGATGGAATATGAACGTGTGAAAAATGTGTATACACTTAAAAATGAAATGCTTGTACATTCGAAACCAAATTTACGAATACTGCATCCACTGCCGCGAGTAACTGAAATTGACCCAGATGTAGATACAAACGAAAAAGCCTATTATTTTAAGCAGGCACAAAACGGATTGTATGTAAGGCAGGCAATCGTGAGTAAAGTACTTAGATAATGTGCCAATAAATTAATATGCCCGCTCGGCTTTGCCGCTTGGCGTAGCCAAGAATGTGCCAATAAGAAGAATTTATGGAAAAAAAATTAAAAGTAGCAGCACTTAAAGATGGAACTGTGATTGATCATATTCCTTCGGATAAACTTTTCAAAGTAGTCCATATACTGCATTTGGATAGTTGTTTGAATCAGATTACGCTTGCTAATAACTTAGAAAGCAAAAAGATAGGTTCAAAAGGAATTGTAAAAATTGCCGATAGAGCTTTGGCTGAAAACGAAACAAATAAGTTGGCTTTAATCTGTCCGGATGCAAAAATCAATATTATACGCAACTTTGAAGTAGTTGAAAAGCGTCCGTTGGTACTTCCTGACGAAATTCGCGAAATAGTGCAATGTGCTAATCCTAATTGCATTACAAATAATCAGCCCGTTCAAACCCGTTTTTTTGTACTGAAAGAGGCTGCAAATACACATTTGAAATGTCGTTACTGCGAACGCGAAGTGAAAGTGGAAGAAGTGAAGATTAAATGATGAGTTGATATGATAATTTGATGATGTGATAATGAAAGAAGAAAAAAAACATATAAGCTGGAAACCCGGCACCATGATTTATCCGCTACCTGCTGCATTAATTTCGTGTGGAAGTAGTCCGGAAGATTTCAATTTAATTACGTTAAGTTGGATGGGAACCATCTGTTCAAATCCGCCAATGTGTTATATATCAGTGCGTCCGGAGCGACATTCGTATGATATAATTAAAAAATACGGCGAGTTTGTTATTAACCTGACGAACGAAGAAATGGCTTACGCCACTGATTGGTGTGGTGTGAAAAGCGGCAAAGATTTCAATAAATTTACCGAAATGAAATTAACAGCCGAAAAAGCTGAAAAAGTGAATGCGCCAATTGTAAAAGAATCGCCGCTTTGCATTGAATGTAAAGTAAAAGAGATAATTCCGCTTGGTTCACACGATATGTTTATAGCCGATGTGATTAATGTTCAGGCAGATAGCCAATATATTGATCCTGAAACAGATACATTTGATTTAGCAAAAGCAAAACTAATTGCCTATTCACACGGACATTATTACAAATTAGGTGAAGAGATCGGTAAATTTGGTTGGACAGTGCAGAAAAAAAAGAAATAAAAACATTGAAAATAAGCTTTTTAATAATCATATTTTGTATCGTTCTGATAAAGAGCAACCTGAATGCACAAATTCAATTGATGGCATTTTCGGATGTCGGACATTCGAATGTATCAGATGGCATGTTTTTGCAATCATCGGTCGGTGTTAATTATGAATTTCGACAATTTGCACTCGAATCGGGCATTCGAAATGATATAATTAGTAACAACAAGTCGTTTTTCTCAGGTTTTAATTTGGGATTAACACACTTCTTCAGTTACAAACAAAAAAAGTACGACATAAAAGCCTTTTTTATTTCAACAGTTTTATCCGGGTTTGTAAACGAACGAAATTACAGTGCATTAATAGCTACTCATAGAGAGCATTTTAATTTTAAAATTGGTACAGGATTCAGAAGTATTGGTTTTACACAACATGCTATTGAAACGACACAAACGAATTTAGAAAACCGAATTTTTGAAATTTTTAATCCGCTGTATCATTTCAGTTATTCATTGAATAAAATAAATAAAAACTGGAATGTTGGAGTTGCAGTTACCAATATCGATCATTTTGTGATTAATCAGCCTACAAATCCTATTACAACTGCTTTTGGGCACTATAAAATTAACGATAGCGTTCGTTTAACTGCCGAAATGTGGTACAAAACAGCAGGTGCATTTAATTTACACGTTAATTATTTTGGATGGTTTTTCCGTCCGGGTATAATTTGGGAGTTAAAATGAAAGCAGGACGGATAATTCTTTTTGCAGTTTTATTTTTATGCTTTTCAGCTTGTAATTATGCCGATTTGGGTGGAATGTTTGTTGTAAATGAATCAGTTAACGAACGGTTTGAACAATCCATTGAGGCTAATAATTTGAAAGGAGATTTTGGTTTTGTTACAAATACCGATGATTATCAAATAGTTGTCGTGGGCGATGTTCATATTGGAGGTACCAAGAATTTCGACAAAGCTATCGAACAAATAAAAGTACTGAATCCTATTGCTTTAGTGCTTGATGGCGATATTTGTAATGGAAATGGCTACGATTACGACAGTTTAGATCAACATTTACCTGAAAAAGCTGATTTAATGTATTTTATGTTAGCCGGCAACCATGAATTGTACTTTGGAGGTTGGAAAGAATATTACAAACGCTTTGGTTCGTCGAGCTATTATTTTACAGTGAAAACGCCAACAGCAAACGATTTTTATATCTGTCTGGATACAGGAAGTGGCACATTGGGAAGTAAACAATTAGAATGGTTTAAGGAACTTCTCCAACAAAAAAGAACTGATTTCAGAAGATGTATTGTATTTACTCATAATAATTTATATCGAAAACGACACACAATGAGCACAAATCCGACAAACGAAGAATTGTTGGTTTTAACAGAATTGTTTGCAAAATACAAAGTTGATATGGTTGTAACTGGCCATGACCATTTTAAAAACGTTATAAAATTAGGAAATACAACACATATAACCATGAATGCATTGCATGATGGATTTATATACGCTGGTTATTTTCAAATTAATATTAAAGAAGGACAAGTTAGTTACGAATTTGTAAATTTATGAGCCCCTAACCCCTCCCGATAAATGAATCGGGATAAATGGTGGGGAACAAGAGATAAATGCATTAATTTTCAAAAAAAAGAAAAAAACAAAATTTTTGAATAACAGAAAGAACATATCAGACAAAACTAACTCCAACTCCCCTTTAGGGGTTGGGGGCAGACACTTTATCGATATTTCAACATGGAAACGCCGTGAGCATTTCGAAGTTTTTAAAAACTTCGACGAACCGCTTTTTGGCATAACAGTGCGTGTGGAATGTAGTGATGCTTATAAAATTGCAAAAGAAAAGGGTTTTCCATTTTCACTTTATTACTTATATTTGTCGATGAAAGCAGCCAACGAAATTGAGGAGTTTCGTTATCGTATTGAGGAAGATAAAGTGATATGTTACGATAGCGTTGGAGCAGGTCCAACTGTTTTTCGCGAAGATGAAACTTATGGCTGTGGATATATGCCATACAACGAAGATATTGAGGCATTTATGATGCAAGCAAAAGCGGAAACTGAACGTGTAAAAGCGGAACGAGGATTGAAATTTCCATATGCAGGCGAAGATATTATCCACTACTCTACCCTACCATGGGCAGATTTTACTTCGGTAAATCATGCTCGGATATTGAGCAAAGGTCGTAGCATTCCGAAAATTACGTTTGGGAAAATTACACGTGATGGTGAAAAAATGTGGCTTCCGGTGGATATTCATGTCAATCATGCACTTATGGATGGTTTTCATGTGGGGAAATTTGTGGAAAGGTTTCAGGAATTGTTGAAGACCCCTAACCCCTAAAGGGGAATGAAAATTCGTAAAATTAGAATAAATTCGTAAAATTAGAAATAAATTAAAAAATGAAAAGAGACCAGATTATTTTTGACATTATCGGACGCGAAAAACAGCGTCAGATGAAAGGTATTGAGTTAATTGCTTCGGAAAATTTCGTAAGCGAACAGGTAATGGAAGCAATGGGTTCGGTGTTGACCAACAAATATGCCGAAGGATATCCCGGAAAACGCTATTATGGTGGTTGCGAGGTAGTTGACCAAAGCGAACAGATTGCTATTGACCGCTTGAAAGAGATATTCGGCGCTGAATGGGCTAACGTACAGCCACACTCGGGAGCACAAGCTAATGCAGCTGTATTTTTGGCTTGTATGAATCCGGGTGACAAATTTTTAGGATTAAATTTATCACATGGCGGTCACTTATCGCACGGTTCGTTGGTAAACAGCTCAGGTATTTTGTATAAACCATGCGAATATAACGTGAAAGAAGATACTGGCCGTGTGGATTACGACCAAATGGAAGAAGTGGCTTTGCGCGAACAACCAAAACTGATTGTTGGTGGTGGCTCGGCTTACTCACGCGAGTGGGATTACAAGCGCATGCGCGAGATTGCTGATAAAATTGGTGCAATTTTGATGATTGACATGGCCCACCCTGCAGGATTAATTGCAGCAGGTTTATTGGAAAATCCTTTGAAATGGGCGCATATTGTAACTTCTACAACTCATAAAACATTGCGTGGACCTCGTGGTGGTATCATTTTGTTGGGAAAAGATTTCCCAAATCCTTGGGGCAAAACAACTCCAAAAGGTGAAGTTAAAATGATGTCTGCCCTACTCGACTCTGCTGTTTTCCCCGGAATTCAGGGCGGTCCACTGGAACATGTTATTGCAGCAAAAGCTGTAGCTTTCGGCGAGTGTCTGCAACCCGAATATAAAGAATACCAAGCTCAGGTTCAGAAAAATGCGGCTGCATTGGCAAATGCATTAATCGCTCGTGGATTTACTATCATTTCAGGTGGAACGGACAATCACTCTATGTTGGTTGATTTGCGTTCGAAATTCCCTGAACTGACAGGTAAAGTGGCCGAAAAAGCTTTGGTTGAAGCTGATATTACAGTAAATAAAAACATGGTACCATTTGATAGTCGTTCTGCATTCCAAACTTCAGGTATCCGTTTGGGAACTCCGGCAATCACTACCCGTGGTGCCAAAGAAGATTTAATGGCTGAAATCGCTGAAATGATTGAAACAGTGCTTTCGAATGTTGAAAATGAAGCTGTTATCACTTCGGTTCGTGAGCGTGTAAATAGTACAATGGAAGCTTATCCGTTATTTGCGTATTAATAATTAGAGGTAAGAAGGTAAGAAGTAAGAAGTAAGAAGTAAGAAGTAAGTAATTTGTATAATCTCATAATAATTAATTATGTTAGATAACTTAGACTACAACGAAAAATACAGACAAAGAACTAAGAAATTTGCTGTTGCAATTATATTATTTTATGCAAAATATTGTAAGCAAACAGAGGAATTAAGAGTAATTGGAAAACAGCTGTTACGATCGGGAACTTCTGTTGCTGCCAATTTTAGAGCTGTAACTCGTGGAAGATCTCACGCTGAACGTTTTTCGAAAATGTGTATTGTCGTTGAAGAAATTGATGAAACACAATTTTGGTTTGAATTGATTGAAGAAGCAGAACTTTTACATAGATCTAGTTTTTTGAATCTAAAAAATGAAATTGACGAACTTGTAAAAATATTTTCAGCAAGTAAAGCCAATATGAAAAAATAACAAATTCCTTACTTCTTACTTTCTTACCTCTTACTTACTATAATATGACAGAACACATTTTCGAACTTTCCGAACATACTGATTCAACCGTATTTTACGGAGTGAATAATGCCAATATTCAGTTATTGAAGAATTTACATCCAAACCTGCGATTAATGGCGCGTGGTCATGTTGTAAAAATATCGGGAAGCGTCGAAGATGTGGAAAGATTAATTGATAATATAAAAAAAATTGAACGTTATTCGTTGGATAACAATTCATTATCCGAAGAAAATATTATCGAAATTGTTAAAGGTAGTATCCCAACCGAAATTCGATTCGACAACCTAATTTTGCATGGTATAAATGGTAAATCCATTATGGCACGCACTCCAAACCAACAAAAATTGGTTAAAGATTTCGAAACCAATGATTTACTTTTTGCTATTGGCCCGGCCGGTTCGGGTAAAACCTATACGGCAATTGCATTGGCAGTACGATCGTTGAAAAACAAAGAAATTAAAAAAATTATCCTTAGTCGCCCAGCTGTGGAAGCAGGCGAAAAGCTCGGTTTCCTCCCCGGCGATATGAAGGAAAAGATTGACCCATATTTGCAACCGCTTTACGATGCATTGCAGGATATGATAACTCCTTTAAAATTAAAGGAATATATGGAAAATGGCACGATACAGATTGCACCACTTGCTTTTATGCGTGGACGAACACTGAGCGATGCCGTAGTTATTTTGGACGAAGCGCAAAATACCACTACCATGCAAATCAAAATGTTCCTGACACGTATGGGGCTGAACACCAAAATGATAGTAACCGGAGATATGACGCAAATTGACTTGCCCTATTCTCAAAAATCAGGATTAAAAGATGCTCTGGAGGTTTTGAAAAATGTAAAAGGCATTGCCAAAGTGGAATTTGATGTAAAAGATATCGTTCGCCATAAATTGGTACAAAGGATAGTGGAGGCGTATGAGAAAAAGGAAAAAGATACGCAAAAACCGACAGATGAAAAAGAAAAATTGAAACTTAATAAAAACAAATAAACTCAACAAATATGAACGCTCTAACAAACACCGATTTCCATTTTGATGGACAAAAAAACGTATACCACGGCAAGGTACGTGATGTGTACACAGTGAAAAACGATTTGCTCGTGATGGTTGCAACCGACCGTATTTCGGCATTCGATGTGGTTTTACCAAAAGGAATTCCTTACAAAGGTCAAATGTTGAATCAGATTGCAGCTAAATTTTTGGATGCAACTGCTGACATAGTACCAAACTGGAAGTTGGCTAGTCCAGATCCAATGGTTACTGTAGGTTTGCGCTGCGAAGGATATCCCGTTGAAATGATTGTACGCGGTTATCTATGCGGAAGTGCATGGAGAACTTACAAAAGTGGCGTGCGCGAAATTTGCGGCGTTAAAATCCCTGATGGCATGCGCGAAAACCAACGTTTTCCACAACCTATCATTACTCCTACTACCAAAGCAGAGTACGGATTACACGACGAAGATATTACACGTGAAGAAATTTTGAGCAAAGGTTTAGTTTCGGTAGAAGAATACGAAGCATTGGAAAAATACACCATGGCATTGTTTATGCGTGGCACTGAAATGGCTGCAGCTCGTGGTTTGATTCTCGTTGACACAAAATATGAATTTGGTCGTCGTGATGGTAAAATATATCTGATTGACGAAATCCACACACCGGATTCATCTCGTTATTTCTACGCAGATACTTATCAGGAACTTTTCGAAAAAGGAGAAGCTCAGAAACAACTTTCGAAAGAATTTGTGCGCGAGTGGTTGATGGAAAATGGTTTTCAGGGTAAAGAAGGTCAGCAAGTTCCTGAAATGACTCCTGAAATTGTAGCCGGAATTAGTGAACGTTACATCGAATTATTCGAGAATATCAGTGGAGAAAGCTTCGATAGAGCCGATGTAAGTAACATTACAGCCCGTATTGAAAAGAATGTGGTGGAATATTTGAAAACAGTTTAACTGATAAATAACTGATATCCAATCCGAAATTAATTCATTGTAATTAATTTCGGATTTTTATTTACAAAACATTTGCAGATTTAGGAAAAAACCGTATCTTTGCACCGCCTTTGAAGAAAAGACGATCCCTGGAGAGATGGCAGAGTGATCGATTGCAGCGGTCTTGAAAACCGCCGTACTGCAAGGTACCGGGGGTTTGAATCCCTCTCTCTCCGCAATTACAAAAAAAAACGCTGTATATCAATGATATACAGCGTTTTTTTATAACTTAGTTTTCAAACATAGTATTTTTAGTTACCATCCTTTTTAGCATTTACCAGTTTATAATCTTAAATAAAACGGAATTTTGATGAATTAGTGGCTTTTGGTGGGCAAAAAAGATAGCTCCTTTAACGGGCGAGAGTATCTGGCTACGGGTAGCTCCTGTAAACGGATCGAGAATTTTTGCTAATAAATCGCCTTTTTTCACTTCATCACCAGCTCCTTTTAACGCATAAAGTATACCTGCATCGTCCGATTTTACAGTAACTGTGTCGGTGTCAGAAATTGTTTTAGAAATAAAACCGTCATGCATGGGGAAATTTATAATTTTGCTTTTGTGCATAAAACGCAATATCGAGATCCAGGTAATTTTGGCTGTGTCTTTGTTGATATTATTAGTATCGCCCGAAAAAATTGAAAATGCCTGTGTACCAAAAACCTGCCAATTATAATTTAATACAGTTGTATCATACGGCTTTGGGTCACGTATAAAAATATAAGGTAATCCGAATCGTTTGGCAATATTGGTGTTTTGATAACCGGTATCCATCATACGAACATGTGGAATAAACTGCCCCGGGATATAGTAACTTGCCAATTGAATACCGTACTTATAATCTTTTACACTTTCGAAAATTGCAGAAGCAATGCGTTGAGTAGTTTCACCATTTTCGTAGCCCGGAAACATTCGGTTTATATCGGTATTGTCCATAGCCCAAAAACGCTTGTTGATATTCATCGAAAAATGATTGGCTGACGGGATAACCATTATTTCGTGACCCGGAAGTATGCAACCGTTTTTTTCGAGCTCAATCAGGTTTTTTACTAATTGCGAACAAATAAATTGTTGTTGTACTTCATCGCCACGCAGAGAACCTACAATGGCCATTGACTTTTTTCCTTCTCCAAACCGAAATGCTCGAATTTTGAAATCATCGCGATATGGCGATTTCATTTGCAGTAATATTTCTTCTCTCATAGCTATTTACATTTTTCTGTTGAAAAAATACGGGCAACAAGCGAGCCCTCATATACAACCGGATAAGTACGTAGCGTAAATACAGTTCCATTAACGGGCGACAGAATTTCCTGAAGCACTTTACCTTCGAGCGGGTCAACTATTTTACAGAGTAAATCACCCTTTTTTACATACATCGAATGCGATATATTGGGTAAAATAATACCCGAAGTATCAGCATTTAAGAAACATACTTCACCATTTGTTGACAATTCAGGTTCACTTACCACATCAACAACAGGGCCATCCCACATATCCATTTCGGACATCATCTTAAAAATTCCTTCTATCAGTCGATCGCCATACTCGCGGGTTATACGCATACCTATTCCCATTTCCACAACCAAAGTAGGCGTATTCTTACTATTTAAAGAGTGCGAAAGTGTGGATTGTAATACGGTAGCAGCATCGTGTACCCAAACAAAATCGATATTCAGCATTTGTGCAAAAGGAACAAGCTTTTCAGCCATTTCAATACTTATACGAACCTGTGGCATTTCACGCAGAAAAATATTACTGGCATGTATATCAATAACCATATCAGCCCCTTTCAGGTCTTCAGTAATCTGATATACAATATGTTCAATTAAATGTCCACCTTCTTCGCCGGGGAAGATACGGTTCATATCCAAATCGAAGGTAGGAATACCACGCTTTACAGAATCAATTCCCAAGGGATTTAATGCAGGATATATTTCGACAGTTCCTTTTAAAAAATGTAAATTTTCGTTTAGCAATCTGTTCAATTCAAAGCAAACATACTGCCCTTCGAGCTCATCTCCGTGTGTGCCGGTAACAATGCATATACGTTTATGACCTTCTTTATTGCCTTTGATAATATTTTTTTTAATTATCAGTCGCTCATCTATGGGAAGCCCCTCCGAAACTATTGTTTTAATCATTCTAATTATTGTTGAATCTCATCTACTTTTAAAAACACATCTAATTTTTGTTGCGCCAGACCTTTGAAAACACCCTTATCCACCGCACAATCATCGAAATCGCGTCCATGCGCCAATTTAATATAGCCTTCGTTAATAATCGCTCTGTTGTGTGTGGGGTCGAAACCAAACCATTCGCCGTAGGCATAGTATTCGATCCATGCATGTGTAAACCCTTCGCCCTGCATAAAACCGGTAACGTAGCGGGCTGGAATTTTGGCCATTCTGCATAAGGCAATGAGTATATGCGAAAAATCCTGACACACTCCACAACCTAATGCAAGTGCATCCGAAGCCGTTGTTTGAGTTGTGGTAACCCCCGCTTTATATGCAAAAGATCTGTGTATTGCATCCGATAAAAGCAGTACTTTTTCGAGCGCTGTTGCATTTTCGGGAAAAACCACACTACGAAACAGTTCTTCAATTATTGGGGTTGTCATTGTAAATTTTGATGGATATAGAAATATTCGATTTAATCCTTCCCTAATTTGATACGTTTTGAGTAAAACAATGCCTTCCGAAATAAATTCAAAAGTAGAATGCCAATCGCCGATATGGCCTATTTGAATTATATTCCCAAAATTATCTAAACCGGTAGTAATTTCTATTGATGGTATAATTTTACAGGTCGTGTCTATTATTTCCTGAAAATCGTTGGGTTTTGGTGTACATCGGAGCATAAAAGAATGTCCGTAAACATTTTCGCTAAAAGTGATTTTTGTTTTGTAACTGTATCTAAGTTTAATCATGCTGCTTCATATACTGAACAAGCTATTTAGTACAGCCAATGTGGCCGGTTCTTTATACTTGTCGGGCGTAAGTTTTTGTTCAAGAGCGTATAATATTTCTTTGTTACAAATATAGCATTCTTTTTCGATAGTTTCAAGCATGAGTTTATAAATTCCTTCCACTCTGCTAAAAGGATATTCAAATCGGATATGTAAATCCATGTTTTCTAAATGTTTGCCAAATTTTATAATGTGTCGGGTTTGTTTGTTTAAAATCCGTTCGTCCAGCGAACCCCAGAATGCAAGCATATTATCAGTAATGGGCTGTAAATCGTTGAGGTTATTACAATTCAATTTGCAATAATTGATATGCGAAATCGACATTTCGATATACGAAAGTGTCTCGCTCATTATTTCTTCACGTAACACCATGGCATTACTTTTTGTTCGGTCGAGCATATTTATAACAGAATCAGGATTTGTTTCGTCAAATAAATATTTTTGAAAAAAATCTTCCGACGAAGCATATTTATTTTCAATACCCATTTTAAAACAAAATTCCTTATAGGCATTGTCATTCACGTCAATTGACATATCAAAATGTTTACGCAATTGATGCAGAGCCTGATAAACACGTTGTGCGTATCGACCCATCCAAAAAAGCCGGTTTGCTTTTGCAGTTGAAATGCTTGGTGTTATTACTTTAGTTGCTATTGTTTCCATGTTTTATTGATGTGATGATGTGGTGTTGTTCCTAATAAATTGTAAATAGTAAAAAAAAATATAGTAAATGATATTATTTTCTCATCACCCAGGTATCTTTAAAGCCTCCGCCTTGCGACGAATTTACGATAAACGAGCTTGGGTCGCGGGTGTAACGTGTTAAACCACTGCGCCATACACGTGTTTCTTCTTCGCTGATAACATAAACCCGTAAATCCGATTTGCGCATAACCGTGCTCTCGCCTTCCATAATTTCGAGGTCGATAAAATCAATTATTTCCTGTGCTATCCAGCGGCGGGGTTCTGCTTCGATAAGTGCTTTCAGATTCTCAAGTTTTTCGTCCGATAATTCGCGCCCAAACATTACACCATAACCACCCGCTTCGGCCACATCTTTAATTACCAATGTTTTAATGTTTTCCAACACATATTTTTTGTCGTAGTCGTAATATGGCAAATACGTTGGTGCATTTTGCAAAATTGCTTTTTCGCCCAAGTAAAATTCAACCATTTTGGGCACGTAATAATAAATGCCTTTATCGTCGGCTATTCCATTACCGAGTGCATTCATTATAGCCACATTCCCTTTTCGATATGCTTGCATTAGATTTGGAACTCCCAGCATAGAAGAACTATCAAAGGTCATTGGATCCAGGAACTCATCCGAAATTCGGCGGTAAATCACTCCTACCCGTTCCCGTTTATCAAACAAACCAATATAATAAACGCAGTCGTTTTCCACTATCAAATCGTCGGCATAAGCCAAAATTACACCGGCTTTTTCGGCTAAATACGAATGTTCAAAATATGCAGAATTGTAACGACCCGGAGTTAGAATTACCGCTAACCCATTTTCCACATTTACATAATCCATTGCCTTTCGGATTAATGATGCATACGAACGGTTATCGAAAACGGCATTTTCTTTAAATGTTTCGGGCGATACTTTGCGTGTTATTGTGCGGGCAATCATAGGATACGATGCGCCTGATGGTATACGAAGATTATCTTCGAGCACTATCCATTTACCATCTTTCGCCTGCACCAAATCGATACCCGAAATATGAGAATATATATTTTTTGAAGGTACAATACCTTCACATTGAGCTAAATAGCCCGAGGATGAATAGATAAATTCTTCAGGAATTATACCCTGTTTTACAATCTCCTTTGGTCCATAAATATCAGCTAAAAAAAGATTTAACGCCTTTACACGTTGAATAAGACCAGCTTCAATATCAATCCAATCCTTATGGGAAATAATTCGGGGAATAGGGTCGAAAGGAAATAATTGTTCGTTAAAATTTCCATTTTTATAAATTCCGAACCGAACACCAAATCGTTCCATCCATTTATTAACTGCTTCTTTTTGTTTTACTAATGCATACATCGGCTCGTGTTTTAAGTTTACATATTGCAAGTATAAACATTAATATTATATTATTTAGACATTATATATTGTTATATTGCATTATTATGCTGCAAATATAACTATTTATATTACATAATGTATTTTATTTATATTGATTTATTGTGAAATAATTGAATTGGTTTCAAATTGTAATAAATATCGATAAAATGCAGCTCATATCACACAAAAAAGGCTTGAAAACAAATTAATTGTTTACAAGCCTTCGTTACAGAATATTGTTTTTGATACTTATACTTTTACTTTATTTTTATCTTCCAAAAAGCTTACTTTGCAAATCGGTACGTTTCATTTTTTGTAAATCGCGAATAATTGCTCCTTTGTATTCCTGTTTGTACCAAAAAAAGAATTTTCGTTGTTCCAACTTTTCGTTTTTACTTTTGGCCGTGTACATTGGTTCCATTGTATAAGGATGATAGCCCGAGTAGTAAATTTCAGTAGCTAAAGTCATAGGAGTAGGTGTAAAATCCTGAACTTGTTCGAGTTTGAAATCCATTTTTTTTGTCAAAACAGCCAATTCGGCCATATCATCGTTTTTACAGCCAGGATGACTGGATATGAAATACGGAATTAATTGCTGATTTAGCCCGGCTTCGCGGTTTATACGCTCAAACTGCTCTTTGAATTTGGCGAAATAACCAAACGAAGGTTTACGCATGGTGTACAACACTTTATCGGAAGTATGTTCGGGTGCAATTTTCAAACGACCCGATACATGTTTACAAATCAACTCTTTAATGTATTCGACATGACTTTTATTCGCCTCTTCGCTTTTGCTGTCGCTCAACAATAAATCGTACCTCACTCCGCTCCCAACGAACGATTTCTTGATGCCCGGAATTTTATCCACCGACCGATAAATATCGATTAACCGGCTGTGATTTGTATCCAAATTAAAGCATACCGTAGGGTGAATACACGACGGTTTTTTGCATTTTCGGCAAATATCCATATCAATGCCTTTCAGTCCGTACATATTGGCTGAAGGGCCGCCCAAATCGCTGATATAACCTTTGAAATCAGGCATTTCGGTCACTTTTTTCACCTCGTTCAATATCGATTCTTTCGAGCGCGAAACAATGTGTTTGCCCTGATGTGCCGAAATGGTGCAAAATGCACAACCACCAAAGCAGCCCCGATGCAAATTGACTGAAAATTTAATCATTTCGAATGCAGGAATGGTTTTCCCTTTGTATTTTGGGTGCGGTAAACGGGTGTAAGGCAAATCAAAGGATGCATCCAATTCCGCTTCCGAAAGTGGTTCGTAAGGCGGATTAACAACCACCCAACGATTACCGGTTTTTTGAAGCAGACGGTCGGCCTCGATGCGGTTACTTTCTACTTCAATGTGCTTAAAATTAGAAGCATACAGTTTTTTATCCACCAGGCAGGTTTCGTGCGGAACTAAGGTAATATCTTTAAATTTCGATTGCGGAATTTCTTTGGATAAAAATGAAGTTTGCAGAATGTCGGTAATTTCCATGAAATTTTCACCATTTTTTATGCGTTCAATTAACTCACGCAGAGGCTTTTCGCCATTACCATAAATAAGCAAATCGGCTTTGGAATCTACCAAAATACTGGGCATTAATTTGTCTGACCAATAATCGTAATGCGTAAATCGTCGAAGCGAAGCCTCTATTCCACCTATAAGTAGCGGAACATCCGGATATAACTTTTTAATTATATTGCAATAGGTAATAGTAGCATAGTCCGGTCGCATATTAGGCTTACCATCAGGCGAATAGGCATCGTCGGAGCGCAGGCGTTTATTGGCCGTATAATGATTCACCATCGAATCCATGTTTCCGGCCGAAACGGCAAAAAACAAACGCGGGCGTCCCATTTTTTTGAAATCGCGCAGGTCGTCGCGCCAGTTTGGCTGTGGAACAATGGCAACACGAAGTCCCTCCGCTTCAAGAATCCGCCCGATAACTGCTGCCCCAAATGCAGGATGATCGATATACGCATCGCCTGTAAAGAACACCACATCCACTTCGTCCCATCCCCGAATTTCTAATTCTTTTTTGGTTGTTGGTAAAAAGTCGGTGAGTTGATATATTTTGTTTTGCATTAGAATACACTTTAAAGACTTAAATTCAGGATTTTAGACATAGTATTTATCTAAAATTGGTTGTTTCGAATACTTTAACAAAGATAACATCAAATAAGTTCTTGTAAAAGAGCGTTATTAAACAGAAAAATGTTAAGTGATTAAAAACTTTTGAGGTCTGAAAGCATTCAAAGATTTTTTTATTTTATTTTTGTGAGAAAATTGGAGCAACAAGATAATATTAGTTTATGTATTATTGACCTCAAAACCCCAAATGGGGGCTTAAGAGTACGATTAATAGACATTTTGTTTTTTTTTAAATTCATAGATTATGTCTTAAAGCCCGGTAGGGGTTGTGGTTCGAACACCAAATATTAAATTACAAATAAACACAGAAAAGATGAAAAGATTAGGGATATTACTGATAAGTTTTTTTACAGTTACAACTATATTTGGTAATTTGTTGACCGACATTACCGATGGAAAATACAAAGCAAAACGATTTGAAATACCACGTTCGATGAACGATGGCGAACATTATACCATGCTTGTAAATGGCACTGCTGTAGTGAAATACAATTACCGAACCGGTGCAACTGTCGACACGCTTTTCAGTGTTTTTCAGGCAAAAAAATGTCCGGTTAAAAAAATTACCGGCTACGAGTTTAGCCCTAACGAGCAAAAAATACTTGTTTATGCCAATGCGAAGTACCGTTATCGCCGCACGTTTACAGCCGATTATTATATTTATGATGTAAAACGCAAAGAAATAGAATCGCTTTCGGAAAATGGTGCGCAGGAAGTTCCGCTTTTTTCGCCCGATAGTCGTTATGTTGCTTTTGCACGACAAAATAATTTATTTATTTACAAAGTAGATTTCAAAACCGAATTGCAGGTTACAAAAGACGGTCAGGAGGGTAAAATAATTAACGGAACGCCGGATTGGGTGTACGAAGAAGAATTTGAAGCTACAAGGCATTTTGTCTGGAGTCCGGATAGTAAGTTACTGGCATTCACCAAATTTATCGAAACTGATGTTCCTGAATTTTCATTTCAGCTGTTCAATAACAGGAATGAAACCGATGAACTGAATTTATATCCCGGGTTTATGAAATTTAAATATCCGAAAGCCGGCGAAAATAATTCGAAGGTCATGGTTTGTGTGTTCGACGATTTTAATAAAACTACCCGTGTAATGAAAGTGGGAACAAACGAAGAAGATTTTTATGTACCCCGTATAAAATGGACTAACTCACCCGAGCAATTGATGGTTTACAAACTGAACCGCAGTCAGAATAGGCTTGAAATGCTAATGGCCGACCCCCGTTCGACACTGACTAAACTGATTTTGCGCGAAGAAGACAAACGCTATATTGAGTACGATAATATTGATTTTATGCATTTTAGTGCTGATAATCAATACTTTTTTGGCGTTAGCGAGCGCGATGGCTATCGTCATATTTATCAATACCGCATTACAGGTCAGATTATAAAGCAATTAACCAAAGGGAATTGGGATGTAACTGATTTTTACGGTTATGATGAGGCTAAAAAAGTTATTTACTATCAATCGGCCGAAGTTTCACCCCTGCAACGCGATATTTATTCGGTTGACCTGAAAGGTAAAAAAGTTCGGTTGACAGATGGTAAAGGAACTCATAACGCTTCATTCAACAATACCTTTACTTTATTTACAGATAATGCATCCTCGCTTACAAAACCAAATTCATTAATTCTACGAACAAATTCCGGAGTCAGCATTCGCAATATTGATAACAGTGAAACTATCAGAAAAGAATTTGATGCACTGAATTTACCGAAAAAGGAATTTTTCACTTTTAAAACTTCGGAAAGCATACAATTAAACGGCTGGATGGTGAAACCTGCTGACTTTGACTCAAACAAGAAATATCCTGTTTTGCAGGTACAATACAGCGGGCCTAACTCGCAACAGGTTTTGGATAAATGGAGCGTAGATTGGGAGTATTATTTAGCAACCAAAGGTATTGTGGTAGTTTGTGTCGACGGACGTGGTACAGGTGCCCGTGGAGCTGATTTCCGTAAATGTACGTACGGAAAATTAGGCATTTTAGAATCAAGAGATCAGGTTGAAACTGCTAAGTATTTGGCTCAACAGTCCTTTATTGATAAAGACAGAATTGGGATTTGGGGCTGGAGTTACGGAGGTTCAATGACGCTTTGGAGCATGAGTACAGGCGAAAAGGTATTTAAAGCCGGAATTGCCGTTGCACCCGTTACCGATTGGAAGCTCTATAATACGGCTTATACCGAGCGTTTTATGAATCGTCCTCAGGAAAATTTTGATGGTTATACACAAACTTCAGCTATCAATATGGCATCGAAGCTAAACGGCAAACTGCTAATAGTTCATGGCACAGCCGATGATAATGTACATGTACAAAATACCATGCTTTATATTGATAAATTGGTAGAAGCCGACAAACAATTCGAAATGCAATTATACACCGACAAAAATCATAGTATTTTAGGAAAACAAACACGCCGGCATTTATATACCCGTATGAGTGAGTTTTTATATAATAATTTATAATCAGAATATACAATAAGGTATAAGTTAAATTTTTGTATTAAAAGCTGTTGTAAAACATTTTTTTAACGGTAAAATGACCTATATTGGGCGGTAAAAAACATTAAATTTGCAGGTCATTTTGTCAAATCAAAGTAAACATCAAAAATCAAAAAAAATAATCAAAAAAATCAATTTCAAATGAGTACAGAAAACAAAAGTTATGCATTGCCAATTGCAATGATGTTCGCACTTTTCTTTATGATTGCTTTCGTTACAGGGCTTCCAAGCCCAATGGGAGTCATTGTGGCTAAACAATTCGGAGCGTCTAACTTCGAGTCGCAATTAGGATTTTTAGGAAATTTCCTTGCTTATGCATTTATGGGTATTCCTGCAGGTATTATGCTTAAAAAATGGGGTTACAAAGTAACTGCACTCGCTGCCATTGCCGTAGGATTTATCGGCGTTTCAGTTCAATTTCTTTCAGGTCAGGTTGGTTTATTTTCCGTTTATCTGACAGGAGCCTTTATTTCAGGTTTTTCAATGTGTATGTTGAATACCGTAGTAAATCCAATGCTTAATACACTTGGAGGCGGCGGAAACTCGGGTAATAAATTATTGCAGTTTGGTGGTTCAATTAACTCTATCGGAGCAACAATTACACCTATGCTTGTAGGTTGGTTGATGGGTGCCGAAGCCGGACGTACTATTGAAAAAGCAAATCCTGCTTTGTTTTTAGCATTAGGAATTTTTGCGTTGGCATTTATAGTATTGTCTTTTGTAAAAATCCCTGAACCTCACAAAGAATCTGCCACCGAACGCAAAGTAAAACACGCTCACAGTCCGCTTTCGTTCCGTCACTTTATTTTTGGTGCTATCGCAATATTTATATATGTTGGTATCGAAATTGGTATCCCAAGTACAGCAAATCTGTTTATGACAGCACAAACCACTGCCGAAAATCCGGGTTTGGGAATTGATGCAACTATTGCAGGTAGTATTGTGGGTATTTACTGGTTATTAATGCTTGTAGGTCGACTTGTAGGTGGATTTTTGGGTTCAAAAGTATCGAGCAAAACTATGTTGACTACCGTTTCATTACTTGGTTTGATTTTAATTTTATTGGCAATTTTTACACCGACAACAGTTGCTGTAAATCTTCCTTACCTGAATGTAGCTGTACCAATTAGCGTAATTTTCTTTGTACTTACCGGTTTATGTACCTCTATTATGTGGGGTGGTGTTTTCAATTTGGCTGTCGAAGGCTTAGGTAAATACACAGCTGCTGCATCCGGTATTTTCATGGTAATGGTAATGGGTGGCGGCATTGTTCCACTTATTCAGGGATGGGTATCCGATAATTTTGGATACATAAACAGCTACTGGGTAATGTTTGCCTGCTTAGCTTATATGCTTTGGTACGCCCTTGTTGGTTGCAAAAATGTAAATAAAGATATACCTGTAGAATAAATTCAATTAATTATTTCGGGTTTCGGGTTTCATGTTATTTTTAAACTTGAAACACGAAACCTGAAACACGAAACAAAAAAAATATGGAAAAACCGTATGTTATAGGAATGGATATGGGTGGCACAAACACCGTTTTTGGTATTGTGGATAGCCGTGGTAATGTAATTTCGAAAAGCGCCATTAAAACAGGCACACACGCAGATGTAAATCTGTACGTACAGGATTTGTACGACGAAATGATTAAACTTATTGATGCTGTAGGCAAAGATAAAATTAAAGGTATTGGCGTTGGTGCTCCCAATGGTAACTTTTATACCGGAAATATTGAGTTTGCTCCTAACCTACCCTGGAAAGGCGTTGTACCTTTTGCAAAACTGATGACCGAAAAATTCGGAATTCCCACTGCGCTTACCAATGATGCAAATGCAGCTGCTGTTGGCGAAATGACTTATGGTGGTGCCCGTGGCATGAAAAACTTCATAATGATTACACTCGGCACAGGTGTTGGAAGCGGTATTATCATTGATGGTAAAGTAGTTTACGGCCACGATGGTTTTGCAGGTGAACTTGGTCACACAACAGCTATTCGTGAAAACGGACGTCTTTGTGGTTGTGGAAAACACGGTTGCCTCGAAACCTATTGTTCGGCAACCGGTGTAGCCCGTTCGGCACGCGAAATTCTGGGCTCGACTACCAAAGACAGCTTATTGCGTAACATTCCGGTGGATAGCATTACCTCGAAAGATGTATTTGATGCCGCTATGGAAGGCGACGAAGTAGCAAAAGAAATTTTCGAATTTACAGGTAAAATTTTAGGTCAGAGTTTAGCCGATTTCGTAGCATTCAGCGCTCCTGAAGCTATCGCTATTTTTGGTGGCTTATCAAAGGCTGGTGATTTGATTATGAATCCTATCCGCGAACACATGGAGTCAAACCTTTTGCCATTGTGGAAAGGTAAAGTAAAATTATTCTTTAGCGAACTGAAAGAAGCTGATGCTGCTATTTTGGGAGCAAGTGCTTTGGCCTGGGAACTGTAAATAAAGCCTCCTAACCCCTAAAAGGGGAAAAATGTATAAAAAAGAGTTGGTGAGTTATATATCACTAACTCTTTTTTCATTTATCAAAAAATACAGTGTATATATCATTTTGCGTAATCGGATGAAATGCATATAAATTACTTTTGCATTGGTAAAAATCCGACAAAGGAAAATAATAACAAAAATAATTTATTACAAAATGAAAAAAGAACAGATTGAGCAATCATTCGCGATTGCAAAAGCACGTTATGCCGAACTTGGCGTAGATGTAGAAAAAGCGATTAATGAGTTAGATAAACTGCCAATTTCGCTCCACTGCTGGCAAACCGACGACGTTACCGGATTCGAAAAACCCGATGCAACGCTTACAGGAGGTATTCAAACTACAGGAAACTACCCCGGCAAAGCACGTAATATTGCCGAAGTAATGGCCGACCTCGATAAAGCGCTTAGCCTTATTCCCGGAAAACACCGCGTAAATGTGCATGCTATTTATGGCGATTTCAGTCAGGGTTTTGCCGACCGCGATAAAATTGAACCTAAACATTTTCAGGTTTGGATTGACTGGGCAAAGAAAAACGGCTATGGTCTTGATTTCAACTGCTCTTGCTTCTCTCACGATAAATCGTCAGATGGATTGACGCTTTCGCATCCCGACCCTGAAATTCGTCAATTCTGGATTGATCACGTCGTTCAAAGCCGTAAAATTGCTCAGGAAATGGGTCGTCAGTTAGGCTCGAAATGTATGCACAATATCTGGATTCCGGATGGTTCGAAAGACGTTACCGTAAATCGTTTGGCATACCGTCAAAATCTGAAAGATTCGTTGGATAAAATTTTCGAATACAAAACTGATGATAATTTAATGCGCGACTGTATCGAAAGTAAATTGTTTGGTATTGGTGCCGAAAGCTATACAGTTGGTTCACACGAGTTTTATATGGGCTATGGCGTTAAAAATGACATTATTGTTACTTTAGACGGCGGTCACTTCCACCCTACCGAAATTATTTCAGATAAAATTTCTTCTTTGTTACTTTATTTACCTGAAGTAATGCTTCACGTAACCCGTGGCGTTCGTTGGGATAGCGACCATGTTGTAAACCTGAACGAAGAAATTGTTGCCATTGCACAGGAAATTGTTCGTGCCAATGCTGTTGACAAAGTACATATTGGTTTGGATTATTTCGATGCATCGATTAACCGTATCGGAGCATACGTGGTAGGTGTACGTGCTACTCAAAAAGCATTGGTTCAGGCTTTATTGGAGCCAATTGCTAAACTGCGTGAGTTTGAAGCAAAAGGTCAGAACTTTGAACGAATGGCTCTTTTAGAAGAAGCTAAATCATTGCCATGGAATGCTGTTTACGATTATTATTGTATGCAGAAAGGCGTTCAGGTAGGCAACGAATACATTGCTGAAATTCAACAATACGAAAAAGAAGTAACTTCAAAACGTTAATTCGATGAACACACTAACAGGTTTATTGATTATTGCCATTGGCAGTATTGGTCAGTCGAGTTCGTATGTGCCTATTAAAAAAGTAAAAACATGGGCATGGGAGAGTTTTTGGTTGGTTCAGGGTATCTTTGCCTGGTTACTTTTCCCGTATTTGGGAGCGTTGCTTGCCGTACCCGAAGGTCATACACTTACCGAGGTATTAAGTGCCGGCGATGGAGCTGCACTTAAAGCCTTATTCTACGGGGCATTATGGGGTATCGGCGGCTTAACATTCGGACTCAGTATGCGTTATCTGGGCGTTGCATTAGGTCAATCAATCGCTTTGGGTACCTGTTCGGCATTTGGTACCATCATTCCTGCCATTATGGTTGGAACCGATTTGCTAAGTGGCGAAGGTTTGGCATTGTTAATAGGTGTTAGCGTTGCAATTGCAGGTATAGCAGTTATTGGTTTTGCCGGAAGCTTACGCTCGCAAAACATGACTGAGGAACAGAAAAAAGCAGCTGTTAAAGACTTTGCACTTGGCAAAGGATTATTAGTTGCTTTGCTTGCCGGGGTTATGAGTGCTTGTTTCAGCCTTGGAATTGAAGCTGCTACACCGATTAAGGAATTGGCTGTATCGCTGGGAACCAAATCGTTATATGCCGGCTTGCCCGCCATCTTTATGATTACGTTGGGTGGTTTTTTCACCAATGCTGTTTATTGCATTTTTCAGAATTTCAAAAACAAGACTCTTAAAGATTATTTCAGTGTTTCGGGTAGTGTTTTTGTGAATAACGTCTTATTCAGCGCATTAGCCGGCGTGCTCTGGTACTCGCAGTTTTTTGGTTTGGAACTTGGAAAAAGTTTTATCGATAATCCCGTAATGCTTGCTTTTTCGTGGAGTATTCTTATGTCGCTGAATGTAACATTCAGCAATGTTTGGGGCATTCTGCTGAAAGAGTGGAAAGGTGCAGGTACTAAAACCATAGTTGTTTTGGTTTCAGGAATGGCAATACTTATTTTTTCGTTGGTATTACCCAATTTAATGAAATAAGGATTTTTTGATTTGATAAATTTGAAAAGGGCTGATTCGATTAATTTAATCGTTTCAGCCTTTTCAGTTTTTTACTTGCCAATGCAAAACTTACTAAATATATTTCCAAGTATTTCATCGGTGGATATATGCCCGGTAATCTCACCTATAGCATGCAGGCACTCCCGTATATCCTGTGATAGAAAATCGCCTGAAATTCCGCTTTCCAAACCTTCAGTTACCCGTCTGATTGAAACAAGCGCTTGCTGTAAGGCCTCATAATGGCGTACATTATTCACCACTACATCGCCCGGGTTAATTTCGGGCAGTTGGGCTGCCTGAACAAGCGCATTTTCAAGTACATCCGTATTCAATCGTTTTTTGGCTGATATATAAATGCGTTCCCCATCGAATTGGTCGAATAAATGACTTAATACATCACGTTCATCTTCGGCAATTTTATCAATTTTGTTAAATACAAGTATTACTTTCTTTCCTTCAGCGCGTTTCTGAATGCGTTCGGTAAGCCATTCGATATGTTCGCTTAGTTGCGTACAGTCTAATACCCACAGTACAATGGCAGCCTGTTCAATTTTTTGATAGGTTCGCTCAATTCCCAAACTTTCAATTTTATCGCGCGTATCGCGTATTCCGGCTGTATCAATAAAACGGAAAGTGATACCACGCAATACAACCGAATCTTCGATTACGTCGCGCGTTGTACCGTGAATATCCGATACAATGGCCTTTTCTTCGTTGAGCAACAGGTTTAAAAGGGTTGATTTTCCAACATTTGTTTCGCCCACTAATGCCACCGGAATTCCGTTTTTCAATGCATTACCCACGCGAAACGATTCGGACAAACTAACAATAACATCTTCTGCATTTGCTGCTAATTGGCTGAGTTGCGACCGATTGGCAAATTCCACATCTTCTTCCGAAAAGTCAAGTTCGAGCTCAATGAGCGACACAAAGTTAAGTAATTGTGTACGCAATTTTACCAATTCGTTCGAAAATCCTCCCCGCATTTGCGTTAATGCCATGCGATGCGAAGCGGCAGATGTTGATGCTATCAGGTCAGCAACCGCCTCCGCCTGCGAAAGGTCCATTTTGCCGTTCAGGAAAGCACGTTGCGTAAATTCACCCGCCCGAGCCAGAGCACAGCCATTTTCTATCAATAATTGTAATATACGTTGTTGAATAAATACCGAACCATGACATGAAATTTCTACCACGTCTTCGCCCGTAAATGAATGAGGCGCACGAAAAACTGCCACCAAAACTTCATCTACCAATTCATTTTTACCATCGATTATATTTCCAAAACTGATTGTATTAGCTTCTTGTTCCAAAAAAGAAACATCCAATTTTTTGGGTTTGAAAATTGTAGCACACACAGACAGAGCTTCAGGCCCCGAAACCCGAATTACAGCAATTCCCCCGACTCCGGGCGCAGTTGATATAGCAGCAATAGTTGACATTCCCTTTACTTTACAAACTTTAAGAACTTTACAAACCTTAAGAACCTTACAAACTAAATCCTATCCAACACCGTTGTTACCAATTTTTCGATATACGGTTTATAATCGGTATTAGCAGCTTCCACACGTCGGTTGGCAATAATGCAACACACCGTCATCGCTTTATGACCCATTAATTTTGATAAGCCGGCAATGGCCGATCCTTCCATTTCGTAGTTAGTGATTTTATAATCTTTATAACGGAAACTTTCGATTTTATCATTTAAGTTCATATCAGCTAAATTTAATCGCAATACGCGTCCTTGCGGACCGTAAAATCCATTAGCCGATATAGTTACTCCACGTAACATATCATCTTTCCCAATACGATTTACCAACTCTACATCGGCATCTACTACGTACGGAGCAGCTAATTGCTTATTCCAGTTCAGATGCTTTTTCATTGCTTCTTCAAATTCCAAATCGCTCACCGAATCCCGTCCGGCGTAAAAATTCAGCATGCCATCAAAGCCAATTGATTTTTCTGAAATCAAAAAACTGCCCAAAGGAATATCGGGTTGCATGCCTCCTGAAGTACCTATTCGCACAATATTCAATTGTCGGAATTTACTTTTTTCAACACGGTTTACCAAATCGATATTGCTTAATGCATCGAGTTCGTTCATTACAATATCAATATTATCAGTACCAATACCGGTGGAAATTACCGAAATACGTTTACCTTTGTATATCCCCGTGATTGTATTAAATTCACGACTCGAAATGCTGCATTCCTGCGAATCGAAATAAGCAGCCACCAAAGCCACACGACCGGGGTCACCAACAAGAATCACATTATCAGCCAATTGTTCAGGCTTGAGATGCAAATGAAATATACTCCCATCGGAGTTTACAATCAATTCGGAAGGTGGGAAATGTTTCATATTATTATTTTTTGTTTCGTGTTTCGCGTTTCGTGCTTTGAAAATAATCAATTAAAAAACGCCCGATAATTCGGGCGTTGATTCTAATATATTTAAAAAAGATTATCTCAGCCTGTTCAATGATTTTATCAATGCCTCATCTTTACCGATGGCACGCATTGCCAAAACGGTAAGAATTATATTTACCAACGGAAAAGCAGTAACAATTTCTAAGTACCAATCGGCTTGCAATGCATTGCCTGTTTGCCACAGATAAATAAACAACAAAGCGTAATATCCTGCCAAAAGTACAATATTTATTATTGATAAACGAATTTGCATAATTCTTTTTTTGTATAAAAAAATAGAAACTAAAGCAATTATCGGTATTAACACACATAGTGCTGTGAGCGACCACACGTTTTTTATAAATTCAATCCCTGCGGTTTGAACCTCAAAAATACCTTTGTAGTTCAATATATACTGTGTTGCATCGGCTGTTCCTACAAAACCCGCCTGAGACGAAAAGAGCGTAATTACCGAAAGTATAACTACAGCCAATAAATAGAGCGTTTGAATACGTTGTATCATTGAATTATTTACAATTAGACCATTTACAATTTACCAATTTAATCATCACATCAACTCATCACCACATTATCACATTATTTTTTCCATTGCGCATCTCGCACAGCATAAATCCGTTCAATTATATCAACTACTTTCAATCCTTCGAGCACGTTGGTTGTAATTGTACCCTTGTCGGTCAGTTTTTCGATTACATTTTCAATCACATAATGATGATTTTGTGCCGAGCCTTTGTATAATCCATAATCGTTAGGCGGATTTGAAGGAGCCAACTCTGGCATAACATAATCTTTTATATGACAATAAGTTACCTCATTCATATACTGTCCGGCAACTTTAACAGTTCCCTGCGAACCAATAATAGTAATACTGCTTTCGAGATTGGTATCCCATACCGATGTAGAGTAATTCAGACAACCCATACCACCATTGATAAAGTCGAAAGTTACCACACCACTATCTTCGAAATCGGTCAACTCTTTGTGATTGAAATCGGCAAAATTTCCACGAATATTCTGTATATCACCAAACAGCCAATACATTATATCAATAAAATGCGAAAACTGCGTAAACAAAGTTCCGCCATCGAGTGCAGCATCACCATGCCAGTTTCCTTTTTTATAATAACGACTGTCGCGATTCCAATAACAATCCAACTTAACCATAAAAATATCGCCAAGTGTTTTATTATCAGCCAATTCTTTCAACCAAACTGATGGTGGCGAATAACGATTTTGCATCACACAAAATACGTGACGCGATACTTCGAGCGATTTAAACAGAATTTTTTCAGCATCTGTCTTTGTTAACGCTATCGGCTTTTCAATTACAACATGTTTTTTGGCTTCCAATGCTTTTAGTGCATAATCGGCATGGAAACCATTCGGAGTACATATATTGATAACATCAACATCTAAATTGGCTGCCAATAAATCTTCGTACGAAGTAAAATAAGCCTCCTCAATATCTTCAAGTTTTGTTTCCGATTTCGACAACACATCGCACACAGCAACCAATTTCGAATCTGGATTACGGCGAATCATTTCGGCATGTCGTTTTCCGATATGCCCCTGCCCTATTACAGCAAATTTAATCATAAATATATAAATTTCAATTATTTAATTCTAACAACATTATTATCAGTAAGCTTATATTCCTGATTTGTTTCCGGACAAAAAGCTATTCCTTTTTCATCAAAATGCAAACGATGACCGTATTCGCTTACCCAGCCAATTTGCTTGGCCGGATTTCCCACAACCAATGCAAAAGCTTTTACCGGCTTTGTAATAACAGCCCCAGCTCCTATTAACGCATATTCGCCAATTTCATTACCACAAATTACAGTGGCATTAGCACCGATACTCGCACCTTTGCGAACCAATGTTTCGGCATATTCGTTACGGCGATTTACATGGCTGCGCGGGTTTATTACATTGGTAAACACCATCGAAGGTCCCAGGAAAACATCGTCTTCACAAATAACTCCCGTATAAACCGAAACATTATTTTGTATTTTCACATTTCGTCCCAAACGTACGGATGGCGAAATTACAACATTTTGTCCAATATTACAACTTTCACCAATCACACAGCCCGACATAATATGCGAAAAATGCCATATTTTTGTTCCTGCTCCAATTTCACAGCCTTCATCAACAACTGCTGTTTCGTGTGCAAAAAAATTATTCATAAATTTTTATTGTTTCGCGTTTCGTGTTTCGCGTTTCGTGTTTCATGTTTCGCGTTTCATGTTTCGCGTTTCGTGTTTCATGTTTCGCGTTTCATGTTTCGCGTTTCATGTTTCGCGTTTCGTGTTTAGAGTTGCGATTCAACTTAATTTCTAATTTTCTTAATTTCTTAATTTTCACATCAACACATTATCACATCATCACATCAAACAAACTCCATCACCGCCTCCGTAATATACTTCAATTGTTCTTCGTCCAACTCGGTATGCATTGGCAACGACATTACACATTCGCTGAGTTTCTCAGCAACCGGAAAATCGCCTGCTTTGTAGCGGGCATCCTGATAAGCTTTTTGCAAATGCAAAGGCACCGGATAATAAATCATAGCCGGAATACCCTTTTCGTTTAAATGTTTTATTAAACCTGCTCTGTCAACCCCATTTAGTTTTAATGTATATTGATGAAAAACATGCGTCGATTTTTCGTTTTGAGCCGGAATAATCAATTTATCCGATTTCGAAAAAACAGCATTATAATATGCGGCAGCAGCCTGACGAGCAGCAATGTATTCGTCAATAAAACGAAGTTTAACTTGTAAAACAGCTGCTTGAATGCTATCCAAACGCGAATTTACACCCACCACATCGTGATAGTAGCGAACTACCATACCATGATTGGCTATTGCCCGCATTTTGGCAGCTAATTCATCATTATTTGTAAAAATAGCTCCACCATCACCAAAGCATCCTAAATTTTTAGAAGGAAAAAACGAAGTGCAACCAATATCGCCCATGCAGCCCGATTGCACATGTCGACCATCGCTAAACGTGTAAACTGAACCTATCGACTGACAAGCATCTTCCACTACATAAAGCTTATTTTCTTCGGCTATTTTCAGAATCTCCTCCATATCAGCATTTTGACCGAACAAATGCACCGGAACAATCGCTTTTGTTTTTGGAGTAATGGCTTTGCGCAGCGAATCGAGGTTGATATTAAAAGTATCAAAATCGACATCAACTACCACAGGAGTTAATCCGAGCAATGCAACCACTTCGGCAGTGGCAATAAAGGTAAAAGTGGGTGTAATCACCTCATCGCCGGGTTTCAGCCCCAAAGCCATTAATGCAATTTGCAGTGCATCAGTACCATTTCCTACCGGAATAACATGCTTTACTCCCAAATAAGTCTCGAGTTCGGCCTGAAATTCGTTAACTTTTCCACCTTTTATAAATGTTGTGGTATCAATTACCTGTTGAATACCAGCATTTACTTCCTCACGTATTTTTTCGTATTGACCAGTCAGGTCAACCATTTGTATTTTGTTCATATATAACTATTTGCGCTCAATAATATATTCTACCTCATCGTTTTCTATTTGTATATTTGAAAGGTAACCGGCTTTGTCTGCAATTTTAATTTTATATTTCCCTGAATTTTCTTTTATAATATCGTTGAAATCAACTACTAATTTTAAGTCAGCCTCTTTTACATTTTTATATTGAGTCAAGCCAACATTGAATTTCACATTGAGCTGTGCCGGAAAGGTCCGAACAATAATACCGGGAGGACAATTCTGCACAATTACCGGAAAATACATTTCTTTTTCGGTAAACATTTCTGCAAAAATTCCGAGTTTTACATCTTCGGATGATAAACGTACACCACTGGGTTTTTGTAGCTTTACAATTAGTTGCATGTCTTCATTCAGCTCCAAAACTTCAATGTATTCCGTTTTTATTTCGCTTAACTTCTTTAAAATCCTACCTGGCCCATAAGCAGTTACAGTAGCCGGATTAAGTGAAATATCGTCGCTTAAAACATATTGTTGTGCTGTTTCAATTTTTGCATTTAATTTGACAGGTAAAACTTTAGTCGCTAATCGTTCGTAAATAAGTAAAAGCGAATCCGGCTTAACTTCAATTATAGAAGTAGTGGGAAGCAGGTATTTAAACAAACGTGTCCGTAGTTCGTCGTTGCTCAATATAATTTTGCCACGTTGAGCAAAATTACGGTTCAAATCAATGGTGAGCGATTGCATGGTGCGGTCGGAATAGGCAAACAAATTTAACCCCTTGTCCTTTACTAAAATTTTAACCGATTTTACATTCGCTTTTGTAATTTCGTATTGCTGTGGCATACCACTGTATCGCAATGGAATAGTCAGTTCGGTTGTTCGCTCCTTGTCGAGCATATTGATAAACCAAAATGCAAAAGCAAGCAGTAAAAACACTAAAAAGCTTAAAACATCCTTCGAAAGTAAGAATGCTTTAAGCTTTGTAAGATAACGATTAATAAAGTGCATAATGCTAATTTTCCGACTTTGGGAAAGGCATTATTTTGCGCCTTCCTGAATTTGTTCCGATGAGGCAAAAACAGAATTTTTGTCTACTTTAATGCGCACGTTTTCAGCAATTTCGATGGTAACAGTGGTATCTTTAATATCTTTCACTTTTCCATAAATACCACCCGAAGTAACCACTGTATCGCCTGCTTTCATGGCTTCGCGTTGCTTTTTAATTTCTTTCTGGCGTTTCTGTTGCGGACGAATCATAAAGAAATAAAATACCACAAAAATCAGCACCATCATCAGAATACCCGAAAAGTTACTTGCTCCACCTGCTGCAGGGGCAGCTGCCTGTAATAAAATACTTAGTAAATTCATTTTTTGTTATTGTTATTTTGAAATTAGGAAATTGAGAAATTAGGAAAATTGTTAATTGTCATTATTAACGCGAAACACGAAACATGAAACACGAAACACGAAACACGAAACGATTAAGTTGCAAATATAGCAATAATTTTATTTTTTATCGCTAAATGTTTTGACTTTAATCAGTTTATTTTCAGCTTTTAGATGACTAACTATTTTATCGAGAACTCCATTTATAAAAGTTCCACTTTTGTCGGTACTGTATTTTTTGGCAATTTCGATGAATTCGTTGAGTGTTACATTTACCGGAATAGTCGGAAAATCAATAATTTCGGTCAATGCCACCTGCATAATCAGAATATCCATAAATGCAATACGGTCAAGGTCCCAGTTACGCGTATTTTGGTCTATCATTTCACGATAGCTTTCGCCGTTTTTAAGCGTGCCAATGAGCAATTTGCGGGCAAATTCCTCATCCTCATCGTCTTTAAACATAGGTAGCAATGGCTGATGGGCACCATTTTCGGCCTCGAAGCGTTTGATAGTTTTAATCACGAAACTGATAACTACTTCTACATCATCTACCCAATATATACTTTGCTCCTCAATGGCATTGTCAACGTCTTCGCTCTGCAGAACAATTTTTTTAAATATTTTTCGCCATATATCCTTGTCGGCGTTGTAATCCGAAACGGAAGCCGCCATATATTCCTGATAGAAATCGCTTTCGGTAATTTCCTCATACAATCCTTTGATAATATCGGGATAATTGACCCAGGATAATTTTTGTTTCGACAAATAATCGTTAAACTGAATGTTTTCAGACAGTTGCTTAACAAATCTGTTATTAATAAAACGCGGATTGGGATTTAAATCTTCGGGTAAGGGACGTAACTTGTTGCGTTTGTATTCGATGCGATCGAGTGCATAATTCGTAATTTCGATGGATAACTGCAACAACTGAAAATACAAATCGTACGTTCTTTCGATGTTGTGAAACAATTCTTTTTCGGCCATAAGGTGTGTTACTGTGTTACCTTTGTGGTACGAATAAAGGGTCTGAACGACTTTTGTACGGAGTAATTCTCTGTTAATCATAAATTGTATTTGAACGCTTTTCAAAATTTCAGCTGCAAAGGTACAATTTTTTTGGCTAAAATAGTTACTTAAAATAGCAAAAGGCTGCTTCAAAAGAGTTAATTTTCTTTTGAAACAGCCTTATAGAGCATAAATTTCTGGTTATAGCACTACGTTGCCGGCGTATGCACTTACCGAATGCATGCTTCCATCGGCTCTGCTTAAATACATCCAAACGTGCACTTTTCCACCTGCCCAATAATCAGGACATTCCACTTCGGCCTCAGCAGCAATGCGCTCCACTACATTTTCCAGAAACATGGATTCTTTCTCGTTTTCGCTGTACAATACCACGTTTACGCCTTCGTTGGCTTTTGCACCGCCCAAGGTATTTCCACTCAAATTGGAAGTGTTCCAGCCCAGCTTTAACTTTCCGCCTGCGGTTTTCGATACCGTCAGTTCTTTGGCTACGACCAAACTTCCTTCCGAAAAGTAGAGCTTGCTGTAATCCACCTCAAAATCAGGCGCATTACCTGTTATCGCACTCTTCATAGCCAGGGCAAAACCATAATTATAGCCACCCCTACTCTTAAACGTAATTTGAAAAATTTCGCGCATACACATCAGAAATGCGACTGCAAAACTAAATTTATTACGATGAGCCACTTGCTTTTCGGTTTTTGCATCTACCGATTTGCGGAATACTCTCAAAATACTTTTGCCGTTTTTCGTTGTGGTAGCAACGGCGCTACCATGACGTCCGGAAATTGTTCCGAAGGTCAAAGAATTAAACTCTGCCATTTGTCTGTTTTGTAATTGTTATTTTGTTTGTTAAAAAAATTGATTTGAATATGTCATTGAAAATGTTGCCGCGTAAGCAACGGGTTTTTATCTTTTTCATTTTTTATAATTTGATTTTTGCCCCAAACCCCTAAAGGGGCTTAAAAGAGAAGACCATTCGGTACTAATTCACATCCCCTTTAGGGGCTTGGGGCAGGTTTGATATTTATAATCATTCGACCCCCATCGGGGTCGTACAAATTACAACATTCCGTAATATCTATAAATATTCGAACCCGCTGGGTTCTTTTCCATAAAAAACAGGTGGTGATCTTGTTGTATTTCTCATGTTGTTACTATTGATAATTGTTTTAAGTCTGAACAAAAAAAATGCATCACACAATTCCTTTTTCGAATTGCATGATGCAAAGATAATGTCAGCTTTTCAATTACAAATCAACTACTTACTTGTATATTCTTGTATTCAAGAACATACAAGTTGATTCAAGTCTATACAAGTTTATACAAGTCTATACAAGACTATACAAGTAATACAAACACAAAAAAGGGCATCTTTTATTCAAAGACTCCCTCTCTTATCAAAAATAAAATTATTCCTGTTACCTTTCTATCAAATACGTAAATTTACGAAGTACAAAGGCTTCGATTTGTGTCCAGTTTGATACTAAAAGTTGATATCGATTAAATAATAAATTCAAATCATCCAATACTTCCTGTTCATGAAATGGATATTCGTGCGTTAATAAATTTCGTATTTCGCGCAACTGAAACCATTCTTCGGCACTTCTGATTATTTGTAGTTTTTCTAATTTTTCAACTACATCAATAAATGCTAAATCTTGTGTATCTTCGCCCAAATTTATAAGAATGGACTTAAACAGTTTCGACCCGATAGCATCTTGTAGTTTTGTGAAACGATAAATAAACTGGTCGAAATAACTCATTTCCTCATTGGTAATGAGCTGATAAGTATCGGATGATATGGGGAAATATCCTTCAATTTTTGAAAACGCAAATTCTAAGCGTGTTAAATGCATCCGGCACGTTTGATATGCCTGATTTAACTTATCGTTTTTTTCAAACAAAATCATACCAATTCATTTTTTATTTGTTCAATATTTGTAAGTTCAATGCGACTTAACAGTATGGTGTTATAGAACGACTCACGCCTGCGGGCTGAAGCAGTATCAAGCACCAAATCAATTTTACGGTCGCCAATGGTTCTTTTTAAATCAACTAAAAACCGGATTTTATTTTCAATATTTAAATAACTTGTGTCCTCGCTACTAACAAATAAATCAATATCGCCCCCTTTCAGGTTATCGTCAACCCGCGAACCAAACAAAAACACGCGCGACTCACTGCCAAAATGCTTTTTGCCAAGTGTTTGTATAGTTCGTATTTCAAAATCTGATAATCGCATTTTTATTATTTCATTTTTCTCAGTGGCAAATATAGTTATAATTGTTCGTTTTTGAAAAAAAACACCCTCACGACTTTATAATACTACTTCAACTGTTCCAGTATAAACCGTAATCGTACTTTCATAGCATCCACATCGGCAGGAAAAATACTTGCAAAAATTTTACTCTCAAAAATACTGTTGTAACTACCAATATCGTGACAAAAGAATTGTTGCATGGCATTGTAAAGCATTTTACCTTCGCCATTACACCAAGCAAGCATAGGAGGTTCCATCCTCTTCATCGCTTCTAATAATATCCGAATAGTTTTACCCTTTTCGGTCGTAAATTCTTTTTTAAGTGCCGAAGCAAGCGCTACTTTATCGGTGTGAAGCAAAAAGTCGTAGAACGATTTGGCTGTTTTTTTTGGCGAATTTGCCACAGGAGGCATAGTAGGTGTTGCATCCTGAACCGGTTTTTCAGTTTCGATTGACGCAGGATTGCCTGTTTTCAGTTTATTATTCAGCAATTTGTGATACACCTTAGCCAGCAACTGTGTGCGCTGAGTGGGGAAAGTTCGCGAAGCCGATTCCGACGAATGTCCTTTCAGGTTATTCAATGTAGCCAGCGAGTCCAAGCGCGGATGCGGCACGTAATCGTCGCCCAACACATCAATTAGCAACGAAGCCAAATCAATCTCGCCCGGATAGTCGAGCGTTATCGAATTACCTGTAAGAGCTTTATAGCGAGAGCAAATATGGTCGATACCGTAATATTTTGCATTCTGATTCCAATGCACCGGAATAAGCCCCTCATCGCAATACTTCTTTACCAACGCGCAATAATCGACAATCATAACCGCTTCCTGTTCCTCATTTTCGGCATCAAACTGCTTCACTTTGTTGTTGAACATCACACACATATTGTAAATCTGCTCCCCATCGTCGAAACGCTGACACTGGTAGTGCACAAAAAACACCTTATCGTAAGGCGGTATACTGTTAGTCATAGAAATATTAAGATTATTATAATTATTAATGATTATATAAGTTAGAATATTTATTCTCAAAAATAGTTAAACGCAAAGTGCTCTAAGTAATAAAATACAAACTAATATTTCAATAAAAAATCGCAAAGTACGCAAAGTCAAAAACTTAAAAGTTTTTCTTAGCGGCTTATAAACTTGGCGTTCTTGGCGTTTAACAAAAATATTTTTCTTTAAAATCTAACTTATATAAACTTTATTGTTCTTGTTTTTTAGCAAATACCTGTTTTATCAATTTCCATTTATTAAATAGCAGCCAAAAACCACCCATCCAGGTAGCATGAACTATATGGTAGGTTATCGAACGAAATGAACCATTCATTATTCGTTCAAAAATCAACCAAGCCACCAACCAATATACCCAATACAGCATAAACGAAACAACAAGCTGTTTAGCTGGTGCTAAATTATTTTTCCAATTTCTGAATTTTAATAGCATAATTTTAGTCGTTTTAAATTTACTTTGACACATTAGTATTATGTCGTCCCTACGGGACTTTGGCTATTATTTTACAGATATACTTTTACCATATTTACGTGCCTACGGCACTTTTTATTAAACTCGAAGAGTTGTAATTATGGTAAAAAACAGATACAATTCCGGGATTCAAAGTCCCGTAGGGACGACATGAATTTTAAAAAAAATCTAATCTGTCAAAGTAGAATTAACCACCAATCCTATTAGTTCCGCCAAACTTATTTCAACTGCTCCAGTATAAAATTCAACCTTGTTTTCATACTCTCCATCGCTTCGCTATCGTTACCGGAAATTGTATAATTAAAAATTGAATTATAGGTGCCAATATTTCGCCCGAAAAACACCTGCATAGCCTCGTAAAAGGCCACTCCTTCGCCTCTGGCAAGTGTCAATAAAGGCGGATTGCTTGTTTTCATTACTTCCATCAAAATGTATATCGACTTGCCCTTTTCGGTTGTAAAATTTTCTCTTACTGCGTTTGCTAACTGAGTACTATCCTTGTGTAACAGGTATTTGTCAAAAGTTTTCGTGTTAGCGTTTTTCTTCGAAGTATTTTCCTTTTGAGTATCGGTTATTGCGGTTGCTTTCTGTTTTTCCATAACAAACAAATCTATTTTTTAAAATTCTCCAATAATTTAGATTTTCAATTCAAATTTCTTAATTTCATTCTTCAAACCCTACTTCCTTTAAGGTTTTTAAATTCTGCAAACAACCATACACATATTTACCCGAAAGTGGATAAGTACCCTCTGTAATAAGTTTCATGGTATTCCACTGCCAATGCTCCAAATTTTTTCTGTCTTTATCCCATTCCACCATTTTTTTTACAAGTTCCATCGAAATAGCTGGTTCACCCAAAGTTTGCTTTGCGCTTTCCAAATCAATATTCTCTTTTTTTCTGAATTCTATTCTCGCTTTTGTCATCCGTTCTTGCAAACCACCTTCTTTCAGAAAATCCTGTTCAAGTCGTTTTAGCTGCTGTGTAAGCAGATACATTGTTACATTTATCAAACTCAAGAGCACATTGGCAGCCACTTCGGGATTATCACTTTCAATACCTTTTTGAAAAACATCGTAGGTTTGTGGTAAAATTCGGTGTTTTTTGGATAGTTCGGCATAATACGGGTGAGTTTTGCCCCAAGTTGAGTGTTTTCGTGTAATAAGAAAAACCTCATAGTCTTTTCTAAGCTCATCCAACGAAGCTCGAGCCACATTTGTTAGTTTTATTTCCGTTTTTTTCGAAGTGCCTGACGCCATACTGCCTTCCAGGATATTTCGCTCACCCGAGCGTGCTGCCTGCACCATTTGGTCATAGGTTCGGTCGAATTTACTAATGTATTTTTCACAAAAAAACATTGTACCCAATAATATGATTTCAGCTTTCTGATAAGTCAACAGGTTTCTGTAACCCCCATGCTTGGGTATAAAGCCATCTTCACAAAATTGATTGTCCATAACTCTTTCATTTCTAAGTTTATATTTTCAATGACATAAATGACGTAAAATGACAACCTTACCTTGTCATCAATGTCATTTAAGTCCCCCGAATAAAAATTAAAAAAAAACTAACTCACTTCCACCACTTCCAAATTCCCAACTCCATAATCACATAACTCATCAATAAATAATACATGGTGAATAAAACTGAGATTTATCGCTTTGTAAATTTAAATATTAAGCCAATACAAACATTTTTGTTTTTTCCTATTTTATGGATATTTACTTCAATCTTCATTTTAGACTTTAGCAATTCATGTAGTTTATTTCTTTCGAAAATTGAGTAAAAATCTAACTCATCATTCGTGTTTTTTATGCAAAAAACTCTTCTATTATCAGTATTACCGTTCCAAACTGCTTTTCCTCCTACTTCTCCATAAAGTAAACCATTCATAAAATCCATAATTTTTCGCTCAAAATATATTTTGTCATTTATTATTTGAGGAAAAATAATTCTTTCGTTTGAGTTTAAATAATCGTGTAGGGTTTTGACTTTTTCCAAAAGAACCAGTAAAGCAATATCGGCTAAAATTATTGGGAAAACGCTATCTATTAGCATCAAATTCAGCTGTTGATTTTTATTTTTAAATCGCTGAAAAAAAAGTTGTTCTTTAAATTTAAAATCACCAATATCTTTTAATAGATAACCGTCGTTTATTCGATATATCATTTCATATTCTGCAAATTGTCGGTTTGTAAGATTTATGAAATCTGTCGAATATCGATTATTTGTTGATATAGATAAAGCTTGAACCATATTTAGATTTCTTTTAACCCTACTCTTTTAAAATATTCAAATGTACTATCATAATACTCAGGCAGTCTTGTATGGTCTTCTAAATTACCCTCAGGAATAACTATTACCATACCCTGACGAGCACGAGTAAGTAGAACCCTATAAGCATTCTTTAAATACAATTTTCTTTCCGGTTTATTTATATTTTGCCATTTGCTACCAACAAATGAGTACGTTTTCCATTCAGTTTCAGAATATCTAAAATCACCATCCCAAGTTACACATGCCCAATCTAGTTCAAGACCCTGCACCTGAAATTCGGTTGCAACATCTTCCAAATAATAAGAGGAACGTACATCGTCCTTATCTGCCAAAAACCAATGTACGGGGTCAGTTTCTACTCGCACATCAATTGCCAAGGGTTTGAGTCGATAAGCCTGTGAGGAGACAACAATACCATATCTTTCACTTCCACGGGCTTTTTCTTTCAACCATTTTTTTGCTGATTCTATATTACGGGTTATGACTATTGGATATTTATCCGAAATATGTTTCAAAGTTTCACTTGCTTTTTGAGTTTCTAAATCTAAAAGCTGTTTTATAAAAAGTGCAACATTTTCAGCTCGATATGAACGCATTGAAACCGAAAGATGTAAATTGTTGTCATAAGTTGTTTTACAATCCTTTTCAATTTCGGAGATTGCATCAAAAGCATTGTATTCGCTGTCAGTTAAATTAGGCGAGATTTGAACCTCCCAATGTGGAAATGAATTTTTTATTGCGTACAACCATTCTGAAATACCTGCTTCGCCAGTATTAATCTCCTGTCCTCCGCCAACTAAACAGACTATCACAGCCCAATCTTGATGTCTATCTAAGCACGAAATAAGGTATTCAGGCTCAGAATACGCAAAATTTGGCTGATTCTTCTTACGATGCATAAAATTGATAGTCTGCTCTTTATTCCATGCACGTTGAGCTTCGTCAAAAATAGCTACATGATCAAAAGGTGGATTGGGGTCTACTAAATAGGCATCCCGATAATGATGAATAATTTGAATAAATGCCTTAACTCCTTCTCTGGCCTTTGCTTTTGTAATTTTCTCGCCTTTTTCTTTTGTTCTTTGAACAGTATCACGTGTTAATGCTTCTTGTAAAATAGCAACCAATGGGCCATTGCCAGACAGAAAAATACTGTGTGTATCTTTTTCTTTATCCAAATGTTTTGTAGCTATATCTAAACCAACTAAGGTTTTACCTGCGCCTGGAATACCCGTAACAAAACAGATAACTTTCTTCTTTTCAATCTGCGCTTGTTCAATTATAACAGATACTGATTTTGTGGTAATTGTAAGATTTTTAGCATCAGCATCACTTCTTGTAATATCGGCAACAGAATGATTTTTATACATAGTCACCGCTGCCTCAATAATAGTTGGAGTTGGTGAATAACTCCCTTTTATATAATCTTGATCAATTAAAGTTGTGCTGCTTTTGCAAAACTCAATTCCATTTAAAAGTATCTCACGTAGATTCTTTTTGTTTGCTTTTAGTGGTTTATAAAGGCCATCTTGGTGAGTTGTTTGAAGAAATTGGAATATCTCACTTTTTGCTTCAGTTGACACTAAAATTGGAATCAACAAGGCATTATGACTTGGTTTATGAAAGTTCTTTAAATCAAGTGCATAGTCCCAAACTTGTTCAATGTTTGAACTCAAATACTCTTTTTCGCCTACCTTAAATTCAATTACAAAAACGATATTTTCGATGATTAACAAACAGTCAACTCGCTTTCCCATACGAGGAATTGAGAACTCAAAGAAAATCTCACCACGAAGTCCATTTAAAGTATCTTTAAGTATCTCAATCTGGCGTTCCCACGATTGGTTTGTATTTCTATTTGAATCAAATTGATTTTCACGAGTGATTTTTCCAATAATTTCATCTACTGATTTTTGTAAAAATGTATCAATCGTATCACTGTAATAATATCCTAGCATAATCAAGATTGTATTTCATTAAACGCATCGCGTTCGGTGTAAGTGCTTAAATCAGACATAATTCGCATTTTATTTATCCAATCCGTATTTGGAAATTGGTTCACAGGCAATGTCTGGTTCAATAGCTATGCTCTGCTTATAAAGAACTTCAGGGTCGAAATCAGCTCCGTTTTCCCATTCGATGGTATCGAAACTAATTCGAACACGATTAAAATTCGAAATGTCTTTTAGTTCTGTAAAGATTCCCTCATTCAAATAAGGTTTCATATCGAATTGCCGCTTTTCACCATTCGAGAATGTTAGAATTAATTGATAATTTGGAGCGGATTGTACATTTTTTACTGCTAAATACATAAACTTTACTTTAAGGATTCAATTGTAAATGGTTTTTCGCCATTTTGACATAGTTTCCAATTTGCTAATAATTCCTCTTGATGTATTTCAATCCAAGCCATTACCAATCTTAATTGTTTTGTTGGTATTTCACCTTCCATTATTTCGAAATTTATAATGTTTATTACGACTACATTCTCGTTGTAGTATACATGGATATGTGGTGGATTGTGTTCTTTTGGTGCATAATACATTCGAATAATAATACCGAAAAACATGGAAATTGTTGGCATAGTTTTTAGTTTTTAATGTACCTTTTTCAGACCCCACAAAACTACAAAAAAGATTTCACATTTTGCCGTATTTGTTAATAAAAAAAACCGAGATAAATCAAACCCGGGTATTTATATTTCGGTGCCCCGCACCTTTTAATATGGGGTGGTACTTGCATTTCTACAAATATGTTGGTGCTCCGCACCTGCTATTCAGCCAAAACGCCCTCCGCTCCCGTCGCAAGGCATATCTTCACAGTGTATTGTTAGCCGGCGACGGCATTTACCCAAAAAGGCGCCTTTGTCATCCTGAGCGAAGCGAAGGATATAATACGCCTTTGTCATTCCGCATGCCTACCACATGGAGAACCGCAGGGAGGAATATGGCGAGATTTGCTACATTCGTAGTTTTCGTTTATATTTGCATTGAAAAAATATAAAACCCATTCGGTATTTATGATCTATCATGGAGGATATATAGAAATACGTTTGCCTGAGATTATTCAAGGGAAATATGCCAAAGATTTTGGTGTGGGATTTTACTGTACCGAAATTGAAGAACAGGCTATCCGTTGGGCAAAGCGCTATGAAACTGCTATTGTAAGTGTTTATGATTTTAAACCTACGGCAGATTTGAAAATATTAAACTTTTCGGAAATGACAGAGGACTGGCTCGATTTTGTAGTGAAAAGTCGTGTCGGAATTGAACATGATTATGATATTGTGAGTGGTCCCATGGCCAACGACCAAATTTACAATTATGTGTCGGATTATATAAATGGGATATTGACCAAAGAACAATTCTGGATTTTGGCAAAATTCAAACACCCTACACATCAAATATGCTTTTGCACAGCCAAAGCGCTGAATTGTATAAGCTTTATTAAATCGGTAAAACATGGAAGGTAGAGATTCGAAATTGGGTAACGATGTATTTTATGTTTGTAGCCTGATTGAACATATAGCACGGCTAACCCGAAACCATCGTTCGGTGGTTGTTAATGCCATAGGCAAAGCTAAACTGCAACATATTTACGAGTTGGCCGATGTGTATCACAGCGATAATATTGATAAAGTAGCTGATGAGCTGATTGAGAGTGCAGGTATCGAACAAGGATATTTCGATAATTTGGCCGAAAACAAGTACAGTATTCCAAGCTTTTGGGACATTGGCAAAGTATATTGCCGACTGATTTTAAATGTTTGCCAACATAGGGTCACTACCGATGTTATTAGCGCACTGATGGAAGTGTATAACTCGTGGATCAGTCGAAAACTGGAAGACCTAAACAGTAGTTTGTATTTCGAAAATCCCGATTATATTTTCAAATCGTATTTGCATGGTGATGTTTTGACCTGACTTTGTCATCCTGAGCGAAGCGAAGGTTATAACGAGCCTTTGTCATTCCGCATGCCTACCACATGGAGAACCGCAGGGAGGAATTAAAGTCCTTTACTATTCCACCATATAAATCTTGGCTTTTACCTTTAGCCAGTCGTTAATGCGTTTGGCTGATTCTACACGGCAGAAAAAGGCTTTGCCGGCATCCATCAGGCGGGAGATTACAATGTTATGTTCCATAGGCACCCAGCCGAGGCGGGTATTGTTGAGGTAAATGCCTATGGCAAGTTTGTCGTGTTTATTTTGGGGTTGGCGTATCATTTTCAGCACGGTATCGGGCAGCAATAAGGGTTCGAGCGTATCAATCGCTTCGCAAAAACTGGTACCAGCCACTACTATATCCAGCAGGTAAATTTCGCGACTGAAAGGTGCAAGCGCATCCACGCCCCCACTGCCTATCAGCTCAATTAATTCGGGAGTAAGTTTAACTATTTCGTTCATAATTCTTGCTTTTTCTTATTCCCCTTTAGGGGTTAGGGGCAGTTTTAGCTTAACACCTGCGGTTGCCATTCGTCCATCAGCAACAGGTATTCGGTATATTTTTTCTTTTCGGCAGTGAGCAGTTCAATATCAGCGCTGAGGCTTTGT